>OFFX01002529.1_pt1 | contig 11253 bp, 8 predicted proteins | sample 1521511 | NCBI WGS metagenome assembly OFFX01 (sample SAMEA3504125, study PRJEB24116) | mouse gut metagenome | biome: mouse gut; feature: mouse-associated habitat; material: faeces | place: Denmark | collected 2011
CCACTTCCTGTTCCCCAAGGTATCGCCAGTCGAACAGTGTCCAAACTGCGGAAAAGAGGGTATCCGCGAGGCGACACAGGAGGAGATCCAGGAGTTCAAGCAGCGCATGGAAACGAATTTTGGGGACGAGTGAGGATGCTATGGAAGTCGTCAGACGTGGTTATGTACCGAAAGATACCATTGAGTTTGAGCCCAAAACCATCAAAAAATTGAGCACCGCCGCTCAGGAACTGGTATTCCTGATGAATCGTGGCTATGACACAAAATCCGCTTCTACCTTTGTAGGCAACCACCATCTTCTCTCAGAACGGCAACGGATGGCACTGGCCCGGATCGTATCAACTACCAGTGCTGTGCAAAGCCGAAAGCAGAAGGAACTTCTCCAGGCGCCGGACTGTCTGGTGCTGGATGGTTTCAATACGATTATCACCCTGGAGGTAGCCCTGTCCGGCTCCCTGCTGCTGGAGGGGATGGACGGCACCATCAGGGACCTTGCCGGGCTGCGCGGCAGCTACCGTATCGTGGACAAGACCATACATGCGGTGGAACTGCTTATTGCCCGGTTTGAGGAGTTGGGTGTGAAAAAAGCCCTGTTCTATCTGGACCAGCAGGTATCCAATTCCGGACGCCTCCGGGCACTGCTGCTGGAGCAGGCACAGAACCGTGCGGTGAAGGTTCAGGTGGAGCTGCATCCCAGCGTGGACGGCCTGCTCTCCCGCATGGAGCGAGTGGTCACCGCAGACGCCATCATTCTGGATAAGTGCGGCAGTTGGTACAATCTGAACCGTACACTGATTAAATCCGCCGTCCCGGAGGCCTGGATTCTCCGGCTGGACGGCCTGCAAAAGGAGGGATCTTCATGCCAATCGTAGGAGCCATTCTTGTCCCCCATCCGCCTATTATTATCCCCACTGTGGGCCGTGGGCGGGAAGCGGAGGTTCAGGACACTATCGACGCCTATTGCGCCGCTGCAAGGCAGGCGGCAGCGTGGTCGCCAGAGGTGCTGATTGTCACCTCCCCCCATACTGCCATGTATGCAGACTACTTCCACATCTCCCCCGGCAAGGGTGCGTTAGGGGACATGTCCGCTTTTGGTGCGCCCCAGACCAATCTGGAGGTGGTATATGACGCCAAACTGCGGGAGGAGCTTGTCCGTCAGGCGGAGGCGGCCGGCATTCAGGCCGGGACCCTGGGGGAAAAAGACCCATCTCTGGACCACGGGACCTTCCTCCCTCTGTACTTTCTCCGGGAGGCCGGGGTCAACTGCCCCATCCTGCGTATCGGACTGTCCGGCTTCTCCCCGCTGGAACACTACCGGCTGGGCCAGTGCATCGCCCGGGCCGTGGAGGCACTGGGCCTCCGGGCGGTGTTTGTGGCCAGCGGCGACCTGTCCCACAAGCTGAAGGAAGACGGCCCATACGGCTACGCCCCGGAGGGCCCCGTCTTCGACCGACGGGTAACCCAGGCCATGGGGCTGGGAGATTTCCTGCAATTTCTCACCATGGACCCGGCCCTCTGCGACCGGGCGGCGGAGTGCGGCCTGCGCTCCTTCCAGATCATGGCCGGGGCGCTGGACGGGCTGGCGGTATCCCCCGCCCTGCTCAGCTATGAGGGTCCCTTCGGCGTGGGCTACGGCGTGGCCACCTTCGCTGTGACCGGTCTGGACGAGAACCGCCGTTTTGCGCGGCAGTGCGAGGAGCTGGAGCACGCCCGTCTGGCAGAGCGCAAGGCGGCCGAGGACCCCTGGGTCAAGCTGGCCCGGCTGTCGCTGGAGACCTATGTACGCACAGGAAAACAGCTGGACACACTGCCGGACGGTCTGCCCGGCGAGATGACAGGCAGAGCCGCCGGGGCGTTTGTCTCTCTACATGCCCACGGCCAGCTGCGGGGCTGTATCGGAACCACAGGGCCGACCACAAACAACGTGGCCTGGGAGATCGTCCAGAATGCCGTTTCCGCCTGCTCCAGGGACCCCCGGTTTGCGCCGGTGCGGGCGGACGAGCTGGACAGTCTGGAGTACAGCGTGGATGTGCTGGGCCAGCCGGAGCCTATCTCTTCTCCGGCGGAGCTGGACGTGAAAAAGTACGGTGTGATCGTCTCCTGCGGCGGTCGCCGGGGACTGCTGCTGCCTGACCTGGAGGGTGTGGACACGGTAGAGCAGCAAATCGACATCGCCCGACAGAAGGGCGGTATCAGTAGCAGGGAAAAATACACTCTGGGGCGGTTTGAGGTGGTGCGGCATTTATGATCTGTGAGCTGTGCTTTCACCGTTGCGACCTGTCCGAGGGACAGACCGGCTTTTGCCGGGCGAGGGCTTGCCAGAATGGCAAGATCGTCCCGCTGAACTACGGGAAGATCACCAGCATCGCCCTGGACCCCATTGAGAAAAAGCCACTGCGGCGATTCCACCCCGGCAGCAAGATCTTGTCCGTGGGCAGTTTCGGGTGCAATCTGCGCTGTCCCTTCTGCCAGAACCACGAGATTTCCATGTCCGGAGAGAAGGAACTTGAGACGGCGGAACTCTCCCCGGAGGCCCTGGCGGATAAGGCGCTGGAGCTGCGGCTCTATGGCAACATCGGAGTGGCTTACACTTACAACGAGCCGCTGGTGGGCTATGAGTACGTCCGGGACTGCGCCTCCTTGGTCCATGAGCGGGGGATGGTCAATGTACTGGTCACCAACGGCACCATCGAGGAGGCACCCTGGAGGACGTTGGTCCCGCTGATCGACGCTGTTAACATTGACTTCAAGGGCTTTACCCCAGAGTGGTACCAGAGGCTGGGCGGCAATCTGGAGGCGGTGAAGAGCTCCATCTCCCTGGCAGCGGAGCGGTGTCATGTGGAGGTGACCACGCTGCTGGTCCCTGGCGAGAACGACAGCGCGGAGGAGGTCACAGCTTTAGCCCAATGGCTGGCCTCGGTGGACCGGGATATCCCGCTGCACCTGTCCCGGTTCTTCCCCCGCTACCGGATGATGGACAAGCTTTCTACGCCGGTGGAGCGGGTGTACCGGCTGGCGGATGTGGCGAGGGAGTACCTGTCCTTTGTCTATACGGGGAATTGTTGAGGAGAACTGGGACGCTTTTATTGCCGAAGACATCTGGGGATGGTATAATAAGGCGAATTGTGTAAAACCATGGGAGGGTATATGTATGAACAACGACAAAATTACCGAGGTGGGCGTCAATATACAGGAGAAGGCCACGGTCATCTGGAATATTGCCAACGCCTTGTTTGGCTACTTTAAGCCCCACGAGTACGGCCTTGTGATCCTCCCTATGACGGTGGTGAAGCGATTCCACGACTGTCTGCTTCCTACCCATGCCGCTGTGCGGGAACAGTACGAGAAGGTAAAGAAGTTAGCCGTCATCGATGGTTTTCTGACCCGCGCCTCTGGCTATCAGTTTTACAACACCAGCAAGTACACCTTCGATCTGCTGCTTTCCGACCCGGACAATATTGAGGCGAATTTCCGGGACTACTTGGCGGGCTTTTCGCCAAATGTTCAGGATGTCCTTGCCAAATTCGATTTTGACAACATCATCAAGCGCATGGTGGAGTGTAATTCTCTGTATTTGGTGATCAAGGAATTTGCCTCACCCAAAGGCTACCTTGGCCCGGATAAGATCGGCGCTGTGGACTGCGGTTACATTTTTGAGGACTTGGTGCGCCGTTTCTCTGAGTCCTACGATGAAGAGGCCGGGGCGCACTTTACCAGCAGGGATATTATCTATCTGATGACGGATATTCTTCTGTCCGACGCAGACCTGACCCACGCAGGTAATGTCACCGTCTACGACATGGCGATGGGTACTTCTCAGATGCTTTCCTGTATGGAGGAACGCATCCACGACTTGAACGAGGAGATCGAAGTGACCTGCTTTGGCCAGGAGCTGAACCCGGCCACCTACGCTATCGCCAAGGCCGACATGATGATCCGGGGCGGCGATCCCAACAATATGCGGTTTGGCGACACCCTCTCCGACGACCAGTTCAAAGGCTTCACTTTCCAATACTGCATCTCCAATCCGCCATTCGGCATCGACTGGAAGCGGGAGCAGAAGGCGGTGGAGGCGGAGGCTGCTTTGGGCGAATTGGGGCGCTTCGCTCCCGGTCTGCCCAAAATCAGCGACGGACAGCAGCTCTTTCTCCTAAACGGCCTGTCCAAGCTGGCCCCCAACGGGAAAATGGCCATCATCCAGAACGGCTCCCCGCTGTTCTCCGGGGACGCCGGCAGCGGCCCGGCCAATATTCGGCAGTATATCTTGGAGAACGATTGGCTGGATGCTATTATCCAGCTCTCCACCGACCAGTTCATGAATACGGGCATCAGTACCTACATATGGGTGCTGTCCAAGGACAAGCCCGACTACCGTACTGGGAAGGTGCAGCTGATCGACGCCTCCCACTGCTACGAATCCCGTAGGAAGAACATCGGCACCAAGCGCAACGACATCACCGACCTGTGCCGGAATCTGATCGTCCGGGCCTACGGCGAGTACCAAGACGGCGCTGTGTATGGCGACAAGGGCGGCGTGTACTGCGAGAGCAAGGTGTTCGGCTCGGAGGAATTCGGCTACAACAAGATCGTGGTGGAGCGGCCCCTGCGATATAACTATTCTACTGCAGAGGAGCGTATCCAAAGCTTGAAAGAACCTGATGTATTGGATGACCTGCGTGGGGGTGAAGAGTATGATCCCCCGTATCTCCGGTGGCAAACAGCCCTTCGCGATATAGACCAAACTAAACTGTTCGACAATGAGAAAGAGTTCCGTGATGCAGTAGAAGCGGCCTTAAATGCCCACGGTTTTGATGATCTCATGGCAGACTTTGATATTGTTGTGCAGTCCTGTCGACAAGAAGATGATACATCGCAAGTTGTAACAAAAAAGGGAAAACCTGTTCCAAGTGTAGCAAAGCGAGACACGGAAAATGTACCACTGGTGGAGGACATTGACCGCTATTTTGAGCGGGAGGTGCTGCCCTACGCCCCCGATGCTTGGATCGACAAGAAGAAAACCAAGGTGGGGTATGAGATCCCAATGACCCGGTACTTCTACGAGTACCAGCCCCCGGAGCCGGTGGAGGACATCGTGGAGCGGATCACAGCCCTGGAAGCCGATATCGCCGCCAGCTTGAAGGCGCTGTTCCATGAGGAGGGCGAGCAATGGCGCGGGAAATGAAGGACAGCGGGATTCAATGGGTTGGCATAATTCCGGCTGACTGGGAATGCCGAAGACTACGCTTTCTCTGTGAAATACAAACCGGGAATCAAGATACTCAGGATAGCATACCGGATGGCTTGTTTCCGTTTTATGTACGTTCGCCAATTGTCGAAAGGAGCAATAAATATACGTTTGAAGGGCCCGCTATTCTGATGGCTGGAGATGGTGCGGGCGCAGGCCGTGTTTTCCATTATGTTGACGGCAAATATGGCTGTCATCAACGGGTATACAGTTTGCAGAAAATCACTGACATCAATCGTCGCTTTCTGTACTATTATTTGAGCAATCTCTTTTATCGGGAAATTGAGATAGCAAATTCAAAATCAACAGTAGACTCTGTTAGATTGCCGATGTTGCAAAATTTTCAAGTTGTTTTTCCAAATGACCATAAGCAGAAAAAGATTGTTGAGCATTTGGATTCTAAGTGTGCTGAGATTGACGCTGTTCTGAACAAAACCCGCACCTCCATTGAGGAGTACAAAAAGCTCAAGCAGGCCATCATCACCCAGGCTGTCACCAAGGGTATCCGGGGAGATAGGCCGATGAAGGAGAGTGGGATTGAGTGGGTTCCGATGATTCCCGAAGATTGGAGCAATTATCGGGGGAAGCATTTATTTTACGAAACCAATGAAAGGTCGGAAACTGGCTCTGAGGAGCTGCTGACCGTTTCTCACAAGACAGGCATCACGCCCAGAAGACAGAAGAATGTAAATATGTTCATGTCGGAGTCGCTTGTCGGGTATAAGATTTGCCGTGAGGGCGATATTGCGGCGAACACTATGTGGATGTGGCAGGGGGCTATTGGGGTATCTGCATATCATGGTGTAATCAGCCCCTCGTATAATACCTACCGCCAGCGTAACAACGCTTTTGATTTACAATACTTGGACTATCTTTTGCGGATTCCTCCACTCGTGGATCAGTACAATGTCTGCTCTACTGGAATAACAGCATCTCGGCTCCGACTATATCCTGAGCAATTCCTTTCTTTCAACTTTCCTGTTCCGTCTATGGAGGAACAGCGGGAAATCGTAATGTTTCTGCGCAGTCGGGTTGATGAGATGGATGCTCTTATTCAAAAGAAGGAGCAATTCCTTGCTGAACTGGAAACCTACAAGAAGTCGCTTATTTATGAATATGTGACCGGGAAAAAGGAGGTCGTATGATAAATTTCGAAAATCTGTCTCCTGATATGCAAAGTGCAATTGTATCTGGTTTAATTGGCCTTTTGGGTGCTATAATTGGTGCTTTAGCGGCAATTGCGTCTACTTGGGTGGCTAAAAAACTCCAAACTACAGGGAAAGTATCTCTATTTGTAAAGATGGTGTATTCCAAAAGTTCAGTTGATAAGGCGTGTGGGTACTACCGATGTCAGAATGAGGCTGGATTATATTTAAGGATTCCGCTTTGGTTGGATATTGTAAATACCAGCGGAATATCACGCATTGTCCGCAATGTAAACTTATATGCCTATTCAAATAAGAAAGAGATTGCTACATTTACACAAATTCAAGGTATTGGCGCTGGTGAAAAACATATTTCATTAGGTGATAATGGCGCTTATACATTTGTAATTCCTCCGAATAGTGCTTGCCGATTTGATGTGGAATTTATGTTAAAAGAGACAGAACTATCTCCTGACAGAAAAGAATTTGATGAAATTGTCTTGTCTTATTTTGATGAGAAGAACCGCATTTATGCCTTTCACCTGATGAATATTGATTCCTGTTGGATTGTAAAGCAGATACCAATGGAAAAACAATGGATTGCTCTAAATAAGAGGTGCCGTTATGGAAACTACCGAAAAACGCTTTGAATCCGACATCGAATCCGCCCTTCTTTCTCCCGCCGGCGGCTACACCAAAGGTACTGACACATACGACCCTGAGCTGGGCCTGTACGTCAACACTCTGATCGGCTTTATCCAGGCTACTCAGCCCAAGGAGTGGGCCAGGTTTGAACGGCAGAATGAGGTAAACCCGGTGCGGAAGTTCTGTCTTGCCTTCAACGCCGCCTGCGACGCTGACGGTCTTGTTTCCGTCCTCCGCCACGGTTTCAAGCACAAAGGTATCACATTCCGTGTCTGCTATTTCAAGCCGGAGTCCGGCCTCAATGATACCGCTGCCCAGCGATACGCCCAGAATGTGATTTGCTGTTACCGTCAGTGGTACTACTCCGCCGACACGAAAAAATCCGTGGACATGGTGCTGACAGTGAACGGAATCCCGGTTTTCGCCTTTGAACTGAAAAACCAGTACACCGGTCAGAACGTGGAGAACGCCAAGCGGCAGTGGATGTATGACCGGGACCCGCGTGAGGTGTGTTTCCAGTTTAACAAGCGCATTTTAGGCTATTTCTGCGTGGATCATCTGGAGGCCTGGATGGCCACTAAGCTGGCCGGGAAGGATACATACTTCCTGCCCTTCAACCAGGGTTCCAACGGGGCTGGGCAGGACGGCGGCAAGGGCAATCCGCCAAACCCGGACGGCTACCCCACGGCCTACCTCTGGGAGCAGGTCTTTCAGAAGGACAGCATGATGGATATTTTGCAAAAGTTTATCCATTTGCAGGTCAAGGAAGAAAAGAAACGGATGCCGGACGGTGCTGAGAAACTGGTCAAAAAGAAAACGCTGATTTTTCCCCGCTATCACCAGCTGGACGTGGTGCGGAAGCTGTTGGAAGATGTGTCTGCCAACGGAGCGGGACGAAACTATCTCATCCAGCACAGTGCAGGCTCCGGAAAATCCAACTCTATCGCTTGGACGGCCTACCGTTTGGCATCGCTGCACAACAGGGAGGACAAGCCCGTATTCAGCAGTGTGGTAGTCGTCACCGACCGCACAGTGCTGGATGCCCAGCTCCAGGAAACTATCTCCGGCTTTGACCACACGCTGGGCGCGGTGGAGACGATTGGGGAAGATAAAACCTCCAAGGATCTGCGGGACGCTTTGAACGCCGGGGTGCGGATCATTGTTACTACCCTGCAAAAGTTCCCAGTGATCTTCCGGGAGGTGGACAAGGCCGCAGGACGTTGCTTTGCCATCATCGTGGATGAGGCCCACTCCTCCCAGACGGGCAGCGCCGCCCTCAAGCTGAAAACGGCGTTGGCGGACACCGAGGAGGCTCTGCGAGAGTATGCCGAGCTGGAGGGCAAGGCTGAGGAAGAACTTGATCCAGACGACAAGCTGATGCAGGAGATCATCGTTCAGGGGAAGCACAAGAACCTGTCCTTCTTTGCCTTCACCGCTACGCCAAAGGATAAAACGCTGGAGCTGTTCGGCACAGAATATGAGGATGGCAGTTTCCATCCTTTCCACATCTACAGTATGCGGCAGGCCATTGAGGAGAATTTCATTCTGAATGTTCTCCAGAATTATATGACCTATGAAACCTGTTTCAAGATTGCCAAGACAACAGCGGACAATCCGGACCTCCCGGCCAGTCGTGCCGCCAAGGTGATTCGAAGATATCAAGAGCTGCACCCCTACAATATCAGCCAAAAGTCACAGATCATTGTGGAGACGTTTCGAGAGACCACCCGGCATAAAATCGGCGGACGGGGGAAGATGATGGTGATCACATCCTCCCGTCTGGCGGTGGTACGCTATTATCATGAGGTCAAGCGGTATATTCAGGAGCAGGGATATGATGATGTTGAGATTCTGATTGCCTTTTCCGGGGCGGTCAGGGACGGCGACGAGGAGTACACCGAGCCGAAACTGAACGTGCGGAAAGACGGCAGCCATATCGCTGAGACCCAGACCAAAGCGGAGTTCCACGAGAACTTCAATGTGCTGATTGTGGCGGAAAAGTATCAGACCGGTTTTGACGAGCCGCTGCTCCACACCATGATTGTGGACAAGAAGCTGAAAAGCGTGAAAGCGGTACAGACTCTATCCCGGCTGAACCGCACCTGTCCAGGCAAAAACGATACCTTTGTGCTGGATTTTGTGAATACACAGGAGGACATCCTGGAGGCTTTCCAGCCGTTCTACCAGGAGACAATGCTCCAGCAGGAGGTCAATACCGACCTGATTTACCAGACACAAAGAGAACTGAGGGGCTATGGGATCTACTCTGATGTAGATATTGAGGCTTTTGCCAAGGAGTATTTCAAAACAGGGCGGCAGGATGCCAGATCCATGGGACGAATGACCAGCATCCTGAAGCCGGTGGCAGACCGGTACAACCAAAAGACCACCGATGAGCGGTATCAATTCCGGCGCCAGATCCGGAGCCTGATTAAATGGTACAGCTATATCTCTCAGGTTATCCGCATGTTTGACAAGGATTTGCATAAGGAGTTCGTATTCTGTTCCTATCTGCTGGGCCTTCTCCCAGCAGAAGCGGTGGATATGGTAGACCTGGAGGGTAAGCTGAAACTGGAGTATTACAAGCTGCAAAAGACCTTTGACGGGCAAATTGAACTCCAGGAGATTAAGGGGGTCTATGAGCCAGCCAAGCAGAAAGGTGCGGCGGGACACGACCCAAAGGAGCCTTTAGACGAGATCATCGAGAAAATCAACGAGAAATATAAGGGTGCATTTACAGAAGGCGACCGGGTACTGCTGAATGCACTTCATACCAGGCTTATGGCTAATAAGAAACTGGCGAGTATGGCAAAAACCTCTGATCCGCAAATTTTTGCGGAGAGTATTTTCCCAAAGGCGTTTGGCGATGCTGCCCAGGACAGCTATATGGAATCACAGGATACCTATACCACATTGTTTGAGGATCAGCATAAGTATAACGCCATCATGAGCGCTCTGGCAGAAGTGATCTATAGAGAGTTGCGAAACCAATAACTCTATTTCCAACTTAATTATAGAACAGAAAGGTGTAGCATATGAAAAAATGGATGCCACTAAGAGGCGATTTTGTTGAAGACAATGAAAGTGTTGTTTTTCAAGGAATACCGCAACAATCGCCTGATAATAGAACACCCAATAGCTTCTTAGCGAGGCAGGTTGCCCGAGAGGGAATTATTTTATTTGAGGATGTACTTGCAAACGGGGTAATAAAGGCCACAGTAGAGTTTGAAGAATTTGATAAGGGCGATATAGCGCAGATTGTTTTCAATTATCAGAGTGATTTGGCATATATGTCCGCTGGAGTTTCAAATGCCCAGGCAAAATATGTATTCAACTTGACCAATGGGCAGATGAATACAATTTGCGCAGCAGGATTTGTAGAAAATTTGCCTACTACAAAATTTGATATGAACTTACAAATAATTGGCTCTTTTTTGGGACTATATATTAATGGCATTAGAGTTTTGACATCAGCAATTCCTCTTTTGGTAAGTCAAACTCAAGTTGGCATTTGGGTTAAGAGTAGAAAAAATGTAATGATAAAGGATTTTACAGCAATTTGTAAACAACCAGAAGTTTTCATAGTATCTCAGTTTGGTGGCGATTATGATATACTATATGACGAGGTAATTAAGCCCGTTTGTATCAAACTCCACTATGATCCGATTCGTGGTGATGAAGTTGCTAGTTGCTCTATGATATTAAGTGACATTATTACGTCAATACAAAATTCAGCAGTTATTATTGCTGATATAACCCCGGATAATCCTAATGTGTTCTATGAAATCGGCTACGCCCACGCATTAAAAAAACCAACAATTCTTCTTTGTGATAAGGCCCTCCGTGATAGACTGCCATTTGATGTTTCAGGGTTCAGAACGATTTTCTACGATAATTCGATTGGTGGCAAAAGGAGAGTCGAGGAAAAGTTGGAAGTATACCTTCAAAATATTAACAACTCTCTTGGCGTGGCTGGTGGAAGTATAGTGTAAATATGTGTATACGGCACATAAAAATCAAGAGCAGACCGTGGTTGCAATCTGTTCCTGATTTTGGGTCTACATATTTAGAAATTGTCCCGCTATGCGTAAAAGTTGACGCTGTTGGGTATCCCGACGAACATGTAGCAGTAGGTGATGCCGTCGCGCTGGGTCACGCCCACGCCGATGCAGTCGCATCTGGGGTCAATCATGGTCTCAAGGTGTCCGGGGGAGTTGA
>OFFX01002530.1_pt1 | contig 11248 bp, 14 predicted proteins | sample 1521511 | NCBI WGS metagenome assembly OFFX01 (sample SAMEA3504125, study PRJEB24116) | mouse gut metagenome | biome: mouse gut; feature: mouse-associated habitat; material: faeces | place: Denmark | collected 2011
CATCAAGCGAAACGCCAACATTGCCCAATTCTATTGCGCTAATGTGACTTCTATCAACATCTACTAATTCAGCTAACTCTAGTTGCGTGAGTTTTTCTTTTTTCCTATAATAGACGACATTCAGGCCAAATTTTTCATAAAGGTGTTTATATTCTTTTTTCATTTTTATCACCTCTATAATGATTTTAAGCAGATAGCATAATATAATAAACCTTATTACGATGTTTACACAAGTCATTTAATGTGTTATTATTTCTATATGGTATTTATACAAACATAATGACGCTGACGCTAGTTGGAATGTTATTTGTATCAAGAATAGTCATATGTACGAAGGTTATCTGCAAAAAGGGGTTGATGCTTTATGAGCATTTTTTCGGAACGTCTGAAAAGACTCAGGACAGGCCGCAAAATCAGCCAGAAACAGCTTGCAAAACAGCTTAATTACGGATATACGGCTGTTGCAAATTATGAATCCGGAAGGAATGAGCCTTCTATTTCTGACCTGTGCAGGATTGCCGATTTTTTCAATGTCAGTGTCGATTATCTGGTGGGGCGTACGGAAAATATGATGAGCCATAAAAGCCCAGAACTGCATAAATTGCTGAACAATATTACCCTTTTTGACATCATGTCCGCAGTGCAGCATATGAAAAACGATATGGAGGGCTAAACTTTGATTATCTGTTCATTTTTAGGACACAAGGATATATATGATGAGGATATTTACGAAAAGCTCACAGAGGCGGTTTTCAACATTGCAGAACTGGACGACACAGTGGAGTTTCAATTTTGCAGTACCGGATATTTTTATGCCCTGTGCCTTGCCGCTGTGCTTGAGGCAAAACAGCGTTTTCCGCAGAAAAATATCGCCATAGTGATTGTTGCCAGAAGTGAAAGCAGGGAGTACCTTGTTTCCAATCTGAAACAAAACAAAATAGAGTTTCCCCTCTATATCGCAGACAAGGTTATTTCGCCGCCGCCGGGCGTTGTCACTGAAAGCGAGCGGGATATGACATTATCAGGCAGACAACTGGAACGCTGGACAATCCGGCGTTTCATGCATATCATCAGCTATGTTTACCCGGTATTTTTTGATTCAGCCCATATGCAGCACAGGTATGCAGGGAACAGGGGCATTGCAATGACTGACATAACAAACCCTGAAACGACAGAGGAAATCCGAAAAAATATCCAGTTCCTGCCGGAGCGGCAAAAAACTGTTATCACAATGCAGCTGGCGCGACAGTCATGGAAAGAGATTGCAGCAGCCTGCGGCACTTCAATCAAAACCGCCCATTCCGATGCAGTACACGCCTGTATACGATTACAACGGGACAGCATCTTAGGCGTTCTGGAAACATTCCGGCGTACCCCGCACCAGCCTATTGTCTGCTGCATATTAGCGATAGGCGAAGCCGATTACAACAGCCTCTGTTTATTTGAACAGGCTATTTTATTCCTGTTCAGGACATATCATGTAGCGCGATTCAAAATCCTGTTGGAATACTGCCATTCCGGATATATGTACATATTGGAAAAACTGGCTGAAAAATTCCCTGAAATCAAGATTTCCCTGTTTGTTGATACCAAAATCAAGGATTCCACAGGTTACGGACACCACAGGCAGGCCGAAAAAATTAACACGATTCTGAGGCAGTCGGATTTTTGTATCTGGTACCCGCCCCTGAAATCTCCTGCACATGGGATTGCAAAGCAGCTGGAAGATGCGGAGCAGATAAAAGTGCTGGATATGGGCGGAAATGGACCATTGCCTTGTCCCTTGCAAAACTGCAACTGTAAAACGGCTTTCCGCTATGTTACAATAGGCATGTAAGGTTAGGTCAGAGTATTTCAGGTCAGAGTAAAAGTTTTTCGGATTTATCCGAAAACAGGTAAAGGAATTATCAGGCTGTATACCTGACACAAACACAAACTTATATAAGAGCATGTTTCATACCGCCCTGCATACGCCTTGCCGGCAGATTTTCCAATGCTTTGCGTTGTTCAGCCTTGAAATACCACGCGGTATTCCTTCGGCTTCACGCCTGAATCAGTGAAAAATCTGCTCGCTAATCCGCATACATTGAGATATGAAACAAGCTCTGAAACCGTAAATTCTTTTTCTAATTGGATGAAATAAGGATTTACGGTTTTTTTATGCCCAAAAGGAGGAGGTCAAAAGAAGCGTACCAGAAAAAAACAAAATTTACAAGGAGGAAAACATGGAGCAGCAAAAGGAAATGAACAGCTACGAAAGAATGGAGCAGCGAATGCGCCTGAACGACCAGAACAGGGCAGAAATCACAGCTTTCAGCACACTGAACCCGGAAACATGGCTGGGCAGGGTCGGCTTTCACGCAGAGGAGAAAGAAATGGTAGCGTCAGGGGAGAAATCCCCGATGGTTCGCTATGATGGCGGCCTGGTTTATAACTATCAGTATGACTTTTGTATCCCCACAAATGACAGCGAGATGCTGTGGCTTATCCGGCGGTGGAATACCGGCGAAAAAAACTGGGGCATATTCAACCAAATCTATGACCGCGTGCAGGATTTGGGCGGGATATACCTGATATGGCACTGAGGAATGACATAATAAGAGCCTATCCATAAATTATCTGCACGTATCTTATTTGCGGATAGGCTCTAAGCATTGGAATCCAAAAACATTCTAAAATCATAAAGTTTTGGATTTTACTGAAAATGTATAACAAAAAACAAGAGCACCGAAAGGAGAATGTACATGAAAATTTTAGTTGTAGAACCCGGAAAACACCCCTATGAAAAGGAAATCGAAGGCACATTGAAGGAAATGCAGAAGATTGTCGGCGGCAGGATACAGGCACTCTACCCATTCCGCGACGAGGTCGGCGTGGTATGCAACGACGATGGGATTTCGCTCCAAATGCCTTTCAACCGGAAAATAGACGAAGAATGTTACATATTCGGCACGTTCTTCCTCTGCGGGCTGGGGTTGGAGGATTTCACCTCCCTGCCGGAAAACTTGATGGAGAAATATCGGAAACGTTTTTATTCCCCGCAGTTTTATACGACCAACGGGGTGTATAACCTCCCGCCGGAACGGTACCGCCTGTTGATGGTGAAACTGGGAGAGTTGGAGGGACGAGCATGAGTGAGCAGAACGATATTCCCCAACTCTGGGAACTGACCTACAAGGACATTAACAAGGCTATCCACCTGTCAGTATACGCCGATACTCTGGCGTATGACACTGAAAACGGCAGGCGGCTGCTTGCTGCAGTGCGTTTTGGCGGTTATCCCGAGCAGGTGCGCGCCATGGCGGACGCGATATACGGCGGCGGCCAGGTCTGTCTGAGTTATAACGGCAGCCCATTCTATTTCCAGGGACTTGCCAGACGATACCGGAAGTTTTTCACAAACGACGGGCTGTACATGGAAGCCACACTGGTACTGGAAAACGAATTACAGCAGGCGGAAAACAGCAAAAAGGAAAAAGCCGGCACAAAAAAAGAGCTCTGGCGGGCAGTATACATTTACTGCGAAAAAGACAGCGATGAGCGGCTGTTTGAAGAGCTTGACGCCACAATTTCTGTCCCGCTGATACCGGAATTTCGGGAATATATCCTTCGCGGGCTGAAGGAGCTAAACTATTTGACGAAACTGGACATGTTTTCTTCCAGCGCACAGTTTGACGTATGGAAACTGTTTTTGTCTACGGGTGAGCGGAACATTATCAAATTTGTGGAACATGGGCTGGAAACAGGGCGGATTGCCATTCCGGGCGAATGTACGGAGAAGGACGCCTTTGCAGACGTGCTGTCCGTATCTTCTTACCTGAACCGGTTCGGCACAAGCATTGCAGACAAGATACAGGGGCAGTTCACGCCCCTGTTTGACCCTTCCAAAGAACAGATTTCCAGGGAAGTCATGGCAGTCAACGCCCATATCCAAAAACAGGCGGGATACAGCCTGTATGACGCACAGCTTGCCGTATCAGAAGCCATTATGAGAAGCCTGCGGAAGAACAAGACCGCCCTTTGCATTGCGGAATGCGGTACAGGCAAGACGAAGATTGGCCTTACATCGCTGCACGTGTACCATTCACGAAAAGGCGGCAGGCATTTCAACATCGTGCTCTGCCCTGCCCATCTGCCTAAGAAATGGCTGCGGGAGATTGAAGAAACGGTGCCGGATTCTTTTGCGGTGCAGGTAAAAACGGCCGGGGAACTGGAAAAGGCATATAACCTGTTCCAGAAAGGCAGCCGCAGCTGCTACGTTGTTATGACGAAGGAAAAGGCACGCGACGGTTATATGCGCCGCCCTGCCGTAACGTATAACAGGCGGAAACGCGCCTTTATATGCCCGGACTGCGGTGAGCGCATCATGATGGATGTTTTTAGTGGAGGAATCAAATGCCAGACTGAGGCAGACCAGTTCTTTTTCCGGAGGGAAAACAAGAAGAACCGCAAATGTGAAAACTGCGGCAGCCTGCTTTGGACTGTACTGGAAACGGAACGGCAGAGCCAGTGGGTAAAAATATCGAATACCGGCTTTGTCTACCGGACGATGGCGCGGCAGCATTTGGACTCTATCGACAGTAAAATCAAGAAAAAAAGTGAGCGAAGCAATAAAGCTCCTGTGTTCCCGAAAGAATACTATGACGTGAAAGCACTTGTGGATAATCCCGATATGGTTGTCATGCCTGCCGGTGCAAGACCGGAGTGCTCCCTCTCCATGTATGTCAGCAAAAAAATGCGTGGCAAAATAGACGGGCTGATTATCGACGAATTGCAGGATTACAACAACAACAGCGGCCAGGGCGACGCCATGAACGACCTGCTGGGCTGTGCGAAACGCGCGGTCGGGCTGACGGGGACGCTTATCAACGGTTATTCACAGGGTATTTTTTACCTGCTCTACCGCGTTTCCCCGCGTCTGATGCAGACGGACGGAAAGCGGTATACCGTTCCGGCCGATTTCAACCAGGAATATGGCGTTACGGAAACGGCATTCGAGCTTACTGAGGAAGGCTACAATGCCAACCGCCGGACAGAAAAGCGCAAACTGCGGGAAAAGCAGGTTCCAGGCGTTTCACCGCTGGTCTATTCACGCTTCCTTATGAATCAGGCGGTATTCCTTTCCCTGAACGACATGGGAAAGCAGCTTCCGGAATATGAGGAAATCCCTGTGGAGCTTCAGCTGCCGGAAGATGTACTGACGGAATATCAGCGTATCGAGGAAAAATTTACGGACGTAATGAAACGACAGCGGGATATTGCTATAAAAGTCATGTCGGCATTCATGAGCCTGCTGACTGTTTACCCGGACCAGCCCTATGGCATGAAGCCTGTGCTTGACCCCTATTGCGAAATACCGCTGGTGCAGGCTTTGGACAGGCGGGACGCGGACACGCTGAATGAAAAGGACCTCTGGCTCCTGGAGAAAGTGAAAGAAAAGATTGCGCGGCACGAGCGCGTTGTAATCTATACAAGCTGGGTGCGCATCGACACGCAGGAACGGCTGGAAAAGCTGTTTCGGGAGCATAATATCAATGTCTGCGTACTGCGCGCGTCCGTTCCTACGGTAAAGCGTGAGGAATGGATTGAAAAGCAGGTTGAAAGCGGCGTGCATGTGCTGATTACGAACCCGCAGCTTCTGGAAACGGGGCTCGACCTGAACGATTTCACGACGCTCATTTATTACAACATCAGTTATAAGCTGTTCACGCTCCGGCAGTCTTCGCGCCGTTCGTGGCGCATCAACCAGAAAGCCCCAAGGATAGAGGTTTATTTCCTGTATTTCAAAAATGTGATGCAGCACCGCGCGATACGCCTGATGGCGTCAAAGCTGGCAGTCGCGGGCGTGATAGAAGGCAATCTGACAGACGAAGGGCTTGCGGCAATGAGCGAATGCCAGGACCTGACAACGCTTCTGGCACAGGAGCTGACGCTTGGGCTGAAGAATGAAACAGAGGATATCGGAGATGTGTTCAAAAAGATGGCATTTTTGAAGCCGAATGAGGAAGAAGCTGCGGCGGAAGTCATCGAAGGTGAAGCGTCCCTGCTGGAAACCATCATTGAGGAACCAGCAACGGAAAGCGTTCCGGCAAAGCCTGCGGCGTCAGAAAAAGCAGAATGTGGACACAATACGGCAGCAGCGGGCAGGACGGTAGTTTTAGATGTGTCTGCCCATGATGTGAAGCCGAAGCCAGGGAAGAAAAAAGCGGCCGCACTCGAAAACCAGATTTCCCTTTTTGATTTTTTGGATACTTTATCAGCGTAAAAAAAGACCGTGGGGCTCTGCCCCACTTCCCCGCCAACCCTTTGAAAAGGGTTGGATTCCAAACTTTATAGCGGAAAACTACGTTTTCCGAAAGATATAAATTTTTTATATCCTCCATCGCATGGAATGCGATGGCAATCCGGGGTCAAGGGGGAGGTTCCCCCTTGCGGGGTATTGGGGCAGCGCCCCAAGGTCTTGGAAGGAGGCATGTAGCATGAAATTTGATATGGAGAAAAGTGTTTTGGCAGAAATGGCGGAAAAAGCAAAACGGATAGCCAGCGACAGCCTGCCTGCGGAGATGCTCCGAGGTGTCTGTCTGGAATGCAGCAGGTCTGAGCAGGAGGTTTCCATGATTGCGACAGACCTGTCCATGTCCATTTTCCTGAAAGAGCCAGCGGAAGTGATAGAAAGCGGGCGCATCGTGATAAACGCAAGGCTGCTGTTTGACATCATCTCCCACGCGCCCGGCGATGTCGTCAGGTTCTGGGCAGATTATAAAAAGAACATGGTCAGAATCAGGTCGCAGAAGTCTGCTTACAATATCATGTTCCTCAGTGCGAAGCATTATCCCAGACCGGATATGCCCTTTCCGGAGGATACCGTCAAAATCTCCGGTATCCCCGGCATGGCGGCGAAGACCGCCTTTGCTGTAAATGAGGACAGCGCGAACAAGGCGCTGGGCTGTATCTGCCTGCGTACACATAAAAACAGGATACAGGCGGCGGCGAGCAACGGCTCATGCGTGATGCTGACAAAACAGGACGCGGACACAGGAGAGGAAAAGCAGTTCCTCCTGCCCGGAAAACAGTTTTTGAAGCTTGCAGCAATGTCCTCAAATGAGGACGAATACAGCATGGGTTCGATACAGAACCGCGTAGTATTCATGAAAAAAGGCATGATGGTATCACTCGAAACGTTCTGGGACGTCACTTTTCTGGATACTGACAGGGTAATACAGTCTGTTACGCCGCAGTATACGGCAACTGTCGATGCAAAGGATATGAAAAACGCGCTGGATATGATGTCTGTGGACGGTGAAATCCGGATAGTAAATATCCTGTTCGGGAAAACGTCCGTCATAGTAAGCTGCAATGGAAATGTGTCCGCGCGGGCGGAGCTGCCCGCAAAAATCAGCATGGAAATGCCAAAGGGCGGCTTTTATTATTCCTTCAAGGACTCGTACCACCTGTTCCGGCTGATACACGGCATTGCACAAATCAAAATAGACAAAAATGGCTTGATGCTGGTCAGGGGCAGGGACGAGCTGTTCTTCCAGCTGCCCAGGCGACCCGGAGAACAGGCAAAGAAACCGGAAAGCAAAGCGAAAGCAGGAAATAAAGAAAAAACGGCCAAAAAAGCCGCAGCATAAGGCGGATTGACTTAAGAAAACAAATTTTTCTTTTCGGTTGATTTCTTAAGTCAAACACCGACGGCAGTTGCCTGAGAAAATTTCTTCTAAAATTTGAGCCGCTCTGGAAAATTTTAATTTTTCAGACGTTTCAAAAAACGAAATTTTCTTATGGCAACGCCCAGAAAAATAAGGAGGACGATGATTATGTTAAACCACTGCACAATGATGGGAAGATTGACGAGGAACCCCGAGGTACGGCAGACAAAAGGCGATGAGCCGAAAACGGTTGCGAAGTTCGGGATTGCCGTAGAACGCGATTATACCGTACAGGGCGAGAAGCTTACGGACTTTTTCGAGGTGGAAACCTGGCAGAAAACTGCTGAGTTTGTGGAAAAATACCTGAAAAAAGGCCAGCTTATTGCACTGGACGGTAAGCTGCGCCGTTCCGAATGGACAAAGCCGGAAACAGGCGAGAAACGGTTTTCCTACTACATAGAAGCAAAAAACGTCTATTTTGCGGAAGGCAAGAAAAGCGAACCGGAAAATACCGCCGCGGCGGAGGAGGTACCGAAGGATGACAGCCCTGCTCCCGGCGGGTTTGACCCGTTCGATGATGAAGATGATTTCGACCCGTTTGCGGAGGAATGACGTCAGAAGAAAAAGAGTCTTTTATTTCAAGATACAAAAAGGTATAATAAGAACAGATGGAAACCTGGCTGGCTGCCGGGTTTCCGTCCAATATTTACCTGATGGGAGAAATAGAAATGAAGCCGATTGAAATTTACCATGGAAGCAATACGACAGTAGAATTTCCAGAGGTTCGGAAAACACGTTATACAACGGATTTTTCATGGGGATTTTATTGCACAAAAAGTTATGAACAGGCATATAGATGGGCAAACCGCCGGATGGCTTGATTTCATAGGAAAATGCAGGGCAGGATATATCCATGATTATGATATTGAGGAAGGCCGATGGCAGATGATACAGTTTGGAACCTTGTAAATGATTTCCTAAATGGTGATATTAGCAGGGAGGTATTTTGGGCATATGCAAAATTTAAGCACCCAACACACCAAATTAGTTTCCATTCCATAAGGGCTTTGGGCTGCCTGCGTTTTGAAAGGAGCGAAAATATTGATGGCTGAAACAAGGAATGATGATATTTTCTATGTCTGTACGTTGGTTGAATATACCGCCAGAAAGACAAGAAACAGACGGCGGGACGTTGTTGAAGGGATTGGCAGGGAAGGTATTGCCCGCCAGCTGCGTGCGGCAGGAATGAATCATTGCCTGTCACTGGAACAGGTTTCTGATGAGCTGATTGAGGATTTTAACATCTTGAATGGGAATTTTGATACAGTGAGCGAATGCCGGTACGATGTCCCGTCTGCAGCTTCCATTGGAAAAGTCTACCAGCGGCTTGTCCTGGCAACAGAAACAGGAGATATTGCACAAACAATTATGGCTGTATTTACATCGTTTATCAGCGATGAGATTTCGGATTTTAATTCAAATGTGTATTACAGCAATCCGGATTATCTCAGGTGCTGTTATGAGGAAGGCAGATTGCTTGCATGAAAGACATCAGCGTAAAGGAGGCGGGGAACATGAAATGCCCGGCATATACGATAGAAGAAATAAAAGAGCGCATTTCTCCGATTGCGAAGAAATATGGCATTGCGAAAGTATATCTTTTTGGCTCATTCGTCCGAGGGGATTATCATGAAAACAGCGATATCGACTTACGGATAGAAAAAGGACGCTTAAAGGGTTTGTTTGCTTTGGGTGGTTTTTATGAAGAAGTGAAACTGGCTCTGGAAACAGATGTTGACGTGCTGACAACGGGAAGCCTTGAAGCCGGTTTCCTTGAAAAGATAAAGGGGGATGAGGTGCTGTTGTATGCGGAATAATAGAGATATTGATGTCCTAAAGCATATAGTCCGGTACTGCACAGAGGTGGAGCGTACTACGGAAAGGTTTGGCATGTCCTTTGAAACATTTGCAAAGGATTTCGTATATAAAAATGCGGTCGCGCTCTGCATCCTGCAAATTGGAGAGTTAACTGCAAAGCTGACTGTTGAATTTAAGGAAACCTACGCACAGATGCCTTGGAACCAAATAAAAGCCATGAGAAACATTGTTGCGCATGAATATGGCAGCATTGACGCCGAAATTTTATGGGAAACAGTAGAAAATGATATTCCTGCGCTGAAGGAATACTGTGACAAGATCCTCCAGAGCCTTGCATAACTGCAACTGTAAAGGGGACTGTTAATCTGCTATAATAAAGCTGTAAAAGAGGTAAGTGTATTTCAGGTCAGAGTAAAGGAGGGCATATTTTCGACCGCCTGCAAAAGAGAACCATCGGGCATTGCGCCTGACATAAAAAACGGATATAGAAAGACTGTAAAAAAGCGTTTGGGACGTTATTTTGCAGTCTTTTATTTTTGTCGCATGAAGGAGGAATTTTATGAAAGTACAAGCATATATCCATAGCTTGAAAGACAAAGAAAACGGTCACAACGTGCTGGGTGAAGCTGAAATTTTGGAATGTATCGGTGATAACCAGTATCTGGCAAAGTATAACGGAATCCGCTGTACTGCCATCTTCAATTTTTTCACCGGAAGGTACTATGTTGATGATGTATACGGTATTCGTGGGAAAAGCAAAAACGGAAACCAGTTGCACGAAAATTGTGATGTGTACCGCAGTTGTAATTGATGGAGGAATGGCAGATGAAGAAATGGGACGTAATAATCATAGAAACACTTTCCAGGATAGTTTCGGTTGAAGCTGAAAGCGGTGAAGAAGCCAAAGAAATCGTAGATACTCGGTATGAACAGTGTGAAATAATGCTGAACGCCGATGACCACATTTTAACCGAAATCACGGCAGAACACGAAGGCATTTGTCCGTTGTGCGGAGCCGAAATTACATACAGCGGCAATAACATTATCGACAATAACGGCGGGATATTCCCGTGGGAATGCCCTGCGTGCGGAGCACACGGCAACGAAAGCTATTCGCGTAAATTCAGCGGGCATCTCTATATCAAGAAAAGAAAAAAATGTACCCATGTTTATGGCAGCTGATTACAAATGTTGATGAGAGGAGCACAGAAAATGAAAACAGCAAATAAATTCCAAATGGAATATATGCAGGCAAAAGCACTTGTGATGGTAATAAATGCCCTTTGTGACGAAAAGGAACAGGAGTATATTTCCAGCCGCAAAATTGTCAATCGTGACGGAAGTACCCCTTCCCACATCCGGGCTTGGGACAGTGACAGTGCTTTTGAAAAGGCAAACGAAGAATTTTCATCTTTGTACGCAGAACTGGTAAAGAAAAAAGCGATTGCCCAAAATGTTTTTCAGAAAGCGGAGGGACGCTTGATTGCTTATGGCTTGTCGATTGCCCCGCCAGAAGTATATGAAGAACTCAAAGCCGAGGTAAAGAAAAACAGAGAGGTGCGGCAAATGATTCTTTCACTTGCATTCCATGTGGACGCTTCTACAGTTCCACCGAAACCCCCTTGCAAAACTGCAACTGTAAAAGAAAGGGTCAGACTGGTATAATGAAAGCGTAAGAGAGGTAAGCGTATTTCAGGTCAGAGTAAATGCGGCGGGCT
>OFFX01002536.1_pt1 | contig 11236 bp, 6 predicted proteins | sample 1521511 | NCBI WGS metagenome assembly OFFX01 (sample SAMEA3504125, study PRJEB24116) | mouse gut metagenome | biome: mouse gut; feature: mouse-associated habitat; material: faeces | place: Denmark | collected 2011
TGCCAGCAACTGCGGCCCGGGATCCTTCGGCCTGCTGTTCATGAAGAAAAACGAAGCGTCAATTACCTTTTCCGAGGCGTCAAAGAAATCCTGACATGGGGCCTGCGGGGATTTCTGCAGTGATATGCGGAATGTTTGGGGAGATGCTTTCAGGCTGTTGCGCTGATTTTAATTGTATTGTATAATGATAGCTACATTCACGATTTATGATAAGTTTTCCGTCATGCAGGCGGCATTAGGAGGACAGAAGGATGAGGAAGAAAATAGCGATTGTATTGACCGCTGTTTTGGTGCTGTGCGCAAGCTTCGTAGTGTATGGTGCGGAGGCAGGCAATTTGCTGACCAACAGAGGGCAGACGCAGGACATGGGGCAGGTGGACGTGTCTATTGGCGGCGCGTTGATTCTGGGGCAGGATACGGAGTTTACCGTAAAGCTGACGAATGCCCAAAATGAGCTGGTGTCTTCGCAGAAGCTCTCCCTTGGCAGGGACAATGCCAAGGCGGGCAGGGTGAGCTTCGAGAGACTGGCAGAGGGCGATTATACCGTGACGGTCTCCGGGGAGCGGTTTGCCCAGTATGTCCAGAAGGTCTCGGTGAAGAACGGGACGGCATATGCCGTGAATCTGACCACGGGATTTCTGGGGGGGATGAACTATGAGGCAGGGGCGGCCCATCCGGGAGTCCTGATCATAGGAGACGTGAACGGAGACGGCAAAACGGATGCCGCGGACAAGACGGAGCTGGTGAATGCTATCGAAGCAGGAGCCCCTGCCGGACTGACCGATCTCAACGGGGACGGCGTGGTGGATCTGGTGGATGCCATCACCGGCATGCCGGGCATCGAGAACGTGTCCATGACCACCAACGGGGTGCTTCTGGATGATGAAATCCTGGAATTTGCCAACCGGGAGATGGCAAATATTGTGCTGAGTATCGATGGAAGGAAGGAAATTCATGACAAAATGCGTCCTTTCCGGGGCGGGCAGGGAAGCTATGACCTGGTGGTGGAGAAATTCCGGAAAGTGGCGGAGAGCAGGGGTCAGGACCGGTACTATGTGAGAGGGACATTTACACACAATAATCTGGACTTTTCACGGGATGTCCTGCACCTGGCAGATCTGGGTTTCCGGCAGATTTCCGTGGAGCCGGTGGTAGCCGGACCGGAGGAGGATTATGCCATAAGGGAAACGGATATTCCTGTGCTGAAAGAAGAATATGACCGGCTGGCGGCGGAGATGATAAAACGAAGGAAGGAAGGAAATGGATTTCATTTCTTCCATTTTATGATAGATCTGGAGGGCGGACCCTGCGTGGCAAAGCGTTTGTCCGGCTGCGGTTCCGGAACGGAATATCTGGCAGTGACGCCGTGGGGAGATTTGTATCCCTGCCATCAGTTTGTGGGCAATGAAAACTTCCTTATGGGCAATGTGGACGAGGGTATCCTGCGGGATGACATCCGGGATGCGTTCAAATGCTGCAATGTGTATGCCAGGGAAAAATGCAGGAAATGTTTCGCAAAGTTTTACTGCAGCGGCGGCTGTGCGGCAAATGCTTATCATTTCCACGGCAATATCAATGATGCCTATGACGTGGGCTGTGAACTGCAGAGAAAGCGTGTGGAATGTGCGATTATGCTGAAAGTCGCGGAGTCGGAGATGCGGCAGGATCCGGAATCCGGCAAGTAGAAAACGGAAACGGGTAATATGGTGCGGACAGGCACTGCCTGACCGGTTCCGGAACCGGATATCTTTAAGAAAGGACGAAAGAACATGAAAAAAAACAGAGCAATTGTGGTGCTGCTTTGTATTCTTCTGATTCTGGCAGGAGTCGCCTATATTGACTTCTTCGGAACGGACGCAGACGGCAGCGGGAGCGCCTCGGACATCAAGCTTGGCCTGGACCTGGCAGGCGGTGTCAGCATCACCTATCAGGTGGTGGGAGATGAGGAACCCAGCGCCACAGACATGAATGATACCATTGCAAAGCTTCAGAAACGTGTGGAGGGCTACAGCACGGAGGCGATTGTGTATCAGGAGGGTTCCGACAGAATCAACATTGAGATTCCCGGAGTCAGCGATGCCAACGCTATTCTTCAGGAGCTGGGCAGACCTGGTACCCTTTATTTTATTTCCCAGACGGACCCGGAAGGCAATGAGAATTATTCCCAGCAGACAATCCAGAATCCGGACGGCTCTTACGGAGTGGGATATGTCCTGAACAAATCCATCGATGAACTGCTGGAGAACGGCTCCATTCTGGTGCAGGGAACGGATGTGGGCGATGCCCGTGCGGGTACCCAGAACCAGACCATGGGTACGGTGAATGTGGTAAGCCTGACCATGACGGAGGAAGGCAGGGAGAAATTTGCCCAGGCCACCCGGAATGCTTTCGAGAAGAACGAGAGTCTTGCCATTTATTATGATGGCAGCATTATCAGTGCGCCCGGGGTCAATGCTGTGATCTCGGACGGAAGCGCCCAGATTTCCCCCATGGAGTCTTATGAAAGGGCAGAGAGCCTGGCATCCACCATCCGCATCGGCGGTCTGAGGCTGGAACTGGAAGAACTGCACTCCAAGGTAGTGGGGGCACAGCTTGGCGTGGAAGCCATTGACACCAGCCTGAAGGCAGGGGCTATCGGCCTGGTGATCGTGATGATATTCATGATTGTGGTATATCTGATACCCGGTTTGGCATCTGCCATCGCGCTGCTGGCCTATGTGGCGCTGGTGATTCTGCTGCTGAACGGCTTTGACATGACGCTGACACTGTCCGGTGTGGCAGGTATTATTTTGTCCATAGGTATGGCGGTTGACGCAAATGTGATCATATTTGCGCGTATCCGGGAGGAGCTTGCCACCGGGAAAACCGTCCGCAATGCGGTGCAGATTGGTTTCAGCAAGGCATTGTCCGCCATCATAGACGGCAATATCACCACACTGATCGCAGCGGGAGTACTGCTTCTGCTGGGGCCCGGCACGGTGAAAGGTTTTGCCCAGACACTGGCGCTTGGTATTGTGCTTTCCATGTTTACGGCCCTGGTAGTGACACGGTACCTGATTTATGCGTTCTATGCGCTGGGACTGAAAAGCGAAAAGTTTTACGGGGTGGGAAAAGAGCACAAGGTGCTGAACATCCTTTCCAGAAAAGGAATTTTCTTTGCCTTGTCCATAGCTGTGGTGGCAGCAGGTTTTATCGTGATGGGTGTGCACAAGGTATCCGGCGGGGATGCCCTGAATTACAGCCTGGAGTTTAAGGGCGGTACGGCCACCACCGTCACATTCCAGGAGGCCATGACCCTGGAGAAGGCAAACAGTGAAGTGGCTCCGAAGATTGAGGAGATTGCAGGAAGTGCGGTCCAGATTCAGACCGTGCAGGATTCCAATGAAGTGATTTTCAAGACCAGTACCCTGAGTATTGACCAGAGGACGGCCCTGAACCAGATGCTTATGGACAATTTCGGAATCGATGAAAAAATGATCACTTCCGAGACCATTAGCTCCACCATAAGCGACGAGATGAAGTCCGACACCATCATTGCGGTGGCAGTGGCAATTGTCTGTATGCTGATTTACATCCGGATCCGTTTCAGTGACATCCGGTTCGGCATCAGCAGTATCGTGGCCCTGCTTCATGATGTGCTGGTAGTGCTGGCCTTCTACGCTGTGGCCAGGGTTTCCGTCAGCAATACCTTCGTGGCATGTATGCTCACCATTGTGGGTTATTCCATCAATGCAACCATAGTGATTTTTGACCGGATCAGGGAGAACATGGCTGTCATGTCCCACAAGGATGACTTGAAGGATGTCGTGAACCGGAGCATTACACAGACCATGTCCAGAAGTATTTTCACTTCCCTGACAACCTTTGTCATGGTGGCGGTGCTGTATGTTCTGGGTGTTACAAGCATCCGCGACTTTGCACTTCCGCTGATGGTAGGTATCATTTGTGGCGCGTACTCCTCCATTTGCCTGGCAGGAAGCTTGTGGTATCTGTTCCGGATAAAGTTTGCCCCGAAAAAGGAAAAGGAACAGTAAAAGAAATTGAAAGAAAGATCAGAAAGAGAAGGGATTGCCGTAAAAGCGGCGGTCCCTTTTTTTGTGCGCAGCCCCGTACACAAAGTGCGACTCCTGGCACTTGGAATTATGCCGCCAGGCGGCGCACGAGTGTATAAGGAAAATTGTTGCTGATGCAACATGTACCCGATTTTACATTATGGTGTTTACAAGTGCGACAGTTTATGTTATAATTTGTCTACAATGTAGACAACGGTCCATGTACGGGATTGTGGATGGGAATATTTTGACAGGAAGAGGATATAAAATCCGGGATTTGGGCAGAGGGCTGTCCCGGAAGATATAAAAATAAGGAAAGGAAAGGGAATAGTCAGATGAAAGCATTAAGTGAGGCCGAATGGAACATAATGGAGAGCCTGTGGGAAGAATCCCCAAAGGTGGGAAGCAGGATTGTGGCAGACATGGCGGCAAAGACGGGCTGGAGCCGCAGTACCACGCTGACCATGCTGAAAAGGATGACGGAAAAGAAGCTGATTGCCTGCGGGGACGGCGATAAAGTGAAAGAATATTTCCCGCTGGTAGAGCGGGAGACGGCTGTCAGGAAGGAGACAGAAAGCTTCCTGAAAAGGGTTTATCACGGCAGTGTGAGCATGCTGGTAAGTGGATTTGTGGAAAAGAAGAAGCTGACGCCACAGGAGCTGGCGCAGCTTCGGGAGATTCTGGATAAGGCAGAGGAAGAGCAGAATGATTGAGTGGATGGTGTCATCAAGCGTATTGATGATTGTAATAATGACCATAAGGTATTTTTTCAGGAACAGGCTGTCCATGAGGGCGCGGTACGCATTGTGGCTGCTTGTGGCGGTGCGCCTGCTGATGCCGTTTTCTTTTCCGGGGAGCAGTTTCAGCGTGCTGAACTTTCCGGCGGTGGAAAATATGCTGGCCATACAGGAGGCGGGATCATCCGGTGAAAAGAACCGGGAAAACCAGGCGGCAGTACCGGGCGGGCAGCAGCCCGACGCGGAGGAGAGGGTTTCCGGGAATGGGAATCCGGACAAAATCCCGGTTATGGAGACAGTAACTGCCGTACCGGATCCGGGCCGGCAAAGGGGGGAGGACAAGACTTCACAGACCGCCGTACCCCGGGTGTTCCCCTGGCTGGCTGCAAAGCGGATGGGCAGGATTCTTCCGTGGATCTGGATTCTGGGGATAGGTGTCTGCAGCGGAATTGTGCTGGCGGCAAATGCAAACTACCGGAAAAAAATGTACCGGTCCCGTAAGAAGTATGACACCGGGATACCGGGCAGGCTTCCGGTGTATGTTTCACCCCTGGTTACCACGCCCTGTCTGTTCGGCATCCTGCATCCTGCGATCTATATCACTGCCAGGGCAGCCCGGGAGAGTGGGTCACTGAGATATATTCTGTGTCATGAGAACACTCATTACCGGCACAGGGATAATCTGTGGGCCCTGGTGAGGATGGCTGCCGTCTGTATTCACTGGTATAATCCGCTGGTATGGCTGGGGGCATATCTGTCCAGGCAGGACTGTGAGCTTGCCTGTGACGAGGAGACGCTGAAACTGCTGGGGGAGAGGGAAAGAATTCCATATGGCAGGACACTGTTGGATTACAGTGTGCAGGCAGACATGGTTTTCGGCAGACTGCAGCTGTCCACCACTATGTCCGGCGGGAAGAAACAGCTGAAAGAACGTCTGCTTGTGATTGCAATACAGCAGCCGCGGCGATATGCGGGAGCATTGGCAGCGGCATTTGTTCTGGCGCTGTTTGTGTCCGTGGCAACTTTTACGGGCAGGGCAGAGGGAAAAGAAGCACAAAGTGCCGGGACAGGGGAAACTTTTCTCACAGGGGAAGCAGAGAGCCCGGATGCAGCCATGGGAGAGGATTCCGGCCGGAAAACGGATGATAACCAAACGATGGTGGGGGCAGGGGATGATGATGCGGAAAGGGTTGCCTTTGACCTGAAAGAGGGAGAATCGTATGTGTTAAAGCTGGGCAGCGAGGCACTGCCTGACAGCGGGATGTACCGGACGCAATGGCTGGAACTGGCCAGAATACGGGATGGCAGGGAGGAAGTGGTGCAGACGCTGGCGGCAGATGAGATCGGAGTGCTGTATACCAGGGCCTGGCAGCAGAATCCGAACCAGGAAGGAAGTATGTACGGTTATTCGTCAGAACAGGAGAATCTGTACGCAAAACCGCTGTATCAGATAGAAGATGCGAAAGAACGGAATGGGGAAATACAGTTTGATGCGTCAGAGGGCGGGATCATCCTGGCAGACCTGAATTTTGACGGGTATCAGGATATTTGTCTTCAGGGAAAAACAGACGGCGCCAATATTCCGTATTACTGTTTTCTGTGGAACCCGGATGAGGCCTGCTTTGAGCCGGCGTACATGATTCCCAATGTACAGGCTGACAGGGAAGCGCAGTGGATTGTCAGCGCCACCCGGGAAGCAGATGGGCGGGACAGTGTGAAATACTATCGTTTTGACAATGACAATCTGCTGCACATGGTCCGTTACACGGAGAAAAACGAATCTCCCGGCGCAGTATTTTCCAGCCTGGACCTGACCTATTGTGAGACATCCTACAGCCTGCCGGCGGTGGATGAATGGGATTTGGGCACTGTTTACGGAGGGGCTCTGACGGAGAGAATGGTAACCTGGGCGAAGCAGGCGCTGACGGAACTGTATGAGTGGACCGGCACGAAGCTGGATACGGCATACTTTTCGGTGACCAGTTTCGGAGATTTTTCTTTTGGGCAAAACGCCGGGGATCTGCAGGCATCCCGGACTTTTTACAGCCGGTGTTACGGGGATGCGGCGGGATTTGAATCCGTCATCCGGCACATGGTCCTTTTCACCGAGCGGGAAGTATGGTATTCTCCGGTGACACAGTGGAAAGTGCCGGAGGATAAGGATAAGATGACAGACCGGCAGCTGGTGGAATGGTATTTTGAAAGGTCAGCCCTGACAGAGGGGGAAGTGGCAGATTCTGTCCAAAAGACCGATGACATGGATTATGTGATCCGGACAGAGTCCGGTCTGTATTATGAACTGACTCTGGAGGCATCTACCCGGGAAGTGAACCAGGTTTACGGACCGTATGAGGAGTTTCCGGTTCACTAGAGCGTGTTTTAATTGCTTCCTGGCAGCTGTGTGTCACAGACTGCGGGAGATGAAAATATTTTGCAAAAAATCCGGGCTCCCATGGGACACGGAACAAAAAAAGGCTTCCCATTAGAAGCCTTTTTTGTGCACACGGGTGCATAAGGAAAATTGTTGCTGACGCAACATGCACCCGGCGCGGCGAGTTTTTACCATTATTTACAATTCCGCACAATTTCATCCATCTGCGCCCTGCTTTTTTCCATGTCGCTGACCAGCTTAAACTGGGTGCGGCAGCGGTCCAGATTATGACCTTCCCGGTGGATTCTGAAATAGGTATCCCCGTTTAAATAGTCGGTCAGGAAACGCATTCCGCATTCAAAAGTCATCATCATGGCGCCTATGGGGAGCATTTTCTTTTCGTTTTCCGTCATAAGGCTTCCGCATTCCCCCAGAAATCCCTTTGTGTAACATTCAAACAGCGGAAGCTCAAAATTGACCTTGCTCAGATCGGGCTCGTCTTCCGCGGCATAGGTGGCTCCGAAACGGATGCTGTCGCCGAAATCGTTTACAGACAGTCCGGGCATCACCGTGTCCAGATCTACCACTGCCAGAGGCAGCCGCGTCTTTTCATCAAACAGAACATTATTCAGCTTGGTATCATTGTGGGTGACGCGCAGGGGGAGTTCGCCACGCTCCTGCATATCCACCAAAGTGGCGGCAAAGTCCTTCCGGGCACGCACGAACGCAATCTCTTTTTCCACGGAAGCGGCCCTGCCGCACACATCTTTTCTGACGGCATCTTCAAAATCCAGGTAACGGGATTTGGTGTTGTGGAAATTTGGTATGGATTCGTACAGAGTGTCTGCGGGGAAATCGGCCAGAAGCTTCTGGAAGTGCCCGAATGCACACGCACTGGCATAAAACTGTTCTTCATTTTCACAAGTCTGCAGGGTCACCGCGCCCTGGATAAAGGTGTAGACACGCCAGCAATCCCCGCCGTTGCGGTACAGGGTCTTTCCGTCCCTGGTCATGACCACGCTCAGGGTCTCCCGCAGGGGATCCCCTCCGGCTTTGACAATCTTTTTCTTCAGAAAGTCTGTCACCAGAATGACATTGTCCATGAGGGCCTCCGCGTTTTTAAAAACGGAGGTATTGATTTTTTGCATAATATAACTTTCGCCAGACTCGGTTTTCAGTAAAAAAGTATCGTTAATATGACCGTCGCCGTAGTTATTTTGGGCGCTTATGGCCTTGCTGTTGAGCTGAAACTGGTTAGCAATTTCCAGAAACTGATCCATATCTTTTCTCCTTGCCTGTCCCTGCCTGCCGCAGAAACCGTTTTTTCCAATAAATAACGTATATAAGTCTACCAATTTATCAATGTTAAGTCAAGAGTCAATTGAGATGTGGGGCAGAATTATGGAAAAGGGGCAGAAAAACGGCAGCTTCCGGTGATTTGTGAAAACTGCCGCAAAAAGCGTCATTCACCGCCCGGGCCGGAGCCGGGAAGGAAGACTTGCGGATTCTGGCGGAACATGTTACATTATAGAAAAACAAAGGAAATTCTGTGAGATGGAAAAATGGTATGTAGCGGCAAAAAAAGCCGATTTTGAGGCCTGGGCGGTGAAGTTTCAAATCAGTCCGGTGGTGGCCAGAATTCTTCGGAACCGTGATCTGACGGAAGAGGCGGAAATCCATAAATTTCTATACGGTACAATGGATGACTGTCACTCCCCCTGGCTGTTAAAGGACATGGAAAAGGCGGTGGACGAAATCCTGGACGCGGTGAAGGAGGGCCTTCTGATCCGGGTCATCGGGGATTATGATGTGGATGGAATCTGCTCTTCTTATATCCTCACAAAAACCCTGCAGCTGCTGGGGGCAGAGACAGACACGGCCATTCCCCATCGCATTCATGACGGATACGGGCTGAATGATCATCTGATCCGTGAGGCGGCATCAGACGGGGTGGGCATGATTGTAACCTGTGATAACGGCATTGCGGCGGCATCCCAGATTGCCCTGGCCAATTCCTGCGGCATCCGCGTGATTGTCACGGATCACCACGAGGTGCCGTTTGTGAAGGGGGAAGAGGGCAGAAAGGAGCTGCTGCCCCCGGCCCTGGCGGTTATTGATCCCAAACAGGAGCAGTGTGCTTATCCCTTTTCCGGTATCTGCGGGGGCGTGGTAGCCTATAAACTGGCACAGGCCCTGGCAGAGAAAACCGGGAGCCGGGCGCTGGGGGAAGCCATGGGGGAACTGCTGGAATTTGCGGCGCTGTCCACGGTCTGCGATGTGATGCAGCTGCGGGACGAGAACCGGATTTTTGTGAAAGAGGGCCTGAAGCAGCTGAAAAACACCCGGAATCAGGGACTCAGGGCACTGATAGAGGTCAACGGCATAGAACCGGAAAAACTGAGCGCCTATCACCTGGGCTTTGTCATCGGCCCCTGCCTGAACGCCACGGGAAGGCTGGACACTGCAAAGCGTGCCCTGGAACTGCTGCAAAGCCGCACAAAGACGGATGCCATGAGCGCTGCCAGGGAGTTGAAGGACTTGAATGACAGCCGGAAAAACCTGACCGTGCAGGGGGTGGAGGCAGCGGAACATTTTCTTCTGGAGCACCATATGGAGCGGGACAAGATCATGGTGATTTTTCTGCCGGAGGTCCATGAAAGCCTGGCGGGAATTATCGCGGGGCGCATCCGGGAGCGCTACAATCATCCGGTGTTTCTCCTCACTAGGGGGGAAGAGGGCGTAAAAGGCTCGGGCCGTTCCGTGGAAGGATACCATATGTATGAGGCCATGACGGAGGCGGGGCATTTTTTCACCAAATTCGGAGGCCATGCCATGGCGGCGGGGCTTTCCATGCGGGAGGAGGACATCGATTCCCTCCGGCGGGAACTGAACGAAAAATGCGCCATGACGGAGGAAGATTTTATTCCCAGAGTACATATTGACGTACCCATGCCCCTGGACTACGCGGACGAAAATCTCGCCAGCCAGCTGGAGCTACTGGAGCCTTTCGGGGTAGGAAATCCGAAACCGCTTTTCGCCCAGAAAAACCTGGTTTTCCTTTCCGGATACAAGATGGGAGCAAACAAAACCTGCGCCAGATACCGGGTGCGGACGCCCGGGGGAGAAGAGAGACAGCTTGTGTTTTTCGGGGACCTGGAGAGATTCCGGGATTTTCTGGAAGAAGAATACGGAAAGGGAAGTGAGGACGCGCTGTATGCCGGACGGGGCAACTTTCCGGTTTCCGTGGTATACCAGCTGGGAAAAAATACCTACAGGGGGAAAACGGAACTGCAGTATGTGATGCAGTACTATTGCCGCGGGCAATGAGCGGGCAGCTGCGAAGCCGGACTGCGGTGATGCCCGGAGGGGCAGCTGCCGGGAATGAATTTTAAAGACGCTCTAAGCATTTCTGGTGTAACGGCAGCCCGGAAAGCCGCTGCAGCCCCAGAAGCTGCCGTATTTGCCGTTCCGCTTCATCAGGAGGGAACCACATCTGGGGCATACCGGGGCGTGGTCAGCGTCCCCGGAGGGCATCCCCGGCAGCTCAGCCAGTTTTTCATAGCACTGCTGGTTCATGACACAGTCCTGCAGGGCCCGGTGGGCGCCGGCTGTCTCAATGTGAAAATGCTGCGCCAGGTCGGTGAGACGGTATCGGGGCAGGGAGAGAAGGCCTTTGGCCAGGTAAAGTGTGTCCACATAATCGTTCGTCAGTTCCCGTCCCAGTTCCCGGAGCATGCCGGCCTGGAGGAATTTCATGTCGAAGCTGTGGATATTATGTCCCACAAGGATGTCTTGCCCTGCGAAATCCAGGAATCCTTCCAGGGCGGTCTTCAGCGCGGGCGCTTCCCGGACCATGTTGTCGGTGATGCCGTTGATGAGAGAGGCGGAGGAGGGAATTTTCCTGCCGGGGTTTACAAGGGTGGAATACTCCCCTGCCGTTTTCCCCTCCCGCACCCTGATGCCGGAAATTTCGATAATTTCATCCTGGAGGGGAGATAATCCGGTGGTTTCCAGATCAAACACCACATAATCCGGCCGGTAACCGGCCAGGCGCCTGCCCTTCTTTTGTCTGTCCA
>OFFX01002542.1_pt1 | contig 11220 bp, 10 predicted proteins | sample 1521511 | NCBI WGS metagenome assembly OFFX01 (sample SAMEA3504125, study PRJEB24116) | mouse gut metagenome | biome: mouse gut; feature: mouse-associated habitat; material: faeces | place: Denmark | collected 2011
GGATCAAACTCTTCGTTGTTGTTTATCTTCGTTCTTTTCTTTTTCAAGTTAAAAACGCAAGACAAATGTTGTTGATTTGTTCTTGCTTTCATCCGCGACCCTCGTCTGTTCCTGCCAGCACTCGCTCTCCACAAGGAGATACGGCGGCGACAGAATGTCGGGCCTCGGGAACGCGCCGGTCTGTCCGGTCTCCGGTTCTCCGCTATTTATTGACCTGTTTAGAAATATGACTAAGAGCTGTTCTGTTTTTTTGACTCTTGTACTACTTCTTTGTCTATTGTAAGTCTTTCAATGTTCTCTTTTTCGGTCGCCGTTTTATTGCGGCGGAAAATCTTTGCAAAATTAATACATCATTTTGACATATCCAAATTTTTAACAAAGTTTTTTTGTTTTCGCCCCGGACCTCCGCCCGAAGCCGCTTCCGTTTCTCTCACCGTGATCAGCTCGTCCCCGAAAGCGAGTGCAAAATTACTGCCTTTTTCTTTATCCACCAAATATTTTCGGATCTTTTTTCTGATTATTTTTCTCAGCATGGCGTAAATCACTGAAAATTAGACCAATTAGGCTAATTGGTCTAATTGGTCTAATTGAAGGTATTTTATCTATAAGTATAGAGATTTGTCGCGAGAAGGGAGGATATAACAAAAGAGGTTCCTGATATCAGGAACCTCTTGAAGGGGATGGAGTAGAGAATTATTATTTGATTCCGAGCTTGGTCTTTACAGTAGCGGTAATGTCAGTCACATTAGAGCCGACATATACGGGCACGGTATTTTCGAATATCATTGTGTAGCTTCCTTCGGCTCCGACTGCGTTGATAGCATTGATGACTTTCTGCTGGATGGGGGCCATAAGCTGCTGCTGCTGCTTTTCAAGATCCTGAGTGGCAGTCTGACGGAACTGATTGATTGACTGTTCAAATTTCTGAATTTCAGCCACACGACGGTCAAGGATTGCCTGAGGAGCTTTTTCATCCAGAGCTTTCTGATATTCGTCCATCGCTTTCTGAGCTTCGGCCTGAAGATTCTTGAATTCATCGTCATATTTCTTCGAAGCTGTTTCGAACTCAGTCTGAGCGGATTTGAATTCGGGGAGCTCGGGAATGATGGAGCTGGTGTTGACAATGCCGAATTTCTGGGCGAAAGCCATGGTGGGGAGCGCAATCATTATTGCGACCAAAAGTTTCTTAATCATTGGATTTATAATAAATAATAGACTGTTAATATTTTATCGTTTTTAAGACAACGGGTGCAAAGATAAGCTTTTTATTTTGAATATCCTAACTTTGCAAGCACTTCATTGCTGACATCGATTCTGGGAGAGGCGAAAATTATGTCGGCAGACGATGCGCGGTCAAAGATGCACATGTAAGCTCTTTCCTCGGCCACTTTCTTCACCGCCTCATAGACATCGTCCTGAATGGGCTGCATCAGAAGCTGACGTTTTTTATAGAGTTCGCCTTCGGGACCGAAATATTTAGCGCGAAGCTCGGCAGCCTGTTTCTCCTTGGCCACAATCTGATCTTCCTGTTTCTTTTTCTGTTCGTCGGTCAGGAAAGGCATCTGGGATTTATAATTGTCATACATTGTCTCGGCTTCACGCGAAATGTTCTCCACTTCCTTCTGCCATTTCTGAGAGAGCTGTTCGAGCTGAACATTTGCCACCTCATAGGCCGGGATGTTGGAAAGGATGTATTCCATATCGACCATTGCGAATTTCTGAGCATTTCCGGCAAGAGAGCAGCAGAAAAGGCCGACTGCAATCAGAAGAGATTTCATTATTTTCATAGTCTGTAATTTTAGGGTTTCTGGTAATAAAGACACGGAAGGGGATGAAAAGTTTAGTCAAGATCAAAATTCCTGTCCGAGAATGAAATGGAAATGGCTACCGCCGCGTTCGCCGAACACTTTGTCGAAACCGTAAGCCCAGTCGATACCCATCATACCAACCATCGGGAGGAATATTCTCAGACCGGCACCGGCAGATCTCTTCAAATCGAAAGGCGAGAAATTCTTCATTTTATTCCAGGCATTACCACCTTCAAGGAAGGCAAGACCGTAGATTGTCGTCGAAGTCTGAAGCATGAAGGGGAAGTGGAGTTCGACACCAAGACGGGAGTAGGCATAACCTTCACTACCGTAGGGAGTGAGAGCACCGTTGTCATAACCGCGGAGACCGATGGTCTCTGTCGCGTACTGATAGGAGCCGGTCATACCGTCACCGCCGACATAGAATGTCTCGAAAGGAGATTTAAGCCATTTGTTATAGCTGCCGAGAAGACCGAAATCAGCGCGCGTCATCAGGACGAGAGTATATTTGTCTTCCGGATTGGTAAGCGGGGTGTATGTTCTGGAAGAGAATTTAAGTTTCCAGTATTCAATCCATTTGTAGAGCTGTTTCTTGGATTCGGTAGTGTTCTCCTCACTGAGTTTCTGCCAGTTCTTCTTTCCGAAGAGAGACGCCGGGGGAGTCATCTGGAGGCTGAGAGTGAACTGAGAACCCATTCGGGTGTAGAGGGGATTGTCGATAGAGTTGCGGGCAAGGGTCAATCCAAGCACAAGAGAGTTGGATGTACCGTTGTTCATGTAATAGAGGTAATCCCAGTTCTTGAGGTAATACCAGTTGTAGGAAAGTTCGGTCTGGAAAGTGAAATAGTCATCAGGCCAGTTCAGACGTTTTCCGAAACCTACGCTGACACCGACCATCTGAAGGACCTTGTTGGGGTCGTAAGCATCGGTGATGGAATTATTGTAGTAGTCATTGTAGTTTCCGCCCCATAAGCCATTACCCCAAAGGCCGCTGCCCCAGTATCCGTAACCGGAGTTGGCCCAACGGTTATTGTAATAGGATGAGTTCACACCTGTCTGGCGGCTGTAGTATGCGGAAACGGAGAGTGAATTCGGGCGCTTGCCTCCGAACCAGGGATCGAGGAACGAAACGCTGTAGGCCTGATAGTAGCGGGCGTTCGTCTGGGCCGAGATGGTGAAAGTCTGACCCTCACCCTGAGGGATGAGACCTTTGTAGGAACTCGGATGGAACAGGTTCTTGATGGAGAAGTTGGTGAATTTCAAAGCGAGTTTTCCAATTACACCCGTCTGTCCCCAACCCATCGAGAACTCGATCTGGTCGTTGGCCTTCGATTCGAGATTGAACACGATGTCAACAGTTCCGTTTTCCTGGTCGGGCATCGGCTGTATATCGATGGTCTCGGGATTGAAATGACCGGTCTGCGCTATTTCACGATAGGAACGCATGAGGTCGTTCTTGGAGAAAAGCTTACCGGGCTTCACGCGAAGTTCACGGCGGATCACCTTTTCATACAGGCGGTCGTTACCGTTTATGATAACATTATTGATACGCGCCTGAGGACCTTCGACCATTCTCATCTCAAGGTCTATGGAATCGCCTTTGACGTTTCGTTCGATGGGAACGAGCTGATAGAAGAGATAGCCTTGATTGAGGTAAGCATTGGAGACCGCGTCTTCGTCTTCAGAGACACGTTTCTTGAGCAATTTCTGATTATAGACATCGCCGCGCTTGATTCCGAGAACGTCGTTGAGAAGCTGAGTGGGATAAATGGTGTTACCGACCCAGGAGATGTCATTGATGTAATATTTCCGGCCTTCTTCAAGAGAGATATACACATCGACGGTCTTGTCGTCGAAAGGCACGACGGAATCGGAAAGAATCTTGGCATCGCGATAACCTTTTTCGTTATATTTCTCTATGATGCGCTTGAGGTCGTCCTCGAAATCGGTCTCGACAAATTTTTTCTGACGGAAAAGATTGAGGAGCTTGCCTTTCTCGTTGGTCTTTTTCATTGTGCGCTGCAGGGCGTTGTCGCTCATCACCTCATTACCGTCAATGTATATTTTGTGAACCTTCACTTTTGCATTCTTATTGACGTTAATGTTGACGATCATTTCGTTGGGCGCCGAGTTGTCTTCCTGAAGAGTTATATCGACGGCAGCGTTTCCGAAACCTTTATCGGAGAAATATTTCTTTACGATCGCCTCGGCGCGGTTGACGATGTTCTGGGTTATCTGGTTGCCCTTGTGGAGCTGCAGGCGCTCTTTGAGGTCATTGCTCTCCCCTTTCTTCATTCCGAAGTAGCGGACATCAGAAATGCGGGGCTGAGTGCGGAGATTAATGGTGAGCCATGCCTTGTCGCCGGCAGTCTTATCGACAATTATCCGGACCTGGCTGAAAAGGCCCTGTCTCCAGAGGCGTTTGCTGGCCGCTGTCAGTTCAGCGCCCGGAATATCAACTCTCTCCCCTACTTTCAGACCGGCGTATCGCAGAATGATGTCGGGCTCGAAATTGTCGGCACCCGTCACTTCGATACCTGCAATCTCATAGGTTCTGGGCAGTCCGGTAAAGACCACACGGGGATTACGGATGGTATCAGCTGAGGTCTGTGCCGAAACGGCAACAGGCATACAGCACAACACAACTAACAATATGGTGAATATCTTTTGCATAATCAAGGGATTACTTTTTAATTGCTCATTTATCGGTCGGTTTATCATCCTCGAGCTGCTCCGACGTCAGACCGAAACGGCGTTCGCGATGCTGATAGTCGGCAATTGCCTGAAGAAAATGGTCGCCGGTAAAATCCGGCCAGTATATAGGGGTAAAATAAAGTTCGGAATAGGCTATCTGCCATAGCAGGAAGTTGGAGACGCGTGAATCGCCGCCGGTGCGTATAAGGAGATCGGGGTCAGGGATTCCGGCAGTTGTCAGGCACGACGAAAAGAGCGACTCGTCTATGGCGTCGGGAGAAATGCGTCCGGCCGCCACGTCGGCAGCTATGCGGCGGGTCGCTTCGACTATCTCCCAACGTGAGGAGTAACTCAGCGCGAGATTCACCTGCAGGCCGGTGGAAGAGGCGGTGGCCGCGAGGCTTCTTTCAAGCGATTCAATGGACTCGCGCGGGAGGCGCGCCATATCGCCGATGACATTGAGGCGCACGTTATTGGTCACCATGCCGGGAGTTTCTTTCTCGAGCGACACCGCGATAAGATGAATCAGAGCATCTACCTCGGCCTGGGGACGGTTCCAGTTTTCTGTGCTGAACGCATAGAGAGTAAGGTAGCGGACACCGGCCTCTGACGCCGCTGTTATGACTTTTCTGACAGATTCGACACCGGCAACATGGCCTGAAGATCTGTCAAATCCACGCTTTTTCGCCCAGCGTCCGTTTCCGTCCATGATAATCGCTACATGGACAGGAATTTTTTCATGATCAATATTTAGGGCAGAAAGTGTCATTATCAGTCTATGCGGTTACATGTCGAGCATCTTGCTCCGAATTCATAACTTATGCCGAGAAGCAGACCGGAATACCAGTCTGTGTTTTTCAGGAAAGAGCTTTTTATTCCGTAAAGATCGGAAAGTCTGTCGCCGTCTATTTTATCGCCGAACACTTTTGTCATCGAGAATTCGGCGCTGAGATTGAGGCGCGGCGCTACCTTATATTTTATCCCGACGCCCAAGGGCATCGAGAATGCCGCGGAGGAGGACCCTCCGGAGAAGGCCATCGAGACTCCCGCGCCTGCGAAGACAAAGGGCGTCCAGCGGCTGAGATGTTCATAAGTGCGGCCGGTTCCGTAGGCGAAGAAGTTACATTCCCCGCGGACCGAGAGATCGGCCACGGTTGATGTGAAAGAATACTGCTCGCCGAAAGGAAGTGCGTTGTCGAAATCGGCCGTGTTGCCCGAGAGAGTGGAAAGTCCGCAGCGGGCACCGAGAGCCCAGCGCGAGTCCATGAGATAACGCATTCCGAGATTAGCGGCAAAACCGGGCCTTTGGAAAAGATTGCTTTCGTTGGCATCGCCGAGATAGCCGCTCATTCCCACAGCTCCTCCGAAATCGAACTTATAGCTCTCCACATCGTCGTCGGCAATAACCGGTACGACAACGGTGACGGCCATTGCAAGAGGAAGTGATATTTTGAAGATTCTGTTCACTTAAGGAATTCCGGAGTTTCAGCGTGATGATTTCGGGAAGATCGGTCTGTGTTTATTGAAGCGGTTTGAAAGTGAGACGGTTTATGACTCCGCGCCACACTTTGTCGTTGAGATTGCCCGCGCTGTCTCTACCTCCGAAAAGATAAATGTAGGGGCAATCCCATGATGTGATCGGTTTCACACCTGATTCAGAGTCTGATTGAACGGCGAGCCAGCCGGGCATTTGCGGCAGTTCGAGCGACGACCATCCGGAAGCGGCTCGCGATGAAAGAGTCTGGGTGAAGACGAGAGCCTGCGCTCCGGTCAGAGATGGAATCGCAGCGGGAAGCTGCATGAGTTCTCCGGCTTTAGCCCAGTTGACACCGAGATCAAACGAGATATAGACCGTGCGCGACAGCGTTCCGTCGGCCAGTGTGCCTCCGAAAGCGAGGAGCACGGATCTTTTCGTCGCAACCCACGCGGCGGAAACCTTGAAGGAGAAATAGGGAACCATGGTCACTCCCGCAATGGCGGGAAGCGGCGACTTAGAAACGGAAGTCCACTGGGAACCGTCGTAAGCCCAGGTTGCACCGGTCAGGTCTCCTGAAGCAGTGCGGCCGCCGACAACAAATGCCATAGGGGTATCGGACCATTCGGTGGTAAATATCAATGGTGCGCCGGTTGCTGAGACAGGAGCATCGTCAGGGACGGGCGTCTCCGTCGTGGCGGGATAGGTCACATAGACGTAGGAGCCGTCAGAGCGGCGGTCAACACCTGCGACAGAGCCGTCGAAGGTGCAGAATATATGGGTCATCGAAGCGCCGGTGGATACCCATGTCGATCCGGCGTCGGAAGATTTGCAGAGAGTTCCGCCGTCGATGGCATAGAGAGCGTCGTCGGAGGCCGTGATGGAATTTATGTCAAGCGAGGAGGGGATATTGACATTCTCTATGGTCCAGTCGCGGAGGCCGGGGTTGGAAGAGGTAGCGCGGGTGGCTTTGCCGGCACCGGTGGCGAAGCAGAGAGCATCGCCCTTGTATTCAACCGCTTTCAAGGCCACGGGAGAAGGTATGGTCGTGGGATAGGCCGAGAAGGAAGCGTCGCCCCATGCAAGAGAATCGGGTTTCATCTTGTGGACGTTCAGATACACGCGATAATCACGCTTCGCCATTGTGTTGGCCGATTCGAGATGCACTGTGATATATCCGCGCGAGAAGTCGATTGCCGGAGTATTTTCCGCCTCCAGGAAGTTGATCGTAGTGTCCTTTCCGTCATTACCCGGCATTATAATCTCGGCTTTGCTGACCGAAGAGAAGGTCATGGAAACCCCGAGGGAGTCCACGCGCGTTCCGAGAGGAAGAGAATCGGCATTGAATATGCGGGCCGCGTTAAGATCAATCGAGAAGAAGACGGTGTCAAGATTCGAGAGTATGTTTGGATTGGCTTCGAGCTTGAAAGAGTTGATCATACAGGCAAACTCAGCGCTTGTGTCGATCGTATCGAATACACTGTCATCGTCATCCGAGTTACATGCAGTGAATCCGACCATTGCCATGAGCAGGCTCACCAGCATGTATATTGGAAATTGCTTTTTCATTAGTGCTTATGTGATTTATAGCTTATCTAATCTGATTTCGGTAGGTTAGTTCAAGGTGCAAAGGTAACAAGATTTTCATTAACAAATGTGAGGAAATAGTTAAATTTGGTAATGAGCAGTTTTTTTTGGAACCGACACGGGTAAAAACAGCCTCAATTAACGGAATCACCGTCGTTTTTAACATTGATTATGACATTCCCGCCGTCGGCAGGAGCGACAGTGAGCGTGCCTGAGGGAAGGGAAACGCGCGATTTACCATGTTTTCCGAGAGTTATCGGCGCGATCTCCACGCGGGCGTCATCCCACAGCCCGCTGTCTATGAAACTTCTCAACAGTTCCGCGCCTCCTTCGACCATGACGGAACTTATCCCCACGCGGCCCATAGCCTCAATCACGGCGGGGGGGTCTGCATCGGGGGCTATAGTAATGACGGAGACCTCGGGGGGCAGATCATCTCGGCTGACGGATGTCAGGCAAACGGTCCCCGGGCGCGAAAAGATCCGAGCTGCAACCGTGAGGCGTCCGCGGCGGTCAATTGCGACCGGACGGGGCGAACGGCCGTCGATAAGCCTCACATCAAGGCCCGGATCGTCGGAAAGAACCGTGCCCGATCCCACAGCGATGGCATCGAATTGCGCCCGCAGAGCATGCATGACCTGTGAGGAAAGCGGAGTGGAGAACCGGGCGGCAGGCTCACCGGCGCCGCGGTCGATATCCAGAAACCCGTCGGCACTCTGCGCCCATTTCAGCAATATGTACGGCCGGTGCCTCGTCTGCGCTATCATGAAGGGGCGATTCAACTCTCGACACTCCTCCTCGAGAACTCCTACGGTCACCTCTATCCCTGCATCGCGCAAAAGGGCTATGCCGCGACCCGAGACTTTCGGATTCGGATCCATGCATCCGACAACAACGCGCGCCACTCCGCGCTCCACGAGCATCGATGCGCAAGGGGGAGTCTTGCCATAATGGGAACATGGCTCGAGCGTCACATAGACGGTGGCCTCGTTCAACAGATCACGATCAGCTTCATTAACGGATCTGACGGCCCACACCTCGGCATGCGGCCCTCCGCAACGGCGGTGCCACCCCTCCCCTATTATTCGGTCACGGGCAACGATGACAGCCCCCACCATAGGGTTTGGCGACGTGAAGCCGCGTCCGAGCCGTGCAAGCTGGAGAGCCCGGCGCATATAGATCACATCTCTTTCCAATCGCCGCACTTTTTAATAAGTTCAACGAGATGGCTGACAGCTTCTTCGGCAGGAATATTCTTCTCGACACATTCCTTTCCTTTATAGAGGCTGATTTTCCCCACTCCGGCGCCGACATATCCGTAGTCGGCGTCAGCCATTTCGCCGGGGCCGTTGACTATGCACCCCATCACCCCTATTTTCAGGCCCTTGAGATGGGATGTAGCCTCTTTGACGCGCGCCAGTGTCTGCTGAAGGTCAAAAAGCGTGCGTCCGCATCCGGGACACGCTATATATTCCGTGTGGCTGATGCGCAGCCGCGCCGACTGGAGGATGGCCAGCGCCAGCCGCGAAGCTTCATCGGGCGTCAGAGCGTCGGAGACAATCTCTATGCCGTCGGCAAATCCTTTCAGCAGGAGCGCGCCGAGATCTATCGATGCGCGCAACCGGACGGTGTCGGCATCCGGTCCGTTATAGACTCCGCGGAGAATGACCGGGTTGTCGATTCCCTCCGCTACGAAAATATTCATAGCCGCTTCCAGACTCATGCCCGGCACGTCGCCGGAAGCCGACAGCAGAATTATGTCATCCGGAGCGATGTCAACATTTCCGGCAATTACCGCCTCCGCATCGATCTCCTTCAATCCGGTAAGGCCGTCAACAGCGGGTACGACCGGCAAGCGTGAACCGCCGACGGCGCCTATCTCGCGCGACATGCGCCGCATGCCCTTCCCGAGGCGAAAACGTCCGGCACGCGGAGCCTCTACGGAAGCGGCAGTGGCCATCAGGTCTATATAGTCCATTATTTTTCGTGCCACGGGGAGTTCGGCTTCTGGCTCCTCACTGAGCGACACACGGATTGTGTCGCCGATACCTTCGCGCAGAAGCGCACCGATACCCACGGCCGACTTTATGCGTCCGTCCTCGCCGTCGCCAGCCTCGGTCACGCCGAGATGGAGCGGATAATGCATCTCCTCGGCGTCCATTGCCTCGACAAGACGCGTCACGGTCTCGACCATCACGACGACATTGGAGGCCTTTATTGAGATGACCACACGGTCGAAGCCATGGCTCCGGCACACGCGCAGGAATTCCATGGCGCTCTCCACCATTCCGGCCGGAGTGTCGCCGTAGCGGCTCATGATGCGGTCTGACAGCGACCCGTGGTTCACGCCGAGACGTATCGCCGTGTCATTCGCGCGACATGTTTCGAGGAAAGGCACGAGCGCTTCCTCGAGGCGCTTGAGTTCGGCGGCATATTCTTCGTCGGTATATTCGATCTTGCGGAAAGTGCGTCCCGGATCCACGAAGTTGCCCGGATTGATCCTGACTTTCTCCACCTGCTCTGCAGCCGCGAAAGCGGCGCGTGGATTGAAATGGATGTCGGCAACAAGAGGCACATCGCAGCCGCATTCCCTGAGCCGCCGGCGGATTTCGCCGAGATTGGCCGCCTCGCGCACGCCCTGTGCCGTGAAACGCACCAGCTCCGCTCCCGCATCGACTATGCGCCGGGCCTGGGCAACGGACGCCTCGGTGTCCATTGTGGAAGTAGAAGCCATCGACTGGATGCGGACGGGATTGTTTCCCCCGATGGCAGTGTTGCCGACACGCACCTCCAAGGTGGGCCGGCGATGATAACTGAATTCTGACATATTCGGATTGAGACCCGGCCAAGGCACCTGCGCCCTGTCCGCGCCTGATCAGTTGACTTTATATTTGTATTTGACCTCTTTGAGCTGAGCGTTGACCTTGACGATCTTCTCGGCCAGGCTCGCGCGATATTCCTCGTAGCGTTTCTCGACGTTCTGATCTTTAAGGGCGAGAATGCTCGTTGCGAGAATACCGGCGTTCATGCCGCCGTCGATTCCCACCGTGGCAACCGGAATACCCGGAGGCATCTGCACTATGGCATAGAGAGCGTCGCGACCTTCGAGCGACGAGCTGATAGGCACACCGATGACAGGTACCGGCGTGAGGGCCGCTATGACTCCGGGGAGAGCCGCTGCCATTCCGGCGCCCGCGATTATCACTTCGATTCCACGCTCTTTCGCGCCACGGGCAAAGCTCTCCACCTCGGCGGGTGTCCTGTGGGCTGAAAGCGCGTTCATTTCGAAAGGCACCTCCATTGTGTCGAGGAATTTGGCTGCCTTCTCCATGATGGGCAGGTCGGATATGCTGCCCATGATAATGCTGACTTTAGGACTCATAATCTTTCTTAATTGTGATTCTTCGGCAAATTTACGCAATTTTTACGGTTTAGTCAAATTAGTCCGATCGGTCCGATTCATTGCAGTTGAGTTAATTTGAATAGGCTTTATTGATGAGCCCTTCAGGGCGCACCGTGTTTTAACCGGTTATGGAGCGAAGCGGAGTGACCGGAAAGAGATGTCCCAAGTCTCGGCGTCCCGGAGGGATGCCTCAGTAGTTGATGCTATGTCCTGTACCACAGAATCGTCCCTCCGCGACTCAATTATTATATATC
>OFFX01002548.1_pt1 | contig 11210 bp, 6 predicted proteins | sample 1521511 | NCBI WGS metagenome assembly OFFX01 (sample SAMEA3504125, study PRJEB24116) | mouse gut metagenome | biome: mouse gut; feature: mouse-associated habitat; material: faeces | place: Denmark | collected 2011
GACGAGGACGGCCCGGACGGCTCGCTGCTCTTCGCCTGCCGCACCGACCCGTCCATGTCCAACCCCCTGGGCATCGTCCACGGCGGGATCACCGCCGCCCTGCTGGACACCTGCATGGGGGTCACCTGCTCCGCTCAGTGCGGCCGGGCCGCCACCCCCACCGTCACCATGACCGTCAACTACGCCCGCCCCGTCCCCCTGGACGCGGAGCTCCGGGTGCGCACCCGCACGGTGCGCATCGGCCGCACCACCGGCCAGCTGTCCGCCGAGGTGTTCCCGGCGGGCCGCCCGGACGAGGTATTAGCCACCGCCACGGGGGTATACGCCATCCGGCGGTGAATACAGCTTCTCAAGTAAAAAGGGCCGCCCCTCTGCAAAGGGGCGGCCTTTCCTCATCCCTGTTTCATCAGCAGCGTCCCGCTGCAGGGGGGCACCGTCACCCAGTTTCCGTGGGAGATGAGGGGCCGGTGCTGGTCGGCGTTCACGCCGTCCGCCCGGATTGTCCACCGCCCGGAGGGCAGCTGGATGGCGTAGTCGTGGCCGGTGGCGTTGTAGGCCACAAACAGCAGCTCCCCGCAGGGGCCGCCCTCCTCCACCTGGAAGGACACCACCCCCTCCCGGTAGACGTTGGGCTCCACGATCCGTTTCCCCGCCTGGGGACCCTTGTCGCACAGCCCCGGCAGGGACTTGCGCAGCCGGATGAGCTGGCGGTAGTAGTCGGTCAGGCCGCCGAAGCTCCAGGCCCGGTGCCAGTCCAGCCGGTTGACCTCGGGGGAGGATTTGTAGCTGTTGTGGTCCCCCAGCTTGGTGCGGCCAAACTCCTCCCCCGCCTGGAGGAACAGGTTCCCCTGGCAGGTGAAGCACACAAAGGCGGCCAGCCTGTTCTGGGCCAGCAGGTCGTCCCGGGGCTCCTGGTAGCACACCGCCCCGCCCGGACCGGGGGAACACAGCGCCAGCTTATCCCAAAGGGTATAGTTATCGTGGGCGGACACATAGTTGACCACCTGGGAGCAGGCCCGGGGCTTGAAGTCGCCCACGCCCCCCGTCCAGCCGGCGGCGGCGCACAGGATGGTCTCCCCCAGCCCCACTCCGCCGTTGACAAAGCCGGGCTGCTCACAGTGGAAGCAGTCGCCCTTGATGGCGTCCCGGGTGGTATCGCAGAACATGCCGATGCGGGGATCCAGCAGGGAGGCGCTGTCCTTCATGGGGGAAACGCTTCCCGGCTCCATAGGGGAATCCGCCGCCCGCCAGGGCTCGCCGTATACCAGCTTTTCCCCCTTGCCGAAGGCGGCGTCCAGCGCCCTCTGGATGCGGTTCATCAGCTCCACGGTCAAAAGGCCCATCAGGTCGAAGCGGAAGCCGTCGATATGGTATTCCTTCGCCCAGTACAGCACCGAGTGGACAATATAGTTGTCCGCCATGGCCCGCCCCGCCGCGATGTCGTTGCCGCAGCCGGAGCCGTTGGACAGCGTCCCGTCCGGCCATCGGCGGTAGTAATACCCGGGCGCGGACCGCTCCAGCCAGGAGTCGGCGGCATAGGTGTGGTTGTACACCACGTCCATCACCACCCGCAGGCCCGCCTGGTGCAGCGCCTGGATCATCTCCTTGCACTCCCTGATGCGGACCGTGCCATCCGACACATCCGTGGCGTAGGAACCTTCCGGCACATTGTAATTTACCGGATCATACCCCCAGTTAAACTGCTTCTCATCCCCCGCTTCGTCCACGGAACCATAGTCAAAAAACGGCAGCAAATGCACATGGGTAATGCCCAGCTTCTTCAGATATTCCACACAAGTAGGGTATTCCTCTCCTGTGCCGGACACCGTGAAAGCCTTATATTTCCCTCTGTAGCACTCCGGCACACCGCTTTCCGGGTCGTAGGAAAAATCCTTGATATGCAGTTCGTAAATAATACTCTCTTCTGCTGCTTCCGGAGCCCGGTCCTGCGCGAAGCCGGGAGGATCCGTCTTTCGCAGGTCAACCACCATGCTCCTGCCCCCGTTACAGTTACAGCCCACCGCATAAGGATCCGCCGTGGGGGTGTCCTTCCCTCCGATACGCACCAGATAATCATAATACATCCCGTGCAGATTCTCCCGGAATTCCAGTTCCCACACACCCTTCGGCCCTGCTTTCATCTCTTTCCGCCGCCAGATCTCCCCAGATGTGCCATCCCGGTACAAACGTAACTCTATCCTTTCTGCAAGGGGGCTCCAAACTTTGAATACAGTGCTTTCGTCCGTACAGCCTGCGCCCAGATCCTTTCCGTCATATTGATACCTGGCGTCAAATTCCTCGCTTGCAAAAAAAGCCATGCTCTCAGCTATACTATTTTTCACGTCATTCTCTCCTAACAAAAATGCCGCTGCGGTACAATGGAAAGCATCCCGGGGAGCCTTCCATTGTCATGAATCTTCGTTCATACTCTGCAGCAGCACTATCATATTTTACATCATTTTACATTTCACTGTCAAGAAAAACCCGGCTTTGCCTCTGACAGAAGCCTTTGCCATACCGCTTAACCCTTTACTGCACCTGACACACCTTCCACATAGCAGCTCTGGGAAAGCAGGAATACAATGGCTATGGGAATGGAAATCAGCACACAGCCCGCATAGAACTGGGTATAATAGTAATCCACATACTCCTTCTCCAGCATGGTCCACAGCCCTATGGCAATGGTATAATACTTTGTGTCATTGCCCATGATAACCTTTGCAAAAATGTAGTCCACCCAGGGACCCATGAAAGCGGTCAGCAGGGTATATGTGATAATGGGCTTGGACAGAGGGATGGTAATCTTGGTAAAAGTATCCCACTTGGTGGCGCCATCGATGTAAGCGGCTTCGTCAATGGACCGGGAAATCGTGTCAAAGAATCCCTTTGCCATATAGAAGCCCAGACCCGAACCTCCCGCGTAGACCAGCACCAGGGACAGCTGCTTCAGCGTACCCGTCTCCAGCAGACCCAGGCCTTTCAGGATGTAGTACACAGCGATCATGGACATGAAACCCGGGAACATTCCCAGAATCATGGCGATGTTCATGAAATTCTTACGCATCTTAAAGCGCAGACGGCTCATGACATAGGAGACGCACAGCACGAAAAACGCGGACAGCAGGGTAGAGAAAATGGCGATGATCAGGGTGTTGAAAAACCATCTGGTGAAATCGATATTGGTGCCGCCCGTGATCTTGCTGTTGACACCCATAACCAGTTCCTTATAGTTGTTCAGGGTAAAGCCCTTGGGCCAGATATAGGTCTTATAGGAGCCGCCTTCCTCCCGGAATGAGGTCAGGATGACAAATAAAATCGGCAGTACCCAGATAATGCTTAATACCGTCAGCAGAACATAGCAGGCAGCATTGGTAATCATTCTCTTTGTCTTCATTATTGGAACGCCCCCTCATCTTTATAAGCACCCGTACGGTGGTAGGTTAACAGTGACAGTGTGGCAAGAATAATAAATACCAGAATACCGATAACCGCTCCCAGATTATAGTCTTTCTGGGTTATGGTCAGCTTATACAGCCAGGTAACCAGCAAATCCGTCTTGCCCGCGTAATAATATTCCAGGGAGTCAGGACCGCCGCCCGACAACAGGAAAATAACGTTAAAGTTGTTGATGTTGCCCGTAAAGGAAGTGATCAGGTTGGGCGTCATCACGAACAGCATGTAGGGAAGTGTAATCTTCCGGAAAATGACAGGCGCGCTGGCCCCGTCGATTTTGGCCGCCTCATACAGGTCCGCAGGAATATTCTGCAGGATACCTGTGGTGGACAGCATGGTAAACGGCACACCGATCCAGATATTGATACATATAATGGTGATCTTCGCCAGCAGGGGATCCGTAAAGAAAGGTATGGACTCCGTGGCGCCGATGATACCGAAATCCCGCAGCAGGACATTCACCGGCCCGTTTGCGTTGAAAATAGTCCTCATGGTCAGCAGGGTCACGAACTGGGGCACTGCCACGGACAATACAAACATAAATCTCCAGAATCCCTTGCCTTTGGTGCCTTTGCGGTTGATCAGCAGGGCCAGCAGCAGTCCCAGTATGTAGCAGCTGACAGTAGCTGAAACCGCCCAGATCAGCGTCCAGCCCAGTACCGGCCAGAATGTGGTGGCCAGGGAACTGGAAGATGCGATCAGGGACTTAAAGTTTTCCAGTCCTACCCAGGAAAACAGAGTTCCGGGCGGCTGATGCTCATGGTCATAACTGGTAAACGCAATCAGAATCATGAATACCAACGGCACAATGGTAAAGACAAGAATGCCGATGATGGGGAATGTCAGTAAAAGCGCATGCAGATTCTCTTCCTTCAGCGACCGGATGTCATCCCGGAAGGAGGGAATATGCTGCCCTTTTGTCTTACGTACCTGCGTACAGTAAGCGCTCTTGCCGGACATGCAGGCGATAAAAACGATTCCCGCAGTCAAAACAATGGTGATTACCCCGTACAGCAGACACAGCATGGAATTATCTCCCAATGCGTACTCATAGATTCCCAGCGCTTCATTATACACCTGCCCCTGTTCCTTCGTACCGAGTGTGATAAAATCACCCAGGGACGAAATACCAAAGGAAATCATATAGACAAGATAAAGAATTTCCAGAGCCAGGAAAATCAGTCCCCTGACGATCTGCCTGTTCATTATGTTGCCAAGTCCAAAGACAATAAATGAAAGTTTTGTAATGGTATCGCCCTTTTTGAATACCTGTGAGACGCTCTCGTCCCTGGGCCTATCATATTTAAGCGAAGCTTTTTTCTTAAAAAGTCCCATTGGAAACCTCCTGTTATTAGTTCCGCATCTTTTCTTTATATTTTTCTGTTCTGGGTTTGTATGGAATGATTGTCGAACAACGGAAACTCCGTTGGGAATCGCCGTTGTCAGGAATCATAACGGGGACGGCGCAAAGACTTACTGCCGTACCCCGGTATGTACCAAAAAGGTCAGATATTATTCAGCTATCATGGCAGCCACAAAGGCATCCAGCTTCTCCTGGGCGTTATCCTTGGTGATTTCCCCGCTTCTGATTTCGGTGGGGATTGCACCTGCATAAGACCAGTATCTTGCGCTGAACACAGAGTTGGAAGGCTGTGCCACGCTGGCATTGTTGGACTCATTTACAAGTACGGTTGCAAGAGGATCTGCCATAACCTTCTCGCTGGAACCTGCCGCTTTGTTGGCGGGAACCTGCTGGGACAGTTCATAGCGCAGAATCTGATTTGCCTCGTTGCCGATAAATCCTGCAAACTGAACAGCGGCAACCATGTTCTTGGACTGTGCGTTCACACCGATTGCCTTGGAGCCGTAGAAGCCAAGCAGCTGATAATCGTTTCCATCGGGATTGAAGGTGGGGATAACAGCCATTCCCAGGTCATCGCCCAAAGCGGTGTGGTACAATTCATAATTCCAGCTTCCGTCGAACCATGCGCCCAGTCTGTGGCTCTCGATCAGCTCGCTTACGGTAATCTCGCCGTCATAAGCACATTTGGGATTGTTGATCAGGTCAATCAGGTAGTTTGTCACTGCCAGGCCCGTAGCGCTGTTCCAGTCCACGCCTGCAGCCAGGTCGTTTCCTTCCGGTCCGAAAATGCTGCAGCCTGCACCGTAGTAATAGCAGCCCAGTTTCCAGCCGCCTGCGGATTCAAAGTAGAAGTTGTACACATCTTCAGCGGTTTCCTTGGCCATAATCTTCTCCAGGGATGTGATATCGGACTCATCCAGGAGAGTCTTGTCATAATACATAAAGAAAGTATTGTGTGTGAAAGGAATTCCGTAAACCTTTCCATCCTGGGTTACGGTGTCCACAACAGATTCTGCTATTTCGTTCTTTACCATTGCCTCGGTCTCGCCGCCAAGCTGTGCGATGGCGCCGGCGTCCACCAGCTGGGGAAGCTGATCGCTTGCGAACAGGAATACGTCTGCCGCATTGCCCACATCCTTCAGCACCTCATCCTGGCACTTGTCCTCACCTACCACCTCGGTGGTCCAGGTGATCTTGTACTCCGGATGCTCTGCCTCAAAGGCTTTCTGCATCTGCTCCATGGCACCTGTGTCAATCTGGTTCTGGGGACACCATACCTTCAGGCTTACATCCTGTGTCTCACCGGAAGCCGCCCCCCCTGATGACTCTTCCGCCTGGGATTCTCCTCCCTGGCCGGACTCCTGGGATTCTCCGCCCTGGCCGGACTCCTGGGATTCTCCTCCCTGGGAAGCAGGTGCATCTCCGTTTCCGCACCCGGTCAAAACCGTGGCAGCCATTGCCGCCAGTAACAATGTTACACAAAGCTTTTTCATTTGAAACTCCTCCTTTAGAAAAATTTTATGGTTTCTTTAAGTTTCGTTAGAATGAAAATATCATATTTTTAGAAATCCGTCAACCATGACTTTGTGCACAATTATGGCGTTTTTAAGGGCTTTCTGTATTTTGTTATGCAATTTGCAGTGAAATACGAAATTATTGGCGAAACTTTCCGACGAAACATATTTTTTCTTTTTTCGTCCTGCCAAGGTTTTCCCCTCTGTCCCCAGGAAAGACAATTTCGTTGTATTTGGGGGAAATCCGGATTTTTAATTCTTAAAAAGTTTATTTTTTATCTTTTTTCCGCCTTTCCTTCTTTGTCAAAGTTTCGCTGTCAGCCTTGTTTTTTCAGCGGTATCTTGCTATAATCTTTTCAGAGGCCAATTAAGTTGTAGTAATTTTTCACAAAATTTTACGGGAGGTCGGGCACATGGCTACGATAAACGACATTGCCGCAAGACTGGGAATATCTAAAAGCACTGTCTCCAAAGGGCTGAACAATGCCAGGGATGTCAGCGAGGAGATGCGCAAGCGGATTCTTGAGACCGCAGTGGAGATGGGCTATGTCAACAAACGCCAGCAGAAACGGGAAAAGACAATCTGTATCCTGATCGAAAACATGGAGTTCCATACGCCCAACCAGTTTGGCCATGATCTGGTGCTTGGTTTTAAGCAGATGGCGGAACCCGCGGGCTGGACGGTGGACATCATTCCCATAGACATGGATTTCCAGCGCGGAATCCCCTATGGTGTCTTTATGATGGAACACGGATACCAGGCCTCTTTCATCCTGGGACTGTCCCTGCTGGACCCCTGGATGCATGAGTTTCGTACTTCCCGGATTCCCACTGTTTTATACGACAATTATATTAAGGAGAATCCCTATATAGCCTCCGTGGGCTGCGACAGCCAGGAAGGCTTTGAACTGGCGGTGAAACACCTCACCGGACTGGGGCATAAAAAAATAGGCCTGATCTCCGGCCCGCTGGAATCCCATATCCTGAAGGCCCGCTACAATGCCTATCTCCGCGCCATGGACAGATATGGTCTGGAAATCAACGAAAATTACATCGGTCTGGGCTATTTTGTGAATGATTCCACAAGAAAATACATTCCGAAGCTTTTGGACGAAGGCGTCACTGCCATTCTCTTTTCCCATGATGTACGGGCCATTTCCGCCATCACGGAATGCGATGACAGGGGCATCCGCATCCCCGAGGACATCAGCATCGTAGGATTTGACGATCTGCCCATGACCAACCATACCCAGCCTTCCCTGACTACCATACGGCAGGACAGGATATCCCTGGGAAAATGCGGCTTCTATGCGCTGTCCTGTCTGCTGAACAATGTGCCCATAGGATCCATCCTTCTGCGCGCATCCCTTATCGTGAGAAATTCCACCGGGCCCGCCCCCCAGAGAAAGTCCGCAGCCGCGGTCAGGAAAGATCCCTGACTGCGGCTTTTATGCACAGGGGCGCATAAGGAAAATTGTTGCTGACGCAACATGCGCCCCGCGCGGCGCGTAGTGGAGAAGAGCATTCCTCTACTTGATTGCATAGGGGCGCGTAGTGGAGAAGGACTCTCCCCTACCCGGTCTTTTAATGTCTCACCGAGAAATAATTCATCAGAATTTCCTTGATATAGCTGTATCTTCTGGCATAGGAATTTTCCACCCGGATAACCTGCAGGCCGTATTTGCGGCAGATTTCCTGTTTTCTGCTGTCCTTGTCCTTCACCACATCATCCCCGAAAGGTTCCTTCGCATCCAGCTCGATGGCCAGCACCGGCTTCTCCCCGTGATTTTGCTTTTCATATACCACGAAGTCAAACTGTCCGGAACGGAACAGGCCGTCTCCCCCATCCTGCTCCCCCAGAACCGCGGTGGTCTCCACTTCCTTCTTTATGGAAAAGCGGTTCTGGGACAGCCAGATATTTTCCAGCGCGTGGCTGAGATTCCCCAGGAACGCTTCCTCCGTGGCCGTGCTGAAGGGTTTTACCCCAAGGGCCCTGGAATTTGCCTTTTTCCCGGTAACCCTGGAATCCCCGTTTTTCTTTACATATTCCACCAGCTCAAAGAGATCGTCCTGCGCGTCTTTTTGGTGCAGCCTGGCAAGGTTCCCGGAGTCGGCCAGGACAATCAGCCTGTCCCGTGCCCGGGAAGTGGCCACATTGATCAGCTCCTTGTTATTCTTCAGCCATTCATAGGTTCCCGCCCGGGTCTGGTCCGTAATGGCCGCCGAAAACAGCACCACGTCCTTCTCATCCCCCTGAAACGCATGCACGGTTCCGCAGGCCACATTCTGCAGCCGCGCTTTCTCCAGCGCATCCTCAATCAGTTTTCTCTGGTTTACAAAAGGCGTGATCACACCGATGCTCTTGTCCTGGTTTTCACGGGCATACCGGACAATCTGCTCCACCTCCTCCGGTGCGGTGTTCCTCATATTGCCGCTTCCGCTTTTCACATCCAGATACACCAGGGGATGTGTCTCCTGGCTCCGGGAACAGACCTGCAGTCTGGAATGATAATATTTCTGATTGTTGAACGCTATAATTTTACCGTTGCACCGGTAATGATTCCGCAGAAGGACTTCGTCGCTGACTGCGTCGCAGGCCAGGAACGTCTTGTAGATGGAATTTTTGCGATAGTCATATTCCTCCGCAACCTTATATTTTCTGCGCAGCTTCTGATTCGCGATCTCGTCCAGCAGAATCACCGGATTCAGCTGCTGGGGATCCCCCACCAGCATCAGGCTCTGCCCTCTTATCACAGGCACCAGGGAAACCGCCGTGTTGCACTGGCTGGCCTCATCCATGATCACCATGTCAAACATGGGAGCCGGCTCTCCCAGACGGTGGGCCGATATGCATGTGGTAATGATGACCGGAAAAATCTCCTGCAGTCTTTTCACATTTTCGGTTCTGCCCAGATACTTTGTGAATGCCCCCAGCTGCTCTTTTTCCTCTGTCTCGAACAAAATCTGCCGTAATTCCGAAAACTTTCTGTCTTCCAGTTTCTTCAGATATCTGGCGGATGTATAATAAAGGTATTTCCGCAATTCTTCCGGTTCGTCGTCCAGCAGCGCAAAAGCCTCCCGGTCGGTTATGGTCCCCGCTTCCTCTATCCTGCGCTCCACCTGGCGCAGCTGGCGTCCCTGCAGGTCTGCCTGGAACGGAAGCATTTCCATGGAAAGCGGAATGCTGCCGTGATATTCCAGCAGGCGTCTGAGGGTTTCTTCCCGCTCTCTTAAGTCCAGCACTTCCTCATACTTTTTCAGCAGGCCGGAAAGCTCCCCTGCCCGCCGGGAACGGTCATTCTTTTTTCTGTCCAGCGTGCCCTCGAACACCGTGATGGACTGGACCTGGGCGTATATTGCCTTTATGTATGCCAGCGCCTCCTTCACCTTTTCCAGATTGCCCAGCCGCAGCACCGGAAAAGGGATTCTCTTATCCCGGTATTCCATGGCAGTAAGTTTCTCGAAGACCGTATTCACGGGATGATTGTTATAGGAAGTAAAAAGAACTGTCTTCTCATTGAAAAATGCCGTCACAATGGTGTTGATAATGGTATTGGTCTTGCCGGTGCCCGGCGGTCCCTGAATATATGCCAGCGGATATTTCATGGCATTGTGAATCGCCAGAAGCTGGTCCAGATTTACCCGCCGGTCCAGCAGCGCCAGCGGATAATTCTTTCTCCGGACAGGTCGGTCCAGCAGATCGCCGAAAAAAGCTTTCAGGGGCACTGTCACTTTGTTTTCAGCGTACATCCGGAGAATGGCCTGATATTCCGAGTGCAGGTCCAGTGCAATGTCCATCCCCAGCCCGATGATATAGGGCATGTCGTCCACCCCTGTGACCTGGCGGCTGTGCCGCATCACACAGTCCTTGATCTTTTCCTGGTTCTTTTCAAAATCCTGCAGCAGTTCAAATTCATCCGCATCCAGATACCTGCGGATATTTTCCTTCGTCTCCCCATAACTGTATTCGGTGCAGATGGTGATATCGTCGTCAGGGCGCAGAAGACGGTTCTTCACATCCAGCTCCAGCTTCCTGTACGCCAGAACATACAGCCCCCTGGACGTGTATATGCTCAGGCAGTTCATTGCCAGCTGCTGAATGGTGAGTTTCCCACCCCTCCCGCTGTCCTCTTCTGTCTTCAGCCGGGTTTTTATCTGGAAATGTCTCACCACTTCCCGGAACTGCTCCTCATCAAGCTGATAGCCCTCCCCCCGGAAACTTTCCCGGTCCAGATAATGTATCAGCGCAAAATCCGAATAATAGGGCACGGTATCCATCTTGCTGCACATCTCCAGATAATTCAGAATCTTGAGATTTGCGGTGTTTTCGAATAAGCATTTGTATTTGTCTGGATTAACGTAGATATCCTGAACCAGTTCTTCATTCACCGGACAATAAGAACCCTCCACCACCCGGGAGGACAAAATAGAATCAATATAGATAACATCATAGGACTCCATAGTGTACCTGCCAAGGTGCAGTCCGTCCACCGCAAGAGTCCGCTTCTCTGGGTTCAGGTTCCTGATGCCGATCCAGTATTTCGTGGTCTGCCCTTCCCTGTTGCGATACTCTATTTTCAGCCATTTCCCTTCGTGTATGGCCCTGAAAATATCATGGCACACATGATCCATTTCAACCCGAATCCCCCCAAAGTATTCCCTCTGTGTCTTCCCGGCACCTGCCAAAAGCGGTTCCGGTCACATCCCGGCCCGCTCCGGCATCCGGCTCATTCCGCCCTGCTTCCCACTCGTTCTCCCAGCCGGACTCTTGTCTCGATTCCCCGCCGGGAATTACCCAGAATATCCGCGTCCGGAGAAACTGCCCCTTTTTTGGTGATAAGTATGACCGTGGAGCCGCCGAAGGCAAAATATCCCTTTTC
>OFFX01002557.1_pt1 | contig 11178 bp, 9 predicted proteins | sample 1521511 | NCBI WGS metagenome assembly OFFX01 (sample SAMEA3504125, study PRJEB24116) | mouse gut metagenome | biome: mouse gut; feature: mouse-associated habitat; material: faeces | place: Denmark | collected 2011
AATATGCTCCTCTTGTGAAGGTGGTTGCGGGCAGGCTCAGCATGTATCTGGGCTACAATGTGGAATATGAGGATCTGGTCAGTTACGGTATTTTCGGGCTGATAGATGCTATTGATAAGTTTGACTATCTGAAGGATGTAAAATTTGAGACATATGCCAGCCTGCGTATCCGAGGGGCAATTTTGGACCAGATACGCAAGATGGACTGGATTCCCAGGACAATCAGACAAAAGCAGAAAAAAATCGAGGCGGTAATCAAGGAAGTGGAGCAGAGTACCGGGCGCATGGCTACGGATGAGGAAGTTGCCAGAGGCCTGGGGATATCCGATGAGGAGTACCTGGAGTGGCAGTCCCAGATGAAAATCACAGGTCTGGTTTCCCTGAACGAATATATGGAGCAGGGAAGTGATATATCTCAGGATTACAGAAGACATACGACTTCCCATTTTGAGGCGCCCGAAGAGCGGATAGAGAAGGAAGAACTGGCAAAGGTGCTGGGGGAGGCACTGCAGCTTTTGACGGAAAAGGAGCAGAAGGTAATCACGCTTTACTATTACGAAGAGCTTACGTTAAAGGAAATCAGCAATATCCTTGAGGTTTCCGAATCCAGAATATCACAGCTGCACACCAGGGCATTGAAAAAGATGAAAGTAAAAATGGGGAACTACATGGGGATTCTTTCAAATAATTAGCATTGGGGGATTAAACTATGAAGAATGGTTACTTTCGATTGGTAAATGATTTTAAGGGTTACGGAATCGCCTTATATCCGCCGGAAGAGTTCGGGGAAGATATCAGGACCGATGAAGTCTGGAAATATCTGGACGATTTGAAGATTACGTATGATAAAAAGCGGATAGAGGCACAGATTCACTTTGGCGAGACGGGAATCTGTCATTTGGGGGATGAGGACTGCCCGGTTTGTCAGGAGACTTATATGCTGGATGTCAGTGAGGACGGCATGATGGCTACGGTTCGCTTTATTCCGGCTTCTGAAGGAGGAAAGCGGCTGACGCTGAGAGATTTTATGGATGACATCAAGCGGCGGAACATTGTCTATGGCATACAGGAAGGCGCTCTGAAGGAGCATTTTGAGACAGAAGGCGTTTACTGCACGGACATTTTGATAGCCCGGGGCAAGAAGTCTGTCCAGGGCAAGGATGCCGTAATCGAATATTCTTTTAATGTGAACCAGCATAAAAGGCCTGCGCACAGAGACGACGGGCGTGTGGATTACTTTAATCTGACTACCATTAACCAGTGCCGTAAGGGGCAGGTGCTTGCGCGCATCATACCGGAACAGCCGGGGGAAGCAGGTTCGGATGTATACGGGAAGGTGATAAAAGCAAAAGAAGTCAAACGTGAAACCCTGAAGTTCGGCAAAAATATCGAACTGTCGGCGGATAAGCTGTCCATTACTTCCCAGGTGGACGGACATGTGGCGCTTCTGGATAAGAAAGTAGTGGTGTCCAGTGTATACCAGGTGAAAGGGGTAAACGTCTCTACAGGCAATATCAGCTATGACGGAAGTGTCGAAATTGCGGGAAATGTGGATGAAAACTTTGAGGTAAAAGCCGGTGGAAATGTAGTGGTAAACGGCCTGGTGGAAGGAGCTACCATCATTGCCGGAGGCAATATTATTATTGCAAAGGGCATGAACGGCATGGGAAAGGGCTATCTGAGAGCCAGAGGCGACATCATTGTAAAGTTCCTGGAGAATGCGCGGATTGTGTCGGGAGGATTTGTGGAGACGGAAGCGATCCTGCATTGTACGGTGTCTTCAGGCAGTGACGTGAAGGTGGACGGAAGAAGGGGAATTATACTTGGCGGCCGGGTACAGGCGGCGAATGCGATTATTGCCAAGACAGTGGGAGCCAGCATGAGTACCGCCACGACGTTGGAAGTGGGCGTGGAACCGCTTCTGATTTCCCAGCTGGAGCATGTTACGGCTGCGGTGGAAGAGAGGCAGAAGACGCTGAATGCGGCAGAAGTGATATTTAATAATTTCAAGGAGAAGCAGAGGAAAGGAATTCAGTACAATGAAAGCCAGATGCGGTATATGCGGAGTGTGGCTTCGTTGATCGATGAGAAAAAGACGGAACTGGAGAGGCTGAATACTCGTATGCAGGCCCTGCAGGAGATGATGGAGAGTCGTGAAGACGCAAGGGTAGTCATTAATGAACAGATTTATCCCAATACGACTATCGTGATAGGCGGTGCCACCAGGCTGCTCCAGGACAACTACCGTTACTGCAAATTTATCAGGGAAGACGGAGAAGTGCGGATGGTACCAATGTAACAGTACATTGTTTCTTTTACGGGAGCGTTTTGTGCGGCAGGGATAGTAAGAGAAACAGCAGAGCGTGTTTGAAAAGTGCTTTCTGGCGGATGTGCGTCATACTGTGTGGTAGAAGCCAAATTGTGAGGGGGCGTAGAGGGTTGTGCTGACTGAATGGAACCAAATATACCGCAAATGCGGGAACACGGTTTTCAGCAGCAGATGGCAGAAATGAATTTTCAAACACGCGCCAGGGGAAAGAAGGTGTATTTATGGCGTTTGGCGCAATTGAACTGACAACGATTTCCAGGGCACAGGATTACACTACAATCAAGCATAATGAAGACAATAAAGTAGTAGTGGATCAGGCTAATTTCAGCGATCAGGTCCAGAAAGCGGTGGAGCAGAACATAAGGGAAGTACACACCAGCGATAATGCCCAGTGGCGTGAGAGCAGGCCCGATGCGAAAGAGAAAGGCAATGGGAAGTACAGCGGTGACGGCGGGCGCAATCGGAAGAAAAAAGCGGTCCATGAACGGGTGGTAGTGAAGAATCAGGGCGGTTTTGATATGAAAATATAATTCTGCGAAAGGTTATGCCGCAGAAGAATGGGTGAAAAATGGAGATGATGGAAATCATCCTGCTGGTTGCGGGAGGGCTTATTTTTATATTGAGTTTTTTTATCCCGGACAAAAAAGGGGCGGCAGGCAGCTTGGGACATTCTGCGGAGAATGAGGTCAAAGAACTGGTCAGCCGGGAAATGGAATCGCTGCGAAGCCATATGGACGAGGTTGTGGAGGAGGCGGTTACGTATGCCATGGAGAAGACAGAGCGTTCCCTGGAACGCCTGACAAATGAAAAAATCATGGCGGTTAACGAGTATTCCGACACGGTGCTGACAGAAATTCATAAGAACCATGAAGAGGCGGTTTTTCTTTATGACATGCTCAATAATAAGCATACCAGTCTGAAGAACACGGCATCCGAAATCAATGCCGCCGTCAGGGAGGCAGAAGGGGCAATGCTTTCTTTGGAGCAGATGTTAGCGGAAAGATCCGATACAGTAAAAGGCATTGGCGAAGCGCCCTCATGGAATCTTCCGGAAGCCGCGTATGATGGACAGGCGGCAGAGCAGGAGTCGATAGAATATGCCGGGCCGGAACAGGACGAATGGTCCGAAGACGGTTCCCAGGAATATAATAATAACGAAAAAATATTGAGGCTTTACAAACAGGGCAAGTCAGCATTGATGATTGCAAAAGAACTTGAGCTGGGAATAGGTGAGGTAAGCCTTGTAATTGATTTGTTTCGAAAGCAGGCATGATAAATGTTTTTGGAAAATGACGAATCAGGGGAACAGAAAGTTTCAGGGAAATGAGGAACCGGAAACAGAAAGCTTTGGGAGATAAGAAACCGGAAACAGAAGTTTTGGGGAGATAAGAAACCGGAAACAGAAGTTTTTGGGGAAATGAGAAACCGGAAACAGAAATTTTAAGGGAAACTGAGGAGCTAAATGAAACAGATGTTTTTTGAGAAATGGGGAACTAAGTGAGACTGAAATATCAAATGCGGGGGCTGGGGGTAGGAATTATCGTCACAGCCCTCTTGATGGGAGTGGCTACGGGGAAAGGCATACCGCTGAGTGATGCGGAGATTAAGGCAAAAGCCTTGGAGCTGGGAATGGTGGAGAGTGATTCTATCAGGCTGACGGATTTGACAAATGTATCATCGGCACTGGAAGAAGGCGGAGAAGAATCTGGGGCAGAAGGCATGGATGAAGCGGATAATGAGGCAAATGGTCAAGGTAGTGAAGAGAACGGTTCAACATCGGACGCGAACGGAGCAGGTTCGAATGGTTCAGAGACGGGCAGCAATGACGGAGCAGTGAATGGTTCAGAGACGGGCGGCAACGACGGAGCAGGTTCAAATGGTTCAGAGTCGGGCGGCAACGGCGGAGCAGTGAATGGTTCAGAGACGGACGGCAACGGCGGAGCAAGTAACGGTTCTGGAGCAGGAATATCAGACGGTGCTTCGGAATCTGATTTCCTGTCAGGGCAGGCAGCATCGAATGCGGACGGAATTGACGGTTCCGAGAGAGATTATTCTGACGAAGCCACGGTTACGGTGGTGATTGAATTCGGTGTGACATCTTCTCATGTCAGCCAGATGCTGGAGGAAGCAGGATTGGTGGAGGATGCTGCCGCGTTTGACAGCTATTTATGCAGCAATGGATATTCCAGAAATATTACTGCCGGTACCTATGAGATTGTACCAGGTACCAGTGAAGAGGAAATTGTTAAAATGATTACGAAAACCAGATAAATCATGAAATTTTCAGAGCTGCTTCATGAATGAAGAAACAATGAAAAGAACATTGGTTAAAGCCAGTTTAGGATTTGTACACATATAATCCCCAAACTGGTTTTTCTTGATAAGTAGTGTCTGCTTTTTAAGTCTATAAACCATCAGCTCTGACGATTAAAAAAATTTACAATAAAAACCTCCCATTTTTCAAGGAAATGCGAGATAATAGAATCACCACCAAAACTATTTTTTCGCAAGCCCAAGAAAGAAAGGAGGTCTTCATCAAGAAAACGAAAGAAAAAATCACCAGAGCAGAAGCGAGGAAACACCTGGCACAGTTTCATCTTTCGTGTGAGCTGTTAAAGGTGTTCAAACGTTTTTTCCCCGACCTGCTGTCCCTGCTGAAGCAGATCCGGGATCCGCGTGACCAGAGGTATATCACTTACCAGTGCCAAGTCCTGCTGATGACAAGGATCCTTTCCTCTATATTTTACATCAGCAGCATGAGAAAAACAAGTGAGGAATTCAATTCTGAAATAATAATAGAAAACATAGGGTACCTGAGCTGCCATACTGGGAGACCATCAACGATTACCTGAAGGGAGTCGACCCGGATGAACTCCAGGATACAGTATGCAGGCTTGTAAAAAAGCTGATACGCAGCAGGGCATTTGAAAGGGCAAGGCTGCGCGGCTGCTGCTGGCAGGTCATCATAGACGGGACGCAGCTGTACAGCAGCCGTGAGAAGCCGGACGGGAAATGCCTGCACCGTATCCACAACAGAGGGACGGAGGCGGAATATACAGAATACTATTATTATGTGCTGGAAGCAAAAATAATGCTGCACCCGGATATCTATGTGAGCATCATGACAGAATTCGCGGAGAAACAGGAAGAGGCGGAGAAACAGGACTGTGAGCTGAAAGCCTTCTACAGGCTGCTGAAAAAACTGAGGGACAGATTTCCGGAGCTGCCGGTATGCATCTGCGGGGACAGCCTGTATGCCTGTGGCCGTTTCTTCACGGAATGCGGGAACGCAGGCTGCAGTTACCTGCTGCGTTTCAAAGAGGGAAGGATACCCGCTGTTTATGGGGAATACAGGAAACTAAAGGACCTGGAAAGGAACTACCAGGAGGAATACCTGGTACCGGGAAAGAAAAAAGGGCAGGGCAAAAAGGAATGGGAAGAAAAAAAGGTGTGGCATGACTATGTGACAGGGATTGCGTATGAAGGGCATCAGGTCAATTTCATAGAGAGAGGGGAAAGCGGGGAGGGAAAATACCCGTTCTATTTCCTGACGGACCTGCCGGTAACGAAAAGGAATGTAAAAGAGCTGGCGGAAGCCGGGAGAAGAAGGTGGGCGATCGAGAATGAAGGGTCCAATACCCAGAAAAGACATGGATACAACCTGGAACACCGGTTCAGCCACAACTACCAGGCGTGGAAGAACCATTATTACCTGATACAGATAGGCCACATGATCTCCCAGATCATAGAGGTGTGGGAGAAATTATGGGAAAAAGTGAAGCAGAGCAGGGAACAGAAGCACAGGAGGCTGCTGGAAGCCTGGAAGCAGGAGCGGCTGAAAGAATGCATGGCAAAAGAGAAGTTTCAGATTAGGTTTGAATGGTGAGGGCTGAAAGGAGGTGAGGAGAGGAATAAAAGCGACAACAGAACAGCGGAATATGCGGACAGGCTGGGAAACTATTGCATTTTTTAAAAAGGGAGCGAAGGACGACTGAAAAAAGAATAGAAATTCTGGCTTAGATAACTATAAAAAAGTTTACTCGTCAGAGCTGGAAATTATTTATACCTCTTGCAAAGCAGAGGGTATCATGCTATAATAAAAAATGGTGCAAGTAAAACTTTCACCGAGCGCTTGATATAAGAAGACACGTATGCCGATTCGGTGATGGTGCCGGGAATTTTTTAACGTTCTGAACGGTTTGGGAACGGGAGTTTTCCGTTTTCAACAGAAGACAAGAAGTGAAGATTACTGGTAGTCATCGGAGTCCGCCGGATTTTAACGCGAGTCCGGTTGGTGCATCGAGGGTTGCACTGACGGTTATACGGAAGAAATTAACCAAACGGAGGTAGAAAAAATGAGCGTTATTTCTATGAAACAGCTGTTGGAAGCAGGCGTCCATTTCGGACATCAGACCAGAAGATGGAACCCCAAAATGGCTCCTTACATTTTTACCGAGAGAAACGGTATCCACATTATTGATCTGCAGAAGTCTGTGGGCAAGGTGGACGAGGCTTACAGGGCGGTCTCTGAGATTGCGGCACAGGGCGGTACCATTCTCTTTGTGGGAACTAAGAAGCAGGCACAGGATGCCGTGAAGACCGAAGCGGAGCGTTGCGGCATGTATTATGTGAACGAGAGATGGCTGGGTGGTATGCTTACCAATTTTAAGACGATTCAGTCTCGTATCGGCAGACTTCATGCGATTGAGAAGATGTCTGAAGACGGAACATTTGATGTTCTTCCTAAGAAGGAAGTTATCAAACTGAAGAAAGAGTGGGAGAAGCTGGAAAAGAACCTGGGGGGTATCAGGAATATGAGCAGAGTTCCCGATGCAATTTTTGTAGTAGATCCCAAGAAAGAGAGAATTTGCGTGCAGGAGGCGCATGCACTTGGCATTACTCTGATCGGTATCGGCGATACCAACTGTGATCCGGAGGAACTTGATTATATCATTCCGGGTAACGATGATGCAATCCGTGCAGTAAAACTGATTGTCTCTAAGATGGCAGATGCTGTAATTGAGGCAAATCAGGGTGAAGCCGTTTATACGGAGGCAGATGTGGCGGCGGAGAGTGCAGCGGCGGAAGATATTGAAGAAGTAGCAGAGAAGGAAAATGCATAAGTAACAGCAGATGTGAGTTTTTTCATATATTTAATAAGAGTTAGGAGGATAAAGTAAATGGCAGCAATTACAGCGGCTATGGTTAAGGAACTGCGTGAACAGACCGGCGCCGGTATGACAGATTGTAAGAAGGCTCTGAGTGAGACCGATGGAAATATGGAAGAGGCTGTGGAGATCCTGCGCAAAAAGGGACAGGCTAAGGCAGTGAAGAAGGAGAGCAGAATTGCGGCAGAGGGGATCTGTTGCATTGCTTCCGATGGAGATACAAAGGCGGCAGTGGTAGAAGTAAATTCCGAAACTGACTTTGTGGCAAAGAATGAGACTTTCCAGGAGTTCGTGAAGGCTGTTGCAGAACAGGCTGTTTGCTCTTCTGCGGACAATGTGGATGCATTGTTGGAAGAGGCATGGAGTGAGGATGCTTCCAAGACGGTAAAGGAAGCATTGGTTGATAAGATTGCAGTAATCGGTGAAAAGCTGAACATCAGAAGATTCGAGCGTGTGGAAGCTTCCGAGGGTTGTGTTGCCACTTATGTACATGGCGGTGGAAGAATCGGCGTCATAGTGGAAGCAAAAACCAGTGTAGTAAATGACAGTGTAAAGGAAGCGCTGACAAACTTAGCAATGCAGGTTGCTGCGTTGAATCCCAAATATGTGGCAACAGGCGATGTATCCGAGGAATATAAGGCACACGAAAAGGAGATTATTGCTGCCCAGATTGAGCAGGATCCGAAGATGGCGGGCAAGCCTGAGAAAGTCATCGAGGGTGCTATTAACGGCCGTCTGAATAAGGAACTGAAGGAAGTATGCTTGTTAGAGCAGGTATATGTGAAGGCTGAGGACGGGAAGCAGACCGTTGCGCAGTATGTTGCGCAGGTAGCGAAAGAGAACAATGCCGAACTGAGCATCAGCAGGTTCGTCCGTTTTGAGACCGGTGAAGGCCTGGAGAAGAAGAACGAGGACTTTGCTGCTGAGGTGGCTGCGCAGATGGGAATGTAATTCCAATTTCATAAGATTAAGCAGAACGCTGGAAACCCGCATGGTTCCAGCGTTTTTGGCGTTTCTGGGGTGTCATTTTGGGATGATGGAAATCGAGAGAATTTTGCGGAAAAGTTGGTAAAAAACTGGTACGGGAATTGGTAAAATCTTTTACCAACTTTTAAGGGGCGAAGTTTGCGTGGTTTTTATAGTGTGGGGAAGGATGGATTTTTTACCAAGAAGCAATGGGAAAAGATGAAAAGGAGGATGTGTATGCAACTGGTTGAGATGATAGTTGTGATGGGAAAGGAGCAAATGATTCAGCTGCCAGAGGAGGAAGTAAAGGTGATGGGGCTTAAGGAAGGGGATGAGCTGTGTCTGTCTTATCTGGTGGATGATCGGATGGCGGGGAAGGTGAATGGGGCGGGGGAGTTTTTGGTGGAGAAGAGAGGGGAGTTGTTGTAACAGCTTTAGGAGAATTTATCCAATCTATTTGGAGGAAAGGAAACTAATGCTGTATAGATTATTATAACTGATATGTTGGACTAATATGGAGCAAGGTTTTGAAAGTGTATTGTGTGCATAGCGTTTGAGAATAGCAGAAAATAGGAATTGTATACACAAACAGAAAGAAAAATGTGTATGGTGTTGATAAGAAAGAGGATTGGAAGAAGCGTCTTGAGATAAGGCGAAATTCTAATTCTTTTTTTATTTCAATAAAGGGGCAGGTATTGATGGACTATATAGCAATGGTAGAAAAAGCAAGAGAGGAACTGCTGCAGGAAGTGAACCAGAGATGTGATGATCTGATCCGGAGGTATCAGGAGGAAGAGCAGGGGATCTCTCCAAAGATTGAAGTCCGGGAACGTACATTGGCATGGAGTTCTCCAGCTACATTGAAAGGAAAGTATCCTGTTGCCCTGACATTTGCATCCGGTGAGGTTGTGCTGACACCTACATGGAAGAAGGTAGTCCAGACTATCCTGAAACATTGCAACGAGCAGCCGGACATGCACGAAAGGCTCATGCAGCTGAGGGGCAAAGTGTTCGGAAGAATGCGGACCATACTTGGAAAAGTCCCGGAGGAGATGGATGTACCACTCCAGATCGATAAAGACTTATACTTTGAAGCGAAATTCGATACGGAAGCACTGCTGACAATGATGGAAAGAAAAGTATTGGAGCCGGTCGGCTACGATTTTTCCGGGATCCGGATCCAGTACATGGAAAGGAAAAGGGTGATGCCAGAAATACAGGATACAACGCAGCTTGAAAATAGGGAAGGTATGCCGGAAGGAATACAGATGCGGTGAGAAGATGCAGATGGAAACAGGGAGGGCATGGAAGAGTGTGGGAACCAGTGAAGAAAAAATCCTGAGAAAAAACAGGATTGTAGTAGAAAAAGATGGGGTACAGATTTCTCTGCCCATGAGCGATGCAGAGATGATGCGGTTAAAAAAGCCTGAATACTGCGACCTGTTTCTGCCCATGTACACGGCCAGGTGCCTGGTTGCTGAGGCTGGAACAGCAGATCTGAGGGGGAAGCTCCCGGAAGGTGTATGGGTTCAGGAAATGAATCTGTTGGCTTATATGCTGCAACAGTTTAAACCGCAGCAAATGGAGTGTTTTCAAAAGAAGATTTCTGCAGCATCAAAGATGCATCCGGGTAAAATGCTGAATCTTGCACTTGCCATCTGTCCGGAAGCGGCAGGGGTTGAAAAGGACAGCGGTTTCTGCCCTCAGTATACAGGAGAAAATCTGTTTGATCTTATGGAATATAAGCGTTTTCAGGACTGGAAGAGGGAATATGTTTCTTTTCAAATTGCAAAATTTTATTTTCCCGTAACCGTAATGCAGACTTCCGATCCCTGCTTCGATCCGGTAGAGCTGACAGCAGCAGAAGCGGCAGCCTATCAGCGGCAGATATCTGAGATGATTGCGAGGAATCTACAGCCGGACAGCAGCTGGTCGGACTGGGAAGGTTATGACAGACTCTATGAACTGGCACCTTATAAGGAACACAGCCTTTTATATGAACGTCCGGATGTGGAGGTTTGGAACGGGGAGCTTTGGGGTGTTATTGTTGCCGGAGCTGGACGGCTGCTTACAGAAAAAGATATTGAAGTGTTAAAAAAGCATTTCGATGGAGGCATATGGGATGGATGGGGAGAACATTCCATGGAGGTTCCGAGTCCCAAAGGGTGCCTGCAGCTCTTTCTGTCCGATTGTACGGAGGTTCGGCAGCAGGCAAAGGGGGAACTGGCATTCACAGAGAAGGAAATGTTTTTATGCCAGTCTCCCTATTTCAGATCCCGTATACAAATGATAACCGGATGGAAGCCGGATTTTCGCAGGGACAGGGAATACGGAAAGAGGCATCCGGTCTGGCTGGAACTTTCCTGTAACCGGAGAAGCGTAAGGATTCCGCTTCCAGCAGAGCGCGACCAGGTGGCAGAAGAGTTGAAGAGAATCCAGGCAAATCCGGAACAGAGGCTGTATATTAGGATAAAGGCACCAGATCTCTTCCCGATCCATGATCTCAGGCTTTCCGCCATGGATCTTCCCGCGTTGAACCAGATAGCAGAACAGGTTCAGAGGATGGGATCAGAAAAAGCCGGGAGATTTCACGAAATCCTTCTGGATAAAAACTGGAGAGGCCCAAATCGAGTGGAGAAGATCCGGGAAATCCTGGAAAGATTTCCGAAAGAAGAGAAAGAACATAAAATGGAACCAATGAAGGTGGATATGAGG
>OFFX01002560.1_pt1 | contig 11167 bp, 10 predicted proteins | sample 1521511 | NCBI WGS metagenome assembly OFFX01 (sample SAMEA3504125, study PRJEB24116) | mouse gut metagenome | biome: mouse gut; feature: mouse-associated habitat; material: faeces | place: Denmark | collected 2011
CCGGCTCCAGGACCCCCTGGCCGAGCTGGTGAAAATCGACCCCAAGGCCATCGGCGTGGGCCAGTACCAGCACGACATGCCCCAGGTCCGCCTGGGCGAGACCCTGGACGGCGTGGTGGAGGACTGCGTCAACGCGGTGGGGGTGGACGCCAACACCGCCTCCCCCTCCCTGCTCCAGCGGGTGTCCGGCCTCACCGCCGCCACCGCCAAGAATCTGGTGAAGTACCGGGAGGAGAACGGAGCCTTCACCACCCGGAAACAGCTGCTCAAGGTGCCCAAGCTGGGGCCGAAAGCGTTCGAACAGTGCGCCGGGTTCATCCGGGTGCCGGAGAGCAAGTCCGTGCTGGACAACACCGGCGTCCACCCGGAGAGCTACGGCGCGGCGGAAAAGCTCCTCACCGCCTGCGGGCTTTCCCTGGAGGATGTAAAGGCGGGGAACATCGGGGAGCTGAAGGCCAAGGCGGAGGAAATCGGCTACGAGACCCTCAGCGAGACCTGCGGGGCAGGGGCACCCACGTTGGCGGATATTGTCAAGGAGTTGTCCAAGCCCGGCCGGGACCCCCGGGACGAGCTGCCGCCCCCCATCCTGCGCACCGACGTGATGGAGGCCAAGGACTTAAAGCCCGGCATGGAGCTCCAGGGCACAGTGCGCAATGTGATTGACTTCGGCGTGTTCGTAGATATTGGCATCCATCAGGACGGGTTGGTCCACATTTCAAAGCTGCCCCGCCGGGTAAAACACCCCTCCGAGCTGCTCAGCGTGGGGGACGTGGTCACCGTGTGGGTGGTGGAGGTGGATGAGAAAAGGAAGCGTATCTCCCTGACCATGAAGAAACCGTAAAGTCTTGGCATGGCGTAAAAATCTGTGTAAGCGATATTTGATGTGGCACAAAAAAGTAGACACCTCCAACTCACGGAAAAGGAGTAAAATAACAAGAGTAGGGAAGGGGCATAGAATGGCGCAGGAGCGAGAGAACCGGCGGCTGAAGGAAGAGAACGAGTTTTTAGCGGAGGCCAGCTTCATTTCCTCAATACACTTTTTGAAGGGCGTGGGGCGATAATGGTCAGGCCCTTTGCGCCCTTTTTTACATGTCATCCGAATTGGTTTTTCCATTTGTTGAATCCGGCCACATGGGTGGCGCTGGGCATCTGCATATGGATGAGGATGGTATTGTTAGAGGCTCGGTCAAGGGTAATACGCAAATTTTAATCCCATCAAGAAGGAAGACGCTTGCAAGACATGTATGCATGGTATATGGCATCCCTGATTGCATGATTAAATCAGGCAGCACATTTGATGTTCGGTTTATGAAGATGTCAGTATCAATCTTTGAAGACAGTCCATCACCGATAAAACAGCAGGAGGAAAATCCGGATGAATAAACAGCAGCTTGCTTCTAAAATCTGGGAATCTGCGAACAAGATGCGTTCCAAAATCGAGGCAAACGAGTACAAGGACTATATCCTTGGCTTCATTTTTTATAAGTTCCTCTCAGACAAAGAAGTCAAGTACCTGATGGCGAACGACTGGACGGAAGAATATCTTCCAGGACTCACCGAGGATGATGCAGAAACTGTTGAGAGTGTCCAGAAGAATATCGGGTACTTCATTTCCTATGACAATCTCTTTTCCAGTTGGATTGCCAAGGGGAGTGATTTCTCTGCCGAAAACGTCACAGACGCGCTTTCTGCGTTCAGCCGTCTTATAAATCCCGATCACAAGAAGCTGTTCGATAATATTTTTGCAACGCTCCAGACTGGACTTTCCAAGCTGGGTGAGACTTCTGGCGCAAGGACGAAGGCAATCCGTGAGTTGATTTATCTCATCAAGGACATTCCGATGGACGGGAAACAGGACTATGATGTTCTCGGTTTCATTTACGAGTACCTGATCAGCAACTTTGCCGCTAACGCAGGAAAGAAGGCTGGCGAGTTCTATACACCCCATGAGGTTTCGCTGCTGATGTCCGAAATCATTGCAAACCACCTGAAGAATCGGACGAAAATCGAAATCTACGACCCCACCAGCGGTTCTGGTTCCCTGCTTATCAATATTGGCAAGTGCGTTGCACGGTATGCCGGTAATGGTGACCGTATCAAGTATTACGCCCAGGAGCTGAAGGAAAACACCTATAACCTCACCAGAATGAACCTCATCATGCGCGGCATCCTGCCGGACAACATCGTGACCAGAAACGGTGATACGCTGGAGGAAGACTGGCCGTACTTCGACGAGAACGACCCGATACATACTTACAATCCCTTGTATGTGGATGCGGTAGTTTCCAATCCGCCCTATTCCCAGCCTTGGGACCCTGCCGATAAAGAATCCGATCCCCGGTACAAGGATTTCGGACTTGCTCCCAAGGGTAAGGCCGACTATGCGTTCCTGCTCCATGAACTGTACCACTTGAAACCAGATGGGATTATGACCATCGTTCTGCCCCACGGCGTCCTGTTCCGCGGCGGCGAGGAAGGAACGATTCGTAAGAATCTGATTGAGAAGAACCATATCGACGCCATCATCGGCCTGCCTGCCAACATTTTCTTTGGGACTGGTATTCCCACGATCATCATGGTGCTGAAGCAGAAGCGCGACAACACAGACGTGCTGATCGTGGACGCTTCAAAGGGTTTCGCCAAGGCCGGCAAGAACAATGTCCTGCGGGCTTGTGACATCAAGAAGATCATAGATGTTGTTACGGCCCGCGAGAGCGTCCCCAAATTTGCGGAACTTGTGAAGCGTGATGCCATCCGGGAGAACGACTACAACCTGAACATTCCCCGCTATGTGGATTCCTCGGAGAAGACCGGGAGCTGGGACATTTATTCGTCTATGTTCGGCGGTATCCCGGAAAGCGAGCTACGGGAGTTGCAACCCTACTGGACAGCCTTTCCTGGATTGAAAGAGACGCTTTTTGCGTTTGATAACCCCTCATACTGCAATTTGAACGTGCCGGATTTGAAGCCTGCTGTCACATCGCATCCATCTGTGACGGAGTTTGTCTCTGAGTACAAGAAGTCATTCGACGATTTTGATCAGTTGTTGCGGGTCGAGCTGCTGGACAATATGCAGGCGCTCAATGTCGCCCAGGAGGAATCCGTGCTGAGCGACGCGATTTTTTCACGTCTTGAGGGGATTCCTCTGGTTGACCGTTACGGCGCGTATCAGCTTTTGGACGATGAGTGGGGCCGAATTGCCAGTGACCTAGAAATTATCCAGAGCGAAGGTTTTGCTGCCACAAAACAGGTTGACCCGAACATAGTCATTAAGAAGAAGGATGGTAAGGAACATGAAGTACAAGACGGCTGGGCCGGACATGTCCTCCCATTTGATTTGGTGCAAAAAAATCTCCTGGCTGACGACTTGACTGCCCTGGCAAAGCTGAAAGACCGTCTGTCCGAAATCTCTGGTGTGTACGAAATTTTATTGGACGAGCTTAGTGAGGAAGACAAAGAGCAGACATTTGTGAACGAGGGCAAGGATGCCTTTGTAGCGGCGGAGGTCAAAAGGGCGCTGAAAGCAAAAGAGGCTGAGCCGGAAACGTTGGATGTTCTGAAAAAAGCGGACAAGCTAATGACCGAAGAAAAGGCGCTGAAAAAGAAGATCAAGGAGGACAACGCTGCGCTCCATATGAAGACAAAAGTCACGATTGAAGGGTTGTCCGACTCTGAGGTGCTGGAGCTTCTGCGGAAAAAGTGGATTGTCCCCCTTGTAGATGGTATACGCTCCCTGCCTGACTTGGTTCTCTCGGAGTTTACCGGCAAGCTGGATGCTCTTTGCAAGAAGTACGAGATGACTCTTGACGACGTAGAGAAGGAAATCGTGGATACAGAGCAATCTTTGATTTCGATGTTGAATAACCTAACGGGCAGCGAGTTCGATATGAAAGGCCTTGCAGAGTTCAAGAAACTGCTGGGGGGTGCTTGATATGCAGGAAAAGGCCAGCTTTCCAGCCATCCGGTTTGCCGGATTTACGGATGCTTGGGAACAGCGTAAGTTGGGGGAGATCGGTTCTACATATACAGGTTTGGCCGGTAAAACGAAGGAAGATTTTGGGCATGGTAGCGGAAGGTTTGTTACTTACATGAATGTGTTTACCAACACTGTATCAGATGCTGCCGCAGTTGAGCCTATTGAAATCGACAACGCTCAAAATGAAGTTAAATATGGAGATGTCTTTTTTACAACCTCGTCTGAAACCCCGGAAGAAGTTGGTATGTCCTCTATTTGGCTTGAAACCAGTGAAAATACCTACTTGAATAGTTTTTGTTTCGGATTTAGGCCAACCGAGAGATTTGACCTGTATTACCTTGCATATATGCTGCGGTCGGATGATATAAGAAAGAAAATTACCTTTTTGGCGCAAGGGATCTCACGCTACAATATTTCAAAATCCAAGATGATGGATATTGAAATTCCCGTTGCCAAAGAGGACGAACAGCGGCTTCTTGGAGCGTTCTTCCGCCACCTCGATCACCTTATCACCCTTCATCAGCGTAGGTATTTACAGCTCTGCAACTTCAAAAAGTCCATGCTTGAAAAGATGTTCCCCAAGGAGGGCGCCGATGTACCGGAGATTCGCTTTGCCGGATTTAGGAGTGCTTGGAAACCGTATACGTTAGGGGAGATGAGCAAATCTTTTGAATATGGTCTCAATGCTGCTGCAACGACATTTGATGGAAAAAACAAGTATATCCGAATTACCGATATTGATGATGAAACAAGATTATTCTTGACGTCGGACATAACTTCACCAGCGGCGGTTTCGCTGCTGGGCTGCACTGTTATTAGCGATTCAATCATTTGCCGGGGTTGAATAGTGCGCCTGCACTGCGGCAGGAAGCTCGTCATACTGCACCTCGCTCCAGTCCAGAACACCCCTGACTGGCATGACAGTCAGGCGGATAAAGGCTCCTTCCTTCAGTTCCCGGGAGGTCCCGAAGGTGATCTCTTTCTCGCCGCCCTTTTCATCATAGGCCGTCAGTGTGTAGGAATAGGGCAGGTTGCCTTTGAAGTTAATGACGCCTCCGTTAGAATCCACCTGTTCCACCTTGGTGTTGTCGATCTGGGCGTAATACTCGGCGCTGCCGGAGCCGGAGAGAAACCATGCGCAAAAGCCGACCAGACCAATGAGAAAGACAGCAACGACGCCTATTATGATTTTCAATTTTTTCTTCATGTTGTTTGACACCCCTTACCAACCTTTTTTAGTGATGACCCGTTTGGGCTTTTTTGCTGTCTTTGGAGCCGCGCCTTTTTTTGCTGTCGCCACAAAAGCGGCGGCAATCAGCAGAGCGGCCAGCAAACTGAGCATACAAAGCAACGGATTCCAATGGACGGCCGCATCATAGCTACGGTATCCGATCAGCCCCATGCTTGCGGTCACGGGATACAAATTCGCCAAGGTCATGCTCCCTGCCGCAAACATCCCGCCGTAGCCGTAGACAAAGGCTACCACCGCTCCAATTAAGTGCCCGTTTGGGATACGGGCGGCGATGGCGATGATTGGCAGAACCGCGATATAGAGGAACAGGCAGTTGAACGTGATCTGCAACCCGGCTTGCATGACTGCCGGAAAATCGCCGCCGGGGAAGCCCAAAAGGGAGGATGCCGTCACAGTGAACACGGTGCTGACGATCCCCAGGAACAGGGAGAGCAGCCCGCAGACGGCCAGCTTGCCAGCCAGCAGAGCGGGAAACGACAGGGGGACCGTCAGAATGTTTTTCAGTGTGTCGTCCGTTCCCTCCCGGCTGATGATATATCCGGTAATCAAAGCGATGCACATAGGGAAAATCGTTGTGATGTTGTTCTTCAGGACCTGCTCCACGAAAAAGGAGAAGGTCCATACACTTCCATCCTGGGCGGTGGTGGAGAAAACCGTGAGCAGGACGGACAGCAGCATCAGGAAAACCCCTGCCCAGACCATGTGATACCGTTTCAGTTTCCAAAACTCGGTTTTCATCAATACCAGCATTTCAATTCCCCCCTCTCTTTTTATACAGCCGGTCAATCAGCAGAATGGACAGGAAAGTCATTGCACTCAAAATCAAGACGGTCTGCATTGTTGAGGGAATCAGGTATTGCAGTTCCCCCAAGCTGCCCTTGACGCCATGCCGAACCATATCCCCCGCGCACCAGAGGTTTGTGAGGGGAATCGGCATCAGCCAGCACAAAAACTTCGGCAGGACGCCGAAACTGCTTTCGGCGGTCAGGCTTAACACGCTGTAAAAAATGCACAGCAGAACGGAGAAGATATAGGTCTTGCTGAAAAAGACCACCAGCACCACCAGCGGCAGGGTGCCCGCTGTGATGAAAATCCCCATCTCCACCGCCAACCACAGCTTGTAGCCCAGCCCGCCGACCTCGGCAATCAGGCTCCCGCAGACAATGGTGACGGCGGCTGTGGACAGGCAGAAGATCAGCCCGAACAGGAACAGAACGATAATTTTAGCGAAAATCATCTGGGTGCTGGTCACCGGGATGGTCCGCAGGTTTTTGAAGGTGTCGTTGTCCCGTTCCATAAAGAACAGCATGGCGGCGATGACGCCGATGACGCAGGGCAGAAGCAGTTCCACCCCATAGCCCAGGACAAACTGGTAAAAGTCGTCAAAGAGCTCGGCTTTCGTGTCGTACCGCTCCATCATGCGGGGCGTCAGCATCATCAGTGCCAGCGGGGGCGGGAACAGGAACGCGGAGAGGATTACAAAAGGAATGAACTTCTTCCGTTTCAGCTTCTGAAGCTCACAGGAAATCAGCTTAAGCAATCCCCTCACCCCCGGTCACCCGCTTGAAGTAATCCTCCAGGCTTTCCTCCACGGTCGCGGCCTCCGACACCTCCAGACCATACTGCACAAAGGCGGAGACGATCTTTGCCACGGGAACCTTGGCAGAATCCAGCCGCAGATGATGGCCGTCCTGTACGGCAAACTGATTTTCGTGGAACAAACCGTTCAAGACCTCCGCCGCCCGCCCCGTGTCGGAGACTGTGAAGCGGATATACCGGTCGCTCTTGGCTTCCAGGTCCGCAAGGCTCTCCTCCTCCAGCAGCACACCGTGGTCGATGATACCGATGTCATCCGCCAGCAGCGCCACCTCGGAGAGAATGTGACTGGAGATCAGGATGGTCTTGCCCCGCTCGTCGCACAGCGCCCGGATGAAGGAGCGCACCTCGGCGATACCAATGGGGTCCAGGCCATTGATGGGTTCGTCCAAAATCAGCAGTTCCGGGTCGTGCATCACCGCCAGGGCAATGGCCAGCCGCTGCTTCATGCCCAGGGAGTATTGGGAAAAGAGCTTTTTATCCCGGTAGGGCAGTCCTACCAAATCCAGGGCGTTCTTAATAGCCCCCTGATTTTTCAGTCCCCGCAGGGCAGCGAAAATGCGCAGGTTCTCCGTTCCCGTCAGGTTGGGATAAAAGCCGGGGGATTCAATCAGGCTGCCGATGCGGGGCAGCAGCTTCTTCTCATTGCCCAGCAGGGACTTCCCCCAGATCGTCACCTTCCCTGACGTGGGCTGGGTCAGGCCCAGCAGCATCTTCATGGTGGTGGTTTTTCCGGCTCCGTTTCGGCCCAGCAGACCATAGATGCGGCCTCTTTGAACATGGATGTTCAGCTCCGCCACGCTCTTTTGCGTTCCGTACTGTTTGGTCAGTTGTTTTGTTTCGATGACTATTTCGCTCATAGCGGTTACCTCCTTTGTAGGGTCAATATACAACACCATCCTTGAGCGATCCTTGAGGGAACCTTGAGATAACCTTGAGATTGCGCTGGCGGCATATACAATTTTTAGTTTCTGCGCTATAATGAGTGCGGACAGGAGGGGCTTATATGCTGGACAGAGAAATCCTCGTTGTAGACGATGAAAAAGATTTGCGGACAATGATCCGCTCCATTTTTGAGAGCGCCGGATATACACAGATTACAACAGCGGCCTCCGGGCAAGAGGCGCTGACGGTGATGGCGAAAAAAATACCCGGCATCATCATTCTGGATGTGATGATGCCGGATATGGACGGGTTTGAACTGCTCCAGGAAATTCGGGCCGTCAGCAAAGTTCCCGTTCTTATGCTCACCGCGAAGGGGGAAGCCGAGGACCGCTTTGCCGGGTTCGAGCTGGGGGCGGACGATTATCTGGTCAAGCCTTTTCTCCCGAAGGAATTGCTGCTGCGGGTTCAGGCAATTTTGAAACGGGCCTATCCTGAAAAAGAGCGGGTTGTTACGCTGAACGCTGCCTCGGTGGATTTAGACCGGGCAGAGGTTATCCGAGATGGACTGCGGACGCCCTTGACCGCCAAGGAGTATAGCGTTTTTGAAAAGCTGGCGGAAAATGCGGGCCGGATCGTCACCATCGGCGTTCTCTGTCAAACGCTGTGCGGAGAAATCTGGCAGGGCTATGAGACAACGCTGATGACCCACATCCGGCACCTGCGGGAGAAGATCGAGGAAAATCCGTCAAAGCCCGTGTCGCTCCTGACGGTGAAGGGCCTGGGATATAAGCTGGTGGTAAAGGAGCCGGAGAAATGAAACCTGTGGAACGCTTCTTTCGGAAATACTTTTTATCTATGGTGGGCATCATCGTGCTGTTCCTGCTACTCAATGTTGTCCTGTTTTTCTCTGTGCTGATCTGGGCCTGGCAGACCTCGGAGACACCGGACCTCTCCATGAGCGAAATCTGTGACAGGATTACTCTGGACGGAACAGGACATTTGACGGCGGCTGGGGAGCTGGCCGAAATGTTGGAAGAACATCACGCCTGGGCCATGGTTTTGGACGATATAGGAACGGTCATTTTTCAGAGCAGACTGCCGGAGGAATTGCCCCGGCGGTACACGGCAGCGGACGTGGCAAAATTCAGCCGGTGGTATTTGGGGGATTATCCGGTCTATGTGCAGGAGCATCCCCAGGGGCTATTGGTAGTGGGCGGCGAAAAGGGCAGTCAGGCGAAGTATTACTTTTCTGTCAGTGAGAGCTATGCGAGAAAACTGCTTGTCGGGCTGGCTGCCGTCTTTCTGACCAATATCATTGTGGTGGTCCTGCTGATCTGGAAGAACACCCGGCACGTTGAAAAGGCGGTCACGCCCATTTTGCGGGGGATCGAAACGGTTTCCTCCGGCCAGTCGGTTAGCCTCCCGGAGAGAGGCGAATTGGCGGAGATCAACCGGCAGCTCAACAGGGCGGGGGCTTTTATTGCCAAAAAGGACAGCGCCCGCGCCGACTGGATCAGCGGTATCTCCCATGACGTGCGGACGCCCCTCTCGGTGATTTTGGGTTTTGCCGGACAGTTGGAGGATGACCAAACACTTCCAATCTCCGCCCGTGAACAGGCGTCCTATATCCGTAGGCAGGGGGAGAAGCTGCGGAGCCTGATTTCCGATTTGAACCTCACGTCCAGGCTGGAGTATTCCATGCAGCCCCTCCGGATGGAGAAGGTCTATTTCGTGGAGCTGGCACGGCAAGTCGTCTGTGAGTTTTTGGACGGTGGTTTGGAGGAGCGGTACGAGATAGAGTTCAGCGCCAACCAGGAGAGCGAATCGGTGTCCATTTTGGGCGACGAGGCCCTGCTGAAACGCGCACTGGGTAATTTGATACAGAACAGCATCATCCACAATCCTCAGGGCTGCCGGATCGCTGTTTCGGTTCTGCGTGGGGATGTCGGTATCACGGTCGAGGTTGCGGACAACGGTGCGGGAGTATCGGTTGAGAAGCTGGAAGAGCTGACCGCAGATCACCGCCGCCTGGAGAGTACAGATGAAAAGCTGAATCTGCGGCATGGCCTGGGCGTTCTGCTGGTCCGTCAGATTACGGAGGCCCACAAGGGAACCATGACTATGGAGAGCAAGCCGCAGAAGGGGTTCAAAACAGTGCTGATGTTCCCAGTATCAAATTTTTGAGAGAAGGGGCAGCCAGCGATGGAAAATAGGATACGCTATGCAACCAGAGAAGAGGCCGAAGCGGTCAAAGCAACTGCGATGCAAGATGAAGATAAAATTGCCAGGGGGTGTTGCGATGAAACAAAAAGTTTTCGTCATTGAGGACGATCCTGTTATCCAGGCAGAACTTATCACGCTTTTAGAGGGAAACAGTTACGAGGCTTCTGCGGCTACGGACTTTTCTTCCGTTATCAAAACAGTCAAGGATGTCCAGCCCCATTTGATTCTGCTGGACATTAAACTGCCGCAAACTAATGGCTTTACCCTCTGTTCACAGATACGCAGTTTCTCCAATGTGCCAATCATCTTTGTGACAAGCTGCACCACAGACATGGATGAGCTGAACAGCATCATGCTGGGCGGTGATGCCTTCATCACAAAGCCCTATAATACGGCAATCCTGCTGGCAAAAATCGCATTCCTGCTAAAGCGAGCCTATCCAGCGGTAATCCAATCCGACCTTTCCTATCAGGGGGCAGTTCTTCACTTGGACAGCGGCAAATTGGAATATGCGGGCCAACAGGTTGATTTGACAAAGAATGAACTGAAAATTCTGTGTTATCTTTCATGTGTCCTATAAAGGAAAGGAAGTGAAGCCATGAGGCTTTTAGTCGTTGAGGATGACCGGCTTTTGAACAATACCCTTTGCTACAATCTTTCGGCGGCGGGCTACACCGTAGACGCTGCTATGTCAAAATCAGCGGCGGTCAATTTCTGCGAAGCACAGGACTATGATCTGATCGTGCTGGATGTCAATTTGCCTGATGGAAACGGGTTTGACTTCTGTATGGAAATCAAAGAGCGCCGTCCAGATACCGCCGTGATTTTCCTGACCGCGAACGATATGGAAAGCGATATGCTGAAAGGCTTTGAGTTGGGAGCGGACGATTATGTGACAAAGCCGTTTCCGATTAGCGTATTCCGAAAAAAAGTTTCGGCCTTGCTGGGCCGCATCGAGAAGCAGACCGGCGGCGATTGCTACACAGACGGTACACTATCCGTCAATTTCTCGGAATTGACCGCCACCCTCGCAGGGGAGCCGGTTATCTTCACGCCGTTGGAATACCGTTTACTAAAGGTGCTGGTAAGAAATCCGCAAATCGTTCTGACCCGGCAGGCACTTCTTGAAAAGCTGTGGGACGCAGACGAAAACTTTGTGGATGAACACGCATTGACCGTTGCGATCAGCCGCATCCGGGGAAAAATCGAAGTAGACGGCCTGCAATATATCAAGA
>OFFX01002570.1_pt1 | contig 11119 bp, 10 predicted proteins | sample 1521511 | NCBI WGS metagenome assembly OFFX01 (sample SAMEA3504125, study PRJEB24116) | mouse gut metagenome | biome: mouse gut; feature: mouse-associated habitat; material: faeces | place: Denmark | collected 2011
CCGCCATGCACTCGTCCACGGTGGCGCCGCCCAGCAGCTTCCGCACGATCAGACAGGTGTTGCCCCACTGCTCCACATTCATCCCCGCGTTGGAGCCCAGCACATAGACCCCCTCCTCAATCCGGTCGTTGAGGGGCCGCAGCGCGGGGACACAGTCCACCTTCACGTTCTTTGAGGGGGAAATGACCCGGTTGGTCTCGGAATAAACCTGAAGGGCCTCATCAGACACCATGATGTTCAGCACCTCGACCGCGTCCTCCCGGTGTTCCGCGTCGGCGCCCACAGCCAGCCCCGTCATGGACACCACCGGCATCTGGCCCCGGCTGCTGGGAAAGCCGATGACCTGCATCTCAAAATCCGTCCTGCCGTAGGCGGTCTCGGTGTTGGCCGCCCCCCAGTAGGCCATGACGATGGGGGTCTTGCCCGCCAGGAAATCTGGTCCCTCCGCCTCGATGGCCTCGCTGTAAAAGGCCTTTTCCGCGTCGATATAGCCGTTGTCAATCAGGGTCTGGAGGAAGGCAAAGCCGGGGCGCATATAGTCGCTATACCGGGCCTCACCGCGGTTGAGGGCGTCGATCTCCGCCTGGGTGCTGCCGCCGTTGTAGAGGTCGGCGTAGGCTTGGGCGAACACAAAGGTCTCCAGCCACCAGCGATTGGCCCCGACAGGGGTCTCGATGCCGTTCTCCCGGAACACCCGGCAGCACTCCAGAAACTCCTCCGGCGTCTCCGGCAGGGCCAGGCCGTACTGCCTGAACAGGTCCACGTTGACAAACAGGCCGTAGGCCACCACCTCCTGGGGGATAGCCACCAGCTTCCCATCCACCGTGTTGGCGGTGCGGACGACGTCCCGCAGATTTTTGGCGCTGTCCAGCCCGGACAGGTCCATCAGCTTCCCCTCAGCCCCCAGGGCCAGGACGGTGTCCGGATTGAGCAAATACAAATCGTCCATGCTGTTCCGGGCCCGCTCCAGACAGACCTCGTCATAGGTCTTATCCTGATAGTTCTCCGCCGTATAGGTCCGGTACACCATGGTCACGTCCAGGGCCTCCTCGGCCATGGCCACCGTCAGGTCGGACGCGGTCCGGGCCACATTTTCTGCGTCGGGGTCTATCTTCTCCATGGGGCTGAACAGATTGACAACCCGCTCCTCCTCCCGGTCCTGCGGGAGGAGATTTTTGGGGGCTTCCTGTTTGCCGCAGGAGGCCAGTGACAGAATGGTCAGCGCCGCCAGACCGGCAGCGATCCACGTTTGGCGTTTCATACCACTTATAGATATTCCTTTCGTCTGCTGAATTGTTGAATGACTTTTTTCAAGAGCTCCATATTCAGGGGCTTGGGCACATGGGCGTCCATGCCGGCGTCCAGGGCGGCCTTCTCGTCCTCGGCAAAAGCGTTGGCCGTCATGGCGATGATGGGAATCTGCCCCGCGTCCTCCCGCTCCAGCCCGCGGATGGCCCGGGCGGCCTCGTGGCCGTTCATCACCGGCATCTGCACGTCCATCAGGATGGCGTCGAACTTCCCCGGGTCCGAGTTCCGGAACCGCTCCAGGGCCAGCAGGCCATTGGCCGCGATCTCACAGGTGGCCCCCTCGATCTCCAGCAGCTCCGCCAGAATTTCCGCGTTAATCTCGTTGTCCTCTGCGGCCAGGAAGTGCATCCCCTTCAGGCTGTAGTTTGCCTCGGGCTCGGGCTCGTGGGGGGCTCCGCTCCACAGCTCCTCAATCTTCGTCCGCAGGGCGGAGACAAAGAAGGGCTTTGTGAGGGTATCCGTGCGGCGGAGGGAAAGGGCCTCCTCCATCCCTGCGGCGTCAAACTCCGCCAGAAGCAGGAGGGGAACGGTATCCGGAAGGGCCTCCCGCAGCGCCCTGGCCGCCTGGAGGCCGCAGGCCTCCCAGTCCAGCAGGACCAGCTGCCACATCTCGCCGGCCCGCAGACGGCCCAGTACCTCGTCCGCGCCGCCGACAGCATCCAGCTGCACGCCGGTGTCCTGCATCAGGGTGAGGATGCTCTCCCGGCTCTCCGGGCTCCCCCCCACTGAGAGGATGCGGTCAATCTCCCACCGGGCCCAGAACTGCCGGTCCGCCGCCTCCTCCAGCACCTGCAGCTCCAGATCCACCCGGAACAGGGAGCCCCGATCCACCTCGCTGAAAACCTCGATAGTGCCGCCCATCAGCTCCACAATGCTCTTGGTGATGGCCATGCCCAGGCCGGTGCCCTGCACCTTGTTGGTGGTACTGTTCTCCGCCCGGGTGAAGGCGTCGAAGATGGTTTCCAGGTACTCGGGCGTCATGCCATAGCCGTTATCCTCCACCTCTATGCGGATATGCTCATACTGGTTGGACCGCTGCTTCAGGCCGATAATGCGCAACCAGATGCTTCCACCCTCCGGCGTGTATTTCACGGCGTTGGACAGCAGGTTAATCAGAATCTGGTTGATTCTGGTCTCGTCCCCCACCAGATACTCGTGGCAGATGCCCTTTACCTCCAGGCGGAACTCCTGCCCCCGGGCCTTGGCCATGGGCTGGATGATGGCGTCCACCGAGGAAACCACGTCGTTGAGGGCGAATTTTTCCAGGTTGAGCACCACTTTCCCGCTCTCGATCTTGGATACATCCAGAATATCGTTTATCAGGCTGAGCAGGTGCTGCCCGGAGGCGGTGATCTTTTTGGTGTATTCCCGCACCTTGGCGGGGTTTTCCGCGTCCCTGGCCAGCAAGGTGGTAAAGCCCAGAACGGCGTTCATAGGGGTGCGGATGTCGTGGGACATGTTGGACAGGAAGGTGGTTTTGGACTCGCTGGCGACCTGGGCGGCCTGGAGGGCCTGGGCCAGCTGCCGGCTGTGGAGCTTCCGCTCCTCCTCCCGCTCTCGGCGCGCCCTGTCCTGCTGCCTCCAGTTGCGGTAGTACAGGGCGATGCACAGGAAGAAGGCCACCAGCATTGAGCCCACCACCAGAATGATATTCTGGTTCACCGTCCGCCCCTCCTGCTGGATGGCCTCCACCGGCACGTAGCCCACCAGGAAAATGGTCCCGTCGTTCACCGACCACATGTAGTTGAGGGCGTGTACCCCCCGGATATTGTGGTAAAACAGGGCATCCCGGCCAGTTTTCAGGCAGTCCTCCACCTCCGCCTGTATCTCCGGGTCCTGGATGTTGTTGGCCCGGTAGAAGTCGCTCAGGTTGAGGTGGCCCGCGTTGCGCTGGCCCATCCCCTTGGGCTTCAGGACAAACCGCTGGCTCTCCGCGTCCATGATATACAGCGAAGCCTGTTTGTTGTAAAAGCCGTCGGGGAGGGACTGGTCGATGGTGTCGTACATATATTCGGCATAGAGGGTCCCGATGGGCTGGCCGTCCCGCTCTACGGGGCATTTGATAGTATAGGACCAGGTGCCCATGTGGTTCACGTAGGACTGGGAGACCTGCATCCCCAGCACCGTGCCACCGGCAGAGAAGTCCAGGCCCTCCTCCGTGAAGGGCTCCCCGGTGTTGGAGACACCCTCAGTCCTGCCGGCCAGAATCAGCGACATCTTTGACATGGTCTGATTCTTCTCATAGGCGCAGATGTAGGCCTCCGGGTCGTCCATGCGGGCAATTTCCTGGGCAATCAGCCCCTGAAACTCCGCTTCATTGCGCAGAATGGCCTCGATGGTACACTGAATCAGGTCCAGGGTCTCGCTCAGGTTCTGGATGGCAGAGGCCGACATCTCGCGGGAGATTTTCTGGGCGATGGAAAACACCAGCGCCCCAAATACACAAAAAATCAGGATAATGGAAAAAAGCAGGGAGAAACCTCCCCATTTTCGCTGTATTTTTGACGTCCCTTTCATTGACAATCCCCATTCCCATGCTCCGGGAGAGCATTTGACCTTAAAGAAGAACGCACTCGTCAGTTTCCAGGCGGCCCGCTGCCGCTCTATTTTATTATACTATCCCTCCCCTTTCAGTGTCAATAGATGTTGGGCCAGGGAATACACCTGTATCATAAATCCGAAAAGCCTTCCGCCGGAGGGTGGAAGGCTTTTCCCTGTAAAGGATGCAATTTTTCTGTGCCACTCGGCAGGCTTCCTACTCCCTCTCCCGGTCATAGCGGCTGTAGAAATCCCGGACCAGGTCAATAAATGTGCGGGCGGCGGGGGACAGAAAGCCGTTCTTCTTGTAGACCACCGCCAACGGACAGGTCAACGGCGGCTCGCCCACGGTGAAGCAGGCCAGCCGGTCCAGGTAGGGGGTGCGGGGGATGCCGCTCTCCTGCAAAAAGGCGAAGCCCATCTTCTCCGCCGCCAGGTTGATGGCGGTGGTGTTGTTGGTGGTCACCAAAATGTTCTGGGGCTCCACACTGTGGACCGAAAAGGTGTTGTACAGCAGCTTGGACAGCCGCCACCCGGCGGGCAGCATAATCACCCGCTCCCGCTCCAGCAGCCGCAGATCAGGGAAAGGCCTGGGGTCGTGGTAGGTGCTGTCCAGCCCCCGGAGGGCGGGGTGGTCCCGGTGGCACACCAGGAAGATATGCTCCCGCATCACCGGCTCATAGGTCAGCTCGGTGAGGTTGTCGGGGGGCTGCATTACGCAGAAGTCGATTACATTGGCCTCAGCCAGCTCCCCCAGTTCGGGCACCGGGGCCTCGTGGAGGACCACCTGCACGTCGGGGTACTGCTCCTCAAACAGGGGCAGGATGTCGGGCAGCAGCGTGGACCCCCGCCAGGGGGACACCCCGATGTGGAGCAGGGGCCGCTTTTTATTCTGAAGGTCCCGCAGGTCGCTGACCAGCTGCCGGTCCAGAAAGCTCTGCCGCTCCAGATAGGCGTGGAACAGCTCCCCCGCCGGGGTGAGCCGCAGCGGCGAGTGGGAGCGGTCCAGCAGGACCACCCCCAGGCTGCCCTCCAGCTTGGCCAGGTACTGGCTCAGGTAGGGCTGGGAGAGATACAGCCGCTCCGCCGCCCGGGAGATGCTCCGCTCCTTGACAATGGTGAGGAAGTAATCCGGGTTTTTGACGAACATGGCCCGCTCAGCCCGGGGGCCAGGTCATGTCCCGGCCGGCCAGCACGTGGAAGTGGAGATGGGGCACGCTCTGCCCCGCCTGCTCCCCGATGTTGGACACCACCCGGTAGCTGTCCAGCCCCAGCTTTTTGCACTGCTGGGCAATCACCGTAAAGATGTGAGCCACCACAGCGGCGTTGCCCTCGTCCACCCCCGCCACCGAGGGGATGTGCTCCTTGGGAATCACCAGAAAGTGGGTGGGCGCCTGGGGGTCGATGTCGTGGAAGGCCAGGCACTTCTCGTCCTCGTACACCTTGCTGGACGGAATCTCCCCGGCGGCGATTTTGCAGAATAAACAGTCGGACATGGGAAAACCTCCTTTGTTTGTCGGTAAAACCATTTTACCCCATTTTCCCAGGATTGCAAGAAAATTATTGGGCCGCTTGCGGATTGTGTCGAAAACTGGTATAATCGCTGTGGGTTCTTCCCCGGGAAGGGGGTGAATGCTTTGAACATTCTGCTCGATTTTTTGGTGTCGGTAGGAGCGAGCATAATTGGCAATTATGTGAGCAAGTGGCTTAGCCGGCGCCGCAAGAACCCATAAGCACAATGAAAACCCGGAGGTGGCAGCCTCCGGGTTTTCTTTTGCGTGTCTGCCTTGATTCTGCTCGACTTCTGGCAGTGTTTATTATACCACCGCGCCCTAGTATATGCAAGAGGAAATTTTCTATTTCACTGATTCCGCCGGGACCAGACCGTCCAGGGGAACATCAACACTTCCGCCCTCGATGCGGATGTTGAGGGTGCCACCCTCCAGGTCCTCCAGGGCGGTAATCTCAGCCAAATGATAGATGTCTCTATGATCCCAGAAGTTCGATGTTCCTGCATATCCCTCTACTATCAGGTCAACCGTTCTGCCTTCTCTGGTGGTCAGGGTTATATTGTCGCTCTCCAGCACGTGGTTCCACCGGTAATCTATCGGCTGGGTTCTTGTATGCGGCGGGTAAACACCCAGCGGGTACCGCTGGTAGCGGATTCTCAGGGTCAAAGGGGACAGATAGATATCCGTCAGGGTAATATCCCTACCATCCAGCTGTCCGATGACCTGATTGGGCTGGATACTCCGGCCTATGTCCTGCCAGGTGAAGGGGACTTCGCAGGACCAATCGCCGGACCATACCGTGATAATATCCCAGGGGTTTTCCCCATGTCGCATCAAATCGCCGTTATACATGGATATCCCACCGATTTCCCAATCCGGCTGGACTCCTTCGTCCAGCGTCAGCCGGAACAGCAGGGACAGGTGGTTGTCCATCGGGTCGCCGTCGTCCAGCACTTCCGGGCCAAAGCTCCAGCCTCCCTCTATCTCAATGGGTTCCCCTGACCGATCCAAAAGTTTATCCTTAAATCCCTCCGAAGTGTCGAAAAAATAACGATCCCCGTCCAGCACCGTCCCCTCCGGGGCAGTGAAGTCAGCCAGAAACATAATATAGTACCGGTCCATCAGCACCTGAGTCACATGGAGCGTGGCTCCGTTGTCCTTCACCGTCACGTCCACCGGCACCGCGCCGAAGGCCAGCAGCTCCGCCTGTTCCGGCCTCGCGCCGAAGTAGTCGATCAGCCGCTGATCCAGTCCCGTCACCACAGCGGCGGCGCAGGAAATAACCATCAGCGCGGCGGCGACGCCGACAACGGTCAATTTTTTCAGTTTCTTCATAGGTCTGCCCTTCCTTTCCGTCTGGAGAAGGCGGTCCAGCACGGCCTGTTCCTGGTCCGCCGTGGGAGCAAGGGCGTCAAACATACGGTTTAAGTCACGTGGTTCCATAGCCTTCCGCCTCCAATCGCAATTTCAGCTTCTTCCGCGCTTGAACCAGCCGGGAGCGCACGGTGGAGGGATTTTCCCTCAGCAGGCCGGCAATCTCGTCGGTGGCGTAGCCCTGGTAGTAGTGGAGGAACAGCACCAGCCGGTGCTTCTCCGGCAGGGCGGCCACCTGGTCCCAGACCAGACCGTCCCGGGGTTCCTCCCATACCAGGGCGTCCAGGGCGGAAGCGTCCTCCCGGCACCTGCGCCACCAGTGCTTCAGCTGGTCCCGGCACTCGTTCCTGGCGGTGACGATGAGCCACGCCTTCTCGTGCTCCGGATCACGAAAGGCCTCGCCCCGCTCCACCACCTTGCGAAAGACAGTCTGGGCGGCGTCCTCGGCGTCGGACACATTCTTCATCAGCACCAGGCAAATCTGATACACCAGCTTGAACTGCCGCCGGTAAATGGCCTCAATCTCCTCCCGGCTGTACGTGCCCGCCGCCATGGCCCCGCCTCCTCTCTGTCCGCTTCTGTCTATTACACGATTGAACGCCGGATTTTGTTGAAGGTCTCTAAAAATATTTCAACCGGCCGGTCCCTGGACCAGCCGGTTGGTTTTTAAGTAGACAAATCAACATCGTCCCATGGGCACATCTCGTCGCAGCCGGCCAGCCAGAACAGAGCCCGGTGGCGCTCCATGACCACGCCCTCCTCCAGCTCCTGGGGGGCGGGCATACCCATCACCCGGGCGTCCACGCAGGCCCAGTGGAGGCGGTAGATCAGGTCGGCCTGGTCCAGCAGCTCCTTCCGGGGGCGCAGTCTGGCCGCCGCCGTCAACTCCTCCATAGAGGGGTACTCCCGCATGATTCGGACGGACTGGGGCACGTCGCAGATGCGGGTGGGCCAGAACAGGTCGTCAGTGAGCCCCAGGGCCCACTCCATCACCCACAGGTTCTCATACTGCCAGGCGTACTGGATTTGGGTCTGCTCGGTGGAATTGGGGTCGTCCAGATAGGCCTTCTCGCCGGGGGAAAAGAACCCCTCCGCCCCATAGCCCTCAATGATGGGGTTTACAAATTCCCGGCTCTCCTCATAGGACATGTGCTCCCCCACCCGGCACTCGGAGTACAGCGACACAATAAGCAGTGCCGCTGCCCGGCCGCAGACCTCCTCCAGGGTGCGGCCCGGCTCCTCAGCCCGCTCCCACAGCAGGGGCAGCCAGGGGGTGACGTAGATGTGCCGGTCCCGCAGCAGAGCCATCGACTTGTTTCGCCGCTTCACCGCCTCCGGGGGCGCGTCCTTGGCCCAGTCCGCCGGGATGGGAACCTCAGAGGGCATGTAATACTCCAGATCGCTTTTCCCGTCCTTGCTCAGAATGATTTTCCCCGCCGGATCCACCAGGGCGTCCATCCCCCAGGTCAGCACCCCCTGGAGCGCCGCTGTCACCACCCCCATCCGCTCGGAGATAGCCCCCTCCTTGTCCGCGTTCTGGGGGCCGTCGTAGACGGCGTTCACCGACACCATCCCCTGGCACTGGCGCAGGTGATAGAGCAGGTTGCGCTGGATGTCGATGTGTTCTGTCTCCACCTGCCGGAAGTAGGCCCACACCCCCTGGAGCTGCTCCTGGGCCTTTTTTCCATCTTCCGTCTCCTTGTCCGCAACAAAGCCGGTGAAGTCGATGTGCATATCATCCTGGTAAATGCTGATCCGGTTGCCTGTGCCGGGGCTGTGAACCCCCAGGGCGGACTCCATCCGGCCCATGATATGCTCCAAGCTCTCAGCAGGGCAGAAGATCAGCTCCATAACCCCGGAGCGCTGCTGTCTGGGCGGCTCCTTGGGCTTTTTGAATTTGTCAAACAGTCCCATGGCGGTTCCTCCTTACACAAACCGGTTCTGTTCAGCGCTGTAGGTATAGTTCACAGCGGCCAGCTTCCGGACCAGCTCCTCCCGGTCCGCGTCCAGGTCGTCGCACAGTTCGTCCAGGCTGGGATACTCGTCCCGGAGCTTGGTGTTCACATAGCTGAGTAAAATTATGGGGTCCTGAGGAAACATGGAAAAACCTCCTTACTTGGGCCGCTCCAGGCCCAAAACATCGTAGTATTCGTCGGAAAATTCCAGCGCCGACGGGTCGAAACTGGCCTGGAGAGCTTTTACTTTCTCAAAGGGGTCAGCAGGGGTCAGGTCAAACTCCCGGGCAATGACAGACAGAACGGCATCCGTTTGGGCCGCGTATTCTGCACGTTCGCGCTCCATTTCCACCAGGTAGCTACGGAAGCTTTCCTCTGACATCCCATAAAGCAGAGCAAGGGTGCTGGAACCACGGCAATAGAGAACAAAAGAGAGGAACTCCCGGAAGTCGCCCCCTACAGGCAGGACATACTTCCCCTCCCCGCTCCAGGGGTCGACGCAGAATACCCGTTCATCCCCGGGCAGGATGACAAAGTGGATGCCATCCCAGCCCAAGCAGCCCACACATTCCGCCCCTACTGGGGTACAGAAGTAATCAAAATCTTCTCCCCCATCCGGGAGGTCAACGGCATAAAAATCAATGTCCAGCGCCCGGAAGCGCTTTAAATCGTCCCTGGTCATGGCATTTGTTCCTTTCACAGGCGAACTCAATAGTTTACCTTGTCGCTCATATAGCACAGGGTAGCCGATTCAAACTCCCTGGCCCATTCTTCGGTACAGAAGAAAATGATTTCACCCTGTCCCCCGTCTGTGGCGTAGAAACGCTTTTCTACACCAAGCTCCTCCAGACAGCGGTTTACCTCGTTCCGGATGTGTGTATCCAGCCAGTCGCCCATAAATTCCGCTTCAAAACGACATTCTTTTCCGTTCAGCTTGAAACGGACATCCACAGTTCCGCCCCGATTCTCGAAATTTGCTTTGCTATAGTCTGTCGTGATATCGGTGAAGGTCAGTTCTCCCTCAGAGATAGACTGCAATCCTTTAAGGTAAATCTGATACATGCCCTCCACGTCAAAGAACTCGCTGTCGAAGGCGTAAATCTGACTGGAGGAAGGCGCCCAGGTGTAATTCTTATAGTCATAGACGCCGCTCCCCTCCATCTCTAAGGGCAGCATATACTCAAATCCGAAAGAGTTATTCTCTTTGCATTCTTTCTCATATTCCCGCATAGAGGCAATCGTTTCTTCTGAGAGGGTCAACCCCAGTTCAGTCAACACCTTGATCTGTTCGTCCGCAGAGACAGGTCCACGCTCATTTTGCTGCTCCAGCAGTTCCATATAATGGTCCATATACTCCTTATTTCCTTCCGTATAATCCATTCCTCCATCCAGAGGAGCCCAGCTATAGAAATTAAACAGCAAAAATAGCGTTAGTATAATTTTATCCATACCGCCGCCTAATCCTCCAGGGGAATCTCGATCTCCCTGTTTTTACACTCATAGTCCTCGATATAGCGCTGTATCACAAACTCAATGAAATTATTCATGGAGCGCTGCTCCCTGGTTGAAATCACTTTCACTTTTTCATAGATCGTTTCATTCAGGCGCAGCCCTGTTTGGATTTTGTTGGTCGCCATTTGGTATCACTCCTTGTCCACCATGGCCAGAGCATTGTGCATCATCAGAGGGCCTGGGGAAGCATAGAAAAACCTCCCAATCATCATCTCTCGTCCCCGCCGCAGCGGACAAGGCTCCTTTGGAAAGGAGCTGTCAGCGAAGCTGACTGAGGATTGCGTTTTGCAAAGCAAAACATACGCAGTAAATCAGGTTTATGCAAACCTCGTTCGCTTCGCACATTTCGCCTGCGGCGAAACACCTCATCAGTCAGCCTGCGGCTGACAGCTTCCCCTAAAGGGGAAGCCTTTTCCTGCGGGGGGACGGGGTTCTTTCTTACAGTCCCAGCTTCATGGACACCACGTTGTCCACCATAGCCAGAGCGTTGTCCACCATCAGCGGGTCTTTGCCGCCGCCCATGGCGGAATCGGGCTTGCCGCCGCCGGAGCCGCCGGCGATGGCGGACACCTGCTTGATGATATCCCCGGCCTTGATCCCCTTCTTGACGGCCTCCTTGCCGCAGACGCACAGGAAGGTGATCTTCTCCCCGCTGACAGAGGCCAGGACGGCCACCACGTTGGGCTCCCGGTCCTTGAGGATATCCCCCATCTGGCGCAGGCGCTGGGCGTCGGCCTCGGGGACCACGGAGGTGAGCACCTTCAGCCCGCCCAGCTCGTGGGCGCCGAAGAGGATGCGGTCGGTCTCACCGGCGGCCTCCTTGGCGCGGAGCTTCTCAATGCTCTGGCGCAGGGCCTTCATCTCGGCCATGGCGGCCTCCGCCTTCTCCCGCAGCTCGCCGGGCTTGGCCTTCAGGGCGGC
>OFFX01002571.1_pt1 | contig 11117 bp, 16 predicted proteins | sample 1521511 | NCBI WGS metagenome assembly OFFX01 (sample SAMEA3504125, study PRJEB24116) | mouse gut metagenome | biome: mouse gut; feature: mouse-associated habitat; material: faeces | place: Denmark | collected 2011
AAGGAAGTTCCGTAACGCTTACCGCCACACCCGAAAACGGGTATCGTTTCATCGCATGGACAGAAAATGATGAACAAATCAGCACCGATGAAAATTATACGTTTATCGCAGATCATGACCGAACGATTGTTGCTATCTTCATGCCAATTCCCAAGCCAATCTATACAATTCATGTCAGTTCCACACAAGGCGGGACAATAGGGGGTAGCGGCAGTTATAAAGAGGGGGAAGTTGTTACCGTAAACGCTATACCTGATAATGGCTATCGTTTCCTGTGTTGGGAGGAAAACGGCGTACAGGTCAGCATAGAGGTCCGATTTTCTTTCGTAGCAGAAACAGATCGGACGTTAGTTGCTGCTTTTGAGCTGATTCCACAATCCGGGCCAGATTCAACATATGTCCCCGGAACACCATCTACCTCATATCGTCCGAACGGTGGCAATACCCAGCCTACCACTACTTCGCTACCATCACGAACAGAGGTTCAGGCACCCACACTGACTAACGGAAAAATCACGCTACTTGCTCCCGATAACTTGTTTTGGGGAGGATATAAAACTGGCAGGGATAACGGTGCAGGAACCGTCACACGGGCGGACTTGGCCCAGCTTGTCTATTTCATGATGGATACCGAGAGCGTGAAAATCCATGGAGTAACCCAATCTCCCTTTCGTGATGTAGAATCTGGAGCATGGTACGAAGCGGCAGTTGGCACTTTGCAAAATGCCGGGATCATGGTCGGATGTGGAGATGATCTATTCTGCCCGGATCGCACATTGACATGGGGTGAATTGCTCACAGTGTTCGCCCGGTTTACTGAGGATGAACCGCTTACAGAATACTATACGGGGGAGCATTGGGCGAAGGACTCTGTAAACAAAGCCTTTACCCTTGGATGGTTGGAATATACAGAAGTATTTGATCCGGGAAGAATCGTAACAACTGGCGAAATGGTCGATTTGATACAAGAAGTTTTCCGATGGAATAACGAATAAGATATTGCCCCCGGTAAATCCGGGGGCAATATCTGTTCCAACAGCAATTATGCGGTCTGCTCCGGGAAAGCGGAGCCATACAACGCATGATCTTCCTCCTCGAATTGTTCTGAATCTTCCATATCATCAACGCCTTTCGGGTCAGGCCCCTCCGTCTCGTCTGTTGCCGGGAGCAAAGACCGCATAACATCCCGCCGTGTCTGCACCGAAGTAGGCTTTGCGCTGCCAGCAGATACCGTGTGATTGTACTCCGGAGATATAGAAGGGTGCCCACCGAAGAACTCGGTCAGGGTGCGGTTGATCTCGTCCTGGCTCACACCATTTTCGACTGCAAGACAGCAGTAATAGGCGCAACTGATGAAGTGCGTTCTACCCTTGACAGTGCGGAGAACCTTATTGTTGACATCAATCAGGCTCCTGACGAACACCACATAGGCGTCCAGCCCAGAGCTAATCGTGTCCAGAATTTCACCGTCAACCTCGACTTTGCTGGCCCACTCCCGGAAGGGCTTGGTGGAGAAGTCAGGGGATTCCTCTGTGATTAGCTGGTAAAGCTGCATGGCAATCATCTCGTCCGTGAACCGTTTCCGGCCAGCCTCCGATACTACGAACTGAATCGCCTTGTGCTTGGCGAGCTGCTGGAAGGTCGTCAGGCTGGGGACATTGGCACGGGTCAGCTCAATAGCACTCAAAGGCTTACCGTTATTCAGCCTGCGGAAGAACTCTCTGATTTCCGTTTCGGTCATTCCCTCATAATAGTAAATCGTGAGGTTATAATCCTTAATTCGATCCTGCGCCCATTCGGGCAACTGCGAGAAATACAGTCCGCTGACATCTTCCACGCACCCGTTGTCATCTACGACAGTAGGGGTCTCGGGAGTCAACGCAAATTCATCGTGGAGATATTCGCTGATGGCATTGGACCGCTGCTTTCCGTCCAAGCTGTCATAAACGCCGTTTTCGTCACGGGTAAAGTACATGGCAGGGATCGCATAGCCATAAATCATGCTGTGGATCAGGAGGGATTTTTTCTCTGCACCCCACACAAGATTGCGCTGTACGGCGTTGTCGTAATTGACTTTGCCCTTCTCCATCTGATTCACCAGGGCCTTTGCGGTCCAGTTGATATTGAATCGCTGCATATCGTCACATCTCCTATTCTACATGACAGATTCTCTTGGCACGATGAAGACATTCTCTTTCTTGTGTCAAAATGCCTGTGGGCTGAATGCTTATTTCCTTTTTCCAAAACTTATTTTACCATATCAAATTTTCATAATGCCTCCAATCGTATCCATAACGCATGACTATAGAAATGTTGATTTTGAAACAAAACACCCCAGAATCAAGTGATTCTGGAGTGTTTTTCTTCCTAAAATTAGTCCAACAAACGGCCGCTTTGATGCAGCCTACTTAAGCGGAAATCAAGTTAAGCGGCTATTGTGCAAATCAGCAGCTCTTTGTGAACCCATTTTCTTCCATATATTCCGCTTCTGCCTGAGCGAGTTTTTCTACAAGTTCTCTATCTAATCCTTTGTGCTCGACCACATAGTCTTCAATAGCTTGAACTTCGACCACGGCATTAGCAGTCTCCTCATCAGGGAGGAATGGAGTTCTATCTTCGCGACCATACCCACTGAGACCGACTGAGGCAAGATACTCCTCTTCACCAATGAGATACATGTCCGCATCTTCAACATTGCATCCACACTTCTCTGCTAGATACTGAGCGAGTTCATCCAAATCTAATACCAATTCGTTTTCCATAATCGACCTCCGCATAAGCCAAATAATGTTTGTTGCTATCTTCCTGCCTCTATAATAAACCATTTCTCATACTTATGCAAGTGAAGATTACAGGTAGTGGACATATTTTGATGCACAAATGCATTATTTGCATTTACACCAACATTGTATTTTTAGCAGATATCCCGGATATGTTTCGAAATTCGGGAATTTCCGCAGATTCCACAACCAAAATCAGCATAATTGGTTCCTCCAATAGAACAGTTTACGCGGGGATCATAGAAAGAAACTCCTGCTCGGTCAAAACGGGGATGCCCAGCTCCCGGGCCTTGGTGAGCTTATTGCCGGGCTTCTCCCCGCAGATAACGTAGCTGGTCTTGCGGGTCACGGAGCTACCAGCGGTGGCCCCGAGGCTGACGATCTTGCTGTTGATGCCGTCACGGGTGAAGTGCTCCAGCTTGCCCGTGGCAACGATGGTGCAGCCGTAGAAGGGGCTGTAGGTTACGCTGTTTTTGTTTTCCATGGTGATACTTTCCTTTCTATCTTCAAATGTAAATTCTCCCTGAAGCGTTTTCCACAGCTCCAGATTGTCAGGAACGCTAAACCATTGATGGATATTTCCACTCAGAGTTGCACCGAAGTCTGGCAGCGCAGTAAAGTCAAAGCCGCTTATCGCTGCTTTCTCAAAATCGTCCAAACTGCCGCCGAAGTAGTTATCCAACGCTCGGCTTGCGGTCCTTCCAATCATGGGAATATCCATAGCCACTAGATACCGTGCAAAGGTGGTCTTTCTGCTGGCGTTGATGGACCTCTGAAGATTTGTATAAGACTTGATGCCGAAGCCCTCTATGCCTATAATCTGATGGCGGTATCTGTCCAGATGGTAGAGGTCTTGATATGTGGTCAGGAATCCCGCAGAAATGAACTTGTCCAGTATTGCTTCTGAGATACCGGAAATGTCCATGGCCTTTTTCCCGACGAAGTGGACGAACTTGCGCAGCGTTTGATTGCCACAGTCAGGATTATCACAGTGGAGCGTTGCCACTTGGCCCCCCTTGCCACCAGAGCGAGCGTAGATCCTCGTAGGGTTCCCGCAACAGGGACACCGTTTCGGGATCAGGCTGGGGGCATAGTGGCCCCGATCAAGGTTTTCCTCAATGTGGGGAATTATCATGTTGCGCTTGGAAACGAGGATGCGACAGCCCGGATGCAGTTCTAAGTCCTTGATAAAGGACAGGTTGTGCAGACTGGCCCTCGACACAGTACAGCCGTCAATCTCTACGGGATCGAACATGGCTACAGGTGCAATTTCCCCGGAGCGGCTGGGTGTCCACTCAATGGAACGGAAGACTGTCTCCATTACATCGTCCTCAAACTTGAACGCAATGCCGTCCTTGTAGTGATGTCCTGTTCGCCCCAGCGTCTTGGAGTAGGAAATGCTGTCATAGCGCAGCACGATCCCATCTATGGGCAGCCTCTCGTTATTGGCGATGGACCTCAGATATTGGATTTTGCTTTCCACCTCTGCCTGGGATGCGCCTTTTGACATACGAACAAAGGGACAGACCTCAAAGCCAAGAGGCTCCAAATCTTCCAGAAGCCACCCTCGACTGTCAGTGTTACCGCTAAAGGTATTCATGCCTTCAATGACATTGAAAGCGTAGAAATAAATACAGCGGTCTTTGCAGATGGCGGGATCAAGCAGCCGAATAGAGCCAGCGGCCAGGTTCCGGGCATTTTTGATGTCCTTGTCCTCGGAGTCCTTCATCTGCTCGAAGTCATCACTATGGATCAGGCCCTCTCCCGTGATCGTGAGTTTCCCTTTGTAGGGGATCTTCAATGGCACGTTGCAGAACGCCGGGATGTTGTGGGTCATATCCTCGCCAGTTTCACCATCCCCACGGGTGGATGCCTGGACCAGCCTGCCGTTTTCATAGCAGAGCTTAACGGTCAGGCCGTCCAGCTTCAGCATGAGCAGAGCCGGAGCCACGGTAAGCATAGCAACCAGATCATCGGTCTGCTTGGTCTTGTCCATGCTCAAGAGCGGAATCGTGTGCCTGACCTTCCGCAGCGCACTCACAGGAGTAAAGCCTACCGTCTGCGTGGGGGAGTTGCTGAGAACGATTCCCGTTTTTTGCTCCAACGCTGCCAGTTCGTCAAAGAGCCTGTCGTAAACCGCATCGGACACGCTGGGCTTTGCGAGATTGTAATATTCATGCCGATAGCGATTGAGCGTTGCAGTCAGCTCAGTGATTCGCTGGACGCTGGAACTATCAGATTTTGACTGTTTTTTCTGCATTTTCTTCACCATCCTTAATGATCGCCTTTGGAACAATTTATAGCTGCGTCATTGTAAAGCTTAGTCAGCCGGCACTTAACTATCTTTACGACCTCGGCGTGGGCCTTGTAGCTGATGGCCGATTGTTCTACCAATGTTTCGGTCATCCGATGTTCGGCCAGCTCAAGCGCACCAGCAAACTCCACCAGGAAATCAAGCAGGATAGAGAACTCGCTTTCTGGTGGAAGCTGGCGCATCCTCGCCAAAAGCGCATTAACCCCCAGCCACTCAACAACGGACTCCACCTGACTGCTGCCAACATCTGAACGGGCGTAAGGTACATAATGCTCCATCTTAACCAGCCTCGCTTACCTTCGCTGGCTTGTAGAAGGTGTTGGTATAGGCATCGTCAATGCTGAAACACCAACTGCCGTTGTAGGCTTTCCTCGGTTTGCGAGTGATGACCTTCCCATCGCCATCAATGGGCTTCAACTGGATCGTCTTACTGCTGGCCTTGATGATCTCATAGGTCACACGAACACGCTCCCATTTGAGAGAATCATCAACTCGGACGTATTGTTCCGCTGTGAACTGTTCGCCAACCTTGAAGGGATGTGTTTCTTGAAGCTCCTCTGACTTAATGATTTCCTTGATTTCGGCATAGGCAGTTTGGAGAACCATACCCTTCGCACCCCCGGTCAGTATGCGATAGGTGATATTCTGCGGGCCAGCTCCAATTACTTCAACCTCGGAATCAAATCCATCATTCAACCGGACTTGAAAGCCAATCTTGATGTTATCCTTGCTGAACTGGATACCGCCGCACTGGTCAACACAGGCTTCCAGGAACGCTTGCTTGTCTATGGCCTTTTCTATCAACTCAAACTCATGTTCCATCCAGCTAGTGACTTCCTCTACAGAAATTGGCGTACCGTCAAACCGCTTTTTCTTCTCGCCGTTCTCCATGGCCGCCAAAATTTCCTCATAGTGGACGATGTTCTTTTTTCTGGCCCGGATTTCCTTCTTGCACTCCTTGATACGGCGGTCGAGATAGGCAATATCCCGGTATTTTGCCCCATCTGCTGTTGCCCTGGCTGTCTTTGCTCTGTCTTGGAAATATTCGCTCTTGCGATATTCCTCAAAGCCTTTCTCATACTGAGCGAACATCTTTTCCCGCCGACGTGCAAATGCCTGACTTCCAGCATGACCAGCAATAATCGGCTGGGTAAAGAACGCAATATCTCCGTGCATCCGGTTAAGGGGCTGCTGCAAGGCTGCGCCCCGGCGCTCTGCGTTCTCTGCGTACTGTTCGTAACGCTCGGCCCGTCTCTCAGCCCGATCTGCCTGACGCTCCACCTGTTCGGAGAAGGACAGCCGCTCACCCTCCCGCTGTTCCTCGGTGAAGCCCAGCTTGGCAGCGACCTGTTTTGCCCACCACAGATTCGGTTCCTTGGCCCTACTTACCCAACAGCTCCCGGTACGACTCCAGAGGAACGCACTTTTCAAATCGGCCTTCTGGTCTGCGGTCAGGGCGGCATACTCGGATTTCTCAAAATGCAGCTCAATTTTGGTCGTTTCCAGATTGAAGATATACGGTTTCATCCTCAGCCCACCTCCTTCACGATGCCGTACACATCATCGACATAGTAGGCCCCGGTGAAGAAGTTGAAAATCGCCGTACAACGGACGCCGTTGACCTCGGCCAGATACCGATTGTCCCAGATCTGCCGGATGATCTCAGCCTCGCCCAGCACATGGCGGTCATGCTCATGGTCTTTCAGACTATGGATGTATGCCTTGACTTTCATGTTCTGCCTCCATAAAATAGTAATTGGCTAGAGCCGATGAACACCGGCCCCAGCCATGCGTTACAAATCACAGCACCAGTTTTCTTCCTCATAGGCCGTACCGTAGATGCGGTTGAACTCCTGCACGGCCTCGCTGGGAATGTAGGTTTCCTCGTCCGGGCAGAAACGGCCCTCGGCAATTATGAGCCGCAGGGCATCTCTCATTTTTCCCTCGTCATCGCCAAAGATGGCCTGTTCCTCAGCCTCGGTGATCTTGATAACTACCCCCAGCCGAATCCAAAGTTCTTTCATAGACACCTCCAGCATCAGCCGATAGCGGCTCTGGCCCGGAAACAGAAACTTTCCATGCAGCTTTCAGCGGCAGCTCTCGGCATCTTCAAGAGCCGTGCGGCCTCATGCAGCGCAAAGCCATCCAGCAGAAAGCCGATGATCTTCGCCTCCTTTGGCGTGGCTACGCTTGCGGCCTGTTCCAGAAGGGACTTCCCCTCAATCTGCCGTTCTGTATCTTGTGCCGGGTTGGAGGCTGTGACAGGGTTATCCGCATCATCCAGACTTACGGTGACACCGCAGCGTTTGGCACGGGAATTATATTCCCTTCCCCGGAGAATGGAATCCTTCATAGCCCGGAACGCCATTGCCCTGAACTCCACCCCGATAGGAGGGTCACGGAAATACTGCTGCACAGCGGAAAGATAACCGAAAATAACGATGTCGTAATAGTCGTTCATGGGGAGATGCCTACGGCGCAGGAACTCAACAACCAGATCGTGCTTTTGCTCCGCAAACTCTCGTTCCTCTTGGGTCATGGGCCGCAAAGCCCTCATGTTTGTTCAACTCCTTTCGGTGATAGGGAATAATAAGAGGGGACCCCTTGCAGCGCAAAGGATTCCCTCAAAGATAAGATTTTTCAATCGACCTCTAGCGGCAGACAGACGATACGGCCATCCATGCCCCAAAACATTTCAGGGGTGTAGAAGCGTTTCCGATACCGCTCTATCTGCTCCGGGGTCAGGCTGGTAAAGTGGTCTCAGTCTGCGGGAAAACCGCATAGGAAGAACGTGCCAAATACAATATCGTACATCTGGCCGTCCTTGTTCCGCAGCCCACGGTTTGCCGGCATATCCATTAGCTTCCCTTCCTCGTTGCAGACCAGTACAACAGAATCGTCAAGGTGGAGGGGCTGAATGTAGCCGCCTACGATCTTCTGCATGGCTGTCAGAGAATCGTCGATTTCCCTCTCTTCTGGCCTCTGTTCAGGTTCAACTACTAAAACACGCATAGCAACGCTCCCTTCCTCATGTGTCCTGCTCAAATTGGTAGAAATCCTCGTCACAAGTGAAGCACTGATAGTCATAGCCAGGTAACAGGCTCTCGAATAGCGGACTGCCGCATTTACGGCAAATACCGCAGCTCTCCAGGATGGTCATGTGGCGCAGTTCCTCCGGTTCAACGCCAGCGGCAGTCAGGAATGACTTTGCCTGTTCTGGACTATCGAACATCCGTATCTTCCCGTCATCGTCAAGCAGAAATTCCAGTTCGGTGTTGATGGTAATGCCGTCTACCGGGCGGGCAACAACAGCTTTACTCATACGCCCACCTCAAATTTTCCCCGCAGCCAGCGGACGGCCTGACGCTTCCGGGAAAATTCCTCCGTCCATGCGTCCCCAGTGGTGTTGTCCACCGCTACCCATTTGTGGCCTTCCTTCGTCAGAAAAAGGTCACAGGGGGTACGACGTTCTATGACCTGCCCAAGAATCTCTGAACTGACACGCTGGATTTTAGGCTTTCCTTTCATCTTCACCTTCTCCAATGGCTTTGCTTCGGTTCTGACACATCAGGTAGTTTTCGGTTGGCGTCCAGTCGGAAACTACGATCTCCATGTGCTTATCACACAGGAAGTCACCTTCACCGATGTACTAGCAGCAGTCGCAAACACCAGGATCACAGAACTTCTTGAAGGTAGACCTGTCATGTGCTTTTCTACGTTTTCTACTCATGGCTCGCTCCTTTGGGAACAGCAGCGAACTCCATGCTATACATATCCAGAGATTTCCCCAAAATAACGTGATCGCCTTCGTAGTAAGTCGGCTCACAGAATCCAGCAGCACGGGCCTCTGCCTCATTCTCAAAGATAGCATTGATCCGAACCGTGCAGAAGCGGGGCGTATAAACAGAATCACCAATCTTCATTTCGGGTTCCCATCCTTCCTATTAAGATGCCGCTCCAACAGGGTACAGTAGCCATATACCCTGTCAATAGACAGCTCCACCCACTCGCCGCAGGCTGTCTGATCTCCACTCACAAGCTCCAGCCTGATTTTCCCGTTGTCCTCACTTTCACGAACCCGGATACAGGTATCACCGAAGAAATAGCAAACTGTCCCATCGTCCTGTTCCATCCGGGTCAAGTTGGAGATGGCCGCAGTATCCCGCATCTGCTCTAAAATATAGCAGTCCTCGACCTTCCAGCCGCCAGGGTCCCGTTCCTCGGCCATATAGTAATCCAGTCGGACACCCTGATCGCTGGTCTTGTCCAGACAATAGCCGAAGATGGAATAGCCGCCCATGTTGGGCCAGAATGCCTTGTTGTCGCTGCTGACACAGTAGGTACGGCTCAACAACGGATACTGAGTAGTAAAACTATCCTCCGTGAAGATGATGTGCGCTGTCAGGTCATCTCTTGGAGAAGTGCGTTTTAACTCCCGGAAAATTTGTTTCAGTTCAGCGTAGTCCATATAGCTACCCCTTTCACGAAAAGTCCGCTTCACTCAAGCAGCCAATCCAGTAGGAGGCTCCGGGTGTGTGCTTGAAGTCGCAGTTTTCAATTCGCCGCTTAATCTCCGCCAGCTTTTCTTCTCGCTGCTCCGAGTGGTCATGGAAGAAAGCCCTGGCCTCCTGCCGCCCCTGTTCAAATTTGTTGTAGTCAAAAGTTTCGTTCATCATGTGCCGGAGTGCTACCGCAGACATTTTTACGGTTTCAAACAAGTCTAATTCCCCCTTTTGAAAAAGCAAATGACCCGGAATCTCAGCACAGAGCAGGGACACCGGGCCATCATAGCGTGTTTTATCTTAGCTGGCCTCGGCCAAATCGGGAACCAACTGAGCGGCGTTCACGATTTCCATGAACTGCTGACCGAACATCTTCGCCTGTGCAGCTTCCTCCGGGCTGAGCTTGCTGACGGTCTGGAAATTGAACAGGGCGTAGGGTTTGCCCTGTTTGCTGGTGGCCTTCTCCAAGGTGATCTTCGTGACCACACTGGAAATCGGCGTCAGGGTACTCAGCAGACGGGTAGAGTATTTCAGAAACCGGGGCTTGCTGGTAACAGGGACACGCACCAGCAGGGGGATGATGCTGTTGGGCCGCAGCAGGAACAACAGCACCGATTCCTTACACGCCTTGGCGTTGCTGTCCCCATCCTTGGAGCCAAAGTCGTTGTAGGGGCACATGGCACAGGATTTACCATCGTGGGAAATGATGCTGTTCTGGCTCATGCAGACAGGCGGCGTGCCCTCCACCGGATCGGGGGTATCCCAATAGGCCCTCGGCGTAGTGTAGTCCAGCACAATGCCCGTCAGCTCCATAGCAGCCTCGTTCCCGGCCAACCCCGGAACCTCAAACACAGTGGAGCCGCCGGAGGGCGACTTCACGATGTCAAAGAGATCCAGCGTCAACGGCTGGCTCTTCAAGTTGGCCCGGATGATGTCCAGGGCGTTGTTCGTCAGGGCCAGATAGGTGGATTCCACCGGGGCCGGAGCGGTTTCCGGCGCAGAGGTAATAGTGATGTTCTGATTTTCGGTGGGCTGCTGCAACTCCTGCACCTTGCCGATCATACGGCCTTTCAGTTTCGTGTTGTCCATAATGAACCTCCCAAAATTAACTCGCCGCCTTGATGGTGAAGCGGCGGTAGGATGACTTGTTGGCGTATTTCTTGTAGAGAGTGGGATGCTCGGCCTTCAAGGTCTTGCTGTCAAGACGCTCCTGGGATACGCTTTTCCAGGTCACGATTCTGTCCCCCGCTGTCCCGATTTCGTTCTCTCCCATCATCTCCTTCAGCAGATTTTCAGCTCTCTGCTTTTTCTCGGTGACAACCTCCAACTGCTCACAGGCTTCATCATACTGGTCCAGCAGATCAGCAGCGGTGTCAGGCAGGGTGATGTGGGACTGAGGGATGCTGTCACGGAAGCGTTCAGCAAGGAACTTGGCAGAAGCATCGGAACCATCCAGCGGCGGAGGCGTACCGTCCTGCACATGGTTCCAGAAGGCCGATTCCAGCTCAATGAGCATAGAAA
>OFFX01002583.1_pt1 | contig 11081 bp, 11 predicted proteins | sample 1521511 | NCBI WGS metagenome assembly OFFX01 (sample SAMEA3504125, study PRJEB24116) | mouse gut metagenome | biome: mouse gut; feature: mouse-associated habitat; material: faeces | place: Denmark | collected 2011
AGGGGCGGAACGAAACATCCTTCAACGAAGAAAGAAGAAAAAAGCGGAGCGGCCCGCAGGGCCGCAAATTGCACGTGCCGCCGCAGGCGGCAGGGAAAGAAGGTAATACCATGGCAGGCAACCGCATCGGACGCATTAACGAAGAAATCCAGCGGGAATTGGCAAATCTCCTGCGGACAGTCAAGGACCCCCGCCTCCAGGGCGGGCTGGTGACCATCACCCACGTGGACACGACCAACGACCTCCGCTATGCAAAAATCTATATCAGCGCACTGAACAAGGACGATGAAAAAGACATGATGAAGGGCTTGAAATCCGCCTCCGGCTACCTCCGCCGGGAGCTGGGAGCCGCTCTGCGGCTCCGCTACACGCCGGAGCTCCAATTCGTGGCGGACGACTCCATCCAGCAGGGGGCCCATATCCTGGAGATGCTCCGGGACCCCAGCGTGGTCAAGCCCGCCAACCCCGCCAATGAGCACATTATCCTGGAGGACGAAAAATGAGCGGAATTTCCACCAAGGAGGCCGCCGCCCTGCTGCGGCGGAAAGACGATATCCTGATCCTGACCCACCGCCGTCCCGACGGGGACACCACCGGCTGCGCCGCCGGGCTGTGCCTGGCTTTGCGAAAGCTGGGCAAGACCGCCTGGCTGCTGAAAAACCCCGATATGACCGAGGTCAACGGGACCTATGTCCGGGACCTCTGGGCTCCGGCGGACTTCGCGCCGGGGTTCGTGGTGTCGGTGGACATCGCCGCCAGAAGCCTCTTTTTCCCGGCGGCGGAGGCGTATTTTGACCGCATCGGACTGGCGGTGGACCATCACCCCTCCTTTGAGGGCTTCGGGGAGGAGCAGTGCGTGGACGCTTCCTGCGCCGCCTGCGGGGAGATCGTGTATGAGATCTGCCGGGAGCTGGGGGAGATCACGCCGGAGATCGCCCTGCCCCTCTATGCCGCCGTGGCTACGGATACGGGCTGCTTTGTCTACGCCAACACCACCGCCAATACCCATCGGACGGCGGCGGCGCTGCTGGAAACCGGCATCGATTATTTCGCCGTGAACAAGCGGCATTTCCGGACCAAGAGCCGCAAGCGCATCGCCATTGAGGCGGAGCTCATGGGGAAGGCGGACTTCTTCCACGAGGGCCGGGGCGTGTTCCTGACCATTCCCCTGTCCATGATGGAGCGCGTGGGCGCGGATGAGAACGATCTGGAGGACATCTCCTCCCTGGCGGGAATCATTGAGGGCGTGGACTGCGGTGCGGTGCTGCGGGAGCTGAAGCCGGGGGAGTGGAAGCTGAGCCTCCGCACCGGGGCCAACGGACGGGTGAACGCTACCCGGGCCTGCGGCCTGCTGGGCGGCGGAGGCCATGCGATGGCCGCCGGAGCCTCCCTGCAGGGGACCCTGGAGCAAGTGAAGGAGCGGGTCCTGGCGGCGATAGACCAGGTGAAGCGGGATTAACGGACGGAACATGAGGCAGGTAGACGCGGGGGGAATTTCCTGTATGGAGCCCCTTCAGGGCGGCGGAGGCCGATGGTACTGGGGAATGGATTATACCGGCGGCGACCTGTACGAGGCGGAGGAACTGTTTCGGCAGGGCCGTCTTACAGTTCCCAACCGGCTTGTTTTGGTACATTATCCCGATGGGCGGGTCGTCTGGCCGGCGGAGGCGGGAGCAGGGCAGTCCTGGGGCCGCCCGATTTTTGACCGGGGCAGAATCGCGCTGCTGCTGGTGGATTTTCCGGCGGAGACGATCCGCATACTGGAATTCGACGGCGCGGCGGGGAACGCCAGCCTGCTGGCTGACGTTCCGCTCTCCGCTGCGGCGGACTGTTATAATCTGATGCTGAAGGGATCGCCGCTGCTGCTGACCCGGCAGGGCTTCGACAACGAATTTCAAATTCTGTGGCCGGAGCGGGTGGAATTCCCTGTTGGGGATCGGGAGTCCTTCTGCTGTGCGGCGGAGGAGAAGCTGTATTTTTCCGCATGGCATGAGGACCCGGATTACCGGGAGGAGCTGATCGTGCGGCGGGCGGACACGGGGGAGATCGTGGACAGACGGCCGGGAAGCGTCATGATGATGCCGGACGGGCAGGCCTGGCTGCTGGCGCAGGGAAAATAGTGTTGTCATATCGCACCGGGTGTGATAAGATGGATGAAACGGGAGAGAGGATCGGAGCAGTATGGACAATCATATTTTTCGCAGCGCCGCGCTGGGGTTTAACCGCCAGGACGTGATGGAGTACATCGAAAAGACCCAGAAAGAGGCGGAGGCCGCCGCCGCCGACCTGTCCCGCCGGTTGGACGAGGCGTTGGAGGAGCTGGCGGGACTGCGCCGGGAGCTGGAGGACCGCACCGATAAGACGGAGCGTCTGTCCGGGGAGCTGGCGGAGAGCCGGGAGCAGTATGAGCAGGAGAAGGCCCGGCGGGAAGAGCTGGCCGGAGAGAACGCCCGGCAGGGTGAAACTGTGCGGACGCTGACGGCGGAGCGGGATCGGCTGGCAGGCCAGGTGGAGCGGTTGGAGGACCAGAGCGAATCCCTGCGCCAGGAGAAGGAGAAGCTGGCCCAGCTGGAGCTGGACGCCCACCGCCGTGCGGACGAGCTGCTGGCCCAGACCAGGGAGGAGGCCGGATTGCGCCTCTCCGAGGCCCAGAGCCGTGCGGAGGACCTGCTGAACGCCGCGTCCGCCCAAGCGTCTGACACCGTCGCCCAGGCGCAGGCCCGGCGGGAGGAGTTGCTGCGGGAGGCCGAGGAGCAGATTGAGCGTTCCGTACGCCAGTGCGGCGAGCTGTTTGAAACCTGCGAGCGGATTACCGCCCATATTACCGGGGAGCTCCGGAAGCTGGATGTGGCCAACGCCCAGCTGCCCATCGGTTTGGGGAGCTTGAAGAGCGGTTTGGCGGAGCTGCGGGATCAGGCCAGGGAGCGGTAGTGTGTCCGGCGGCGGGGAGGGAAAATGGTTGGCGGGGGAATTGACAAATCCCTATTGTTTGGGTATAATACGTAACCGGAGTGGTTGGCCACCCGAGCGGGCGGAACGGTTGCCAAGAGGCAACATGCGGTTCGCCAGCGGCTTAGAGGGGCAGAATGGCCGCCTCTTGAGCGCACATAGATCCCCCCGCTTTTTCCTCTTGACGTGGATTTCATCGGTTCAAGTTACCTTGCACAAGCCAATAGGCCCCGATAGCTCAGATGGATAGAGCGACCGCCTCCTAAGCGGGAGGAGGAACGCTTCCCCCAAACCGCATAATCAGCGCATACAAGTGAATAGGCCCCGATAGCTCAGATGGATAGAGCGGTCGCCTCCTAAGCGACAGGCCGCTGGTTCGAATCCAGTTCGGGGTGCCAAAACGCCGGATATAGAGAAATATCCGGCGTTTTTATAACCTTTTTGAGGAAATTTTACCTACAAGCCTGTTTCTCTTTCTATTCATTTGTACTGAATATTTTGCCTACAAATTCTCGGTGCTTTCGGGCAGAAAATCGCTATTTTGCCTACACTTGCCTACATTTAGCCGATTTTAGCCCTTCACTTCCGCTCCCCGTTGGCCTCTTTCAGCAATTCAGTCAATAGCTCTGGGTGCTGTCGTACCAACTGCTTCAGGAGGTCTACGGTGACGCTGTCGGCCTCTGCTGGCTTCTGGTCGGCTCCTACCTTGGAGAAGAATCCGCTGTCCATCTCCTGGGCAATCAGCTTGCGGTCAGCGTCAAAACCGTGAGCGTAGGTATCCGTAACCATCCGGGCCTCGGCATGGCCTGTGTCGCCTTGGACAGCCTTGATATTGCCTTTGCTCAGTTTCAGCTTCAAGGATGTGCTGCTGTGCCGCAGGCTGTGAAAGACCACGGGACGCAGAGAGTTTTCCTCAATCAGCTTGTAGAACATCTTGTCGATGATACGCTGCTCATAGGGCCGTCCGTTGATCTGAGTGATTACCAGATCATAGTCCCGGTATTCGTCCCCCAGCATGGCCTTGTACTGCTCCTGCTGGGCCTTGGCGGTGCGCAGCTCGTCGATGACGGCCTGGGGCAGATAAATTGTGCGGTTGCTGCTCTCCGTCTTGGGTGCTTTCAACACAAGGCTGGTGGTGGCTTTCTTAGGCATGACCTGGGGAAACTTGAAGATGATCGTACTGCGGTTGACCTTCTCCAAGGCCGCTATGCTCTCGTTAGAGCAGCGGCGAAGCTCACGGTCCACCCTCAAATGTGCCTCGCCAGCGGCGGCGTAGGGGCCGTCAATGTGGACGTTGGCCCACTGTAGGCCCAGGATTTCCCCCAGCCGTAGGGAGCATCCCAACGCCAGATAGAGACAGGTGCGCAGGGCGGGATTCTCGCATACCTTCAAAGCCTCAATAGCTTCATTGTCTGACCACACGGCACGTTCCTTGCTGTGCTGCTCTGGCAGAGTAGCTCCGAGGGTCGGGTTGGTCGAAGTATACTCCCAGGCTACCGCCTTCCCAAAGGCGCTTTTCAGCAGCTTGTGGATTCTGGATACCGTATGTGCGCTGATCTTGGCCCCGGTATCGTGATGGCCGGAGACAATGACGGCAGGCTGTTCCAGAAGCATGGTGTAGTAGGCATCCATATCCCTGGTGGTCATGGAGCGGACATAGCGATCTCCGATGTAAGGGATGATGTAATTCTTGATAAGACCAAGATTGGCCGTATAGAAAGAATTGCCCCACTTTTTCAGCCCGTAGACCTCCACATACTCGTCCATGAACTCTTTGACCGTAATATCCTTTTTCGGCGCGATCTTGCCCTTGGCTTGGCGAACAGGCGGCTCAAAGGTGCCATTCTGCTTGGCAAGCCTGATTTGAGCGTCCCGAATCAGGGCTTCATCCTCTGATTTGAAGGTTTCCGTCCTTGGCGTAGCCTCGCCGGGGACACGGTAGGTAACTTGCCAGCGATTGCCTCGTTTTCTGATAGACATAACAGCCTCCTTATGATAAAATGAGGGCTGTCCACCATTTGCGCAGCGGACAGCCCTGGTGTTTAGGCGCTCTGTGCGCCCTTCTTGATGAAGTCGATGAACTCCTCCCGTGGGATGCGGTAATGCTGGCCGATCTTGAGGGCCTTGATAGTGCCAGTGTTGACTAGCGTATACGCCTTGTTGCGCCCGATAGCCAAGGTATCGGCGATGTCCTCTACACTGAGGACAAGGGGCATAGTTTCAAAAGTTGTGTACGTCATAATAAACCTCCTCCTATGATATTCGGTGTTATAATACACGTCCGAAAGGATGAACTGGAACACGATCAGTTGTCTGAAATAAATCCCAGGTTCTTGTAGCCACGCTCTCCCGCCTTGTTCGCACGCTTTACCTGCATTGCCAGAGGAAACAGCTCCTGCACCACAGCAGCCAATGCTCTTGAAAATGTAGTAAGCGTCATATCCTGACTGCAACGGGCGTTAAATGCCTCATATAATTCTTTCGTTGATATGCCGTCTCCATCTCGCTCTGTAAGCCTGTCCTGAACGAAATCGCGGACAGAATCGCAGCCATAGAATCCTGTCTGCTGGTATTCCTGTGGAACTTCAGAACGAGTAAGGACGAAGTTTCGCATTGCCAATTTTTGATATACCACTATTGCCTCGCGGATGATATGTGGAGCCTCATCCAAAAATTTCTGATAAAGATTAAGCTCCATATCTTCCTCTTGGACAGGATTTGAAAATGGAATGACGATCATTCGATTCCAGAACGCCTCCTCACGGTGAGCGTTACTCAGCCGTATGGGGTGGTTTCCGGCAAAGAGCAACAAAGGCTTTTGGTAGTAAGTAAAGCTATTTGCATATTTTACTTCTCCTTTTACGGGATCATCTCCGCAAAATTGCTTGATGATTCCAACCGCCGCAGAAGGCAGGGCCTTATTTGGCAGATCAAGACAGGTAGCCAGTTTCTTTCCCGCTAAACTGCCAATAGTCCATCGATCTCCAAAATCATGGATACCACGCACTGTTTCCACTTGAGTTCGTCCTAAAAGCTCCTCAACAAACCGTCCCCACTGTGTTTTTCCACTGTTAGAGGGGCCAAGCAGTACAAAGAAGTGCTTTAGTTGAGCTCCTGTCAACACAACGGCCAGAAGCTCCAGGAGTTGCGTCCGGACAGCTACATTACCGCCACTGATATGATTGACAAACCTCTCAAAAGTTGTACCGGCCATGGATGGATTTAAAACCTCCTGGGCGGAAACATTGATAAAAGACGTAAAATGATGCTCTGGATTGTGCTTTAGGACCTTTAGCGGATTGGCAAAAAAATCAATCTCACCATCATTAAAATTAACAACGCCAGGTGGGGAAACCAATTCTTCGTCTATGTTCAGTTCCGGAGCGTACAGCAGGTCAGAATATATCTTCTTGTATTCAGAATTAGTTAAGACCTCAACAAATTCTTGATACTCCGAGCATATATCACGAATATGCCGAATCGCATTGTCTTGCTCCAACTTTTCCCAGCACAAATCGTTGTAGACGTAAAGCGTGTTCTGATTCACCAGCCATCTTGCTTTACTTTTCACAAACTGCGCAAGTGAATTTATGTCACGCTTTACCTGATTACGACCTAACCCTTCACCAATATCAGGCGGTTGGATTTCCGTTCGTATTGGTTCCTTTCGTCCTTTTTTGCCTGCTTTGGAAAGAATATCCTTGTTGACAAGCACGTTTAGTATGTCATCAGCAGGAGTGCCATCAAATACAGATGGAATATCAGATAGTACTTCCAAATCACTGGCATGGTCAGCCTTACTTAAAAGTGACGTCAGCCAAACAAAAGGATTTACTTCGGATGGCAGCTTGTTAATGAGGTGCAGTTCACCCCCATTTCCCCATGGGAGATTAAACAGAAATTCCATCATCATCTTCCCCCTCATTGACTGCACCGTCTTCTGCTTGTGGCGACGAATTTGCGTGCGTTCTATGAACCATGCAAATTGTTTGCTCATTCCGCTTAGCTGGCCGTTCCTGAACCTCGTTCCACCAACCTGTTATGATACGAGGATCTCTGGTGATAGATACAATGCCGTCTTTGGGGGCTGGAATCGTTTCTGCTGGACACGCTTGAAAAACAGCCCGAAGCGCAAGCGGTGTCTTACAATTTGACATAAATGCAGCTAAATAAACCGATGTATCTGCATCATAAGAAGTCCAGAGCGGTTCAAACTTTGCATCGGCAAATGCAAAGGAATCTGCTTGTTTGCAAAAATCTTGCTGTCCAAGAAATATGAAGCAATCCAGATTGTCTTGCGTACGTTCATATAGCTCTCCTTGATAGGTGACACATAGATACAATGTGGAAACCTCAAATTTCTTGCCCTCCGTAATAAAAACACCCGGCGTATCTTTTAGCCTTGGCGTCAAAAAGAATCGGCCAGGCTTTCTTATGCGTACTCCGTCTATCTCTTTCCATAGGAGCTCCTTGCGACGATTTTGATTCATCATAATAACTACCCCCTTTAGTTAAATCATTCGCTAAAGCGAATTTGCCAAGTGGATTGATTGTCAAGGTGCATAGTTAATGCCGATGTAGAAAGGTCACATTAGGCATTGACTGTCATGTAGTATAGCAAAGTATTTGAAATCAGTCATTACCATACAAAAGCGATTAAATCCGCCAAAAACATTTTTTTGGTCTTGACAGAGGAAGATGTTTAAATATGGACGATAACCTGCAAGCTACTTTAAATGCAATGTACCAAAATCTTCTCTCTCGCCGCAAATCTCAAGATCATCGGCCAGACGGAGAAGTTAAAAGAGTTGTGGATTGCTGTCATAACTTTTTCTTGAATATGAGAACTGCTTATTTGAAGTATCATACTATTGATGACTCATGTTCACAAAATGATGTTTTGCAGGCTTTATCTAATGCCAGATTTGATATTACGCTTGCTGAACAGGAGCAAGAGGGGCTGGGTGAGTTAGGCCGGGAAATCCAGCCTATATTAACCGAACAGGATATAATATCCGGTATCAACAAGGTTTTTCCCGATTTTTCTTATGAGCCATACCCGTTAGAAAACATCCTGTCTACAACGGAACCATCCGTGGTGAAGATATTACCATATCTCTTAAGTTCCTATTATTTGAATCGGCACAAAAATCGCAAGTGGTTTTCATCCATAGAAAAGTACTTTACTTCAAATCCGAAATATTTTGCTGAAAAAACCGAAGCGCATTTTTCACGGGATGTGAGTAATTTTTTGAACATTTTTTCCTGTGAGAGATTTTTACAAAACTTAGCAAAGAAGAAGCGGCAGCCTATCGACTTGAAAGATCGAGCAGATGAAAAGGATATTAAAAAAGTAACTGAGGTTTACACAAACTTCCTTGAAAAAGGACCTATGACCAGATTTCATTATATCCAACTCTACAAGGCTTTTGTGTATTTTGTCTGTGCAGCGATATGTGCAAACGAGATTACACTGGAAATCAGCGAAAAAATTGACTATAAAAAATCCTGGGAATTATTTGACTCTCACACGCTGGCTTTTAGAACAATTTACTGTTCTGAGAAGCCTTGGAAAGAATTTGACGAAGCCAATGATGATATACCAGCATGGATAGGTGATACGATTTTCTCTTGTTGTGAAAACGAAATACGGCATGAGTTTTATAAAGATTGCACAGCACATCTAAAGGCGCATGAAATATATTTAACGGCTGACAATTATCGTGATGATGGTTTACCCCCTCCCAGGCTTTTCTATCAGCCTTCAGAAACTATAGAGGTAAAATGTACTGAGCAAAATCTATATATAAATCAGGCTGTTGTCTGCTCTGCAATAGGAAATCCCCTGATTCATCCTCATCTTTGCGAGCCAGAAAAACTAATAAGTAACCTCCTTCATTGCGATAAGATAAGCGACGGTGTAAAGACATACCAGATGCCGTATTTGTAATGCGGGCAAATGGGCGGATGGGCAGCAAAAAGTTTGCGATTATAATGACAATAAAGGGTATATGTCATATAAAAATAGGAAGTTTTTTACTGCCCATTCGCCCATCTGCCCATAGAATTTAAATCACTGAGAGACAGAATATCTCTCAGTGATTTCTTTAATAACTTATGATGTAGACCAGTTTCTTAAATCTTCTCGCCGGACCCGCCACAACTTTCCGATCCGAAATGCTGGAAGTTCCCCAGAGTTGACCAACCGATAAAAGGTGTTGCGACCTATAGCAAGAAATGCCATAACCTCCTGTGGAGTCATATACTCATTTAGTTGAATTTCTCCCTCACTATCATCCTGAACAGGGTATCCGAACTTGTCGTAGTACATTTTGCACCTACTTCCTTGAAATTTAGTTTTATACCTTATTGGATTGTTTCATGCTATTTCGTCCCCAGACATTCATATATTATTTGATAGATGAAGCGCAGAAGTTCGTAATTCTTGGTAATTACAAACTTCTGCGCTTTTACAGTTCTATCGAAATTTTGAGCTGCTATAGCAGTATTTTCGATGATTTCGATAAAATTAATTGTGAAAGTGAGGAGAAAAAATGCTGAGATCATTATTAGGATTTGTGCGAGCATTGCTGGCACAGATGATTGCTTTAGTTCTGCGCCGTGTGACTGTTATGTAATGCCATGTTTGGCTAAAGGAGGAGGTGTCAACTATCGAAAATTGGAATCAGAATATGAAAGACTTGCTTGGCATTGTCTTGGCCGCAGCTGCGGCTACGCTGTGTATAGTAATCGACATGGTCCTAAAGGAGGACGATGCACAGTGAGTGGGGACATACCGTTTTGTCAAAACTACAGCGAAAAGCCCTGTACCTACTGTATCCGGTGCGGCAAGCCCTTACGCAGCAGCGAAGCCTACTATTCCAAGTATGATCCCGACTGCGAAGAATCTATGTGCCGCAAATGCTATGAACGCTACGAAAAATCTTTTGAAAGTGAGGAATAAGAAATGTCCGCAAACGTTGAAACCATGTTCTATGTCCGTGAGAAGCCTTGGCATGGCTTGGGAGTGGAGGTCAAGGAAGTTCCCACCTCTGCTGATGCTTTGGTCTACGCTGGCCTGGATTGGGAGGTCATGCAGGAGAACGTCTACACCGAGGGTGGCATCCTGGTTCCCGGCTATCGGGTCAATCTCCGCAGCACCGACAACGCCGCCTTGGGCATCGTGTCTGATCGCTATAAGGTGGTACAGAACGAGGACGCTTTCCAGTTCACCGACGATTTGCTGGGCGAGGGCGTGACCTATGAGACTGCTGGGGCCTTGCAGGGTGGCCGTAAGGTCTGGATGCTGGCCCGGATGCCCCACCGTTACATCATTGCTGGGGACGAGATCGCTCCCTATCTGGTCGTGATGAACTCCCATGACGGCAGCTCCGGTATCAAAGTCGCTATGACTCCGATTCGTGTTGTGTGCCAGAATACCCTTAATCTGGCCCTTAACAGCGCCAAGCGTATCTGGACTACCAAGCACACTGAGAACGTTATGAGCCGTGTCCACGAGGCCCGCGAAACCCTGTTGCTGGCCGAGGCGTACATGAGTGAACTGGGCCGAGGAATTGACTGCCTTTCCCAAATCAAGCTGACCGATAAGAAGGTCATGGAGTTCATGCAGGAGTTCTTCCCTGTTACCCCCGATATGCCGGAAGTCCAGCGCAAGAACAATCTGCGGCTGCTGGACAACATGAAGGCCCGGTACTGGGATGCTCCCGATCTGTCCAATGTGGGCAAGAACGGCTATCGGTTCGTCAACGCTGTCAGTGACTTTGCCACCCACGCCGACCCCATCCGCAAGACCAGGAACTACAACGAAAATCTGTTCCTGCGTACCGTGGAGGGCAATCCTATGATCGACAAAGCCTACAAGATGATGCTGGCGGTGGCGTAAACGCAAGAGACAGGGAACGCATGGCCTGTGGCTGTGTGTTCTCTGTTCCAATTTTAATGGAAGCGAGGTTTTCCTATGTCAGCAAAAATCTTAGCGTCAACCGAGAATATGCCCTATACCGACTGGCTGGAGCTGCGCAAGCTGGGTATCGGCGGTTCGGACGCTTCGGTCGTCTGCGGTATCAACCGCTACAAGTCCCCTGTGGAGCTGTGGCTGGATAAGACAGGCC
>OFFX01002585.1_pt1 | contig 11069 bp, 11 predicted proteins | sample 1521511 | NCBI WGS metagenome assembly OFFX01 (sample SAMEA3504125, study PRJEB24116) | mouse gut metagenome | biome: mouse gut; feature: mouse-associated habitat; material: faeces | place: Denmark | collected 2011
GTGATATTTCCAAATTATACTAAGCATATCCCATAGTCATTCAAATAGACATTAAATATCTGCAGGGCGTTTACCGCTCCATCCGCTGTTTTCTTTCTGCTGGAACCGCAGCTTACTTTCTCATCTACGGATATTATGCTTTATTCATAAATATCTTCTTCCTTTCCAGATATCTCCATGATTTCATTCACTGTCTTTATCAGCATTTCCACTGTTGCCTGAAAACCTATCCGTATCAATATTTCCGATTACAATTCGGTATGTATCGTCTATCGGAATCCCATACAACAGTTCGAGATATCCCTGAGTTATTTCTCATTTTTTTACAAATTTCTCGATTCCTCCCCACTCATTTGCAATCCTTTGCATTGCAAAAAAACACTGTCATAATAATATTCCCTTCCAGATGCTTTACATTATTTTCCCTTCCGAAAAGTTCTTCAAAATTTTTTCAAGTTTTTGAATCTTCCCTAGTCTTTATTTAGTAGATCAGCTTTTCATCATGGCTGATCCTCCGTTCTTTGACAACTGAAGAACATACACCATCATGTATATGGGTTCTGGTGGGTGGCTCCCTGCTTTCGGTATGCCATCCGTCCGGATTGAATTGCACACAGTGCAGCCAGGCAACGCGGCCGGGGAGGGCGCAGGAGACGGTGATGGAAGGTATGTGTAATTTTTTATGACACTTTTTACAAATTATTTATTATATTTTCTATATTGTGCAGCACCTTTTTCTACTGTATAATTGCCTTTAACAGAGAGCTATTTGCTGGATTCTTGGCAGACTGCACAAGGAAAGGAGTTCCTATGGCAGTCGGTGAGCACAAAATCCCTGAAGCGGGATACTGTTACAGCCAGGAAATAAAAGATAAGAAAACCTATTCCGTTCTTGAGATTGCAGATATTCTGCAGATCAGTAAAAGCAAGGCATATGAACTATGCAAGCAGCCGGATTTCAAAGTTGTTCGGCTTGGACGGACGATCAGGATCTCCAAGGCATCTTTTGACGACTGGCTTAACAGCCTGTTGTAAGGGTAGAAGGAGATACAAATGGCATCTATTATCAAAAGGAAGAGCAAATACTCGGTAGTTTACTATTATACGGATGAGAAAGGGGAGAAGCACCAGAATGGAAAACCTGTCAGGATTATTCTGAAGCAAAACGGAGAAAGGCGGAAATTGAGAACCAGCAGGGCAACGGCACTTCTATCCCTCCACAAGAATTAACTGTAAAGGAATTTTTTCGGGACTTTGTAAAAATTTATGGTACATCGCACTGGGCATTGTCTACATATGAGTCTAACTGCTCCCTGATTGCAAATTATATCAATCCTACAATCGGTGATGTAGCGGTTCAGGACATTACTCCGAAGTATGTGGATGAGTTCTATGTCAGGCTGCAGAAAACGAAACCTGTTGCAAAGAAAAACAGAAAACCGCAGACTGAATACCTGACTCCTGGCACTATTCATAGTATCCATAAGATACTAAGATGTGCATTTGAGCAGGCAGTAAAATGGGAGATTATCGCAAGAAACCCGTTTCCCCATGCAAACAAGCCTAAGACAAACTACAAAAAGCGTGACATTTGGACGGCAGATATGATTCGGAAGGCACTGGATGAATGTGACGACATGAAGCTTTATGTCGCAATGAATCTGGCTTTCGCCTGCTCCATGCGTTACGGTGAAATCTGTGGGCTGACCTGGGACAAGGTACATATTTCAGACGAGGATATTGCAAATGATGATTCCCACCTTTGGATTGAGCAGGAACTTGCCCGCGTATCAAGGGAAGCACGGCAACAGTTGGACGACAAGGACATCATGTTTATTTTTCCTACTTTAATGTCTAATACCCATACTAACCTTGTTCTGAAAAAGCCCAAGACTGAATCCAGTATCAGAAAAGTGTGGATTCCGAAAACAGTTGCCTACATACTGCGAGAGTGGAAGCAAATTCAGGATCAGTATAAGGAATATTTGGGACAGGATTTTTACGATTACAACCTTGTACTGACACTTCCGAACGGAAGACCTGTGGAAAACCGTATCATGGAAAAGGAGTTCTCAAAACTGCGGGAGAAAGCAGGACTGCCTTATGTTGTATTCCACTCCCTGCGCCACCCGTATGTCAAGCACAAGACAAAAAGTTTTTTAAGAAATTCCAGAGTTTTTAAGGCCGATTTTTGCGCCCCATCACATTCCCTCTGTACAGAAGTCTTTCATTTTCCAGACAATATCAACCTGATTTCCGGGGTGAATATCCACACGTTCAATCAGTGCGTCAGCCAGGGCGGTATTTAATCCGCTGGCGGCTGAAATTTCCTGCGCCAGTTCCAGTCTGGCGTTTTTTGTTTTTGCGTCCATTTTCGCTTGGGCGATTTCAGCGGAGAGTGCGCCCTGGACTTGCCGCAGCCGTTCCAGTTCCGCATCCACATCGGCTTTCTGTGCCTTGTAGTCCTCCAGGGTAATCTCTTTCAGTAAAACCTGCTCATATAGCACCCGTTTCCGGTCAAGACAGCTTTCTACGCGCTGGCTGTATTCCGTATGCGTTGCAATCTTAGTATCCAGCAGGCTGGCATTTGAAAGGTTCTCCACGTTCAAAATCACCTGCGCCTGCCTGGAAATAATCTCATAGAGGATTGCTTCCAAGTCCTTTTCAGCAATCCGCAGGCCGTGGCAGGCAGCAGACTGATCCACCTCTGTATGCTTGCAGACAAAGAAATGGCTTTTACTTGGATTGCGCGGCATTGCGTGTCCGCAGCAGCCGCAAAAGACCTTGCCGCGCAGGGGGTACAGATGTACGTTTTTCTTTATGCAGCTTTTTTTCGGCTTTAATTCCTGCACCCGCTGGAACAGCTCTTTGCTGATAATAGCCGGATGGTGGTCGGGAATCCTGAACCATTCGCTTTCATCACGGTTCCGTACCCGGCTGCTCCCCACCTCGACCACCTGTTTCCTGCCCATGACATAAGTGCCAATGTAGCGTTCATCCAGCAAGATGTTCCGAATGGTCGATCTCTGCCAAATCTGATGGGTTCTGGAAATATCGTGAATCTTTCTTCCCTTGGATGCTTTGTATTCGCCTGGTGTGGGGATTTTGCGCTCGTACAGTTCCTGAATGATTTCGCTGGAAGTACAGCCGCGCCCTGCCAGTTCAAAGATAAGCCGGACATTGGGGGCTGTTTCCTCATCCGGCTCCATGCGCCCGTCCGTGCCTTTCTGGTAACCGTAGGGACATAACATGCTCTGGTATTCTCCCCGCCGGAATTTCACATACTTGGCGGTTTTGTACTTGATGGAGAGGTCACGGCTGTAAAATTCGCTGATCAGGTACTGAAACGCCACATTGATACCGCCCGTGTCGCCATGCAGCGTATCGCTGTCAAAGCCGTCATTCAGGGAAATAAACCGTACCCCATACAGCGGAAAGACGCGCTCCATAAAATATCCGACCTCAATGCTGTTGCGCCCAAAACGGGTAAAGTCCTTGACGATGATGCAGTTGACCGCGCCCTCGCGTACCTTGTCCAGAAGTTCCTGCACGGCGGGCCGTTCAAAGTTTGTCCCGCTGTAACCGTTGTCTACAAATTCCAATACCTCCGCATGGGCGGCATCCTCCATCGCATCGGCGTACTGGTGAAGCGCCCGCTTCTGGTTCTCAATGCTGAAACTCCCCACCTTGCTGTCCTCGGAGGAAAGCCGGATATAAAGGCCAATCACATAGGGTTTATACATCTTCCAGCACCTCCATCAGCCGCTCAAAGCCGCTCTCAAATTTGAATTTCACATGAATGTCCTCTGCGCTGTTGACGGTAACGCAGTCAATCAACTGGTTTACCAGCAGGGCGGATAAGGCGGTATCTTCGCTGACTGCCGCCAGCCGTTTGGCTATATCCGTATAGCGTTCCATTTGATTTTCCAGCGCTTTCTGCTTACTTTGAAGCTGCTGCACACGCAGGACTGCCGTTTCGATTTTCTGTGTATAGTCGGCTTTCATTTCGTGATACTCTGTGCCGGTCAGGATGCCGGTAACGAAGTTCTCATACAGGCTGGTTAAGAATACCCGGTTGCGTTCCGTTTCCTGCTGTAACTTAGAGATTTCGGCGGTCATTTCCGCCTTTTTCGCAGTGATTTTGTAATCCTGATGTTTCAGCTTTGCGTGGGTTCCCACCACAACCTCGGCGTGTTTGCGGATAATGGCTAAAAGCGCGTCAAACAGCCTTTTTTCCGGCAGATGGGTAACACCACCCGGACAATACTGAACGCCCATCCGGTCATTGGCAATACAGCGGTAGGAGTATATCCCCCGTGACCTCTGCCGGTGCAGGTTCTTCCCGCAGCAGCCACAGAAAATACGTCCCCGGAGAATGTTCTCCGTGTAGGGGATTTTTTCCGTCCCCTGCTTTGCCGCCGCATGTTCCCGGACAGCCTGCACCCTTTCGTACAGTTCGCGGGCAATCAGCGGTTCATGGGTTCCCCGCACGACAATCCATTCAGAGCGGTCAGTGGGAACCTGCTTGTGGCCGACCGTTTTCGATTTCCCCTGCACCATATCGCCCATGTAGACTTCATCCGCTAAAATCTTGGAAACTGTCCATGTCTGCCATTTTCCGCTGCCCATGAGCCGCTTATTGGTAATCAGGCCGGTTTGAGCCAGATAGTGACCGGGCGTAGGATAGCCGCTTTGATTGAGCCGTTTTACCACCTCATTGAGCGATATGCCGTCAACCGTCCACTGGAAAATCTGCCGGACGATGGGGGCGGTATCTTCATTGACAAGCAGCTTGTGGCAGTTATCCGGCGCTTTTTTATAGCCAAAGGGCGGACGCGCCCCCACAAACTCCCCGTCCTGCATCGCCTGCCGCTGCTGGGCTTTTACCTTTTTGCTGATGTCGGCGGCATAAGCTTCATTTATCATATTTTTCAGGGGCACAATCAGATGGCTGCCGCTGTTTTCCTTGTTTTCGCTGTCAAACTGGTCGTTGACTGCAATAAACCGAACCTGATGCAGCGGGAAATACTTTTCGATATAGTAGCCGCTGTCAATCGCGTTCCGCCCCAGCCGGGAAAGGTCTTTGACGACCACGCAGTTGATTCTGCCGCGCTCCACATCGTCCAGCATCCGCTGAAAGGCTTCGCGCTCAAAGGTGCGCCCCGTTGTGCCGTTGTCGGTGTAAACCGCCACGATTTCAATATCCGGGCACAGGGCAAGATAGGCTTCCATGATCTGCTGCTGGGTTTCCAGCGAATCGCCGCGCCTGCCGTTAAATTCCACGGACAAACGGATATAGAGGGCCGCTTTCCAGACTTTCATCCCCACATGGGCGGGCTTTTCCTGCACAATGGGGTTTTTCCTGCTTTTCCTTGCCATATTAAACCGCCTCCTTTGTGGTTTCCAGCCTTGCCTTTGCCTGCTGGTATTCAAGCTGGTAACGGAATGTGATTTTCAGATTGTTCTTGCCCTCCACATGGATACACTGGATCAGGGTGATAACGGCCCGTCTGTCCAGGGATGTCATGGTGGAAAACTCCTTGAAATGCTGTGTCCAGCGCAGCCGGTCATTGGTGTTGGCGCTGGCCTGCTCCATTTCTTTCCGCAGGCTTTCAATGGCTTCCCGCCGCTGTTCTATCTGTGCGGTATACTGGTTTTTCAGGTCGCGGTATTCCTTTTTGTCAAGAAAGCCGCTGACGAAGTTTTCATACAAAGCCGCCTTAAACTGCATAGCCTTTTCAAGCTGTACCTCATTTTCCGCAATCTGCGATTTGAAACCGGCAATCAGTTCCTGATTGATCTGTTCCTCACTGATGCTGTCCAACAGCTTTTCCAGCGATACCACGTTGCGGATATGGGCTTGCAGGCTTTCCAGGACGCAGGCGGTCAGTTCATCCTCCCGCAACATGGTAGGGTGTTCGCAGCCGTGCTTTTTTCCGGTGGGACAGTGATAATAAATATACTTTTTACCCTTGACGGTATTGGTTTTTCGCGTCATACGTCCGCCGCAGGAGCGACAGATTAAGATGCCGGAAAACAGATAAACCGCATCCCCGTCCGGCGCTGTCCGGGTGTCCAGCCCCATGATTTTCTGCACCAGTTCAAAGTCCTGCTTGCGGATAATCGGGGCATGGGCGTTTTCGGTGCGTATCCATTCTTCGGCAGGCTTTTCAATGATGTCCTTGATTTTGTGGTTATGAGTGCTTTGTTTGCCTTGCAGCAGGACGCCAGTATAGGTTTCCTCCTGCAAGATACGCAGGATGGCATGGGCCGACCATTTTGCTTTCTGGCTGTCCGCATAGCCCTTTTTCGGATGTGGCAGGCCCCGGCTGATTTTATAGGCCAGCGGGGAGGGAATGCCCAGACGGTTCAGTTCGTCCGCGATCCGTTTGGCGCTGGCCCCGTCAATGCGGCGACGGAAAATGTCCCGCACGACCCGCGCCGTGTCCTCGTCAATTACAAGCTGATTTTTGTTTTCCTGGTCTTTCCGGTAGCCGTACACCGGGCAGGCTCCCACATATTCCCCGTTTTTGCGCTTGCTCAGTAAAGCGCTGCGCGTTTTCACCGAAATGTCACGACAATAGGTGTCGTTGAGAAGATTTTTCAGGGAAATGTTCAAATCGTCGCCATTATGCTCATTGGCGGTGTCAATGCCGTCGTTGATGGCGATAAACCGTACCCCGTAGGCGGGGAAAATCTGGCGCAGGTAACGCCCGGTTTCGATGTATTCACGCCCCAGGCGGGACAGGTCTTTGACAATCACGCAGTTAATGGTTCCCTGGGTGATGTCCTGCATCATTTCCTGAAATGCGGGCCGGTCGAACAGAACGCCGCTGTAACCGTCGTCCACTCGCTCGTTTACCAGCGTAATGTCAGGGTGGGCGGCTACAAAGTCCTCCACCAGTTTTTTCTGGTTGGTAATGCTGTCGCTTTCCTCGCTCTGGTCAGCCGTATAGGAAAGCCGCAGGTATGCCGTTGCATCGTATTTTGCCATAAAAAAATCACTCCTTTGAAATTTACGGACTTTCCCCATAAATCAAAGAGTGATTCGGATTTACCTGATGCAATTCTTTTTCCACTGTCAGTATAGCACAGGCAGGCGGGGAAGTCAACACGTTAAAGTGCTAAATCAAAACTTGTTTCAGGCAGTCCTCCAAAGATACGCCGTTTTCCGCAAACTGCGCGTGGACAGTAAATTTGCCGCACTTGAAATGGCAGGGGTTCTTAATCTGACGGAGAAATTCTGCCACCCGTTCCTCCCTGGGCAGGCTCTGATCCACGGATATGTCACGAATATCGACCAGCGCAGTATCGGGCTGGTTGTTTGCTGCGTCCTGCATCGTCATGGTTTGCTCCTCCTCTATGAATGAAAAGGACCGCAGACGGGATAGTCTGCGGCTCCTATGTACGTTTTCCCATCAGCCCTTGAAGCGGTAGGGCAGCTTGCGCCCGCCGCGCTGCTGGGTGTTATACTTTTCCAGAATGACGCGGGCGAACCGGAGGGCGGCTTTATTGGTGGAGAAGTCCATCTTGCCGCGCCGGATGATTTCCTCCGGGTCAACCGCAGACAGCCGCTTGATGAAAGAGCGGTCGTCCAGTTCGGTTTCATAGGTTTTCAGAAACAGCGCCATGCCGGAGAGCATAGACGCACGGAGGGAGATGGACGCGCCGTGCCATGTGCTGTCCAGTAATACCAGCAGGCGGGAAAAAGCCGCTCCGCCCAGCAGACGGTAGGCGTTGATGATTGCGCGGGTAGAGAGGATTTCATAAGCGTCGCCGCTTTTCTTATCCAGCACCCACACAAAGCCCGCCGCCTCCACAAGCCGCTTGATTTCCAGCACCTCGGCATCCGTGCCGGACTCCAGCAGGGCTTTTGTGGCATGGGAGAGCCGCAGCCGGCCTTTGGACTGATCCAGCTTGAAATACAGTTCGGCTTCCTGCTCGTAACTCAAACCGGTATAAATCAGGCAGGGGACGGTTACATTGCCGCCGTCTGCCATCTTCCGCATGGCGGCGATCCGGTGCTGCCCGTCCACCACGTTAAACTTGCCGTCCCGGAAGCTGACTACCAGAGGGGTCAGCAGGCGGTCGTCCCACTTGGCGATCAGGCGGTCAACGTCCTCCGGCTCCACGGGCCGCTGGTAGGGCAGGCCGGAAGTAAGCTGGTTGCTGGATAAGTCGCGCTGTACGCCGGGGTTCGCATACTGTGTTTCTGTTAAAAGGTTCTGCTGTTCCGTGCGCTCCGTACCGGGCGGACGGCGTTTTTTTCGATAACTGCTCATACATTTATTGTCCTTTCCATTTGATTTAATAAGTCCGCCATTGCGGAAGAAATGCTTTCAAAACGCTGCCGGACAAACTCAAACTGCACTTTGGAGATGTGGGGGAACACGATAGTACAAAAGGGGTCGTGATACCACGCGAAGCCTTTATGAAAGGTCTGCACAAAGCCGTCAATGTCTGCCAGGAGCGTATCCGGCGTGTAGCTGCAATCCTTGTCGGGATTTTTCAGGTCGGCTATGGATTCCTCCAGGGTGTCATAGTGCTTGTCGCCCAGCGAATAGGGGACAGTGGGCGGCGCTTCCATGACCGGCTCAGAGGGGTGTTCCGGCTCCTGCGCCGGTTTGGTCTGCCTGGGAGGTACCAATGGCTGAATTTTATCTTCTGGTTTGATTTCCTCAGCCGCCTGCTGTATAATTCCGTGTCCCCGCTGTTCAGCCTCCTGCATCGGTTCAGGTTGTCTGTAAAGTTCTGCCGGCTGAAATTCATCAACAGACTTAATTTTTCCGGCGGCCAATTCATCTGCTGCCTGTCCTTGATATTCCGGTTTTAGACGGGATAATTTCAAGGCGTTCTGCTTTGTGATTTTGCTTCCCGACTTCTGGATAATATCTTTTGCTTCTTCTGTCAGGTTTTTTGCGGTTTGAATTTGCCGCCTGACGGTACTTGGGGCAACTCCTAACTTTTCTGCTGTGTCATCCACAAAAGATTTGGAAAAATCAGATGTGCATTTTGCACATCTGATTTTTTCGCTTTTCCGGTCGCCGCCGTTTTTTGCATATGGATTGAGCATTTCATAGATTTCCTTGCGCCGCAGAAGCAGCTTTCCAAACTCCAGGGTTTCCAGATCAGCCCGCACAAAGTTCTCGTCTATCTCGGCAAGTTCCGCCTGCAAGCCCTCCAAACTGCTGACATTGCACTCGATTTCCGCCCAGCCAAGCAGCTTTGCCGCTTCCAGCCGGTGCAGTCCGGCAATCAGGATATAGTCCCGGTCAACCGTGATGGGGTTTAACAGCCCCACCGCCGAAATGCTGTCCGCCAGTTCCCGCACGGCATCCGGGAGGGCTTCCCGCCGTCCTGAATTGACCTGGATACGGTCAATGTTTACCTGCATTTTTATCACCTCTTTCGGCCACAGCCGCTTTATTTGTTTTTCTCCTGCCGGATGAAACACGTTGCGCCGCCGGTTTGCCTGGTGGCGTAAAGTCTTGCATCCCGCAAGAAAGGAGAAGCCCGCGCGGTCTGTTTTGCGCCCCCATTCTGTGAGGGAATGTGACCGGCGCGGGTTCCTCTTTGATGCCTTTCTTAAAAATCTGTGCCGTATTATCAGGCGGCATGACCGCCTTACTGCTCATCCCCGGCACGGGAGTATGCAAGCCCGGTGTGGCACTCCGGCGCGATACCGACAGACGGCGGCGGCAGTTGACGAAGCTGCCCATACCAGTCCCACAGTACCTCCCTTTTACCCTGCGATACGGGTGTTTGCGGTGCATCCCGCGTCTGCGGCGCTGCCATGCGCCGGACAGCCATGCCGGTATCGCTCGTGCCTTTGATGTGATCGGTTTGACGGACAGGGGCAGAGGTTTTCACCCCCTTTCGCTGTCCCTGGCCGCAGGCAGTCGTGGCGTGGAATGGCTGATGCAGGATGCAGTCACTTACATACTGACTATGAGCAGGAGCCTGTCCTGCTGTTTTTCAAGGTTCAATAGATAGATGCTCAGGGAGCAAACTGACGGAGAATGCTGTCAATCGTGGCGAGGTCGTCCCCGGCAAGCTGGGCGCTTAATTTCACAAGCAGCGCAGCCTGCCGTGCTGTCAGTTTTTTGCGGTAAAGGTAAAACCCGTCCGCAATCTTGATGCCGCCGCCATGCCGACCGCGTACCGTTTCGATGGGGTAGGAACACATGAGGACAGCTATATCCTGCCGGATGGTTTCTCTCGAAACCTGAAACTCAAATGCCAGGTTGCGGTATGTATCGTGCCGCCTTATGCACAGCACTTCCAGAATCGCTTCCCGCCGTTCTGCATAATTCATGCGTCCACCCCCTTTCCCTTGCTCTCTGAAACCAATGGTATCTGGTAAAGGGCAAGCGAACCTTGCCCTTTAAGAAAAAAGTTCAAAAAAATTTTTTCCGCTTGATTACGCATCTTGTTACCTCCGAAAATTTGAAAGTGGGATAGGTTTCAGATTCCCGGAGAGGGGGCGGGGCGCGGGCGGCATACCATTTCCCGCGCGGTTTCAAAATTTTTTTGCTTTTTTCAAAAAAATCCGGCAGGACAGCGCCAGAAGCGCGGAAAAGCCGGATTTTCTTCGACATCTTTCCGCAGAATCCTCCGAAATCGGACAGAAGATGCTGCGGAAAACTGTCGATAAGAAAAAAAGGCGCAGGCAACCGTGGGGTTGCCTGCGTCTTTTTGAAATTATGGAATATCAAATGTGATAGATTTCGCCCATGCCGCCATCCGGCGGCATCAGGAAACTCAAAAGGGTCGCGCCACGCTGTCACCTCCCCGCAAAAGCGGCAAAAAAGAAAGGCGGCAAGGGCTTTCTGCCCCTGCCACCTCGTGACTGATACGCTTGGTTCAAAAAACAGTTTGTTTGAATTTTTTAGTTTTGTTTTGTTTCCGCGCCGTCCGGCCCGATTTTCCTGCCGTCAATCACGGTATTGACCGACATGGAACCGTCCGCATAAAAGTAGTACCACTTGCCGTCAATCTGTTTGAAACCGCCGGCAAACATCCAGCCGTTACTGTCCAGCCAGTACCATTTTTTATCGTCTTGCAGCCAG
>OFFX01002595.1_pt1 | contig 11040 bp, 7 predicted proteins | sample 1521511 | NCBI WGS metagenome assembly OFFX01 (sample SAMEA3504125, study PRJEB24116) | mouse gut metagenome | biome: mouse gut; feature: mouse-associated habitat; material: faeces | place: Denmark | collected 2011
CCCCTCCTCCGGAAAAAGACCCCGTCCGACCCGTCCGAAATGTCTGACCCGTCCCTCCCCCGGAACCAATCATGGCAAAGAGCACATTGAAATTCTGGAAAACCTCGTCCGTCAACGGAAGGCCGTTGACCCCGCTCGGCTCATCTCAACCGCCCTGCTAACCCCCTCTTCCCGACAGCCCATGCTATGCCCTCTCGGCAATCCGTAAGTCCCGGCGCGATATGTCCTCTTTTTCCATGATTGTCAGGTTTTTTGAATATTTATCAGCCACTAAAAAAGCACTCCAATAATACTTTAAAATCCAACAATTTCAAAATATTATTGGAGTATATTATTGAATTTTATTTATAAGAATACCGGGAAGTTTGCGAAAAGGACTTCGTGATAATAAAAATACAAGCACGAAACAAATGCAATCCGGATTGCGCCATCAATGACAATCTTCCAAACCGGTGTGGCCTTGTCATCTCGCCCGAAAACGGAGAAATACAGAATAATGTAATATGACATAACGATGAAAGAAATCCAGACCGTCATCAACAATATTCTGCCGGAAGCACCTCCAGGCTCCGACCCATAAAGGCCAAGAGCTATCCCAAGTGCGACGGTAAATCCTATGAGATATCTGCGATTGACCGCTGGCGAGCCATCCATCAAACCTTCTTGCCGTTGTTTCATCCAATTCATTTGCAGGAAAGCATAGACGAGAAAAGACGTCACACAGAGAGCCGGAACACCAGGCATACCGCCGCCGTAAGGAAGATAGACAGCCAGCGCCACCACCCAAGCTTCGGCCATTCCACAGAAAATCATGATGGCGATCCGAAACAGCCTGCAGTCATCCTTTTTATCCAGTAACTTGCCGAGCTTGATCAACGACCACAAGGCGCCAAATGACAGAGCAACTGCCGGAAGTCCCTTCAGGATCCCGCTCAAAAACGCACAAACATCGAAAGTTGCCATAAAATATAAAATATCTTAATAATGAATAAATTCCGACTCATTCCATGAGCTATTTTCGCAGGAATCAATCACTAAACCTACCAATCCTAATACTGCGGCAAATGACATCAGCATAGCCAGTTTCTTAAATCTTGACATACTCTAAATACTTTAAACGATTAATAATTATTTTTTGCTAAAATTTCTGTCTTAACTCCGTTTACAAAGTTAATTTCAATTATCTCAATTTACAACAAAAACGCCTCGCTTAAAATTCCACACTTTCCGCCATACAACACATAAAATCAATGCATTACAAGATAGAAAAACATCAAATTTTCCTCACCCTGAAATATGTCTTAACAATGCGGTTGAGTTAAGAAATTGATGTCATGCTTTTTCCCATCGGAGCCCGAAGGGCGTGCTGAAAGTAACCGGCCATGGAGCGAAGCGGAGTGGTCGGATAGGCATGATAGATAATAATTGAGTCGCGGAGGGACGATTCTGTTGTACAGGACATTGCATCCACCACTGAGGCATCCCTGCGGGACGCTGAGACTTGGTGCAGACTCTTTCCGGTCACTCCGCTTCGCTCCATAACCGGTTATAACATAGCGCATCCTCCGGACTTGTCCATCAAGTCCTCTCAGCTTAATTCAACCGCATTGATTCGTCTAATTCACCCAATGTGGCTCATTTGACTAATTTGGCTTAACAGTGCGGTAGAAATAGAGATATCATATAGGCTAAAAAGGAGCGTAGGCGCAATCGCCTACGCTCTTATGATGTAAATGATGTTATTAAGGGATCTTTATTTTTCTGAATATACAGGCCTGATTGTAAGTTTATTTGCCTCGATGTCTCTGTTGCCGAAGAAAGGAATGTCTTCTTCGTTATCAAATTCAAGGAAGAAGTTGTAATCTTCTTCGGATTGAGTGGTAGTCCAATAACCTCCTGAACCTTCATTGTTTACGGTCCAACCACCTTCTTCGCTATCCCAACATAATTGAGCGGCCGCAGGTAGAAATATCGAATTCCCATTTTTGGCCTCGAAAAGAAAGCCTTTTACTCCGTTCTTAAGAACACGTTTTTGAGTGGTATATTCGAGTAGTTCCTCAAATTGTTGTTTCGTCGGCGTTGAATAACCGGGGCCCATTTGTTCTGTAGCAATATCTTTATTGCCCATTTTGTAATACTCCCCAAAATCAGTAGGGAATGATGCACCTAAATTCATGCAGCTCCATTTAGTCCCGCTCGGCAAACCGAGGTCAACTGTATGAGGATGAAATTCATCGACGCAAGCATCTAGTCCCGCAATCATCTGGATACCCATCCATTTGATTAACGGATAAACTCTATTTTCACATTCTATAGATTTGTTTCGGAAAGTATGTGATAGTAATGCTTGGGGCCCCCTGTAATCTTGTCGGGTATAAACATAATCATTCACTGAGAATATATCATCCTGAGAAAGTGCAAACCCCAGATCGTTACTACCGACATAACCTTTCGCATTCGTCACGACAGAAATTGAATTATCATCATATTCTGTCATGGAAAAGTCTGTAAAAACGGGTACTGTCGAAATTTTATTGGTAATAAATCGGTGTTTCAATGGAATTCCTCCTATTTCCATTTCCGGTGGAGTAGAAATGGACCATTTAAAGGCTTTTGCCTTTGCTTGTGCCCCAATTTCGAAAAATGATTCCAGCTTTCTTTGTCTTAATTTGTTATAGAAAAAAGGTGAAGTCGAAGCGCCAATAGTGTCTGATTTTGAAGGTATAAACGATCCCTCTATACCTGCGCCACCTTCTAATCTCAGGCCTATTTCTGCAATGTCAAGGTTCTTTGATGCTATGAATTCAACACCTATAGTCAGATAAAGGCCTGCAGATAAGCTGCCACTTATTGCGGAATTCCCTTCTTGTTTATTTTCAATACATTTGAAGTTGTTGACGGGTTTGAGTGCTGACGGCGCTTTTTTTGACCAATCCCAGTGGAATACACTTTTATAGTGCTGATCCCATTTTTTGTCTATGGCAATACCCGTAGAGATTTTTCCATAAGCTCCAAATTCCAGGAACACATCTGCAAGTCCGCTTGCAAACGGGATAAAAGGATGACAAAATGGAATGTCTTCACTTAATTCGATATTCCCTGCAAGTTTGAATTTTTCTTGAAAGAGATAATCGCCAATTATGGACAAACTTATTGAAGTACCATAGAACTGATCATGCGTTAACGAGATATGGTATTTTAATTGGGGCGTTATAGCGAATGATAGTTCCGGATCGTCTTCCAATGAGAACGCGAGCTTATCATTCGGTTCGTATGCTATTGAACTGATAGGTATGGGCAATGAGTTTAATGGAGCCAGCAGATTCACTTCCGTTTTTTCGGGCCCCCATATTTCCCAACCTTGGTCAAATTCTCCCGCTCTGGATTTAGTTGATTCAGATTTTGTCTTAACGCCGTTTGCTGTGCTATATAAACGGACAAAGGCTTCTTCGAATGAAGTTGGCTCACAAACTATGGCGATTCTGTCGTTTTCTGTTTTTATGTCAGCCACTTCTCCCATAAATATTCCTTTTATAGGTGTACTTGCGTTTGCGAGAGAAACAACTACCTTCCCCTTTTCAGGGAGCAGATTGACGGGAGTGGAGGGATTGAGATAGAAAGTCAGTTTCTCGCGTCCGGTAACCCATGTGAGAAGCTTTTCGTCAATATTGAAAACCTCGGGCTGAAGGATAGTTGTGGGAGTGACAAAACTGATGCTGTCAATGGAAGCGATGGGGATTCTGAACACCGTGTCGCAGGCATGAATCTCGGTCATACAGTAATCGGAATGCAACATGCTGTCAGCGTCTATCCGGCTGTATGTTATACTGTCGATTTCTTCCGTGATGAAAGTCTGGATGAAACCTTCGTTTCGGTATATATAGACCGGTTTCTGTGCGTATGTGCCAAAAGTTCCGAAAACAATAGCGGTAAGAATCAGAAATAAAATGCTTTTTTTCATCGTATCACAATTTTTGCGGTTGTGTCGTTCATTTTCAGCAGATATACTCCCGGCGAGAATGATCCTACGGAGATTTCCAGAGAACCGTTTTCTGTTCGATTGGTTTTCTCGAACATTCTGACTCCGTCAATGCGGAAAAGCTCCACCCGCGCACCCGCGGAGAGTCCTTTCACGAATAACCGGTCTCCGTCAAGTGTATAGTCTATCCCGCCATCGGCTCCGACGCTGCCGACTGCCGACGTCGAGCTTTCGAATCCGAATTTTACAAGATTATCGAGGGGGACGGTGAATGAAGTCTTTTCAGTCTTGACCGTCAGCTCTGAAAGGGAGAATGTCAGTTTTGGTTCATCGGAAAGCAGGCACACCATTTTCGAGCCGTCTTTCAGATTTATGACGAGATTTGAGACGGCTTCGTCGGCCATACCGTGGCCTATGCCGGTAGTAATGAACAGTGCTGTCAGGAATAATTTTATTTTTCTATACATAATGACGGCTTATTATAACTTTTATGGAAATAGATCATAAATCGCTGAATTTTAGGATCATTTTTCGCAAATGTAGGAATTAAATTCTGTCTGCACAAATTTAGACTAATTAATATTCATAAACAGCATGGCCACTAACAAAGATAATACTTATTTCAGCTTAGAAATTGCTTATTTCTATAAAAGACAGTGTTTAGGATGAAACTTTTATTCGGATTAAATGTAGAAACGGAATAATTGAGCAGTTTTTCGCGCCCTATCTTTGCAGCAGAAACAAGATGCTTTAAAAAATGTCCAATTCGTCTAATTGGTCTAATTTGACTAATAAGATTTTTCATGATAGAAATAATTGCAAACATAGGAAAGCAACAGGGCGTCCCGGATATGGGGGACGCCCTGCGATATATAAAACTTTCGGTTTTTGCGTTATGCTTTCTTCACTTTTTTCTTGTTCTCCACGAGGTATGCGACGGGAGAAGCGATGAAGATTGTGGCGAGAGTACCGATCACAACACCGAATATCATTGCGAAGACGAACGAGCGGATTGCATCGCCGCCGAGGATGAAGATACAGAGCAACACGAGCAGCGTAGAGGCCGAGGTCATGACCGTACGGCCGAGAGTGGAGTTGATCGAGTTGTTGATGTTGTTGAAGAACGATTCTTTCGGGAAGAGGCCGATGTTCTCACGTACACGGTCGAAGACAACCACGGTGTCGTTGATCTGATAACCGATCACGGTCAGGATCGCGGCGATGAAGCTCTGGTCGATCTCCATAGCGAACGGGAACCATCCCCAGCAGAGGGAGTAGAAGCCGATGATGGAGAAGGCTGTGAAGGCCACGGCTGCGAGAGCTCCGAGGGAGAAGGCGATGTTGTGGAAGCGTACGAGAATGTAGAGGAACATTGCCAGAAGGGCGACAAGCACTGCTATGATAGCGTCGGTGCGCATGTCGTTGGCCACGGTAGGACCTACTTTCTGCGACGACATGATACCGATGTTCTCGTTGGTCGTGGAGAAGTCTTCGGCGCTCATGTTGCCGATCTCGCTCTTGAGGCCTTTGTAGAGAATGTCGGTGATCTCCTGGTCGATGTTCTCGTCGTCGGAGTCGATCTTGTAGTTGGTCGAGATGCGGACCTTCGTGTCGTTGTCGATGGTGATCACGGAAATCTGCGCTCCGTCGAAGAGAGGAGTCAGCTTGTTGCGGATTTCGGTGGTGTTGACGGGATGGTCGAACTGCACAACGTAGTTGCGGCCGCCGGAGAAGTCGATACCCTGGTTGAGGCCTTTGAAGCAGAACGAGCAGATCACTACGATGATGAACGCGGAGCAGAGAATGAGGCTCTTCTTGCGTGCGCCGAGGAAGTTGAAGTGAGTGTTGGTGAACATCTTGCGCGAAACCGGAGTATCGAAGGTCAGCGCGTTGAATGCCTTGGTCTTGGCAAACATGTTGAACACCAGACGGGTCAGGAACACGGCGGTGAAGAACGATATGATGATACCGATGATCAGCGTCGTCGCGAAGCCCTTGATGGGGCCTGTTCCGAAGAGAAGAAGGATCACGCCGGTGATGACCGAAGTGAGGTTCGAGTCGAAGATGGCGGAGAAAGCGTTGGCGTAACCGTCGGCAATGGCGGTGCGCACGTTCTTGCCTGCGCGGAGTTCCTCTTTCGTGCGCTCGAAGATGAGCACGTTGGCGTCAACCGCCATACCGAGGGCGAGGACGATACCGGCGATACCGGAGAGGGTCAGTACGGCCTGGAACGAAGCGAGGATACCGAAGGTGAAGAAGATGTTGAAGACAAGTCCGAGGTTGGCGATGAGTCCGGGGATGACTCCGTAGAAGAGCATCATGAAGACCATCAGGAGAACCAGGGCTATGCCGAACGACAGGAAGCCATCCTGAATGGCTTGTTTTCCGAGCGAAGGACCGATGACGGTGTCGGAGATGATGTCAACTTTGGCTGCCATCTTACCGCTCTTGAGCACGTTGGCCAAGTCTTTTGCCTCGTCGGTGGTGAAATTGCCGGTAATCGTGGAGCTTCCGCCGTCGATCTTGTTCTGGACGTTAGGTGCGGAATAAACCTGATCGTCAAGCACGATGGCAACGCGCTTGCCTATGTTGGCGCCGGTAACGTTGGCCCATTTCTTGCCGGCTTCGGCGGTCATGGTCATGGAGACGTAGTTACCCTGTTTCATCTTGTCATATTCGCTGGAGGCGTTGACAATGACATCTCCAGAGAGGGCGGGCTTGCCGTTGGTGGTGCGAAGAGCTATGAGCTGATAGATTTCGAGGCCCTTTCCGCCGGCAGCGTCGATGAGTTTCTTCATCTCGGGAGTCTGCTGGGCGTAGTTGGGGTCGCTTTTCTTCAGGACGATCGGTTTCACTTCCCATGCAAGTTTGAGGTTGGAGGGAAGGATCGATTTTGCGCGGGGCGACGCGAGGATGGCGTTGATGGCGTCGCGGTTCGCGGCGGTTGCCATACCGAGCTCAACGCTTTCGCCTCCGGGGTTCATGCTGAGGAAATAGTCGGCGAGAGTCTTACCGTTGCTTGTCGAGTCAGCCTTCATGGCGTTGTTGAGCTGGGCGAGGGCTGCGGCAAATTCGGCAACGGGCATTGTCTCGTAGAATTCGAGGTTTGCCGAAGCTTTCAGGAGCTCGCGTACACGGTCGTGTTCCTTGACGCCCGGAAGCTCGAGAAGGATCTGGCCGTCGTTTTCAAGCTCCTGGATGTTGGGAGCGACGACGCCGAACTGGTCGATACGGGTGCGGAGCACATTTGTAGAGCTGCTGACGCGGTCTTTGACCTCCTGCTTGAGGGTAGCCTCGGCGGCCTGGTCGTTTTCGCCGCGTTTAACCTGATCCTTGAAGATGACGGAGAAGTCGCCGGCCGGATCAAGCTGACGGTATTCCTTGCAGAATATTGCCACGTAGTCGTTGGAACGGGTGGCTTTCACCACAGAGTCGGCGCGGTGGATGGCAGTTTCGAAATAGGGGTTGCCTTCGGCGTTTGCCATGGAGCGGAGAATGTCGGGGACAGAGACCTGAAGCGTCACGTTCATACCGCCTTTGAGGTCGAGGCCGAGGCCAACTCCGAGTTTCTGGGTCTGGGCGTAGGTGTAGCCCAACCAGACTGTCTCACCGGAAATCGAATCGATGTAGTGCTTGTAAGCTTTCGTGTAGGAATCGCTGACGGCATTGGGATCGCCTGAAACGGAAACGGCATAGTCCTTCGCCTTGTTTTCCCAGTGGTTGGTCACAAGGGTGAAGGAAATGTAGAACAGGCAAATGATAACCAAGAAGATAGCCAATATCCCGGCCACAGCACTTCCTAATTTTCCTTTTTGCATTGTAGTTTAAAAGTAAAAAATATTGGTTAATTAATGAATTTGCGGGATTTCAGTCTGCAAATATACAACTTTTTCGCTGATTAGCCACCTATTATTTACTTGAATTTGCAATCTCGGCCATTTTGGCGTCGATGAAACGGGTCATCTCGGGCATGTTCTTTTCGATGGACTCGAGCAGACGTACCTGGTTGCGGGTGCGCACGAGGTTATGTTCGGGATATGTCGTCTTGTAGTAAGTGTCGCCGTTGATATAGTCGGTCAGGAAGCGGACGGCCTGCATGTAGGGGAAGAGGGCGGCGGCGTAGGGAAGGAGCGATATCTCTGTGTCGGTCAGGAATCCGGACGCCGATTTGAGATAGCCTTCGGTGAAAGCCTTGAAGATGTCCATGCGGAATTCAACTTTGTCGAGTTCGGGCGAGTCTTCGGCCTCGGTGTTGGCGGCTGTGCGCAGGAAATCGCCGTAGTCGCTGAAGATGAACGAGGGCATGACGGTGTCGAGGTCTATTACGCAGAGGACGTTGCCGTCGGCGTCGAACATCATGTTGTTGACCTTCGTGTCGCAGTGGCAGACGCGTTTGGGAAGCTTCTTGTCGCGGAAAAGGCGTTCGGCCTGGGTCATGTATTCGCTGCGGCGGAGCAGGTCGTCAACGATCGGCTGAACCTCGGCGAGGCGTCCTGCGGCGTTGGCCTTGATGGCGTCGTCGAGCTGCTTGAGGCGGAATTCCATGTTGTGGAAGTCGGGGATTGTCTCGACGAGGGTGTCGGGGATATCGACGAGCTGTGCCTGGAAGTTTCCGAAGGCCTCGCCGGCCATGCGCGAGTAGTGGGCGTCAACGGTGTCGAAGGTGAAGGCATCGGGAATGAAACGCGACACGCGCCAGTAGTTTCCGTCAAGGCAGGTGTAGGTCTTGCCCGATCCGTCCTTGAGGGGTATGAATGTCAGGACGCGGCGGTCTATGTCGTCAGCACCCTCTTCGGCGAGTTTCTTGCGGAGGTGGTTGGTGACGGCCACGATGTTGTTCTGGAGACCATCGACGTTCGTGAAGATGTTATGGTTGATGCGCTGGAGCACGTAGGAGGGTGCTTCAGGTTCAGCGGTTTTCACGATATAAGTGTCGTTGATGAGGCCGTTGCCGAGCGGAGAGATTTCTACGGGAGTTCCTTCGATGTCGAAAAGGGCGATGATGTTCTGAAGATTTTCCATTGTATGTCGGATTTAAAAGTTAGAGATTACGGTTTATTCCGCGAAGATATGTAAAATTTTTGAAATAATCACCAGGGAGACAGATAATCGTCTATGTCGAAGGTTCTGGGAGGGGGCATGGTGGTGCTGACGTAAAGCCCCATGGCGCGGGTCATCAGTATGTCGTCGTGGAATCCTTTCTTGGCGGCGAAGTTGCCCGAGGGGAGCTGGCGATAGACCGACATTTCGGTCAGCGCGTCGGGGTCGCGCTCCCTGTAGGCCTTTTCGCGCACCATTGCGATGAGCATGGTTATGATGAGCGCCTTCGTGCGGTGGTTCGTGTGGAATCCGACGCGGCTTTTCAGCGGTTCGCTCCCCGAGGAGCCGTCGAGGACCTGCCGGGTGTAGAGGTTGCGATAGACGCGGTTGAGCTGCTCGAGAATCAGCTGGGAGGATCCCTGCGAGGCGGCGTCGAGAGTGTTGCTCTCGATGACCAGCAGCGCTTCGTGATACCATCGGGCTATGGCGGCGGCTTTCCATCCGAGAATATCGTGGTCGCAGTGTCCTCGCCACTGCGCCACGACGGCCGGACCTCCGCCACCACGGGGAGTGCGGTCAAGCACGGCGATGACCGACCAGTCGCTTCCGCTGCTTCGGCCGCCCACATCGACGGCCACCACATAGCGGTTGCGGGCCGGTTTTCCTTCGGGCCGCTCCCAGACTTTGAGCGACCCGCACTCGTCGGGCACGAATCTGACGTTCCTGATTGCGCCTTCGCCAAGCGGTGTCTCGCCCTGCACCTCGCCTTTCTCCGGCTCGCCGGTGCATCCGGCCCTCAGCTCCGTGATGGCCCGCGGGCTGAACACATCGGTGTTGGAGGAGACGAACGCTTCTACGGCGTCGGTCGGATATTCGGCCTGCATAAGCCTTATGTCGCCCATTTCGCGCAGCTTCATGCGGTACCATGCTATCATTTCGAGTGTTAGCCCTTTATCCCAAAACGCTTTCTCGCGGCTGTCCATCTCCTCTATGAAGCGCCCGGGATCGCGCACAGGAAGACGATAGATGCCTATCTCATACCATGGAACGAATACCGGCCGGAACACTGACTCTCCGCCGACGGCGCGCTGCCACTCGGAATGGAAGAAATTGCCCATTCCGTTGGCGGTGGATTCCACGGCTACCAGAGTGTCGGGAGCCAGAGGAACGGTGCCGCAGATGCTCCGGAGCATGTCGGCCGGGTCTATACATTCCGAATCCTTCCAGAAAGCCACTTCGGTCAGATGGGCCATCGAGAGGTCTATGCCGCGAATGCTGTCGGGCGAGAAGCTCGAGGCAATGGTGACGTTGCATCCCCGGCCGGAGATTATGCGGGTGTTGGATGCGTCGGGCATGGGGCGGAAGCGCGGTTTCTCGTCGCCGTCCCAGAGTTCTTCGGGATAGTTGGCGAGAGTGGTCGAATAGAGCTGACGCAGTGTCGCGGCTGTATTTTTGACATGGGCTGTCACAAGGCTGTGCCAGTTGCGGCGGAGGACCGACTGGATCCATGCCATATACATCTGAATCAGAGTGGAACCTCCCCACTGACGCGCTTTCAGCAGAATTATCCTGATCGGTTTCTTTTCAAGGCGGTCTTTCTCCAATTCGGCCAGTATGCGCCGCTGCGGAGCGTTGAGTATCAGCGAGTCAATTTCGCCGGTGAGCTTCTGGCGCACTTTGACGCAGGTTGCGCACCAATACTCGAAATCGTGGCGGAACCGGAGCGTCACATACTCCTCGCGGCTTTTCAGCAGCCGGAACTGCGGGTCGTTCAGCATGGTGACTGGGAGCCATACCGGTGCGGCTTCCCACTCCACCGAAGTGCGTATCTGGCTGCCGCATGCCCCGCGTCCCGTCAGCGGATCATAATCCGTTTTCAGCAGCAGGTTGCGCCGCAGATTCTCGGCAATCATTTCTTGAACATCCATAGCTTTCGGGCAGGGGGATTAAGAGGTTGTTTAATAATAAATGTGAAGCCGGAGTGGATGGATTTTTGAACTAACCTGTTCATAATCTGAAGG
>OFFX01002611.1_pt1 | contig 10975 bp, 11 predicted proteins | sample 1521511 | NCBI WGS metagenome assembly OFFX01 (sample SAMEA3504125, study PRJEB24116) | mouse gut metagenome | biome: mouse gut; feature: mouse-associated habitat; material: faeces | place: Denmark | collected 2011
TGCTCCTTTATCATGTTAATGTAGCGTTATCATCGTCTGGTTCACAAATGGACGGCGTCCAAGATACACGCGCCGGTGATTGCGCCCGCATCAAAACGCATCGTCTCAGGTACATCGGCCGGCCAACGATATTCTGGAGGGACCGTGATCAGGCCATCTTCGTCCAAAAAACGCCAACTGATGCGGACTGCCTCGATGCCTGCCTGATGAATCGCTCATAGAGACAGTCCATCCGAAATGGGGAGTGATATTATGTATGGCAGGAGCGGCAGCCACAATCGGATCTGGCTTCCGGCGCTTGCGGCGGGAGGACTGATCCTGTTTTTGGCGCTTCGGTTCAGCCCCGGCGGGGCGCCGGAGCAGTACACGCTGCTGCCCGGCAGTGAGATGGAGGTCCCCGTCTATGTACAGAGAGGGGGGCGGGACGGCCCCACAGTTTATGTCGTCGGCGGGACCCACGGGGATGAGACGGCAGGCTGGCAGGCGGCTGCTGAGCTGCGCCGGACAAAACCGGAGGCCGGAACGCTCTATGTGGCCGCTCCCCTGAACGCCTACGGCGCGGAGCACAACCAGCGAAAGACCCGGGAGGAGCGGGACCTGAACCGCAACTTCCCCGGCAATCCGGAGGGCTGCGATGCGGAGCGGATCGCCTGGGCTGTCTATCAGGACATCCAGGAGAAGGACCCTGACCTGGTCCTGGACCTCCACGAGGCCAAACCCCCGGAGGGGACCCGGGACGATCTGCGCGGCTCCCTGATATGTCAGGACATGCGGCCTGTGGCGGACCTGATCCTGGACCTGCTGGAGGAATTCGGGACGGACAGCCGGCCCCTTACCCTCTACGGCTCTCCCCCCCAGGGAAGTCTGAACCGCACCGTAACGGAACAGCTGGGAATTCCCGTCATCACAATCGAGACCGGCCGCGACGAGGCACTGTCCAGCCGGGTGCGGCAGCAGCTGGATATCGTGGAATTTACACTGACCAGGTATGGCATGCGTTCAGAACAGGGGGCGTCATGACAAAGATTGGAACCATTCGAGGGCTGACGGTTTTTGTACACAGCCGGAGAATTTTACTTGTGGGCTTTGGGCTGATTGCGTTGAGCTTCTGTATGCCCCAGCTGTTCACGGTGGAAAACGTTCAGGTACGTCACTTTCTCCATCTGGCGTTGATCAACGGGGAACGGCTGGACCTGATCAACGCCGCTCTGCGGCTGGTGGTATTGAATACAGTGCGCGCCCTCCCGCACTATTGCGGCGCCTTTCTCGTTGCCGACGCCCTGGAATTCCGGTGGAACGGACGAGAGGCGTGGTTCTGCAACGCCGGGCTGATCCTGCTGCTGCTGTACGCCACTTACCGCAGCATTCATCTCGCCTACGGCATATACTACGACTTTGGCCTTCCTGCCATTACCGCGGCGTTTTTCATCATTTTATTCATCAAATTGAATTACCGGTATATTTCTTCCATCAAGAAAACGCTTTTTGTCACAATGGAGCTGGCCGCCTGGCAGTTTTTAGACATTATGCCTTCAGCCTCCTTCCTGCCCGTAGGCAGGGGCGAGATCTCGATCGCCATCAAGCTGGCCGGCCGGCTGCTGGATGGGGAATCCGCCCTGGACACCATGGGCACGATCGGCATATTTTCCTTTGCCTTCTGCGCGGTTCTGCTGTTCATTCTGCTGCGGGATGAGAACTACCTCCGGGAGATCGACGCCCTCAAAGAGCAAAACAGCGCCATCCAGGCCAAATCCCATCTGAACGAGATGCGCACCCGGACCTACCAGGAGATTCAGCATCTTGTCCACGATCTAAAATCTCCCTTGACGGTGGTGCAGACCCTGGTGGGGGCCTGCAAGCTGAAATGCGAGCAGAACGGCGAACTGGAACAGCTGGAGCTGCTGGGACGGGTGGAAAACTCGGTGGACCACATGAGCCAGATGATCTCTGAGATCCTCTATCAGGATAAGACAAGCCTTGTGTCCGTGGAAAAACTCTTGAACCGGGTATTGGCACAGATATCAATCGAGAATTACGCCCCCTACGTCCACCTTGAGATGGATGTTACCAAGGCAAGGATACGTGTCAATGGAATTCTCTTTTCCCGTGTGCTGGTCAATCTGGTGCAAAACGCCGCCAATGCCATTGAAACAAGCCGAGCGCCCAACATTACGATTCGCGCAGGCATGGATGGGGCCTGGGTCCGTTTTCAGGTGATCGACAACGGAACGGGAATCGAAATACAGAAGCTGAAGGACATTTGGACCAGGGGGTATTCCGGCGGCGGCTCCAGCGGACTGGGACTCTTTTTCGTTCGGGACGTGGTAGAGCGCTTTAACGGTATCATTGATCTGTGGAGCGAGGTAGGAAAAGGCACTGTAATCACCATCAAAATTCCAAAGGAGGCGCAAGAGGATGGACCAGAGACAAAACGTGACGATTCTGTGCATTGACGACGAGGAGGACATCTGCTTTGCCCTGAAAACGCTGTTCCGCACCCAGGACTGGAACACTGCCACGGCCTGCGATGTGGACGCAGGAATCAAGCTGTTTACCCAGCTGCGGCCCACCATCGTACTCATTGATTACCACATGCCTGGGATCAACGGGGTGGAGGGGGTGCGGATGCTGCGCTGTCTGTCGGCCACCGTGCCCATCATCGTGTTCACCATTGACGAGTGCCAGAAGGTGGCGGACGAGTTTTTAGCCGCCGGGGCCAGCGACTTTGCGCTGAAGCCCATCAAGGCCCCCGACATCATCAGCCGCGTCAGGCTCCACCTGCGGCTTCTGGAGCGGCAGAATATCGACATCAGCTTTACCAAGGGGATCAGCCATGGGACCCTGGAGCTGATCCTGAACTACATGCGCCAGTGCAGCGCCCCCGTAACCGCCAACGATATCTCCAAGGAGACCGGCCTGGCCTATCAGACCGTGTTCCGCTACCTCCAGCACATGACCCAGCAGAAGCTGGTGGATGTGGACAGCGTCTACGGAAAGGTGGGCCGGCCTAAACACCTCTACCGCATCCGGCAGATTTGAATATGAGGCTCCCGTCCGTGCGGCGGGAGCTTTTTTGTCCCAAGAGAGGACGCCGAAAATTTCTACATAGAAAATAAGAGAGATATGAGAGAAATATAGACAAAAACAGAGCTATTTTTATATCATTGTTCTGTCAAAAGCGCGACAGGATCAGGCGCGCGACTGTCCTGGACCGTGAAATTGTAAAAGGAGGAATTTTGATGAAAAAACTCACAGCCCTGCTAACCACACTGGCACTGGCCCTCTCTCTGACCGCGTGCGGCCCCAAAGCACCCGCCGCCAGCTCTGGCAGCGGAACGCCTGCCGCCAGCAGCAACGCTCCCGGCGACAGCTCCGCACAGCCTGCGGACGACGGCTATACCTCTCTGGACGATTTCATCCTCTGGAACGAGGACGGCACCCTGACCACCACCGGCCGTGACGCCACCGGCCAGAACGCCGTGGTGTCCTCCGGTAAGTACGAAGCCTCCAAGATCGGCCGCACTATTATCGAGAACGGCGGCAAAGCGGGGGACGCAGCCGTGGCTGTGGCCTTTACCCTGGGCCTGGTCGAACCCAATGCCACCGGCCTGGGCGGCGGCGGCTTTATGACCATGCGCTCCGCCGAGACCGGCGAGATCAAGTTCATCAACTTCCGTGAGTGCGCTCCCGCCGCCGCCACCCCCGATATGTGGCAGGTGGACGCCGAGGGCAAGGTGATCGGCAGCCAGAATATGTCCGGTGGCAAGGCCGTTGGCGTACCCGGCACAGTGGCCGGTATGCTGTACGCCCTGGAGAACTACGGCACTATGTCCCGGGATGAGATCGTGGCCCCCATCATTGAGCTGGCTGAGAAAGGCTTCACCGTTACCCCCACCTTATCTGCTGACATGAACAACACCTATGACAAGCTGATGCTTTACTCTGAGAGCGGCAAGATTTTCCTGAAGGATGTTGACGGTATACTTTTGCCCTACGATGTGGGGGACACCTTTGTCAACAAGGACTACGCCAAGACCCTGCGCCTGATCGCCAAGGACGGCGCCGATGTGTTCTACAAGGGCGAGATCGCTGAGGCTATGGTGAAGGCCGTCCAGAAATACGGCGGACTGCTGACCATGGAGGACCTGGCTAACTACCAAGTGGAGGTCATGGAGCCTGTCCACGGCACCTACCGTGGCTATGACATCTACTCCTCTCCCTCCCCCTCCTCCGGCGGCACCATCATCCTGGAGATCCTGAACATCCTGGAGAACTTCGACGTCCCCTCTATGGAGCATGACTCCGCCGAGAAGCAGCACCTGGTTGGCTCCGCCTTCGCCATGGCCTACGCCGACCGGGGCGAGTACATGGGCGATACCAAGTATGTTGACGTGCCCGTGAATGGCCTGGCTAACAAGGACTATGCCGCCAAGCTGGCCGCTAAAATTGACATGGACACTGCCATGACCAATGTACTCCCCGATGATCCCTGGATGTACGAGCATGAGGATACGACCCACTTCTCCGTGGCTGACAAGGAAGGCAATATCGTCTCCGTTACCTTTACCGTGAACGGCTACTTCGGCGCTGCTGTGGCCGCCGACGGATACGGCTTTATCCTGAACAATGAGATGGGCGACTTCAACGTAGGTGCTGGACACCCCAACTCCATCGCCGGCGGCAAGACCCCCCTGTCCTCCATGTCTCCCACCATCATCATGAAGGACGGCGAGCCCTTCGCCGCTATCGGCTCTCCCGGCGGTACCACCATCATCGCCACTGTGGCTCAGATCTGCTCCAACCTGATCGACCATGGCATGACCATGCAGGAGGCCGTGGACGCCCCCCGTATCTCCGGCTTCAGAGACACCACTCTGAACTATGAAAGCCGCTTCTCCTCTGAGACCATTGCTGAGATGGAGGCCAAGGGCTGGACCATGAACGCCAGCGATGAATTCAACCGCAGCTTTGGCTCCGTCAACGCAGTCCGCTACGCGGAGGACGGCACCTTGGACGGTGCCGGTGATCCCCGACGTGACGGCAAGGCCCTGGGCTTCTGAGCGTAGACAAAAAATGGAAAGGAAGTTTTGAACATGAAAAAACTGCTGATCTTGGGTCTGGCTGCGGCTATGACCCTCTCCCTGGCCGCCTGCGGCGGCGACAGCAAAACCCCTGCCTCCTCCAATAATCCCAGCACCTCCAGTGCCTCCGGCTCCCAGGCCGGCGGCGACAGCTCCAGCCTGCCCGAGATCGAAGCCGGCTCCTGCGCCACCCCCGCCGTCCTCACCAGCGTCGGCCAGAGCGCCGACGTGGAGATCGTGGGCACCCTGTGCGGCAAGGCCGGCATTGAGGTCACCCTGAACAACACCATCAACGCCGAGGACCTGCCCTCCGACTGCAAAACCCTGATTCTGGCTGTGGGCGGCTCCTCCAAGGGCCTGGGCGCCGCCGGCATCGACGCCGACCAGGAGCTGGCCCGCACCGACGCCCTGCTGAAAAAGGCCGATGAGCTGGGCATTACCGTGGTGGCCATGCATACCGGCGGCTCCGCCCGCCGGGGCACCCTGTCCGATTCCTTCATCACCCCCTCCTTTGCCGCCGCTGACGTCGCCGTTGTGGTGGCCGAGGGTGACGGCGACGGCCTGATGAGCGGCATCCTGGCCGGCAACAGCACCCCCAGCGCCTACGTGGAGCAGGTGGCCGACTGCATCGCCACCCTGAAGACCCTGTTCGGCGTTGCGTAATGGAATCTAGACTTCCCGCTCCGGACTGGAGCGGGAAGCAAATAAATCTGGAAGAAGGAAAACATATGACCGCTTATGTCATCACATTTGTCATCATGGTAGGCGTGTTCATGGCGGGCTGCTTCGCGCGGAAGCTGCCGGTGGGCGTGTCTATGATGATCGCCGCCCTGTGCGGCGCGATCCAGGGCGGCCTTGGCCTGGAGACCCTGCGTATGATGGTAGAGGGCGAGTTCGGCTATGTGGACACCATCCTTACCATCGGCTGCGCCATGATCTTTATGAAGGTCATTGAGGACTCCGGCGCGCTGGACGCCCTGAGCAGCCTGATCATCGAGAAGTTCCACAAGGTCCCCGCTGTGCTGCTCATCCTCATCATGCTCATCATCATGTTCCCCGGCATGATCACCGGCTCCTCCACCGCCGCCGTGCTGTCCGCCGGGTCCATCATGGCCCCTGTGCTGGCCCTTATGGGCATCGACGCGGTAACCGCCGGCTCCATCATCGCCATGGGCGCCCTGCTGGGCATGATCGCCCCCCCGGTAAACACCGCCGCGCTGATTATCTGCGCCGGCATCGACGTGCCCTATGTGGGCTTTGAGGGCCCCCTTGCCCTGCTCACCTTCCCCCTGGCCATCCTGTTCGTGCTGCTGCTGGGCTACAAGCAGGCCCGGCATTTGGACTATGAGAAGCTCAAGCCCGCCCTGGTGGAGCAGGACGCCGTCCGCAAGCAGTACGGCTTCAAGATCTACATCCCCCTGGTGGTGCTGGTGGCCCTGATGGTGGTCTTTAAGGTGCTGAAGCTGGGAGAGGACATCGGTATGCCCCTTATGTTCCTGCTCAGCGCTGTGACCGGGATGTTTACCGGCAAGAAAATCAATATGCTCCAGGCCGTCCCCTCTGCGATCCGCACCGCCGCCCCCGTCATGGGCATCCTGATGGGCGTAGGCATGTTCATCGAGGTCATGACCGCCACCGGCGTCCGCGGCCTGGTGGTCATCAGCTGTCTGCGCCTGCCCCAGGTCCTGTGGCTGGTGGCCTGCGCCGTCAGCATCCCCCTGTTCGGCGCGGTGTCCTCCTACGGGGCCTGCTCCGTGCTGGGCGTGCCCTTCGCCTACATCTACGCCTCCCTGCTGGGCGGCAACTCCGTGGTGGTGCTGGCCGCCATCAGCCTGATCGCCGCGGTGGGCGACATGATGCCCCCCACCGCCCTGGCCGGCCTGTTCGCCGCCCAGATCACCGGCGTCAAGCCTTACACCAAAATCCTCAAGCGCTGCATGGCGCCCATTTTGATCCTGCTGGTCTACGCCTGCTTCTTCCTGGCCAAGTCCAAGCTGATCGCGGGACTGTTTTAAAGGAGGGTATTTATGATTACATATATCTATTTGGGCATCGCCCTGATCGTGTTTGTCAGCACCCTCTATAACCTGATCTTCAAGGAAGAAAAGCTGGCCGACCAGATCAACGCCGGCATGATTTTGATTCCGCTGCTGCTGCGGATTCTGCTGATTAAGTAAGGGGGCGGGCCAAATGAAAAAGAATTACATGACCGGCGCCGCCATTGTACTGGCCGCCGCCATCATCGCGGGAATCGCCGGGATGAGCTTTTACGCCAAGCGCCATTTTGTGGAGGACGTGAAGCGGGGACCCGGCGTCACCGAGGTGTTCAAGCTGTCCACGTACAACGAGAACCTGGCCGGCACCATTGCCGACGTGGACGTGTATGTCATGAAGGGCGAAAAGGAGGGCGGCTCCCTGCTGGTGCTGGGCGGCACCCACTCCAACGAGCCTGCCGGCCACATGGCCGCCATCATCCTGGAGGAGAACGCCATGGTGGAGCAGGGAACCGTCTATGTGATCCCCAACATCAACAACTCCGCCCTGACCCACAACGACCCCCTGGAGGGCAACCCCCAGTACATGCACTTCACCACCAAAAACGGCGAGACCCGCACCTTCCAGTACGGCTCCCGGGCCACCAACCCCATCGACCAGTGGCCCGACCCGGATATCTATACCCACACCTCCGGCCAGACCCTGTCCGGCTCTGAGACCCGGAACCTGAACCGCTGCTATCCCGGCGTGAAGGATGGCACCATCTCGGAGCAGGTGGGCTACGCTGTGACCAACATGATTAACACCCTGGGCATCGACATGGAGATTGACCTCCACGAATCCAGCCCGGAGTACGCCGTCAACAACGCCACCGTGGCCCACGAGCGGGCCATGACCATCGCCTCCGAGGGCGTGCTGGACCTCCAGCTGGAGGGCATCAAGATGTCTCTGGAACCCTCCCCCGTCAGCCTCCACGGCCTGACCCACCGGGAACTGGGCGACTGGACTAACACCTATGCCCTGCTGATGGAGACGGGCAACCCGGTCCAGGGCCGCCTGCGGGGCTACACCGACGAGGACCTGATCATGACCGGCGAGGACCCCTGCTATGCGATCGCCTACGACCTGAATCTGCTGTATGTGGACTACAGCGCCGGCAACTTCCCCATGGAACTGCGTGTGGGCCGCCATTTAGCGGGCATCAGCGCCTACATCAATGCGTTCAACAACAACAGCGACAAACAGATTCTGGTCTCCGGCATCCCCAGCTACGACGAGATGGTCAACGGAAACGTGGGAGACTATCTGCTGTAACGAGCCAATCATCACAATCCAGAAATGGGGCCGTCAGTTCTTCGGAACTGAGGCCCCATCTTGCTCCCCTCTCTCCGACTATTATACCGGGTCCCAGGGGCAACGTCCACCGTGGATGCGAAGAAATGTGGCAGGTTGGCTCGACTATTCTGGTTTGTCTCGGGCAATCGCGACAACTGCGGCGCGCTTCAGTGGCGCGAAGCTGAATCCGTCCTTCTGCGGCGCCGGTCACTCCCGCAGGGCCACACAGATGACCGCCACCAGCAGGGAGATGAACGCAAAGGTCCGGATGGAGTGCAGCTCCCGCTGGCAGTCCAGGAAAATGGCCATGTACCGGCCCTCCCCGACAGAGGTGACGGAGTATTTGTAGTTTCCCGTGTAGCCCATGCCCTCCCCATGGCGCAGCGCGATGGACAAATAGTGGCTGGTATCCTCCTCCCGGACGGCGGCGATATGCCGCATGTCGGTGCGGTCCAGGGAGCCGTCCGCGCTGTAGTACAGGACGAAATACCGGGTGGAGTAGGGGGTCTCCGGGGTGAACTGCCCTCTGGGGGGCTTTTCCGGCCTGCCGCCGGGGAATTGAGGGATCATACCCTGGTTTTCCCCGATCATATGGAGGGTATTGCTCAGACTCTGGCCGGTGGACAGGTAGTTGAACAGATTGATGGTCACCGTCAGCAGGAGCACCACCAGGGTGACCGAGAGCATGGCGATCCTGATAAACTTCCGGCGCAGTCGGTTGATCATCCGGCGTCCTCCAGGGAGTAGCCCAGGCCCCGGCTGGCGCGGATGGTGACGGTGGAGCCGGCGGTGCTCAGCTTCTTGCGCAGATTGGAGATGTGGACCCAGACCACGTTGATCTCCGCCTCCGTGTCCCAGCCCCACACCCGCTCCATAATCCGCTCTGCGGAGAGAATCACCTGGGGGGAGCGCATAAACAGCTCCAGCACCTGGAACTCCCGGCCGCTGAGCCGCTGGAGCTGCTCTCCGCACCGGAGGGTGCTGCTGCCGCAGTCCAGCTCCAGGTCACCGAAGCGGAGCACCGGGGGCTTGTAGTCCCCCGCCCGCCGCAGCATGGCCCGTACCCGGGCCAGCAGCTCGTCGGGAGCGAAGGGCTTGGGCAGGTAGTCGTCCGCGCCGGCGTTGAAGCCGGTGACCCGGTCGTCCTTCTCCCCCCTGGCCGTCAGCAGCATAACGGGGGTGTCCACCCCGGCGGCCCGCAGCCGGGTCAGCACCGCCAGGCCGTCCAGCTTGGGCATCATGATGTCCAGAATGATGGCGTCGTACTCCCCCGCTGAGGCGTAGTCCAGGGCGGCGGCGCCGATGTTGCCGTTCACCAGCAGGATGATGACCTGCACCACGGCGGGGAGCATGGCCAGGGTGATGACAAAGCTCTGGGTATAGCTGCTTTTGTACATGGACAGCAGGGCGATGCCCAGCCCCAGCAGCAGAGAGGCGGCGGTGCAGATCAGAAAACCGTCCAGGGTGACCTCTGCCCCGATGATGATGGAATCAAGCACAGGCGCAGACCTCCTCTCGGATGGAGCCGGGCTGCGGACGGCCCAGAAGATTTTGCTGATAGCAGGCGCCGTATTTGGAGAAGGAGGTGGGGAAGGCGCCGGTCCGGCTGAGCAGCTGGGCCAGCCAGACGGGGGCGGCGCCGGGGATCTTGATCTCCATCAGGATCTGGCCGGGGTCCAGGAGGGGTGCGCCATAGTCCCCGGCGCGCAGATCCAGGTTCCGGTCCCGCCAGCGCAGGTTGGTGTCGAAGGTCAGGCGCAGCTCGGGGACCTCGATCCCGGCGAAGGCGGTGCGGTCGCAGGCGATGAACACCTTGGGGCTGGGGCGGTAGGTGTGCATGAACCAGTCAATCTCATGGCAGATCTGGTCCTCCCGCTCCGGGACGGCCCCGCTCTGGAGGTAGGATACCGCATCGGCGGCCGTCATGACCGTGCGGCGCTTGTAGACCACGCGGTCAAACTTCTTTTTCAGCTCCACAAAGACCTTGTCCTGACTGCCCGGAACGCCGTAGCTGCGCATCCGCAGCTTCTCCTTGTAGACGGGCTTTTCCAACGAAGTCCGGATCAGCTGATAGCTGTCGGTGTCGTAATAAAGGCTGCAGATGGTGTAGCAGCCAAACTCGTCGGGGCGCATGTGTGCCTGGATGCCCGCCGTGATCTGCACAAGCTGCTGGGGGGTCAGCATATACTTTTTCTCATAGCGTTTGAAGCAGAACTGTAATGTACCGGCCATGAAGAAACCTCCTTGATGTGTGGTGTGAACAGCATAGAGGCCGTTCCTAAAGTGAAGCTAAAGAATGGGGACGGGCCTGTGAATATTTTGTAAACTCGGGGAAGGGGCCTTGGGCTTTAACTTCTCTTTAGGTTGACCGGGTATAAACAGAGAGGGGGCGGGGACGCTGACCGTCACGGCCAACTGCGGCAACGGCGTCACCAGCAAGGACACCTTGCAAATTTATGACGGCGTGCTCTCCGTCCAGGCGGTGAACAATGGCATCAACGGCAAGGATTCCAACACCATCGACAGCGCCTCCATCACCGTGACCTGCGGCGGGGATGCCATCC
>OFFX01002619.1_pt1 | contig 10948 bp, 16 predicted proteins | sample 1521511 | NCBI WGS metagenome assembly OFFX01 (sample SAMEA3504125, study PRJEB24116) | mouse gut metagenome | biome: mouse gut; feature: mouse-associated habitat; material: faeces | place: Denmark | collected 2011
TCCTAATAAAATGATGATATTGGCGGTATGGCCCTTTATGCGGCGATACCTGTGACCTGGTTGATTCTGCGGAACAGCTCCGGGGCCATGGTCATGACTGTGTACCCGATCTCCTCCAGCTTGGAGGCGCGGTCGTAACTCTCCACGTCCTGGCTGTACCGGGTAACTGCGTTGGCAAGGCCGTACAGCGTGTAGTCGCCGTCCGTATGGAGATACTGGAGGATTCCAACACACTCCGCCTCTGTGATATGGACGCACGCTGCTGCGCGTTTTACCACTTCCTCCAAATTGTCCGTGTTCAGCTCCAGCTGTGCGCTCTCCCGCATCTGGTTGAGCAGCTGCACAAACCGGGCTTCGTCCATTGCTTCACGGACTGCCGCTTGCAGATTGCGGACAAAATCCTGGTCGCTGTCTGTCAGCACCTCTGCGGCACAGACAAAGAATTGTCTGTTGGTGAGAATACGCGGCCCCGAGTGGGTACGGCGCATTTTAGAGGCTGTGCTGTCGGTGGCTGTCATCCCATTGGTGCAGAGCAGCCGGTATACGAACGGACAGACACTGACCGCTCCCCGGCCGGTTTCGCTGTTGGAGATTGATACTCCGGCCTGAACCACATCGCCTGGACGCACTTCATCCTGGAGGCGCGGGTTCACGACCTTCAGGTACATGTAGTCCTCAGTAAGCTCACAGCTGCCAAACTGGATGTCCGGCATCTCACCTACCACGGGGGTAACGATCCCGGCAACATCATAATTGTCGATGCGCCGGTAGCGGCTGCTCAAAAATGCCTGCGCATGGCCGTCTAATGTCCGCAGCATACGCTGAGCGGGTTCAACACGCTGGAGCCAGCGGTTGACATTATAGGCCAGCAGCTCCGGGTCATTTTGCCGCATTTTTTCGTAATACTTGATGGGGATGTCCAGATAGGTGCTGATCTGGCGGTGAGCCGTTGTCTGAATGTCCATTGGCTCCATCAGGTCATGGCCGCTCTCATTCAGAGCAAGGAGAAAGGGCTGGTTGTCCCAAATCTCCATATGCAGACATCTGGTGTCCACCATGTAGTCGGCCTTGACCTCACCCTGACGCCGGATCTCTGCCGCCATCGCCTGGATGGTGCGCCCGCTTTTCATGGTGCGCTTCACTCCTTTCCTTCATTTTTGGGCTGCTTACCAGGAAACCAGAATCCTGGTATCCTGCACATCAGCGGTCAATCCCTCCTGCTCCAGCACCTTCGCCAGCCTGGGCCAGTAGACCTTCTCAGGGAAGGCAGCAAAGGAGTCCTTCTTGATCTCCTCGCCGCCGTCTGCCGGCTGGATACAGATACTTCCATCCTCGTTCAGCGTCAGGCTGCTGTGCCCCCGGGAACGCAGATCGGCAATCATGTCCTCCAGGATACTGCGGCCCTGGAACTCATACCACACCCGGGGATCTACCGGCTGCTGGTTGGGAGCAGCTTTGTCCTCCAGTGGCGCGACCTTGACCAGCGAACAGCGAAGGCCGCCCTGCCGGTCTAACGTGACGTCAGCATAGTCATAGTCCGGAATGCCGTAGACCCGGATGCGTCCGGTGCCGCCATAGGCAATAAAACGTGTGGGGTCAGCTAAGGTCCACTCCCAATGAGCCTGGGGGTAAACCGACCTCAAATGCTCCGAAATGCGATGGTTCACATGGCGCAGAAGCACCAGGCCCATGCCGCTGTCAGAGGTATCCAAAACAGCTTCCTGCCGGTCACGGGACTGCCGGACACGACGCCTGTATATGCGGTTGGACCGCCAGGCGGGGAGAAGCTGGGTGAAAATGAGCCACAGGCCCCACACCGCGAAAGCGGCGATCAGAGCGGCGGTTGCCCAGTTGCCCCGCAGCAGAGACAGGATGGCGATGACAACGCCGATCAGGATAGAAATGCTGCCCCAAAGAGGACTCGTTCTTTTCATGGAAATTACCACCTTTTCTTAAAATGTCGGGAAAAGCAAAAAAGAGGCGCTGCACCAAAGTCCAGAACTTCATCTGAAACATTTGGTACAGCGCCTCTTCATTTGCGCCGGAGCGTTACTCCGGCAGGGCCTCCCGCTCGCCGTCCACCATCCCAACAGGGACGGCGGGTTCGGACTGCGGTACACCGCATTCGGTTTTGCCCTGGAAGGCCGGGATGTAATCCCAGTCGTCCAGTTTGAGCTTCAGCCGCTTGTCGTGGGTTACACCATCATTCTTGGTGTACTCCTCCAGTTCCAAAGAACCGGATACCCAGATCAAGCTGCCTTTTCTCACTTTGCGTTTGACCAGATTCCTCGCAAGATGTCCCCAGGCCCACACTTGGAAATACTGTGTGCGGGCCGCTTCACCGTATCCCAGATTCTCCGCCAGGGAAAATCGGACGTAGGGTTCCTTCCGGGCACTCTCGCGCAGCTCCAGGTCAGCGGTCACCCGACCGATGCACATGAGCTTTGCCATAGACCACTCCTTCCTGCCATAAAGGCGAAAATAAATATATAAAAAAGTGCCGGCATTTCAACCGCTTGCCTCTAAATGGGCGCAGTTGTCCTACCAGCACTGAATACAAACCTGACAACGTGTGCAATGCGAAGTTCTTCGCGCATAGACCGTAATCTATGTCCCTTGCAGGAGGCGCACAAAAATCAATTACAGTGGTAGTGTACCACATATTGCGTTTTCTGTCAAGGGATAAATACAAGATATAGTATTTTGTTTTTGCTCGATTGGCATATCTTGTGGCTGATAGGGAGACTACGGGCCAGTGCCTAACTGCTCCTTCTGGTACGGACAGTCAGGCCCTCCATACGCACCTCACGATGCCCTACCAGATAGTAGTCCGTTCCATCATGTTCTACACTGGTTCGTACCCAGTACGGCACATCATAGCGACCGTCTGTTACCAGGGCCTCGATGGGACTGCCGCAGCAGTAGTAAAAGCCGCTGCTGGTTTCATATCTGCCGGAGGCGTTCTTCCTCAGCTGCTCAATTTTCAGAACCGGCTGGGCAATGTAACGGATGCAGTCCTCCACATCCGCCAGCTTCTCCATGACCCCGCGCAGTTCATCCAAAAGGAACAGCTGCTCGCCGTCCTCATAGTTGATCTCCAGTCCGCTCAGGTCATCATACCGGGGATAGGTTGAGTTTCGGAGCAGGCGGCTGATGCCCGGCTGCAATTCCGACGCTTGGAGCATAATGTCGTTGATATTTGCCATATTCATGACCTCCTCTTTTACTGTCATACTATAAAACAAAGGGATACAGCAGTCTTTTCTGCATGAAGGTTCAAAAAATTTTTGAATCAAAAGACGTTGCAAAAGTCCTTCTGCTCCTTTATACTTCTATCACATTACATCCGCGAAAATAGTCCAGTTTCCCTGTCACAAATCGAGGCAGTGCCAGTCTAATTTCTCAGGAGGTGTTTTTATGAGCACGAAAGAAAATCAAGAGCTGTCTGCTCTGATCGAGCAGGCCACCGCCGGAGACAGAGCCGCGCTGGAAATGGTACTGACCGGTGTTCAGGATCTGGTATTCAATCTGTCCCTGCGAATGCTGGGCACGTTCCATGACGCGGAGGACGCATCCCAGGACATTTTGCTGAAGGTCATGACCCACCTCTCTTCCTTCAAAGGGGAGAGCAGCTTCACTACCTGGGTGTTCCGCATTGCGGTGAACCACCTCAAGGACTACAAGAAGCACATGTTCGCCCAATTCCCCCTGAGCTTCGAGTTCTACGGAGACGACATCCGCAATGGGAAAATTCAGGATGTGCCCGACCTGACCCAGAATGTAGAGAGGGCCATCTTGGCCGAGGAACTGAAGCTGTCCTGCACGAATGTAATGCTCCAGTGTTTGGACCCGGAGAGCCGCTGTATCTTTATCTTGGGCACCATGTTCCGGGTGGACAGCCGGATCGCTGGGGACATCCTGGGTATCACCCCGGAAGCCTATCGCCAGCGCCTCTCCCGGGTGCGGAAAAAGATGGCGGACTTCCTTTCGGAATACTGCGGCGAGTACGGGAAGGGAACCTGCCGCTGCGCCAAACGAGTCAACTATGCGATCCAAAATCATCGCATCGCTTCCGACCGCCTGGATTTTACCGCCGCCAGGCCTAGCGACACCGCCGTGGAGGTGACGGCGGCCATGGAGGAGATTGACGGATACTCCCAGCAATTCTCGTTCTGCCGGGCATATCAGTCCACAGAGCGGTTGAAGAAGATGATTCGGGACTTTCTAAATGGTCCGGCCTTCTCTACGGTTGCGGAAGCGTAATAGGAGGCAGAAAATGAATACACAGATGATTTTGGACTATTTGACGCAGCTGAGCGCCAACAATAACCGGGAGTGGTATCACACCCATAAGGCTGAATACCAGGCGGCCAACGCACAGTTTGAGGAGCTGATCCAGGCTCTGATGCTCCGAATTGGGGAATTTGACAGCAGCATCCTCGGCCACGCTCCCAAGGAACTGACCTTCAAGCTGGTGCGGGACACCAGATTCAGCCATGACAAGTCTCCTTACAACCCCGCATTCCGGGCGCACATTTCGTCCATGGGAAAGCTGCCCATTCCAGTGGGCTATTATCTGATGATAAAGCCGGGCGGACAGTCCTTCCTGGGCGGCGGCCTGTTTGCTGACATGTTCAAGGATGCCACCCGGATGGTTCGAGACTATATCTCGGAGCACGGCGGCGAGTGGGAGGAAATTATCACTGCTCCGTCTTTTCAGGAGCGTTTTACGGTAGGCGGGTCAGCACTGAAAAACGTCCCGGCTGGATACGAAAAGGAGCATCCCCAGGCGGAATATCTGAAATATAAGAGCTGGTATCTGGAATACTCGGTTCAGGACAAGGATCTTACAGACGGTGATCTGTTCTTAGCCAAAGCGGCAGACATCTTCCGGTTGATGAAGCCGTTCAACGATTATCTGAACAATGCGCTCACGGGGTTCAAAATGCCTACACGGTGAAAGCCGATTTCTGCGTAATCTGCTGTAGGGTGACGCCTCTCAAAGACGCCACCCTTCTTTGTGTTACCGGCATGACATTATTTCATTATCCCAGCCGCTCGAAAATAACCTGCTTACGCAGGTAGAGGTTTGCAACCGCCAGGGTAACATCCTTCCGGCTTTCCGCCTGCATCATCTCCCAGCGGATGTTATCACAGGTCGTAAAGTCATCGTCGTAGAGTGCCGCCATTACCTTTTGATCGGTAGACAGGTCGCTGACGCCGGCCTCGGCGCACTTGATCAGCTCGGCGGTGGATAGGAGGGCCTGCTTGGACAGGGCCAGAATTTGTGCCTCCCGCTGGTTGGGCTGGTCCCGCTGAAACAGCTGCCTGGCTTTGGATACAGCAACGCCCTCCAGCAGAACCATCTTTAAGAAGGTCGCGGCACGTAATGGAATACTCTCCGAGATAGGAATGACATAGAGTCCGCCCAGCAGGTCATACAGTGCCTCAAAGTCGGTGTCGCCGCTGCCGGACACAACCAGCCCGCGGACCTCCAGCCGCTTCAGACAGTTCTCAAAGGTTCGGGTGATGTACGGATACAGCGACTGCTCCAGTTTCTCGTAATGCTCCCGAGCCTGCTCCATATTTGCGATACGCCAGTTGAGGCAGGTCCATAGGGCCATTTCCTGCCGGTCCACCATGTACTCCTTACGGTTGACCATGATTACAGGATAAGTCTGACCTGAACTATCCCGCTTGCGGCGAAAGTTACCTACAGCTGTATAGTATGTACGCATAAAATCGTCCTCCAATGTTTCAGTCTATATTTCTTTTACGAATCAGCCCTGCTTTTTTCAACAGCTCCACTACAAAGATGACGGAGGGCTCCATCCTTTTTCAGTTTGGCCTTCGCTCGGGAGATCCACGCCCCCACATGGTTAGGTTCGGTGTGGTAGAGCCGGGCAATATCCGCCCCGCTATAACCCCTGATTTTCAATTCAAGTGCCTCAATGCCCAGTTGGGCCACACCGCTGTACTCCCTCTTGTAGTGTGCCAGCAGGGCGCTCATGTCGATCTGGTCAATCAGGCTGTCCGTCTTATCCTCCACAGAGGGCTCCGGGATAGAAGGAGGGTGTTCATCATCAGCAAAGCCGGAGCCTACCGGCAGACTGCACAGGTGTTTCTGCTGGGTGTTGGCGGCCTTACAGCAGTCCAGCAGGTGGTTACGGATTACAGCAGCGGCATAGGTGCTGAACTGGGCGGAGGTTCCGTTATAGGTGGCCGCAGCCCGGCAGAGGGCAAGGGCGCCCTCTTGGCTGAGATCATCGCGCCCCAGGCCGTACACCCCCTCGTTGGTTCGGATATGGCGAGAGATGACCCAGCCTACCAAGTCCATGTGCTGTTCCACAAGGACCTGTTGCTCACTGGTCAGGATAAAATCGTATTTCATGGAATTCCCTTCTTTCGTTTGTAGATTTTCGTGGGATAGTTACGCCGCACAGGTATTCGGCGCGAGAAATTGGCTGCAAAGCTGAATGACCTGCTCACACCGCCATTCTGAGAACTTAGCGATATGCGCTTCTTCCGGCGGAAGCCCCATCTGCACCTGGAGCCAGCGGTAGGCCGCTGTTCGAGACATCATGCCGCTTTTCCACAGGCGGTTGAAGGCTTCGTGGGCCTCCATACGCTTGATGCGAAGGGGGCGGTTTGCCAGCGTTCCCATCGGGAGGCGGGTGCGACGGTGGGCGCTCACGTAGGAATCGCAGGTGGGGTATTTGGCGCAGACATACACCTCCTCGCCCGGCTGGCGGTACTCCTGGCCGTGAACGGCAGAGGCCGGTCGCAGGAATGCCTGGGAGTTGCAGTAGGGACATTTGATGTTGATTCGTTTCATGGAATATCCTCCTTGTAATGGAAATCTGAAAATCTGCGTACTCTCCCCAAGGGAAAAAGCACAAATGACAGGGAGCAGCCCTGTCAAGTCGTTTTCGGTATTTACTTGTCACTTATATTACGCACCGCTCAAAAGCAAATCCGGCCCGAAATTCTGTGAATTTTCTGTAAACAATAAAAGAGCTGGCCCGAACGAGGTTCAAGCCAGCTCTTTGCAAAAGAATATAAGGTATGGTAAAATAGGGCATCATGGTCAGGAGTGTATAGAGTATGACAAATGACAAAGTATTTCAGATGAATTTCGGGAAAATCTACGGGCTTCTGCTGGACAAGGCCACCAGGAAGGGCCGGACAAAGGATGAAGTGGATGAAGTGATATGCTGGCTGACGGGATATGCCCCGGAGCAGTTGGAGGCGTTCCGCTCCACCGATCTCTGTTATGGGGACTTTTTCCGCAATGCGCCCCAGCCTAATCCGAACCGGGCGCTAATCAAGGGTGTGGTCTGCGGTGTCCGGGTAGAGGAAGTTGAAGACCCAATCATGCGGGAGATCCGCTGCCTGGATAAGCTGATTGATGAACTGGCGAAGGGGAAGCCAATGGAGAAGATTCTGCGGAAATAGGAGGAAGCAGCCATGTGGGTATGTCCCAAGTGCGGGCGGTCATTCAAAAATACGGAGCAGAGCCATTACTGCGGGAAACCTCCGGCGACGATTGAAGAGTACATCGCCGCCCAGCCAGAGGAGACGCAGGACTATTTGCGGCAGATCAACGCCGCCATCAAGGCCAGCATCCCGAAGGCCAAGGAGAAAATCTCCTGGAGTATGCCCACCTACTGGAAGGGCCGCAACCTGATTCAGTTTGCAGCCTCCAAGCGGCACATAGGCCTGTACCCTGGTCCCGAAGCTGTGGAGGCGTTCGCCGCCCGGCTGACGGAATATAAGACCAGCAAAGGTGCGATTCAGCTTCCATACAGCAAGCCGCTCCCGCTGGAGCTGATCGGAGAAATTGCGAAGTGGTGTGAGGAGAATAGCTGAAGGATACTGTTATGTAACTTCTGTGTTCTCACAGAGCCTTCTCAGTGGGTGTTCCTCCGCTGCAGGGAGTCGCCAGAGCAGATATTGTGCATACAGAGCTACAAATCCATCCTCGGTAAGCTGGCCGCAGCACTCGGCCGGGTCAATCTGTACTCATGTCAACTCGTAGAGCCGCTGGACCGGCAGGATCACCGGCTGGCCGTCCCGGTCAGCCGCCAGCAGGTAGCCGAGGTTGTCCGTTTCTCCCTGGCATGAGATATAGACGGTGTTCCTCCAACTGCCGGAGCAGGCAGCCAGGAACAGGTATAGCTGTTTTGTCGTTGAACTCGCATTTTGCATACGTTTCGTATCTCCTGTCTGTGAAAAGATATTTTGGTTTCAGTCTCATAAAAGGCTTGAAAAAGACTTCAAAAATACATATAATAGAAGCAAGACAGCAAAAAGGTAAGGAGGAGGCTGACATGGAAGTAATCCGTAAATTTATCGACGCAAACAGCCTGATGTCCATTATGGCATTGCCGGAAGCCTTTCGGAACCGCAAGTTGGAGGTTATTGTTCTTCCCACTGATGAAGAGTCTGCAATACAGCAGAAGCCGGATGTAGCTGGTATTGTCCAGTCCCTGGTGGGGGCGATTCCACATACGGATATGACTTTATCAGAACTGCGTGATGAAAGACTGGGGAAATATGAAGCTGCTAATTGATACAAATGTAGTGCTGGACGTTTTGCTGCGGCGTGAACCGTTTTCCAAAACAGCGGCAGAAGTGCTTAATTTGACCCAGCGGGATGATGTACAGGAGTATGTATCTGCCTCCGCGATCACAGACATCTACTATATTGCAAATAAGCAAATGAAAGATCGTGATGCTGTGCGGGATCTGCTGAAACGGCTTCTTATGATCGTTTCTGTGGCGGCTGTTTCCGAGCGGGAGATACAGAACGCACTTAATCTGGCATGGGGAGACTTTGAGGATTCCGTTCAATATTCAGTTGCGCTGCTGAACGAGATGGATGGAATTGTCACACGAAATCCCAGCGACTATCAAGAGGCAAATATGCGGATATGGCTCCCGGAGCAGGCACTGGAGTTATTCGCAAACGAAGGATCATGAATACAGGGCCATACCCGCAAATATGCAGGGTATGGCCCTGTTCGCTATCCAATGAGCCAGAACGGGCCTCCCGCTCCCACCCGCTTGCTGGCCTCATTCAGAATGATGGACAGATCCCACAGCTTCTCGCTCCGCCGGTAGCTGGCAGGGTCAGCCACCAGAATCTGTCCGTCCTACACACCCCGAAGGACAATGAAGTGCCCGCCGGAGGTAAAGTGTCCCTTGGTCATAATGGCAACCACCAGTTTCCCATCACTCAGGGCGTCCAGGATGCGCTGAGGTTCGGAGGCGGTACAGCCCTCCACATTCAGTCCCCACGCTTTGGCCGCGCTGGGGATCAGGGAGTGGTAGGAACCGCTCTTACTGCACCAGCCGCCGTTTTTATAGGCCCACTCCGCCATCTCCACGGGGTCAACGATATCGTTTGTCAGAGAGGACACCACGATGGACATGGAGGTGGGGCCACAGCCGTAACCACCGATGTTGTCTGTGCCGTAGGGCTTATTGGCCCAGCGTTCGTCTAGCTGATTGAAGTAGACGACTTCCGTAGCGCCGTCGGTAAAGCGGACGTTCCCCAGGGATGCAATGGTAGTGCCGCCGTACTCGGTGTACTGGAACATCCCATCGCCCAGGAACAGACTGAGATTCTGGGCGTAGTCCCCGGCCAGCGCCTTCTGATTGTCGGTCAGATGGAACACCGTATCCGCAAAGTAGCTCTCCCCGTTGTAGGAGAGGGTGTAGATGTACCAGGTCTCCTCCTTTGTCTCCACAACGTCCTCCGTTTCCGGGTCGTCGTCCTCCACCGTCCGGGTTTCACTGGTGCGGGTATAGGAGTACAAATTGCTCTTGCCCTGCCGCAGAATGGTCTGCATATCGGCCAGGGAAATCGCGTCCCACGCCTCTCCCCTGGCGGCACAGTATTGAGCGATAAAGGAATTGGTGTTGCTGGTCATATCGGCGGCATAGGGGTTGACGATCTCATAGTTGTCGCCGTCTGTGCCGGCAAAGTCATCGGCAATGCGCTCCTCCGCGTCGGCGATGCCCTCGCCCAGCGCCTCGCTGACGGCGAACGCGACGTCGCTGATGTTCGCCGCGATGGCGGCATCGTCGTTGAGGACAGGCCGACCGGCATTGCCGCCGCCGGTCAGCCCGCCGAAAATTAGGGATGGGAGCATGAGGACAAACAGCACCGGCAGAAGGAGCAGAGCAGCGGCAGCCACCAGGAGCGGCTTAGCGTGCTGGGCCATACCAACAGCCAGCCCGGCCGCCGCGCCGTAGGGCCCACCTGCTGCTGCGCCTTTTGCCGCCGCGGCAATCACCTTGCCGGTTTTGACCGCCCCATAGACGGTGTGGGCGGTACTGGCCGCCTGTGATAGACTGCTTTTATCTTGATGGGACACTGAGAGGGCCTCCTTGTACATTGGTTTGGATCGTGTTACAATGGGAACGAAAAGCGGGGAGGGGTGGAAATGCAGAAATGTTCACAGAGAGAACGCATCATGGAGCATATACAGAGTACCTACGGAACAGGGCCGGAATATCTCTGGGCGGACAGCCCCGATACCGCGGTCTTCCGCCACCCTGCCAGCCGAAAGTGGTTTGCCATTCTGATGGATGTGGCCCCGAGCCGGCTGGGCCTTCCGGGGGAGGGAACCGTCTGGGTGATGAACATAAAAAGCAACCCGCTTATGATCGGCTCCCTGCTGTCGGAGAAGGGGTTCCTCCCCGCGTACCACATGAATAAGGACCACTGGGTTTCCATCCTGCTGGATGGTACTGTCAGTGACAAACAGATCCTCCCGCTGTTAGAACTGAGCTATGACAGCGTCACGCCCAAGCGCAGGAGGAGGGCCGCACCGGATGATCAGTAGGACCACGCCGGTTTTTCCATATGCTTCACCTCACAATGTCATACAAAAAATAGGGGCAGTCCAAGAGGACTGCCCCTATCATGCTCAGTATCCGG
>OFFX01002636.1_pt1 | contig 10868 bp, 8 predicted proteins | sample 1521511 | NCBI WGS metagenome assembly OFFX01 (sample SAMEA3504125, study PRJEB24116) | mouse gut metagenome | biome: mouse gut; feature: mouse-associated habitat; material: faeces | place: Denmark | collected 2011
CCGCGCCGATGATCTTGCGCTTCTTCTCCGGCTCGGCCACCCCGGCCAGCTTGTCCAGGAAGCGGTCCACCGCGTCCACATACACCAGGTTGGCGTCCATCTCATTCCGGAAGACCTGCACCACCTGTTCCGGCTCCCCCTTGCGGAGCAGTCCGTGGTTCACATGGACACAGGTAAGCTGCTTTCCAATGGCCTTGATCAGCAGGGCCGCCACCACAGAGGAGTCCACCCCGCCGGACAGGGCCAGCAGCACCTTTTTGTCCCCCACCTGATTGCGGATGAGCTCCACCTGATCGGCAATAAAGTTGTCCATATTCCAGTTGGCCTCAGCGCCGCAGATGGTGAAAATAAAGTTCTTCAACGCGGTCTCCCGCTTCCCGTCATCCACAGGCCAGGGGGCATCTCCCCGGTGGTCCACCAGCAGGGCGGGGATATCGCAGTCATAAATCTCCTTCGCCACGTCGATGGAAACCCCGTCCACCACCCGGTTGGGCCCGCCGTTGAGGATAATCCCCTTCACGTTGGGCAGGGCCTTCAGCTCGGTCAGGGTAATGTCGTGGGGGTGTATCTCGGAGTAGACCCCCAGGGCGCGAATTTCACGGGCAATCTTGGGATTTTCCTCGCTGCCCAGGTCCAGTACAACGATCATATCCTGTTTCATTGGCGCTTCCTCCTGTACATACAAGTTTCGCCCTATTTTACCACAGGAGGGACTCCAGTGCAAGGATTATCACAGCCGCGGGCCTTCCTCTTCTGATCGAATCAGCTTCCGCAGATGGAAGAGATCCAACATAATCATCAGAGCCACAATACAGGTGATCAGGGCCCCGAATCCGATCATCCCCGCCCACCATTCCCAGGGAAGGACTGGCGTCAGATCGGCCATCAGCCCGAACACGGTAATGAGCAGGGTGAACGCCGTACGGTGTCCGCGGATGCGGCTGGCCAGGTTGTCGTCCTCCGGCTGGCAGCACTCGGACAGCGCCGCCATGTCGGTGAGGAACTGAAAGTGGAAGTACAGTGTCACCACCGTCACCAGCAAATCCAGAAAGAGAATGTGCCCCTCCACATCCCCTCCCAACCAGGACAGCAGCCAGTCCAGTCCGCTCCAGCCGGTCAGCAGGATGCACAGGGGGCGGAGCAGGTTCAGGTTCTGCCGCTCCCCGGACAGCTTTCCGATGGCGGAAAACAGCAGATAAAAGCCCACGAACCGGGGCAGGACGCTGACATTGTTCAGGTTGAAGTCGAAGGTCAGGAACACATACCCCCAGGCCGCATTGGACAGCCCGCTGTACAGCTTCTCCCGGTCAGTCAAGGTCCAGCCCTCCTTTCACAGGGTACAGGATCAGCTCCGCCGCTTTTTTGCCGCCGCAATACAGGTCCGCCGCATAGGCGGCGGGCGGGTCGATGATGCCCTCCCGCATGCTGCCGCTGCCGGTGATTATGGTCTCACCGCTCTCGGACAGATAGGCGCTTCCCCAATCCTCGCCAGTGGAGCTGCTGCCGACGCTGTTCACCGGCCCTGGGTCCCACAGTGCGGGCCGGTGCTCCTCGTCTCCCCACAGCGGCATGCAGGACAGGCCGACAGTACCATACATCCGCTCCTCCGGGCCGCCGGCGCGGGTAACGGACAACTCCTGGTCGAACCAGCTGGTAAACTCACCGTCGGGCTGAGGGGTGGTGCTGAAGGTGGTCGTGGACCGGAAGCCGCTGCTGACCTGCTCATAGCTGTCCACTCTGGAGGTGGTCCGCCACCGCTCCCGGACGAGGAGGTCCTCCCACTGGGCCTCGTAGGTCAGGCAGGGCAGAGTCCGGTTATAGCCGAGCTGCTGCATGTCCCCCTGAACCGCTTCCAGGTCCCCCTGGGGAATCACCACCCAGCGATTTCCCTCCTTCTCCGCCCGGAGGGGCTGGACCGCTATCCAGCGCGTCGCCGCAGTTCCATTCCATTCTACTCCTTCCGGCATATCATGCAACGCCACTGCCAGCAGCCCCTCGTAGGTGTTTTCCCCCACCTGGACCAGGTTACAAATCTGGTAGCCGCAGGAGCGGTCAATCCCGTTTGGCAGCTCATCCAGCTTCTCCTCCATCCAGCCGCCGGAGCCGGGACGGCCATATGTCTCCGCCAGATTATTCTGCTCTGCCAGAGGAGCGCACATGACCAGGTATTTGATGCGCCCGGTGATCACGGCCTTGGCATAGGTATCGAAGGCTCCGGCGCAGGTGGTGCAGTAGACCGTCCGGGCGTAGACAAAGTCGGCGGCGGCAAAGCCGCCCAGCCCCAGGTTGCTCACCGGGGCCTTTGCCCCCACCGCCAGCGGCACGGCCAGCAGCAGGAGAACGCACACCGAAACCAGTCCCATCCCCGCCGGGTACTTCTTGAACCGGGCGATGGCCTCAATCCGCCGCCGGATGTTTTTTCCGCCATTGGCCATGGAGGAGGTCCCCGGTGCCCGGGCGTGCCTCTCGTCCGCCATGCTGAGGAGGATGCGGCCATAGTCCCGCCGGTCCTCCCCCTCCAGCCGCTCCAGCACCCGCTGGTCGCACAGGGACTCCAGGTCGTTCCCCGCCCGGTCGGCGCAGTACCACAGCAGCGGGTTGCACCAGTGGAGGCAGCGGAAGAACGCGATCCCCCACCCCCAGGCCACATCCTTATATTTAAGGTGGAGCAGCTCGTGGAGGATCACCTTTTCGTCCGTCTCCCTCCCGGCGGGCAGGGCCAGTACGGGCCGGAGCACCCCGCAGATAAAGGCGGTGGGCAGGCCGTCCACCTCCACCGCCGGACACACCGGCAGGCCGTACCGCTCCGCTACCGCCCTGACCCGCTCCATCTGGGCCGGGCGGCCCTTTCTCAGCGCCAGCCGCAGACGGACATAGGAGGCCGCGTACCGAAGGACCAGCAGCACCACCGCCCCCAGGACGTAGGCCAGAAACAGCCAGTCGAACACGGTTCCAGGCGGCGCGGAGGGCGGCAGGGGAATGGGCGCCGTCACACGGGTGAGCGTCCCAAACTGTCCGGTGAGGGCGGACTTCAGCGCCTCCACCCACAGGGGCCAGTTCACCAGCACGTACCGCCCGCCCCAGCCCGCCGGCAGGAGCAGAATCAGCGCCAGCACGCCCCACACCCCAAACTGCCACCGGGGGGACAGCTTATCCCGGAACATGGCCTTGACGCACAGCAGCAGCGCCCCCACCCCGGAGGCGGTGAGCGTCTGCAATAAAAAGGACCAAAAATCTGTCATAAATAGCACCTCTCATCATGGCTGGGCGCTCCTGGTGTCACGCTTGGATTGGGCGCATGGCCGGGTCGATAACGCCTATCCTCGCGCTTCTTGCTCGCGCTGGAAGGCCTCCTCCGAATGAGCGGCGGCCATCCGAGCGCCCCGCCGTAGCCTATGGCCGCCGCGAACTGAGGAGGAGGCCTTCCAGCGCCCTTCGCATGGAGCGCTGTTGTCACGCTCCGGTCCAGGCTCCACTCGCTGACCGCTTCTCCACGCTCATACCTCCATCTCGTCCAGCAGCCGGCGCAGCTCGTCCCGCTCCTGGGCGGAGATAGGCTTCTCCCGCAGAAAGGCCGCCACCAGGTCCCCCGCCGCCCCCCGGTACACCTCCCGGAGAAAGTCGTCCCTGGCCTGGGCCTGGCAGTCCTCCCGGCTCAGCGCCGCCCGGTACCGCCGGGGGCTGCCCTCCTTGTCAATGGACACCAGCCCCTTGGCCTCCATCCGCGTCAGATAGGTGAGCGCTGTGTTCCGGCTCCAGCCCGTCTGTTCCCACAGGGCCTGGGTGAGCTCACCCAGCGTGGGACCGGGCCGGTCCCACAGCACCCCTAACACCAGCCATTCCCGCTGCGAAAGCTTTGTCATGCCAGCCCCTCCTACAGTTGTAGTTTTCTATATCCTACAACTGTAGGAGCTTTTTGTCAAGGGATTTTACGCCGCTCCGGCGAATAGATTGTAGCCAGGACAGGACTCTGAACACCGCCGGAGGGACGCTATGGACGCCATCTATGCCAGACAGTCGGTGGACCGCACCGACAGCATCTCCATTGAAAGCCAGATCGAGCTGTGCCGGTACGAGCTCCGGGGCCGGCCTGCCAAAACCTACGCCGACCGGGGCTACAGCGGAAAGAACACGGAGCGCCCCGCCTTTCAGGAGCTCATGGCCGACATGAGGCGGGGCCTCATCGGCAAGGTCGTCGTCTACAAGCTGGACCGCATCAGCCGCTCCATTCTGGACTTCTCCTCCATGATGGACACCTTCGCACAGTACGGCGTGGAATTTGTATCCACCACCGAGAAATTCGACACCTCCTCCCCCATTGGCCGGGCCATGCTGAATATCTGCATCGTCTTCGCCCAACTGGAGCGGGAGACCATCCAAAAGCGGGTGGCGGACGCCTATTTTTCCCGCAGCCGAAAAAGCCTGTACATGGGCGGACGGGTGCCCTTCGGCTACCGCCTGTCCCCCGCCGCCGTCGGCGGCGTCAAAACCGCTATGTACGAGGCCGTTCCCCAGGAGGCCGAGGTCGTCCGCACCATGTACCAGCTTTACGCCCAGCCCGAGTGCTCCTACGGCGACATTGTGCGCCGCCTTCACGACGGCGGTGTCACCAAACGGGGCAGGCCCTGGGAGCGCGCCCGGGTGGCCGATATTCTGCGCAGCCCCATCTACGTCCGGGCGGATTTGTCCGTCTACCAGTTCTTTTTGGAGCAGGGCGCCTCCGTCGTCAACGACCCCTCGGATTTCATCGGCGTAAGCGGCTGCTATTGCTACCGCACCAAGGACAGCGGCCCGGGCTCTGGCCTGGCGGGCTGCTGCCTCGTCCTCGCCCCCCACGCCGGGCTGGTCCCGGCGGACATCTGGCTCCAATGCCGCAGAAAAAACCTGAATACCGCCCAGGTCCAGCCCCGCCAAAAAGCAAAAAACACCTGGCTCGCGGGCAAAATCAAATGCGGCCTGTGCGGATACGCCCTGGCGTCCAAGCGCTACGCCGGCTCAGACCACCGCTACCTGCTCTGCACCCACCGGATGGACGCGAAGGCCTGTCCCGGCCCCGGCACCGTCTATGCCCAGGACCTGGAACAGCTCGTTCTGGACGAGCTTCAGGCAAAGCTGGCCCTGTTTCCCGTCCTTCATCCCCGCCCCGCCGCCGCGCCCAGCCCGGAAGCCGCCGCGCTCCAGGTGGAGCTCACCCGGCTGGAGCAAGAGCTTGACGGGCTGACCCAGCGCGCCGCCCTGGCCAACGATACCCTGCTGCGCTACATCAACCAGAGGGTCGTCCAGCTGGACGAAAAAAAGCAGACCCTTCAGCGCAGGCTCTCCCTGGCCAGCGCGGAGGCCGCCCGGTCTGCCCCGCCAATCACCCGCCATCTCTCTTGCTGGAGCCAGCTGTCCTTTGAGGACAAACGGCGGGCGGCCGCCCCGCTCATCCAAACCATCCGGGTGTTTCCCGGCCGCGTCCAAATCCAATGGCTCCTCTGATTTCAACGCATACGGGCGCTGCGCCTGCCCGTCTCTTTTGTTCTTCCCCCTGTACGCTTTGGTGAAGCGATTGCCCTGGCCAAAGAGCGCCTGGATCAGAAAAACGTGTACTTCACCAACCCCGCCTTCGACAAATAAAGCCCCGGCGCGGCTCGCTCCCAGTTTCAAGAACGGAAAGGTTCTTGAAACTGGGATTTTTTCTCTTTTTCGGCGCATATTCGTTAAAATTAACAATTTTCGGACCACTGCGGCCCGTTTAGCAGGGAAATGTTTGTAAAATTATTGACAAACTGTGAATAAACTGATAAAATAGGATTCGTTGAGATTCACGGTCCCTGTTATTCATTTTGAAGAAAGAGAGGGTAACTTTTTATGTTGAAAAAGTTTTCCAACGGCTGTGTGCGGATTATGAACCGCTGGCTGCCCGACCCGTTCCTGTTCGCCATCATCCTGACCATCGTGGTGTTTATCGCCGCCATGGCCAGCACCTGGCAGAACCCCATCGAACTGGTCTGGGCCTGGGCCGGCAAGGGCGGCTCCGGCGACGGTATGTGGGGCCTGCTGAGCTTCTCCATGCAGATGGCCCTGGTGCTGGTGCTGGGCTCCGCCCTGGCCTCCGCCAACGTCTGTAAGAAAATTCTCCGCTCCATCGCCGGTCTGGCCAAGAACAAGATGAGCGCCATCGTGGTTGTCACCGTGGTGTCCACCATCTGCTGCTGGCTGAACTGGGGCTTCGGCCTGATCGTGGGCGCCCTGCTGGCCAAGGAAGTGGCCCGCCGCGTCCGTGACCTGGACTATCCCCTGCTCATCGCCTCCGCCTATTCCGGCTTCGTGATCTGGCACGCCGGCCTGTCCGGCTCCATCCCCCTGCAGATGGCCACCGGCAAGGAGTTCCTGGGCATCACCTATCAGGCCGACCTGACCCAGACCATCTTCCACCCCATGAACATTGTCATGTGCCTGTTGGTTCTGGTTGGCCTGCCCTTCCTGAACTACGCCATGCACCCCGACAAGGACCACACCATCACCGTGGACCCCGCCCTCCTGGTGGATGAGAAGGAGAAGGAGTACAAGGTTGAGACTCCCGCCGAGAAGATCGAGCACAGCAAGATTCTCTGGGCCATCATCCTCATCATGGGCTTTGCCTACATCGTTCTGTTCTTCATCCGCGTTGGCGCGGCGAAGCTGGATCTGAACGCCGTCAACGCCATCTTCCTGTTCCTGGGCCTGCTGGCCCACGGCGACCTGCGCAAGTACGTGGACGCCATCGGCGAAGCCGCCGGCGGCGCGGCCGGCGTGCTGCTCCAGTTCCCCTTCTATGCCGGTATCATGGGCCTGATGGTGGCGCAGAACGCCGATGGCGTGTCTCTGGCCAAGATCATCGCCCAGTTCTTCACCGATATCTCCAATGATATCACCTTCCCCATGCTGACCTTCCTGTCCGGCGGCATCATCAACTTCTTCGTGCCCTCCGGCGGCGGCCAGTGGGCGGTTCAGGGCCCCATCGTGATGCCCGCCGCCACCGATATTGCCGCAAAGGCGGGAATCGACGCCGCCAACTACTATGGCCGCGCCGCCATGGGCATCGCCTGGGGCGACCAGTGGACCAACATGATTCAGCCCTTCTGGGCTCTGCCCGCCCTGGGCGTGGCCGGCCTGAAGGCCAAGGACATCATGGGCTACCTGGTGGTCGTGCTGCTGTTCACCGGCCTCGTGGCAATCCTCGGCTTCCTTGGCTGGGGTCTGCTGTTCTAAAGCCCCCTGTCCTCTCCGTGAATCCCCGAAAAAGCCCGCTCCAAACGGAGCGGGCTTTTTTCGTCCTATTTCATTTCCCAGCTCTCCCCGGTGGCGTAGTCGATGCCCACGCCCGGCTGGACGTTGTAGACATATACGTTAAAGCAGACGCCCTCCCCCTCGTCCTCCACGGAGAAGGCCTCCAGCTGAACGCCGCTGGCCACCAGGTTCGCCCCCTCAAAAACGGGCGTCACCCGGTAGAGCACATGGTTCCCTGTGTTCTCCACGTAATCGTCCACCATATTCTCAAAGGGGAGCATTCCCTCCACATTCATGTACCGGGTGCCGGTGATGAGGTTTTTCCGGTTGGCGTTCTCCCCCGCCAGCTGATAGCCGATGAGGTGGCAGCGGTTGTACAGGTATTTCCCGTCCACGCAGTCGTACTTCACCGTCTGCCAACCGGAGGGCTTCACCTGCCCGATGTCCCCCCGGGGCTCGGTGGGCATGATTTCCAGGCAGATGTTGGCATAGGCCGGGCCGCACCGGCCCAGGGCGTCCAGCTCACTGTAGGTCTCAAACGCCTCAAGGGTCAGGTCCCCCGCGTCAAAGTCCGGCCAGTTGTCCTCCAACACCACATAGGGCTGGCCGGAATAGTCCGGGATGTCGTCCATCACCACCGCCGCCGGCGGCTTCAGCCCCAGCTCCACCAGCAGGTTGTCCAGCGTCAGCGAGCCGTTGGCATACAGCCCGATTGCGGCCACTGCCACCGTTATCACGATCACGGCCAGCAGGGCAATCAGCCGTTCCCGGCTTAGGCCCGCCTGCCGCCTTTTTCCCGTGCGGGCGCTCATGCTTCACCATCCCCTCTCAGCTGGGCCAGCAGCGCCGCTGCATCGCCCTCCCGCTCCCCCACCAGGACCAGAAACTGCTCCTCGTTCAGCACGGGCACGCCCAGCTCCTGGGCCTTCCGCAGCTTGGAGCCGGCGGCCTCTCCCGCCACCACGCAGCCCGTTTTCTTGGACACGGAGCCGGACACCTTGGCCCCCAGGGCTTCCAGCTTCTCCCCCGCCTCCTTGCGGGAACAGCTGGACAGCTCCCCGGTGAGCACGAAGGTGAGCCCCGCCAGCTTGTCCCCCACCGGGGCGGAAAGGCTGTCCATATTCACCCCCGCCGCCTTCAGCGCGGCGATCAGGTGCTGGCTCTGGGGGGCCGCGAACCACTCCGTGAGATACCGGGCCGTAACCGCGCCCACGTCGTCCACGGCGGTGAGCTCCTCCTCCGTGGCCTGGGCCAGCCCGTCCAGAGAGCCAAACCGGGCGGCCAGAATCTTTCCCGCCTTCTGACCCACCTGGCGGATGCCGAAGGCAAACAGCAGCTTGGAGAGGTCGTTCTGCTTCGAGCGCTCAATGGCCGCCAGCAAATTGTCCGCCGACTTCTTTCCCATGCGCTCCAGCTTGGCCACCTCGGCCCGGTCCAGGCTGTAGAGATCGGCGGGCGTTTTCACCATTTCGGCGTTCACCAGCGCCTCCACCACCGCAGGGCCCAGGCCCTCGATGTCCATGGCGTCCCGGCTGGCAAAGTGGGTGAGGTTGCGCAGCAGCTGGGCCGGGCACTCCGCGCCGGTGCAGCGGATGTGGGCGCCCTCCTCGTCCCGGACCACCGCCGCGCCGCACACCGGGCAGACCGGGGGCAGCAGATAGGGCGCGGTGTTGTCCGGCCGCTTCTCCTTCACCACCGACACGATCTCCGGGATGATCTCCCCCGCCTTCTGCACCACCACCGTGTCCCCGATGCGGATATCCTTCTCCGTGATGAAGTCCTGGTTGTGGAGGGTGGCGTTTGTCACCGTGGTGCCCGCCAGCCGCACCGGCGCCACCACCGCCTTGGGGGTGAGCACCCCCGTACGGCCCACCTGGACGATGATGTCCTCCACCACGCTCTCCTTCTGCTCCGGCGGGTATTTATACGCCGCGGCCCACTTGGGGAATTTGGCCGTTTCTCCAAGCATCTCCCGCTGTGCCAAGGAGTTTACCTTTACAACTGCGCCGTCAATGTCAAAGGGGTATTTTTCCCGCTCATCCCCCAGCTGGAAGATGGCGGACTGTACCTCCTCCATCTCCTGAAACCGCTGGTAGTCGATCACCTTGAAGCGCAGGGAGCGCAGCCAGTCCAGCTCCTCGCTGTCCGTTTCAAAGGGCGCGCGGTCCGTATACTGGACGTTGAACACCACCATATCCAGCCCCCGGGCGGCGGCCACCTTGGGGTCCAGCTGGCGGAGGCCCCCGGCCGCGGCGTTTCTGGGGTTGGCGAACAGCGCCTCCCCCCGCAGCTCCCGCGCATCGTTCAGCCGCTCAAAGGTCTTTCGGGGCATATACACCTCTCCCCGGACAATCAGGGTGCGGGGCGCGTTTTCCAGGCGAAGCGGAATGGATTTGATGGTGCGCACATTTTCCGTCACGTCCTCCCCCACCTCGCCCCGGCCCCGGGTGGCTCCCCGGACAAACACGCCGTTCTCATACTCCAGCGCCACTGAAAGCCCGTCTATCTTGGGCTCCAGCAGGTACTCCGGCTGCTGGGCGCTCTCCCGCACCCGCCGGTCGAAGTCCAGCAGCTCGTCAGGGGAAAATACGTCCTGAAGGCTTTTCAGCGGCACCCGGTGCACCACCTCCTGAAAGCTGTCCAGCGCCTCCCCGCCCACCCGCTGGGTGGGGGAATCCGGCGTCACCAGCTCCGGGTGGGCCCCCTCCAGGTCCTCCAACCGCCGCAGAAGCCGGTCGTACTCCATGTCGGAGATGGTGGGCGCGTCCAGCACATAATAGTGGTAATTGTGCTCGTTCAACGCCTCACGGAGCTGTTCCGCCTGAGTTTTTACGTCCATATCAGCCGTCCCCTTTGTCAAAATTCAAATAAGTGTCGGGCGTCTCACCCACAATCACCGTCTCCGCCACGCACACGCTGCTGCTCACCGACACGGGGAGCACCTCCCCGGGCAGGAACAGCCGCACCGTTGCGTGAATGTCCAGGCATACCCGGTGCAGGGTCTGGTTCACCCCGGCGGACGTGAAGGAGTTGGCGTAGTCCGCCGTCACCTCCCCCACGGAGTCCACCGACACCCGCACCCGCGGGCCCGCGCCGGACAGCAGGGGCTGTCCCGTCAGCGTCCCCAGGGGCACCCCCAGCGACTCGCTGTCCAGGGCGGCCAGCTGCCTTGCCACCGCCTCCACCACCTCCCGCTTGAAGCGGCTGTTGGCCGCGGTGTTGCTGGTGATGGAGGTCACCTTCCCCGCCCCGTCCCTCTCCAGGCTCACAAAGTCACCGTACTCCAGGTGGTTTTCCTGGAGGCAGTTGTCCACCGCTCCGGCAATGGCCTGGGTCATCAGGTTGGCGGCCTGGCTGGTTGCCACCGCCTCCAGCACGGGCCGCAGCCGTCCGTTCAGCGTATGGAGGAACAGGCCCGCTAACACCAGCACGCCCACAACGGGCAGCACTGCCGCCAGCGGTCCCTCCCGGCGCAGATAGTGTGTCAACCGTTTCAGCTTTACAGGCATACCGCCACCCCCTATAGGGCACTGTATGCGCAAAACAGCCCGGCCTATGTCAGTCCCGCAGCAGTTCCTCCGCCGCCAGCATTACCCCGGTCTTACCCGACTCAT
>OFFX01002644.1_pt1 | contig 10834 bp, 9 predicted proteins | sample 1521511 | NCBI WGS metagenome assembly OFFX01 (sample SAMEA3504125, study PRJEB24116) | mouse gut metagenome | biome: mouse gut; feature: mouse-associated habitat; material: faeces | place: Denmark | collected 2011
TTGGGCGTGTTAGGGCCTGTTTTGTTTAAGAGTGGATGTTTATAAAAGGGCAGGCTGGCAGGCTTGCCTTTTTCGTAACAAAAGTTTCAGGATGAAAAACCAGAAAGGAGCATAATGATGCAGATAGGATTACGTTTTCATGACGCAAAGGTACTTCCCTTTGAGGAGAGGATCAGGGAGGTGAAAAACCAGGGCTTTTCCTGTGTACATATGGCACTCTCTAAGGTGATGCCCAACCCGGCGCTTTCAGCCCCGGAGGCGCTTACGCCAGGCTATGCCATGTATCTGAAGAGGTGCTTCCAAAGGGAAGGGATGGATGTGGCAGTGCTGGGGTGTTATTTTAACCTGGCCAATCCCAACCCGGGGCAGTTAAAAGAGATTGTGGAAACATACAAAACCCATATCCGCTTTGCGTCCCTGTTAGGCTGCGGCGTAGTGGGGACAGAGACAGGTGCGCCCAATGAAGCTTATGCTTTTGAGCCTGCCTGCCACAGTGAGGAAGCCCTGGCGCTTTTTATTGAGAGGGTCCGCCCGGTAGTGGCATACGCGGAAAAAATGGGAGTGATTTTGGCCATAGAGCCAGTGTTTACCCATATAGTGAGCACCCCAAAGAGAGCCAGGAGAGTCCTGGATGCCATTGATTCCCCAAATCTCCAGATCATTTTGGACCCGGTGAACCTGCTGCACATCAGTAATTACAGGAACCAGAAAGAAATTTTTGAGGAAGCCATTGACCTGCTGGGAAAGGATGTGGCTATCGTCCACATCAAGGATTTCGTGGCAAAGGAAGAGGGGCTGGTTTCCATGGCAGCAGGGCTGGGGGAAATGGATTATACGCCTGTGATCAGGTTTATCAAGGAAAGGAAACCCTATATCCAGGCAACGCTGGAGGATACCATTCCGGAGAATGCGGTACAGGCAAGGGAATTTATACAGAAGCTGTGGGAGGAAGCCTGAGCCTTTGGGGCGCGGGGGGCTTTCCCTTCAAGGCTGGTTTACGGGAGAATAATGGGCGGCTGCTGAAATTCATTTAACCAGGCCTTTCCAAAGCGGCGGGAGGCTGTCTGGTTGTAAAGCATAGAGCAGCGGATGTCAGAATTTAACAGGTGGTATGCTTCACTGTCCAGAAGGCGCTTTGCGCTGGCAAGTTTGGCGATCAGGGGAATATTGCTGTTTTTCTTTATTCTGGCCAGAAGGGGGGAGGCGCTTTCCCGGAAGCCCAGCAGCCTTGCGTAGGGGGCAGGCAGGCGGCGGTCTGGCAGGGCAGGGAGAAAACAGCCGGGGGTTTTCAGGTTCAGCAATATGTGTATGAATATCCGGCTGATCCGGGTGTAGGTCAGGTCTTTGGATTTCAGCCGGGTGCAAAATCCGGTAAAGCTGTCAAAAAAGGGAAGGTTTTTGCGGATTTTATCGGAAAGGCTGCCTGTGCAGTCAAGGTAACTTGCAAATCCCTGCTCCTGCTCCATTAACAGTTTGTAATAGAGAAGGGCGGAAAAATCGTCTTCTGTTAAAGGCGCTGTGAGCAATCCCGTTTCTGAAAGGGACCGGTAGATTTCCCTGGGCACATATGCTTCAATGGAAGCAGGGCTGTGGGAGAGTGCCTTTCGGATGGCAGAAGCGGAGGCTATCAGGGAGCCGGAATCCCCTAAGGCGGCATCATGGTAGCCTGCCCCTTGTCTTTGGATGGTAAAGGGACGGATGGGGCTTTTGGATGCATACAGGGCCTTGCAGTACTCCAGGGCAAGGATGTTGTTGGGGGAAGAAAACAGCCCACAGGCCAAATCCATGCTTAAGGGAAAAGAACCGGCCCCGCAGGGAGGGCCGGAGAGCAGTTTCCGGAGAGCCTGTTCCCTGGCAGCAGGGAAAGAGAGGCCTTCTTTGAGAAAATGATTGGTAAAAAGAGAAAGCTTACTGTGGTTATCTGTAAGAAACCGGGCAAGCTCTGTGATAAGGGACAGATCCCCCAACTCACTCCCAAAGGATAAAATGTCTATGGCGTTTAGCTGGCCAAGCAGGGCCACCGCGCCCTGGGCGAAAAATTCCGCGCTGGCTGTGGCGTAAAGGGCGGGAAGCTCAATCACTGCGTCCGCACCGCCTAAAAGGGCCAGCTTTGCCCGGAGATGTTTAGGGGCGAAAGCGGGGGCGCCCCGCTGGACAAAGTCGCCGCTGATAACGGCCAGGATATAGTCGGCCCCCGTCTGGCGGCGGGTTTGTTCTATCTGATACCGGTGGCCGTTGTGGAAAGGATTATATTCTGCAATAATGGCGGCTGTTTTCATGGGATGGCTCCTTCCTTGCGTGCTATTAACCAAAATGTATCATAAAAAGGATAAAAAGGCAAATTTGTATTGAAATTTACACAATTTTTTGTTAGTTTCTACTTGTTCGGATTATTGGTTTAAGATATAATTTTTGTATAAAATTTGTATAAAATGTAAGCTCTTATGTTGTATGATGAAGAAGCATAGGGGCAAAACGCGCAGAAAATGATGTTCAGGGGCAGAGGTTACAGAAATGTTTTGCAGCGCGGATGGAAAGGAGAATAATGGGTTATGTCTTATATTGATGTGATTAAAGACAAAGCAAGAATGGACAGGAAAACAATTGTCCTGCCGGAAACCACAGACAAAAGGACGCTGATTGCCGCTTCCCAGATTGTGAAGGAAGGCATTGCGGACATTATCATGATTGGCAATGAGGAAAAAATCATGGATGGCGCTACCTGGCTGGAGATTGAACTGGACGGGGTGAAGATCATCAATCCGGAAACCAGTGACAAACTGGATGCTTATGTGAACCTGCTGTATGAAACGCGGAAAAACAAAGGCATGACGCCGGAGAAGGCAAGGGAGATCCTTCTGGGCGATTATCTGACTTTCGGCGTTATTATGGTAAAGGCCAACGATGCGGACGGCATGGTGGCGGGAGCTTGCCATGCCACGGCGGACACCCTGCGCCCTGCCCTTCAGATTTTAAAGACAGCGCCAGGGGTCAAGCTGGTGTCAGGGTTCTTCCTTATGTGTGTGCCGGACTGTGAATTCGGTGAAAACGGCACATTCCTGTTTGCAGACTGCGGGCTGAACCAGGATCCCACAGCGGAAGAATTAGCAGCTATCGCCGACTCTTCTGCCAAGAGCTTTAAGAGCCTGGTGGGGAAAAAACCCATTATCGCAATGCTTTCCCATTCCACCAGGGGCAGCGCCAAGCATGAGCTGGTAGATAAGGTGGTGGAAGCTACGAAAATTGCCCATGAAAAATATCCCCATCTTACCGTGGATGGGGAATTGCAGCTGGATGCCGCGCTGGTGCCCCATGTGGCCAAATCCAAAGCGCCGGGCAGCGAGGTGGCGGGCAAGGCCAACGTTTTGATCTTCCCCAACCTGGACTGCGGCAACATCGGGTACAAGCTGGTACAGAGGTTAGGGAAAGCGGAGGCCTACGGCCCCATGCTCCAGGGCATTGCCCGGCCTGTTAACGATCTGTCCAGGGGCTGTTCCTGGCAGGATATTGTAGGCGTTGTAGCCCTTACGGCAGTGCAGGCGCAGCTTGCGTATTAAAAGTGGGAAAAGAGGTTAAAAGCATGAAAGAAATGAATGTTCTTGTAATAAACTGCGGAAGCTCTTCTTTGAAGTTCCAGCTGATCAATTCTGTTTCCGAGGAAGTGATCGCGAAGGGGCTGTGCGAGAGGATCGGCATTGATGGGAGCCAGATGTCCTATACCCCTGCAGGGGGGGAGAAGAGGGAGACGGTCACCCCCATGCCAGACCATACCCAGGCAATCAGGCTGGTACTGGACGCCCTTACTGGCCAGGAGGGCGGGGTGGTAAAAAGCCTTGCGGAAATCGGCGCAGTAGGCCACAGGATTGTTCACGGGGGCGAAAATTTTGCCACATCCACTGTGATCACCGAGGATGTGCTTAAGGCCATCGAAGAGTGCAACGATCTTGCGCCTTTGCATAATCCCGCCAACCTTATTGGTATCAGGGCATGCCGGGAGCTGATGCCGGATACCCCTATGGTAGCTGTTTTTGATACGGCTTTCCATCAGACCATGCCGGAGGAGGCTTATCTTTACGGGCTTCCCTATCATTATTATGAAGATTATAAAGTCAGGAGATATGGTTTTCACGGTACCAGCCATTCCTATGTATCCCACCGGGCGGCGGAGATGCTTGGGAAAGAGTATGAGGGCTTAAAGGCCATTGTCTGCCACCTTGGCAACGGGGCAAGCGTTTCTGCGGTAAAGGGGGGCAAATGTGTGGATACCTCCATGGGGCTTACCCCCCTGGAAGGGCTGATCATGGGAACCCGCTCCGGGGATCTGGACCCTGCCATTATAGAGTTTTTATGTAATAAGGAAAATAAAACCGTCAAGGAAATCCTCAATGTGTTAAATAAAGAATCAGGCGTGTTTGGCTTATCAGGCGGTTTTTCCTCTGATTTCAGGGATTTGGAGAAAGCTTACAGGGCGGGGGATGCTTTTGCCATCAGGGCAATGAAAGCCTTTGCTTACCGTGTGGCTAAATATATTGGCGCTTATACGGCGGCAATGAACGGGGTGGACGTTATCTGCTTTACCGCGGGAATCGGTGAAAACAATCCTCTGATCAGGACAATGATCGGGGAATATCTTGGTTATCTTGGCATTACTATCGACGAAGAAGCCAATGCAAAGAGGGGGGAAGAGACGGAAATTTCCACCCCGGAAAGCACTACGAAAGTGTTGGTGGTCCCCACCAATGAAGAACTGGCTATTGCAAGGGAGACGGTTGCGCTGGTGTAAGAGGGAAGAACCATTAAGGGCAGATAAGGGCTGGCAAGAGGGCAGCAGATGATAAAAGAAGGAGGGGCATTGGTCTGGTTGTGGGCAAACAGGCCAATGCCTTTTAAGCAGGCCTTTTAAAACAGGATTTCTGTATTGCCAAAAATAAGGGCGTGTGTTACAGTGTTAAAATAAGGAGCTGTTTCAAAATCACCAGGGACAGCCCCTGCCCAGTGGGCTGTTGCAGGATAAGGTTCATCTTATTCCGGCTTTCTGGTGTAATCTGCTTTGCATATCCGGCGTTTTCAGCCAAACATCCAAAGCAAAAATTAAAAAGATGGGAGGAAAATGCCTTTGAGGGAGTTTTATTGGACTTATAATGAAGTATAATGATAGTAAATGACAGATAAATTTGCTGTTTGCCATAAGGTTTGGAAGCGAGGCAGAAAATCTTATTGACAAAAGAGAACATTTGTTTTATAGTGGTTAAGAACAAATGTTCCTGACAAATGCTGGTCTACACAGATTAAGTATCATCGAAGGAAAAGGAGACATTCATTTATGGAAAAGGAAAAAGACAAAGACGATAAATTAAAGGCCTTGGAAGCGGCCCTTGGGCAGATTGAAAAGCAGTTTGGCAAAGGTGCGGTGATGAAGCTTGGGGATCCCTCCGCGCAGATGAATGTAGAGACGATTCCCACAGGTTCCCTGAGCCTTGACATTGCCCTGGGGCTGGGCGGGATCCCCAAGGGCAGAATTGTTGAAATATATGGGCCGGAGTCCAGCGGTAAGACTACAGTGACTTTACATATGATTGCGGAAGTGCAAAAGAGAGGCGGCATTGCAGGCTTTATAGATGCAGAACATGCCCTTGACCCTGTCTATGCCAAGAACATTGGCGTAGATGTGGATAATCTTTATATTTCCCAGCCGGACAATGGGGAGCAGGCCCTGGAAATTACAGAAACTATGGTCCGTTCCGGCGCTATTGATATCGTGGTGGTGGACTCGGTTGCGGCACTGGTCCCCAAGGCAGAGATTGACGGTGATATGGGAGATTCCCATGTGGGGCTGCAGGCGAGGCTGATGTCCCAGGCTTTGCGGAAGCTGACGGCAGTAATCAGCAAATCCAACTGTACAGTAATATTTATCAACCAGCTCCGTGAGAAAGTGGGGGTAATGTTCGGCAGCCCTGAAACTACCACAGGGGGGCGTGCCCTGAAATTCTATTCTTCTGTCCGGCTGGATGTAAGAAGAATTGAGTCCCTGAAACAAAGTGGGGAAACGATCGGCAACAGGACCAGGGTCAAGGTGGTTAAGAACAAAATTGCGCCGCCCTTTAAAGAAGCGGAGTTTGACATTATTTTCGGTGAAGGCATTTCAGCGGTAGGGGATGTGCTGGATTTAGCTGCCAGCGTAAATATCGTAAATAAGAGCGGTGCCTGGTATGCTTATGGGAGTTCCAAGATTGGCCAGGGGCGTGAAAATACCAAGCAGTACTTAAAGGATAACCCGGAAATTTTAAAGGAGATAGACCATAAGGTCCGGGTCCATTTCGGCCTGGAGGAGGGCGAAGGGGCACCTGATGCCGCTGATGGCAAGGAAGCACCGGAAAAAGCAGCCAGGGAAAAGGATGGAAAAGAAAAGGAACCCAAGGCGGAAAAGAAAAGTAAATAAGACAATGGCAGTCATTGCGGCAAAGGATGCCGCCGGAGGGCAAAAAACAGATGACAGTAACAGAACTGACAGAATTGGCCAGGTCCAGGATAATGATAAAAACACAGGAGGGGCCGGCCTTTGTACTGTATAAGGGAGAACTGCGGGTTTATGGGATAGAGCAAGGGCAGGAGCTTGGGCAGGAAGCTTACCGTGAAATCATGGAAGAGCTTCTGCCCAAAAGGGCAAAAAAAAGAGCGCTGAATCTATTGAAGAACCGTTCCTATACTTCTGCCCAATTAAAGGGAAAGCTTGAAACGGGAGGCTATCCGGAGCAGATTGCCCAAGAAGCGGTAGACTATGCGGCCTCCTTTGGATATGTGGATGATTGCCGCTATGCGGCGGATTTTATTGAATACAATAAAGAAACCAAAAGCCAGATGCGGATTTTCATGGATTTACAGAGAAAGGGCATTCCAGAGCATGTAATCCGGGAAAGCTGGGATAAAATTGTGGGTGATGGCAGGCAGGAGCTGGAAAAAGAACAAATTGTGCGATGGATAAATAAAAAACATTTTTCTCCGGAAACCGCTACTTTACAGGAAAAACAGAAGATCATGTCATTTTTATATAGAAAAGGGTTTTCAATTGATAACATAAGAAGTGCACTTTCACTTGACATAAACTCCTTTTGCGTTTAAAATTTAAGTATTGTAAATTGCTTTTAGAATGTTTATATTACAATAAATTGACATCCCGTTGTGTCAAGGTTTGTACATACATTCTATATAGATCAGTACAATGAAAATTTAATAAGGAGGTGCTCCTGTAAATGCCGCAAGTTTTGATAGCAATCTTCGTCACTCTGATTGTGTCGGCTCCTGTTGCGTGGATTTTGGCTACCAATTATTACAAAAAAGTATCGGAAGCTAAAATAGGCAACGCAGAGGAAAAGGCGCGTGAGATTATTGATGAAGCCCTGAAAACTGCCGAGACGAAAAAGCGCGAGTCCTTGCTGGAAGTAAAGGAAGAGTCCATCCGTACCAAAAACGAGCTGGACAAGGAAATCAAGGAACGTCGTGCAGAAGCGCAGCGCTATGAGCGCAGGGTTCAGCAGAAGGAAGAGAACATCGATAAGAAGTCAGATGCGATTGAGAAGAAGGAAGCAAACCTGGCTGCCAGGGAAGATGAACTGGCAAAGCTCCGGGTTGAGGTTTCCAAGCTGAATGAACAAAGATTGCAGGAACTGGAACGAATCTCTGGTTTAACCTCCGAACAGGCAAAAGAGTATTTATTAAAAATTGTTGAAGATGAAGTGAAACATGAAACGGCTGTGATGATCAAGGAAATGGAGAGTCGCGCCAAAGAAGAAGCGGACAAGAAGGCAAAGGAATATGTGGTTACTGCAATACAGAAATGTGCTGCTGACCATGTGGCTGAGACTACGATTTCAGTTGTCCAGCTTCCCAACGACGAAATGAAGGGAAGGATTATTGGCAGGGAAGGACGTAACATCAGGACCCTGGAAACGCTTACAGGTGTTGACCTGATTATTGATGATACGCCGGAAGCTGTTATTTTATCCGGATTTGACCCCATTCGCAGGGAAGTGGCAAGGATTGCGCTTGAAAAGCTGATTGTGGACGGGCGTATTCACCCGGCCAGGATTGAAGAAATGGTTGAGAAAGCGCAAAAAGAAGTCGAGATCATGATTAAAGAGGAAGGTGAGGCAGCAACTCTGGAGGTAGGGGTGCATGGCATACACCCTGAACTTGTGAGATTATTGGGTAAGATGAAGTTCAGAACCAGCTACGGGCAGAATGCGTTAAAGCATTCTATCGAAGTTGCCCAGCTTTCAGGGCTTCTGGCTTCAGAACTTGGCCTTGACGTAAGGATGGCCAAGAGAGCGGGGCTTCTGCATGATATCGGAAAAGCGGTGGATCATGAGATGGAAGGGTCACATATACAATTGGGCGTTGAACTGTGCAGAAAGTACAAGGAATCACCAATTGTGATCAACGCGGTGGAATCCCACCACGGTGATGTGGAGCCTCAGACATTGATTGCATGTATTGTACAGGCTTCTGATACAATATCCGCTGCAAGGCCGGGGGCAAGAAGGGAAACGCTTGAAACCTATACAAGCAGATTAAAACAGTTAGAGGATATCACAAACAATTTTAAAGGTGTAGATAAGTCTTTTGCAATTCAGGCAGGTAGAGAGATTCGTGTAATGGTAGTTCCGGATCAGATTACTGATTCCGACATGGTACTTTTAGCAAGAGATATTTCCAGGCAGATCGAAGCTGAACTGGAATATCCCGGACAGATAAAAGTGAATGTAATCAGAGAATCCAGAGTAATTGATTACGCAAAATAACATGAAGAATAAGGAAAGTGTTGGGAAGGTAAGATCCCAGCACTTTCCTTATTTATTTGGGTTTACTATAATATACTGATTTATATTGTATAATATGGTTTGGCTGGTTTTAAATTGGTGTTAAGAAATAATTGGTGCAGATCGGGCAAGGCTATTGTTTTCTGTTTCTATACTCTAATATCTTATGGCCAGAGAGCAATATATGGCGAAAGACAGGAAAAAATCTATTGGAAGAAAGAATTTTCGGATAGGAAGGATTAATTGCGTCTCCGGGCATAAGGATTGAGAAGGAAAATAATGGGTCCAAAGCCATGTAAGCGAGCAAAAGGCAATAGAGGTAAGGCTACTTAATGGCTTTATATAAAGGCCTGGTTTGGGCTTAGACGAAGCTTTAGGGGTTTATAGTAGTATGTAGCAGAAATATGATATGGCGTCGTAAAAATGGGGAGTAGAAGATGTGTTTTTCTATTCCTTATTTTTATGATGTTAATTTTGGGATATTATCAATTTTAGGTGGTTAGTCAGTTAAACAATAATTTAAACTCCAAGCTGCCCAACAATGTAAAGTTCCTCACGGAAGGGAGCGGTGCTAATACAAAGTATTACATCCAGAATGGTGCTGATTCAGCGTCAAAAAAATTATTGGGTAGTGGTAACAATTTTGTTGTACTAAAAGGAAACTTGCTTGGGGCAGATTTGTCATTTAAAACTACTAGCACTACTGCTGTTGTAAATGGTTTCACTAAAATTGTTGTAAATGAAGTCTCACTGACACCTGTAGACGGTGGGCAAACACAGCATGAAAGCTTTATCGAATTAGGGATGAATGATGGGACTGGCAATAGAATTATAAAACGTATAACAAGCACAAATCAACCTGCAAGTATTGCAAAAGGTACCGAATACACAATTCCCTCTGGCGAATGTTCAGTTGGCTTTTGGGTAGGCTGCTTCAAAAATAAGGCAGTATTTGATATTAAAATAGTCCCTTAAAGAATTATGAAAAACATATACTTCTTGTCAAGTGGTATAATTTGCTGTTGGTCAAGAAATGAAGTGGTACATGTGCTATAATATTTATCTTCTTGGCCATACCATGGTAATAATATATTTTTCCAAGTATTGATAGACACTTAGGCATGACATTTTGATTATTATTCTATAAGGAATATATTACAAATCAAGCCTCCGGCATTATCTACTGTTTGTGCTGTATACAATCCCCTGTAAGTAAAGATGCCTGTTTGGTTATCATATGATTTAGAAAAAGCTGAACTCCAATAATTTGATTTGCCAGTCCAATATCCTCCATTAACAGAGTACCCATATATTGGCTCAATAATAAAATTATTCACTGATAAGTTTCTATAGTCTTTGGCAATGTTGGTTACATTTATTGTACCTCCCTCTCCTTGGGTAGTATATATATTGGTAATAGTTGCTGACTTAAAAGGGAATACTGTATCAGCACCGCCTTTAGTTTTATACCCTGTAATCTTGCCAGCAGAATCGTAAATGAACTGTGGCCTGGAGTTTAAATTATTGTTTAGTGTATCATCTACATCATTTCTGGTATCATATCTTAAAAACATAAAATATGGAGGTTTTGCCATGAAAGAACAAATTATCTGCGAGATCCTGCACCACCTGCCATCCTTCCTGCCTGGGCAGCTCTCAGAGGTCAAAGAAGCGGTCAGGATAGTATTGTGTAAGTATGAGCTTACCCAGAAGGAAACTGCCCTGCAGGCAGTCAATAATACCAGCCTGCATTATATGCAGATGTATTTAGAGTCCTGTGAGCAGGCTGGGAAATCTAAAAATACTGTAGAGCTTTATAAATTCCACCTGTCACGTTTCCTGTCATATACAAACAAGGATGTTGCAAATATCAGTGATGATGATATCTATACATATCTATATAATTACAGGCACAGGAGGCCTGTGAGCAATTCATATTTAAACCACCTGCGCCTTATACTGAACGTATTTTTTAAATGGCTGATCAAAAAACGGCTCCGGGCATCCAACCCGGTAGA
>OFFX01002649.1_pt1 | contig 10817 bp, 13 predicted proteins | sample 1521511 | NCBI WGS metagenome assembly OFFX01 (sample SAMEA3504125, study PRJEB24116) | mouse gut metagenome | biome: mouse gut; feature: mouse-associated habitat; material: faeces | place: Denmark | collected 2011
TTCACAGGATCCCTCCGTTTTTCCTCATAACCTTACTTTTTATCTCCAATTATTGTATGGTAGTGTCAAATACAACCTCATTTTTTATTGCTAAAACCTTGATTTATGGGAGGCTGCAAATAAAAAGAGCATTGACCTCCTACTTTAGTAAACATACCAAGTACAACATGCAAGGCCGTAAAAATATAAATATATTTGCTCTCCTGATACGCCAACACAAAACCCGATCCACTTTCACATGTACCAGCGTCGTGTAAACGTACAGAATATTTTTTGATATCTTTTTCATATTTACACATATCCTGTATTTCCATGCTTCAAAATCCCCTTCTAAAATTTTATGAGCCCAACAACACATCATTATCAATTCTGATAGGAACTGTATCAAGCTGATAAAAGCTCAAAGACCTCAATCTTCCATCTCTTCCTTTTAAGACACAACAATTTTGATCCCAGTTTCCTTCCCTTCTCTCTGCCTACCAAAAGCTTTCTTTTTCTCTCCACCAATTATAATTGCAATATATTTCTGCAGTTTCTTCAGAATCAAGTATAGAGGCAATTAGGGCTAATGCTCCCTTTCCTGGATGTTTATATCTCTCATGCCCTTTCGTACTGATAAGATATCTATTTGTCCGGAATGTACGCAAAAATTCACCGCTTATATTATGGCTACTCCCATGGTGGGGCAATTTAATCAAATCCACCTTTAAAGATCCCCCCTCCCTGCCAGTCCTCCGTAAATACTCCTTGCCCGGAATCTATAAGAATATTTACCTTTTTCTTCTGCTTACCACATCTTATTAAAATACAGTCTCCTATCCCTGCCTTTGTCATCCATATTTCCATCGACATATTCCTGCACCTCAATTTGAAACCAACAAATATTTTCCTTCTAAAAATATCTTTTATACAAGTATATCACATTCTGTCAGTTATCCAAAGAAAATATAGTCATTAATTGTCAATAAATTGCTCAATATAATACTCTTTGACATACCAGATTGTATCGAACTTAAATTTCTATTTGTATTTTTCATTGCATAAGGTTATACTAAAAGAAAAGGAAGGAGACGACAGTCCAATGACCTCAAACGGAAGTAAATTTAAAATAGAAGATTTATATATCGGCATGGAAATCAGCGACAAGAATCAGCTCAGCAATATATATAACACATGGATACTGCTGGTAAAAGGTAAAAATGATGATGTCTATACCGTGCAGTTCATAGGCCGGGAAACAAATGCAGAGTCTGATAAACTGTTTGCACCGGGCAATGTAGTATGTCCCGTCTATAATGACAGCCTTGAACTGGAGGGGGATATCTACTATGAAGAATGATTTTATCCTACTTGAACTGAACCACCGGAATGAAATAAGGGCCGATGTGAATATGACGATAAAAAGCCTGGACATTACACGAATCGGACAGATAAACGTCAAAATTGATACGGGATGCCCCTACACCTCCATACCTATCAGAAAGCTTGGCATTTCAAATGAAAAAGCTCGTCTGATGAAACAAGCCGATTGTGCTGATTCCTCCATCAAAAAGGAAATATCTTTCGGAGTCAATGACTCAAAAGAAAAACGCGAGTCGGACAAGGAAAAACTCAGGACAAAGAAATATATGGAACTCCAGTCCGTGACTTTCGAACACAAAGACCTCGAAATTGATTTCCATGGAATCTGTCTGAAAAAGGACTTCGTAAAAATCAGCTACGACAGAAGCGGCAATATCCTCATTGGCATGGATCTCCTGTCCCAGATGGACATACATATCGGAAAGAGCAAAATATTGGGGAAAACGGTATTTCTTGCCTGCCCTTATGCCAGCATGAATGCTGATTATCTCCGTGCTCTGAATGAGCATTTTGATCTGCTGGATATATCTTATCAACAACATAATATCCCTTACAAGACCTGAAAAAAGGGCTGTCGGAAATCTGTGAAGATGCCGTTGCAGCCCATATCGGATGAGGTTTATCTTTCCCCGTCCGACTTTCCCTTTTATTCTCCGGCAACAATGTCCTCGTAGCCGGCAGCGTCAAAATCCCCCAGTGACGCATGGTTTGTCAGCGCTTTTATAATTCTCCATCCCTCTCTGCTGTGAACGGCATTCTGAGGAATGGGGGTAAATCCGAAATCAAGGTAAATCCTGCAGGCAAGCCATGTGGTGGTCTGCGTGGGAATTTTGGCATGCGTATAGCCCAGTCCGCGCATGATTCCCAGCACATACGCTATCAGCGCCCTGGACAGTCCCTTTCCCTGACAGTCCCTGCGCACCGCAACCCAGTGCAGCCAGCCATCACCTGACTTGTCCCTTCCGGTTATGTCAAAATACGCCGTGGCCGTTGCCACCTTTCTGCCATCCCCGTCCTCCACGAAAACCATCCGGTTTCCCAGAATACTTTCCTGGGAGCCATAGTATTTCTCCCAGACTTCCCTTCCCTGCTCATAACTTTTCAGTTCCTTTGCCGACATTTCAATGTCGATCCAGTGCTCCCTGTCACCCTGGACATAAAAGACAAAGCGGTATCCTTCCGGCAAAGGAAATTCCGGAAGCCCCTCCAGGTTTCGTTCCAGCATTAATTCGTAATACCGGATTCTCTCGTCATGATTGTCAAATAATAAGTTTTTCCCGCACATTTTCGGCACCTCCCGGCCCGCCTCCGGCTTCTCCCGGCTTTCCAGGCTCCGCCTCCCGGCGGCACATTTTGCCCGTCTTTCGTTTTCTCCATCTTTCCAGGCCCCGCCTCCCGACAGCGCATTCCGCCCATCTGTGGCTTCTCCCGGCGGCGCATTCCACCCGTCTTTAGTTTTCCCCCATCTTTACCAGCTTTGCTGCCTGGTCGGCGGCAATACACGCTTCCAGAATTTCCTGTATGTCCCCGTTCATCACTTTGTCAAGCTTGTAAATCGTCAGTCCGATACGGTGATCGGTGACACGGCCCTGAGGGAAATTGTAGGTGCGTATCTTCTCCGAACGGTCCCCGGTTCCGATCTGGCTCCTGCGCATCTCCGCTTCCGCGTCATGTCTCTGCTGCTGTTCTATGTCATACAGTTTTGCTTTCAATAAGGCGTATGCCTTGGCCTTATTCTGAAGCTGGGATTTCTCCGTCTGACTATACACCACGATACCCGTAGGGTAATGGGTCAGGCGCACCGCGGAGTCCGTGGTGTTCACGCACTGCCCGCCGTTTCCGGAGGCACGCATGACATCGATTCTGACATCCTTTTCATCAATCACAATATCAATGTCCTCATCCACTTCCGGCATCACAGCCACGCTTATGGTGGAAGTATGAATTCTTCCCCCGCTCTCCGTCTCCGGCACGCGCTGTACACGGTGCACGCCGCTCTCATACTTCATTCTCGAATAGGCTCCCTGACCAGTGATCATAAACTGCACTTCCTTCATGCCCCCGATACCGATCTCGTCCACATTCATGGTCTCCACTTTCCAGCGCTGGCTCTCCGCGTAATGCACGTACATGCGGTAAATTTCCGCCGCAAACAGCGCCGCCTCATCCCCGCCCGCACCTGCGCGTATCTCCACAATCACATTTTTTTCGTCATTGGGATCCTTGGGAAGAAGCAGAATTTTCAGTTCCTTCTCCAGTTCTTCCATGCGCTTCTGGCTCTCGTTCAGGGTTTCCTTGATCATCTCCCGCATTTCTTCATCATTCTCTTCTTCCAGCATTCCCAGGGAATCCTGGATATCCTGCCTGCATTTCTTATACTCCGTATATGCTTCCACAATGGGAGTCAGGCTGCTCTGTTCCTTCATCAGCTTACGGAAACGCTCCTGGTTGGTCACCGTAGGTTCATGAAGTTCACCCATAATCTCCTCAAAGCGGATCAGTAAATCCTCCAACTTGTCAAACATAATTCCTCACATTCTCCAATCTGCCGGACGGTCTTGTCCCGCCAAAGCCCCGTTCTTGTTTACGGCATCTGCCTGTTGCCGCAGACAGCCGTTTTTATCAGTATGCCCAATAAATTTACTCCCTTTTGGGAAAAGTATTTTTCAAACCGAAATTTGTCTACTTCTTCAAGTTATTCTCTTTTTCAAAAAATGCCTTTTCTAAAATAAGATATTCTTGTTCAGAGCACACTTCCTTACACTTCTTTTTATACTCAACAGAACGCTCCAGCATAGCATTAATCTTTCCGCACGGAAACTCATCACATTGATTACATTTATCCACACTGTGCTCTCTTGTGCAATCCACTAATTGATAGGTACATTGTTTATGTAAAGAACAACCACTGCAGGCAATTTCTTCATTTGATACAACACACTCTCTCCATCCTACTTTGTACCACAATTCTGCAGCTGCTTTTAGTTCCTCCTCAGTATGTGCATTGTATCTTGGGCACTCCATACAATTATCACCACATAATGCAATTTTCTCTTTCATGAATTGCATCTCCAACTTCCGATTATATACTTGATTATAAAATGATATGTCTGCTGCCTGCAATGTATATTTATAAGCTCATTTTCCATGGGTACACAATTCCGAAAAAGGAATAAATTTATTCAAAATTCCGCACACCATGTACTACCCTGCAAAGACCTGCGTAATCTTTCACCACTTCTGTTTCCAGATATCCCGCTTTTTCCAGCAAATCCCGGACGGCATCTGCCTGATCATACCCGATCTCCAGGAACAGTTTTCCTCCGCCATAGAGATGTGCCCTGCTTTCCTGCACAATCCGGCGATAGTAATCCAGACCGTCCTCTCCGCCGTCCAGGGCCGCTACCGGCTCATGTTCCCTCACTTCCGGCATCAGATCCGCAATCTCTCCTGACCGAATATAGGGTGGATTGGAAACAATGATATCGAACTTTCCTGTAACATGTTCAAATAAATCACTGTGTATCAGGCGAAATCCCCCAAATCCTTCCTCCGGCTCCCCGGGATTATCTGTTTCCCTGTTCTCTCCCGGACATTTTCCTTCCCCGGGACACGCCGCCCCGGAAAGTGTTCCCGGATACTTCCCGCCCAGCAGCCTTACCGCATTTTTCTCTGCACAGGCCAGCGCTTTCTCCGAGATATCCGCTCCCACCCCCAGACAATGATTGCTGTAATGCAGGAGACTGATCAGGATACATCCCGAACCGGTACACATATCCAGCACACGCATGCCATCGTGAAGATTCCGCAGTACCTCCTCCACAAGAATCTCCGTATCCTGCCGGGGTATCAGCACATTTTCATCCACCGCAAATTCCAGTCCCATAAATTCCTGCACACCGGTCAGGTGCTGCAGGGGTATTCTGGACATACGCCGGCAGATCTTCTCCCGATAATCCGCTTCCTTCTCCGGCTCCACCGTCCTGTCCCCGTGCACCAGCAAATCATTTCGGGTGGTTTTGCACACAAACTCCAGCAAAAGACGGGCGTCCAGCTCTGCTTCCCCGATTCCCGCCCCTGCCAGCATTTCCTTTCCCTGCCGGTAAAGTTCTCCGTAAGTCATGACCTGGCATCTGCCGGGATTTCCTCCCGGTCCTCCTGATTCCGGTCCTCATCTGCCTCATACCCGAAGTGATCCGCCAGATATTTTTTCCAGTCAAATACCGCCTCCACGGCAGCGATGGCAGTCTCTACCATTTCCTTGTCCGGCTCCTTGGTGGTCATGCGCTGTACGGCCATGCCGGGCGCGGAAACCAGCCTTACCAGAATATTGTCCGACCGCCCTGCCAGCCGGATTATCTCATAGGAAATTCCCGCCACCACGGGCATCAGCAGAATGCGCAGGCCTACCCTGGCCGCCGGGTTTTCCACTTTTATAAAAAAGAACAGGACAATGCTCACCAGAAACACAAAAAAGATAAAGCTTGTGCCGCATCGTTTGTGAAGCCGGGAACTGCGCATGGCATTGTCCACCGTCAGGGGCCTGCCCCTCTCAATACAATTGATACATTTGTGTTCCGCCCCGTGGTAACGGTACAGCCTCCTGATATCCTTCATAATGCTGATCCCGCAAACATACAGAATAAAGATCAGAATACGGACGACTCCCTCAATAATTGTCACCAGGGACTGGTTCCGCAGCCAGCCATTGAGCAGGGATGACAGATAATAGGGAAGGACAATGAAAATGCCCACCGCCAGCACAATGGAAATACATGTCACCAGGACAGTCATCAGCTTTTCCCCGCCCGCGCTCCCGGGTTCTTCCTCTTCCTCGCAGAAAGATGCCGAGTAATTCAGACATCTGGTTCCCAGAATCAGGGAATCCACAAAGTTGAAGACACCCCTGATAAACGGCAGCTCTTTTATCCTGCTGCCTGCCAGAATTCCCTGATAGCTTTCCACGTCAACGGTGATACCCCCGTCCGGGCGTCTCACGGCTACCGCATATTTATCCTTGTTTTTCATCATAACGCCTTCCAGTACGGCCTGTCCCCCGATACCAGAATATCAATGTTTTCTTCTTGCCATCGTGTCCTCCCTGTCCCGGCTTTACTCACGAATGCCGGGCACAAAGCAAAATTTTCAGTTCTTACCATGACATGCCCTCTGGGGCGCGCCGCTTTCGCTGCTGATTTCCTTTTGCGCCCCTGCAATCGAGTAGGGGAACGTCCTTCTCCACTACTCGCCGCGCCGGGCGCATGTTGCGTCAGCAACTATTTTCCTTATGCGCCCGTGCGCATAAAAAAGGTTGAGATACCCGTCAGCACCTCAACCTTCTCCGCGATTCCTATTTTACGCCGTATTTCTTGTTGAACTTCTCAATACGTCCATCGGCTCTCGCTACTTTCTGCTGGCCGGTATAGAACGAATGGCACTTGGAGCAGACTTCCACATGGATATCAGGCTTTGTGGAACCGGTAACAAATGTGTTTCCGCAGTTGCAGGTCACCGTTGCCTGATAATACTTGGGATGGATTCCTTCTTTCATCTCATTCACCTCTCTATAACAATCGCACTATTATTTGTCGTTCACATCCGCACTGCTTATGGAACCACAAACAGCGCTATTATTGTAGCATATGGACAGCTTCCTTGCAAGTCTTATTTTAAATAAATTTGTTTCTTTTTACCATTTGTACGAAATCATTGTTGCTTCTTGTCCGTGAGAACATATCAAGAATGCGGTCAGTAGCCTCATCCGGCTTTAGACCATTCAAAGCCCTGCGCATAATATTGATGGCTTCCAGTTCTTCGCTGTTCAGCAGCAAATCTTCTCTTCTGGTTCCGGATTTCGCCAGATCGATTGCCGGGAAAATGCGCTTCTCGGAAAGCTTGCGGTCCAGAATCATTTCCATATTGCCGGTGCCTTTGAATTCCTCGTATACCACGTCGTCCATCTTGCTGCCGGTATCCACCAGTGCCGTGGCCAGTATGGTCAGGCTACCGCCCTCACGCATATTTCTCGCCGCACCGAAGAATCGCTTGGGCATGTGCAGCGCTGCCGGGTCAAGTCCGCCTGAAAGCGTACGTCCGCTGGGCGGCACCACCAGGTTATAGGCCCTTGCCAGACGGGTTATGCTGTCCAGAAGAATGACGACATCCTTCTTATGTTCCACCAGGCGCTTTGCACGCTCGATAGTCATCTCCGACACCCGCTTATGATGATCCGGCAGTTCGTCAAAGGTGGAATAAATAACCTCTACATTGTCTCCGCTGATTGCTTCCTTGATATCCGTCACCTCTTCCGGGCGCTCATCAATAAGCAATATCAGCATATGCATATGCGGATTCGTCCGCAAAATGGATTTTGCAACCTCTTTCAGTAAGGTAGTCTTGCCGGCCTTGGGCGGAGATACAATCATACCACGCTGCCCCTTACCTACAGGGCTGACAAGATCCATAACCCTCATGGCCACGCTGCATCCTGCAGTCTCCAGCCTGATACGTTCATTGGGGAAAATGGGAGTCATATCTTCGAAGGCCACACGCCTTAACGCTTCTTCGATAGTGTAGCCGTTGATAGTCCTGATAAACAGAAGTGCGCTGAACTTCTCCTGCTGTGTCTTAATACGCTTGTTGCCCCGCAGGATATCGCCTGTCTTCAGTCCGAAGCGTCGGATCTGGCTGGGCGCCACATACACGTCGTTCTCTCCGGGCAGATAATTCTCACATCGGATAAATCCGTATCCGTCAGGATACCGCTGGCCTCCTCGCCGCTGTCCAGTTCCCTGGGATAGGTCTTCTCGTCGTAAACCTCATTGGAACGGTTGGGCCTGGCTGCTGCCGGAGCCGGCTGACCTCCCGGTGAAGCCGACGGCGTTGCGGCCGCGGCACTGCCTGCGGATGCCGGAGCCTCCTGCTTTTCCTCGGTCTTCTGAATACTCTCGCTCTGGGCCGAGGCTTCGGCTTTATAATTGTTTTCATACATAACCGCACCCTGCGCACGCTCTGACTTCTGCTGCGGCGGGACGGATCTTGTGTTCGTTACGACAGTACGCCTGCGTACCGATTTGAATGCGGCTGCACTGTCATGTGAATGCTGTGCCTGCTCACTCTTCACACTCTTCGCAGCGCTTTCTTCTTCCTGTCTTTTTACCCTCTCATCCTCTGCCAACATGGCTTCCACCAGCTCAGCCTTCTTCATGGACGATGTTCCTTTCAGCCCACGCGCTTTAGCCAGCTCTTTCAGCTGTACAAGTGCCAGCGATTCATACTTTTCTCTCATAAATTCCTCCTGATCTTCATAGTAACTACATTTTTAAACGGGGAGCACAGCCAGATTCGTCATTGACATGCTGCCTTTGAAGCATGATTGAATATCATGCCGTACCGACATTATAATACACTTTTCCAAAAATAGGAAGCCCTAATTTTAATTATGATATCATTGTCTTTCATTTATACCGCACTTTTGCTGATGAACCGTAAAATATTCCTGCGGAATCTCTTGCGAAGTGCCGAAATCTATTATATGATACAGATAGTTCTAAAATATACTGCATCAGATTCGGAAGGGGATAGTATAATATGTTTCAGGATCCGCTGACTTTATATAAATTAATCGTACTCTATATGCTGGACAGGGTCAATTTCCCGCTGACCAACGCACAGGTCAGCGATTTCATCCTGGAACGGGAATATACCAATTACCTGACGCTGCAGCAGGTTATCAACGAACTGCTGGATGCCCGGATGATTACTTCCCGCACCATCTTAAACCGTACCCATCTCTCCATTACACCGGAAGGACGGGAGACCCTGCTGTTCTTCCAGAACCGCATTAACCACGGCATCAAGAAGGATATTGACGGCTATTTCCGGGAAAACGAATATGTCCTCCGCAATGAGGTCTCCGTGCTGGGCGATTATTACTACCGGGCAGGCATCGGGGAATATGAAACCCACCTGGTAGCAAAGGACAGAGGCGTCAATCTGGTAGATATCCGAATGATCGTCCCCACGGAGGAGATTGCAAAAAACATATGCGACAACTGGGAGAAGAAGAATCAGGACATTTACCAGTATCTTACAGCCCAGCTGTTTTAGCGGATTTTGCTTCAGGACTTCCCTGCTTCCCGGGCCTCGGTCCTGAGTCTGCGCATATGTTCCCTTATCCTGGCTTCATAGCCGTTTCCGGTGGGTTTATAGAATTCTTTTCCGTTTAATTCATAAGGAAGATACTGCTGCTCTACATAATGATTGGGATAGTCATGTGCATACTTGTAGCCGGTTCCTCTTCCCAGCTTCGAAGCCCCCTTATAGTGGGCATCCTGAAGATGCGCCGGAATGGGCAGGTTCCCGCTCCGCCCCACTTCCTCCATCGCCGCGAACACCGCCTCGCAGGCCGCGTTGCTTTTTGGTGCGGACGCCACATAGGCTGCCGCCTGGGACAGGATAATCTTCGCCTCCGGCATGCCGATGCGTTCCACTGCCAGAGATGCGTTAACTGCGACTGCCAGCGCCTGGGGATCTGCGTTTCCCACGTCCTCCGCCGCGCATATCATAATCCGTCTGGCTATGAAAGTGACATTTTCCCCCGCATAGAGCATTCTGGCCAGGTAGTATACAGCCGCATCCGGATCGGAACCCCGCATACTTTTGATAAAGGCGGAAACGGTATCATAATGATTATCGCCGCTTTTATCGTACCGCACCGCTTTTTTCTGAATACATTCCTGGGCAACCTCCAGTGTGATATGTATTTTGCCGTCTCCGCTGCGGGCAGTACTCATAATGCCCAATTCCACGGCGTTCAGCGCATGCCTGGCGTCCCCGCCCGATACATCCGCCAGGAAGTCCAACGCGTCTTCGTCAATTACCGCGTCATAACTCCCCATACCTCTGTCCACATCATACACTGCCTTTTTCAGAAGCTCCCGTATCGCCTCCGGCGGAACAGGCTTCAACTCAAAGATAACGGATCTGGAAAGCAGTGCGCCATTGACCTCAAAATAAGGATTCTCCGTGGTAGCACCTACTAAAATCAGCGTGCCGTCCTCCACAAAGGGGAGCAGATAATCCTGCTGCGCCTTATTGAAACGATGAATCTCGTCAATAAAGAGAATGGTGCGCATCCCGTACATCCCCTGGATTTCCTTCGCCTTCGCCACTACCTCCTCCATGTCCTTCTTCCCCGCCACAGTGGCATTGATCTGGGTAAATTCGGCGCTGGTGGAATTTGCAATCACCTTTGCCAGAGTGGTCTTGCCCGTGCCGGGAGGACCGTAAAAAATCACGGAGCTGATCTTATCCGCCTTGATGGCCCGGTAAAGCAGCTTGTCCTTTCCGATGATATGTTCCTGGCCTGCCACTTCCTCCAGCGTCCTGGGACGCATTCTTGCCGCCAGGGGAGCCTCCTTCTCCATATCGTTATTCCGCATATAATCAAATAT
>OFFX01002651.1_pt1 | contig 10813 bp, 12 predicted proteins | sample 1521511 | NCBI WGS metagenome assembly OFFX01 (sample SAMEA3504125, study PRJEB24116) | mouse gut metagenome | biome: mouse gut; feature: mouse-associated habitat; material: faeces | place: Denmark | collected 2011
CCCAAAATACCGGGAGCGGGCGGCACGGTGCCTGGAGCGGGTCCACGGCGGGGACCTGCTGGACCGGCCCATGGGCGGACTGTCGGGGGGACAGCTCCAACGGGTGCTGCTGGCCCTGGCCCTGGAGCCGGTGCCCCACATCCTCATTCTGGACGAGCCCCTGTCCGGGGTGGACATTGAGGGGGAGCACCAGCTGCTGGATATGCTGGACGAGCTGCGCACCCAGTACGACCTGTCCATCTTCCTGTCCACCCACGACTTCGCCACCCTGAGCCAGTTTGCCGACAAGGTGATCCTCCTCAACCGCCGGGTGCTGAAGTCGGGCCCGCCGGAGGAGGTCCTGTCCTCCCCGGAGTTCTATGAGACCTTCCACCTGCGGATGGGAAAGGGGGGGGCGGAATGAGTATCTGGTACGCACTGGTGGACCTGCTCCCCTTCGAGTGGGCCGTACCGGGGGAGATGTACTTCATGAAGCACGCCCTGCTGGCGGTGCTGGTAATCACCCCTCTGTTCGGGCTGCTGTCCACCATGGTGGTCCACAGCCGGATGTCCTTCTTCTCCGACGCCCTGGGCCACTCCGCCTTTACCGGCATGGCCATCGGGGCCCTGTGCGGCTTCCACGAGCCCACCTGGGCGGCGGTGGCCTTCGCCATCCTCTTCGCCCTGCTGTTCAACCTGGTCAAGCGCCGCTCCGCCCTGGCCAGCGACACGGTGATCGGCGTGTTTTCTTCCACCGCCGTGGCGCTGGGCATCTTCCTGTCCACCCTGAACGGACGCTCCTTCACCCGGTTCAACGCCCTGCTGGTGGGGGATATCCTGTCGGTGGAGCCCGCCAAGGTGGGGCTGCTGGCCTTGATTCTGCTGCTGGTGGTCCTGCTGTGGCTGGCCTCCTTCAACCAGCTGATGCTCTCCGCCGTCCACCCCGCCCTGGCGGACAGCCGGGGGGTGCGGGTCTTCTGGCAGGAGACGGTGTTCTCGGTGGCCATCGCCGTGGTGGTCACCCTGTCCATGACCTGGGTGGGCCTGCTGGTCATCAACTCCCTGCTGGTCCTCCCCGCCGCCGCCGCCCGGAACGCGGCCCGGAATATGGGCCAGTACCACCTGTTCTCCCTGCTGGGGGCGGTCCTGGCCGGGATCGCCGGGCTGATGACCTCCTACTATGCGGGCGGCTCCGCCGGCGCGGCCATCACGCTGTATCTGGCGGTGTGGTTTGCGCTGACCTTTTTGGTGCGGAACAAGTAAAGAGCGCCGCCTTGACAACATGCAAGACGGTGCTGCGCTGGGGAAACGGGAACGCCAAAGGGCGGTTTGGCCCGGTTAGGCAGTTGCGAAGATTATGAAACCGCCCCGCCAGTTCAAGCTGGCCTTCGTGCAGTTCGAGCCACAACACGCTGAGCCACAACTGTCAACGTCAAACGGACAAGGCCGGAGCAATGCTCCGGCCTTGGTTCAGTCCTCGATGTTCACCAAAATGTTGTCCGTTCCGTGCTCCTCAAACTCGGCGATGTAGGCGTCGATGCGGCTGGTGAGCTCGGCGTAGTTGCTCTCGTCGATGGGGGCGTCGTCCATGTCCCGCCGGGCCAGGTCCTCGGCCAGGATTTCAAAAAAGACGTTGTTTTCATATTCCACGATGGCCTCGTGGATGCCCCCCTCCACAAAGGCCCGGGAGGGAATGATCTCCCCCTGATACAGCTCGGCCAGCTGGGGCATGCCCTCCAGGGCGGCCCGGCCAAAGAGCAGGCTCTCCACCTCGTCGTAGTCGGCGAAGCGCTGGTCGCCCCGGGTGGAGTTCAAGATCCAGTTTCCGATGTACACCAGGTCCAGCAACCGTCGAAACTGCTTTTTGTTCAGCTCCAAATTCATGGAAGCGCCTCCTCTCCGGGCATGAAGTGGTTCATATAGCATTATAGCCTCCATTTCCAATTTGTCAAATGGAGAAACAAGGCAATTCCCCTTGTTTTTTCAGACAAAATGACATACAATAAACTAGATACTTTACATAGGACCCCAAACTGTGTATAATACCTCAGACTGACCAAGGGTCCCCGGGATTTTCCAGCCCGGGGGACCAAATTCTGTCTAGGATTGGAGGCCCCTATGGAAAAGGAAGTGGTTATCTCCATCAAGGGGATGCAGAACTTTGAGGGCGCGCTGCCCGACGTCATCGAGCTGGTTACAGAGGGCCGCCTGGCCCGGGACGGGGAGAGCTACACCCTGTCTTACCAGGAGAGCGAGCTAACCGGCCTGGAGGGTACCCTCACCACCATTCAGGTGGACGGGGAACAGGTGACCCTGATGCGGGTGGGGGAGTTCAACTCCCAGCTGGTATTTCAGGAGGGGCGGAGGCACCTCTCCATGTATAATACACCATATGGCGCAATGACCATCGGGGTGAATACCCGGCACCTGCTGGCCCGGCTTACCGACCAGGGGGGCGATATCGAGGTGGACTACTCGGTGGAGGTGGACCACGCCCTGGCCGGCCGAAATATCTTCCGCATCAACGTGCGGGAGGCCGGGGGCGGGCTGGACACCTTGAAGCAGTAACGGCAAACGCTTGCATCATGTAGGGCAAGGGCGGTACCCGATTAGGCAAGGGCAGAGCCCTTGCCCTACATTACGTAAGTTTTACAACAGAGAAAAGGGGATATAACATGACAAACATAATCCAGGCCGCCAAAAACCAGGTGGCCGCTCTGACCCAGGCGGCCTATGAGAGAGCCGCCGCCGCGGGGGCCCTGCCCGCCGGGGCGGAGGTAAAGGCCACTATTGAGATTCCCAAGGACACCGCCCACGGGGATTACGCCTCCTCCTTTGCCATGGCGGGGGCCAAGGCGCTGCATATGGCCCCCCGGGCCATTGCCCAGGCCATTGTGGACCATCTGGAGCTGGAGGGCAGTTATTTCAATAAGGTAGAGATCGCCGGCCCCGGCTTCCTTAATTTCACCTTGGGTCCCAAGTGGTATGGGGACGTACTGTCCGCCGTGGAGGCCGAGGGCTCCGATTACGGCTCCAGCGACGAGGGCGTTGGCCGGAAGGTGATGGTGGAGTTTGTCTCCGCCAACCCCACCGGTCCCATGCACATGGGCAACGCCCGGGGGGGCGTGCTGGGGGATACCCTGGCCAACGTGCTGGCCCGGGACGGCTGGAACGTGTGGAAGGAGTTCTACGTCAACGACGCAGGCAACCAGATTAACAAGTTCGCCCGGTCCATCTACGCCCGGTGCATGCAGCTCACCCTGGGGGAGGAAAATTACCAGTTTCCCGAGGACGGCTATCAGGGGGGCGACATCAGGGAGCTGGCCCAGGGCTTTCTGGCCCAGGAGGGGATTTCCTTCCCCGGCGACACCGCCGAGGAGGACTGGCTGGAACAGATGGCCCAGTTTGGTCTGGAGCGGAACATCCCCAAGATGGAGAGCGACCTGAACAAGTACGGCATCCAGTATGACAAGTGGTTTCTGGAGTCCTCCCTCCACAGCTCCGGCTATGTGGAGGACACCGTCTCCCTGCTGACAGACAAGGGCTGGACCTACGAGAAGGACGGGGCCCTGTGGCTGAATACCACCGAGCTGCTGAAAAAGAAGTACCTGGCCGAGGGCAAAACCCAGGAGCAGGTGGACAAGCTGGATTTGAAGGACGATGTCCTCCGCCGGGCCAACGGGTTTTATACCTACTTCGCCGCCGACATCGCCTACCACCGCAACAAGCTGGAGGAGCGGAAGTTCGACCTGGTCATTAACATCTGGGGGGCCGACCACCACGGCCATGTGGCCCGCCTCCAGGCGGCGCTGGACGGCCTGGGCCTGGACGGCTCCCACCGGCTGGTGATTGTGCTCATGCAGCTGGTGAACCTGCTCCAGGACGGCAAGCCGGTGCGCATGTCCAAGCGGACGGGCAAGGCCATCGCCCTCCACGACCTGCTGGATGAGATTTCCGTGGACGCTGCCCGGTACTACTTCAACAACCGCACCCCCTCCAGCCCCCTGGACTTTGACCTGGACCTGGCCGTCCGGCAGGACAGCGAGAACCCGGTGTACTACGTCCAGTACGCCCACGCCCGCATCTGTTCCCTGATTGCCCGGCTGGCCGAGGAGGAAGGGGCGGCTGTCCCCGCCGCTGCGTCGGTGGACGCCGCCCTGCTCTCCACTGCGGAGGAGCTGGCCCTGGTGAAGGCCCTGGCCCAGTACCCCGAGGAGCTCCACCTGGCCGCCCGGGACTACGACCCCAGCCGCATCAACCGTTACCTCACCGCCCTGGCCGGGGACTTTCACCGCTTCTACAACGCCTGCCGCCTGAAGGGAGAGGCGGAAGCAGTTCTGTCCGCCCGGCTCAAGCTGGCCGACACCGTCCGCTCCGTCCTGGCTAACGGCCTGAACCTGCTGGGGGTCACCGCGCCGGAGAAGATGTGACCTCATCCGCCCCAGTGTGCGCACTGGGGCACCTTCCCCTAAAGGGGAAGGCTTTTTCCTACGCTTCGGTCTCTGCCTTATATTTCGGCTCCGGGTCGTCGGTAAGCCCCAGCAGATAGTCGGCGGAGACCTTGTAGTGCTGGCAGATCAGGGCGATGCGCTCGGCGGAGGTGGTTGTTCTGCCATGCTCGATCCCGATAATCTGAGTGTCTCCAATTCCTAACAGCTCAGCTAAAACTTTCTGCGTTTCACCGTGCTTTTTCCGCTGCTCCAAAATCCGCTGGCCGAAAAGTTCTTTAGAAAACATGGAAACACCCCTCGACATCCTTAATCTAATTGAGTATAATAAATAAAACCTTGATTATATTGCGGTTCCGGGAGGGCAAAAATGGAAGACATCTTATATCAGTTATTCAGCGGCGACTACGATATTACCCTGAAGCCGGACAAAAAGCAACAGGAACTATGCGCCCAGATATCTGTTGAAGCGGATAAAATTCAAGCGGCATTCGGAGACGCATTTCTCGACCGCCTGTGTGAGCTGGAGGGGGAACGGGAGGACTGGCGCAGCTATCAGTACTACCGCTCCGGCTTCCTCCTGGGCGCACGCCTGATGCTGGAAGTGCTGGGGCTGTAGGGCGCGACGACCCGGCGCGCCGAATCAGAACGGCCGAAAAGCGGCGGCGTGCCCAGTGGTCACGCCCTACAGGCTCCAATCAATCTTATCCTCGTTGGCGCACACCCGGCGCAGCTCGTCCCGGACCTCCATCAGGGCGAAGCCCAGCAGGTTTCGTCCCCGCCAGGCGGCGGGATTTTCCGCGTTCTCGTTGGCCTTGCCCATACCGATGCCCCAAATGCGGTCCCGGGGGCTGGCCTCCACCAGAATTTTATCCCCGGTGCGGAGTAAAAAGTCCTTCAGCTCGGGATTTTGCAGGAATTTTTGAAAATTCCCCGTCAAAACGATGGTGTACTTGCACTTATCCCACTCGGCCTGGTCAAAGTTTCTGACCTCCCGGCCCAGGGCCTTGATCTTCCCCTGGACGGTGGCGTCCAGAATTTTCTCCAGCGTCTCCTTGTCCCCGAAGAGCCGGGCCTTCTCCGCCATCATGAACTGCTCCATACAGCAGTAGGGCTGGGCCTCCACCCGAAACTCCGCCATCCACCACTGGCTCAGGCAGGTCTCGGTGATGTGGCCGTCCGGCTCGGGGGCGTGGCCCCAGAAGTGGACCCATTTCAGCTTTTTGCCGGCGATATACTGCCGTTCCAGCCATTTCCGGTTGTAGGCCGGCTCGCCGTTGGGCCGCCAGTGGCGCAGGAAGTAGTCCTCCCCGTCGTACAGCAGGGAGGGGTCCGGGTCCTCGTCGTCCTCCATCACAGAGACGTCGTCCCAGAAGACGGGGCGGGGAAACAGCCGGTCATACTCCTCCCGCTCCTTATCGCTGAGCTTGTCCCACCAGGCCCCCAGCTTGCAGACGTAGTCCTCGCCGTAGCCCATCCGCCAGCCGATGGAGTACTGGGGAATCTCCGGGCAGGCCAGCCACTCGGGGGCCTTCCACTTGTCCCGCATGGGTCAGCCCTCCATCGCGGCATCGTTTGGGCCGTTCTCCAGGTCGCCGGAGACCCAGATGGAGTGGCCGTAAAACAGGTCCCCGTCCCCAAACCAGAACTGAAAGGAGCCGTCCGCCCGGACCTCAATGGACTCCAGCTCCATCCGCTCCACAAACTGCTCCCGGGTGATCTCCTGAGGCTCCTCATCCTCCATCTGCCCGGCCCAGTCGTTGGCGGTGGACAGCAGCTCGTCCGCGGCATACTCCCGCACACGCCTGTCCCAGCCGGCAGCATCGGCCAGCAGGGCTTTGGCGTTCATCACACAGTCCGCCCGGTTCTCGTCCTGGTCGAACACCAAGGAAATCTCCGCCCCCAGCCAGTCCAGCTCCGTCTCGAACCAGTCCACCTGACGGTTGAGGGTGAAGGTGCCCAGCCCCTCCTCCCAGAAGGTGACGGGCTTTTTCTGCTCCTCCAGAATGGCCTTCAGGTCGGGGTCAAAGGCGGGCTCAGGCAGGTCCAGCAGCAGCAGGCGCTGGCCGTCCTCCGATACCCGGCCCTTGAACTTGATGATGAAATCCCGGGGGACCCTCCGCTGTAAATGCTCCAGCAGCTGGTCGTCAGCGATGGTGGACAGGACAAATTCCCCCCGGTGGATGTCGGGGCTGTCCTCCTCCATCCAGGCGGTCAGCCCGATGGAGGGCCTCCACAGCTTTTCCTTGCCGGCTTTTCCCCCGCCGAAGCCGTTGGCCCCGGTGACGGCCAGAATGGTCAGCTCCTCGGGCGCAAACTGAGCGGCCAGCTCCCTGAACTGCCTGTTCTCCTGCTTCTCCGGGAGCGGCTTGCGCTCCTTCTCCTCTGGCTTTTCCCCTTTGCTCTTAAATAAACCGAACATAACAGCGTTCCTCCTGTGTTCGTGCGCTGGGGCGGATATCATCCGCCCGTAACGAAACTATGACTGGCTGTGCGTAGGGCGCGACCACTGGGCGCGCCGCAAATTTGAGGGCATTTCAAGACGGCGCGCCGGGTCGTCGCGCCCTACATGGGGCAGGCATCCGCCTATTTCCCCGTGGAGCCAAAGCCCCCCGCCCCCCGGGCGGTGTCGTCCAGCTCGTCCACCATCTGGATGCTGGCCTGAATCACCGGGGCAATCATCAGCTGGGCGATGCGGTCGCCGGGCTGAACGGTAAAATCCGATTCCCCGGAGTTTTGAAGCCCCACCAATATTTCACCCCTGTAATCACTGTCGATCACCCCCACGCAGTTGGCGGGGGCCACACCGTGCTTGATGCCCAGGCCGCTGCGGGCATAGACCAGCGCCACATAGTCCGCCGAGGGCAGGGCGATGGCGATGCCGGTGGGGATGGTCCTCCGCCCTCCGGCGGGAATGGCCACCGCCCCATCCAGGCAGGCGTGGAGGTCCATGGCCGCCGAGCCGGGGGTGGCGTAGAAGGGCAGAGGGATTTCTTTCCCGATTTTAGGGGAAACTGCCTTGATTTTCAAGTCCATATTGTAAACTCCTCAAAAATTATTTTCCACGTCCACCACCCGCACGTACCGGCGCAGGGGGTACTCCCCGTCGTGGGCCTCGCCGGGGAAGGCGTCTGACATATGGGCGGGGGAGGTGATCCGGTTCACCCCCGCCTGGGCCAGCAGGCCGGTCAGCGCCTCCCGCTCCGCGGAGGGGCACAGCAGCCCCGCCGTCTGGAGCCGCCCCCTCTGCTGCCGCAGGATGGGGACGATCTCCTTCCGGGGCAGGCGCTTCACCAGCACATTGCCGTGGAGGTGGGACAACTCCAGGTTCATGTCCCGGCGCAGCGTGAGGGAGCAGTTCTGTCCGGGAAAATTCAGGTCCTCGAACCCGGCCCGGTCTACAATCTGTTCCAATGCCGTCTCCCTGGCGTAAAGGGCGGCCTGGGCCGCCTGACCGGAGGTTGTGTAGTGGGAGGCTGCGGCCTGTTCCAACACCGGGAGGAATTGCTTGCAGAACTGTTCGGCCAGGGACAAATACTCCGTGTCAAGGAAAATCACCTGACAGGAGGAGCACAGCAGTCCGCCGGTGCGGACGATGTGCTCCGCCAGCCCGGACAGGTCCAGCCCCGCCCAGCCCGACAGGTAGGCGAAGCTGAGCCGGTGGCCCCACTCAATAAGCTTGCAGCCCGGTGGAGCCAGCTTACGCATGGCAGAGATGGCCCCGTCCCCGCCCCAGGTGACGATCCCGTCGACCAGAGCGGCCAGGGCCTTGATGGTCCCGGAGTATTGGGAGGACAGGTCGAAGGCGTACAGCCAGGGGGCCAGCCGGGGCTCCAGCTGGGTCAGCTTCTGAAACACCGCCAGGGTAAGCCCCTTGTCTCCGTGGGGCAGCTTCACCAGGTTGATGTTGCCGGTGAGCAGGCCCTCCACAGCCGTGAAGGCGGGCAGACCCGCCATATTCCCCGGCGCGATGTGGAGCAGCACCCCCAGGGGCCGGACCTGGGAGCGCCCAAAGGGCCGGGGCCCGGCGAGACCGCCCAGCTCCAGGGCCAGACGCTCCTCCAGAGCGGCCCGGCTGATCTGGGGACGGACCCGCTCCAGCTCCTCCCGAGCCCCCGGCGGGGCGTACTGGGCAATGAGGGGGTCCAGCGCCCCGCTGTCCAGCTCCCGGACCAGGGCGTCCAGAGCGTTGAGCACCGTCTCCGTCTCCAGAGGCGGACCGCTGAGGGTTTGGGCGGTTTCCTCCTCCAGACACCCCAGAACGGGGTTCAGCTCCGAGTCAGGGAGAATTTTTCCGCCGGCGAAAATCATGGCATTTCCCCCTTTCCCAGCAGCTCCGCCGCGCCGGCGGCGCAGGTGGTGATGTCGTTCAGCCCCGCCCGGCCCAAAATAGTCAGGTAGGGGGACTTCAATCCGCAGCCGCAGTCCTCCCCGGGGGTGAGAAAGCCCAGGTCGTCGGTCATCACGCTGGTCACCGGGGTGGCGTTGATGAGGGGGGTAATCAGATTCACCAGGCCCACCTCCCCCATGGGCAGAGGTTTTAACGTGCGCACGTCCCGGATAATCACCCGGGCGTAGGCGGGGAGGTGGAAGTGGTGTTTTTTACAGGTGTTGAAGAAAATCGGGTGCTCCACCGCCCCGAAAAACTCGTGAATGTTCTCCTCCTCCACCCCCAGCACCCGCCGGGCCAGGGCGTAGAGGGTGGACTTGTCCACCTCCTGGGCGTAGTGCTGCTTCCAGCCCCCGGCCAGCAGGATTTTAGAGCCCTTGGGCAGGCGCACCGACAGCCCCAGCTCCTCCAGGCGCTCCATGCCGAACCAGAGGTAGGAGGGGAAGGCCACAATCCGCACCGGCAGAGCCCCCCGGGCCCACCGGGCCAGAGTTTTTACCGCCCCGTCCAGATCGGGGAGGTAGCCGCCGTCCTTCCACTTCAGGGCGTAAAACCGGCCCACAGGCGGGGCGAAGTGGGTCAGGCCGAACATGGTCCGGGCCACCCCCATCCGGTCCTGCTTCCCCGGCTTGTAGCCCAGAATCACATAGCGGGCGGGCACGGGGGAGACCAGCTTATGGTAAAATCCCAGCCGGAGCACCATGGGAATCTCCGCGAAAATACAGCCCCAGTCGAAGCCCACCCGGCTGAAGCTGCCGCTGGTGCCCGAGGAGGTCACCCTCATGGCGGTGCGCCACTCCGGCATGGAGCTTACATGGTGCCGCTTGAAGAACAGGGTGGGCAGGAGGGGGAGCTTCGCCAGGTCGTCTATGGTATGCAAACAGTCCGGGGAAAAGCCCTCCGCTTCACAGATCAGCCGGTACTCCGGGCAGTGCCTGATGTGGTAGGCGCAGTTGTCCCGGACGGCCCGGAGAAACCTGGCGTCGGAGCCGGGCAGGTCGTAGACCCGGCTGAGCCAGAACAGTGTTTGACGGCTGAGCACGGCCGGGCCTCCTTTCTATCTTTACCTGGGATAATCGTTTTCTTCGTCAAGCAGCCAGGGCAGAACGGCGCTGATCTCCAGCTGCAAAACGGGCCGGGGAAAGTCCGGGGCTACCAGTGCGGTGTCCTCAGTGAAGGCCACGCGGAAATTCTCCGCCGCCAGGTAACAGCTCTCCGGATCCCAGACGCTGGTTCTGGTGGTGGAGTCCTCCGCCACAGTGTGCCAGCCGCCCTCCCCCTGAAGCAGGGTTCCGCACAGGTGATAGAAGCCGCCGTATGCCAGAGTTTCATCCGTTGGGGCGTAATTCACATAGACCTCCGCCGGTTTTTGGGGGTCGATGCCCAGGGCGCGGAAAAAATCCTGGAGCTTTTCCGGAAAGGCCGCCGCCGCCCGCTCGTAGTTCCGGCACCCGGAGCAGCTGCAGCCGATCCCAGGCTCCTGGCTGTGATAATAGGCTTGGGTTCGCTCCGCATCCACATTCAGGATAAATGGTCCGAATGTAAGCCGCATGGTTTCTCACTCCACATCCCGGTAGTACAGCCCCCGGGTAAAGTCGTTGGGCTGGTATTTGCCCTGATTCATGTACCGCTCCAGCACCTGGGCGCACTCCAAAGCGTTTTCGGTGGTGAACATCAGCCGCGCCCCCCACAGGCCCAGCTTCTGCCAGTCCTTCTGCTTGTCGGCCAGAAAGAGCTTTTTGGAGTTGAGAATTTCGTTCCGGCACCCCCAGGCCTTCACCACGGGGAACCGCTCCCCCTTCCGGTCGGTGAGCAGGTTCACATTGTTGCAGGTGTGCCGGCCGCAGTGGTTATAGATGATGCAGTTTTCGGTGATCATCAGGGGCAGGCGGCCGTAGGCGATAAACTCGGTGGGGACCGTTTTTGAGATATCCCGGATCTGGGGGAATTTCATCTCAAAGGAGACGGCGGCCCCGATGAGACCCAGCCGCTTCAG
>OFFX01002654.1_pt1 | contig 10808 bp, 8 predicted proteins | sample 1521511 | NCBI WGS metagenome assembly OFFX01 (sample SAMEA3504125, study PRJEB24116) | mouse gut metagenome | biome: mouse gut; feature: mouse-associated habitat; material: faeces | place: Denmark | collected 2011
TCTCCCCCACCATGTTCTCCGTGCTCATCATGCGCCTGATGGCCTCCATGAAGATATACGACCTGATCTACATGATGGCGGACGAGACCAACCCCGCCCTCACCGACATGCAGAGCCTGATGTACCTCTTCTACCGCTCCTCCTTCGTGGCGGGCGAGCGGGGCTACGGTTCCGCCATCGTGGTGTGGACCGTGGGCCTGATCCTTCTGGTGACCCTCATCCAGTTCTGGGGCCAGAAGAAGTGGGTCACTTACGACATTTAAGGAGGGACCGACATGAAAAGCATGGATTCTCTGCACCGCTCCTATGCGGCGGCCAAGTTTTTGACCTACTTTTTCCTGATTTTGGGCGCGCTCATCATGGTCTTCCCCTTCGCGTGGATGATCCTCACCAGCTCCAAGACGGTGGCGGAAAGCCTGGCGGTGGACCCCGTGGTGATCTTCCCCGCCAAGTGGATGCTGGATAATTTCAAGGAGGCCGTCGCCTCCCTGCCCTTCGGCCACCTGTACTGGAACACGACGCTGATGGTCTTTTTCCGCGTGATCTGCGCGGTGCTCTTCAGCTCCATGGCGGGCTACGCCTTCGCCAAGCTGCGCTTCCGGGGCAAGAACCTTCTCTTCGGCGTCGTGCTCATCCAGATGTCCCTGCCCAGCCAGATCTTCATCATCCCCCAGTATCAGATGGTGGCCAAGATGGGCATGGCCAACACCATCTTCGCCTTGGTGTTCCCGGGCCTGGTCAGCGCCTTCGGCGTGTTCTTCCTGCGCCAGACCTATATGAGCATCCCCGACGAGGTGGGCGAGGCCGCCTATCTGGACGGGTGCAACCAGTGGCAGACCTTCTATAAGGTCATGTTCCCCCTGACGGGCACCTCCGTGGCCGCCCTGACCATCTTCACCGCCGTGTTTGCCTACGGCGATCTGATGTGGCCCCTGGTGGTCAACTCCGACCTGAAGATGATGACCCTCTCCTCCGGCCTTTCTACCCTGAAGGGCCAGTTCACCACCAACTTCCCGGTACTGATGGCCGGCTCCCTGCTGGCCATGCTGCCCATGATCGTGCTGTACCTGATTTTCCAGCGTCAGTTCGTGGAGGGCATCGCCGGTACCGGCGGGAAATAGGCGGCGTCTGTGCCGCCGGGACAGCTGTTCGCACACCGCAGGCGTGCGGGCGGCGTCCCCCGTGTGAACGATCGTCACACGCTTTTAACATTGCTTTCTTCTTACCTCCCCTCTTTCCTCTTTTCGACCGCCCTGGCGGGGTCAGCCCGCCGGGGCGGTCACACTACCTTTTCGAGGTGATCTCTCATGATCGTTTATCATGAACCGAGCAGGACATACACCCTGCATACGAAACACAGCACCTATCAGCTGGCGGTCCATCCGACTGGCGTGGTGCAGCACGTCTACTACGGCCCCCGGCTCCGGGACTGCGACCTCACCGGACTGCTCCGGTACGCGGACCGGGGCTTCTCCCCCAATCCGGAGGAGGCGGGAGCGGACCGGACCTTTTCCCTGGATACCACGCCCCAGGAGTACTCCACCTGCGGCGTGGGAGACTTCCGCCTGCCCGCTATCGAGTTCGAGCTGCCCTGCGGCAGCCGCACGGCGGACCTGCGGTACGCGCGGGGCGAAATACGGCGGGGCAAGTACGCCCTGGAGGGCCTGCCCGCCTTTTATGGAGGCGGGGAGGAGTGGGAGACCCTCAGCCTGGTCCTGCGGGACGACGCCGCCCAGGCGGAGGTGGAGCTGCTCTACGGCGTGCTGGAGGAATACGACCTCATCACGCGCTCCGTCCTGGTGCGGAACGTGGGAGAGGGACCTATCCGTCTGTGCCGGTGCGCCTCCCTGTGCCTGGATCTCCCGCGCTCCGATCTGGATATGGTCACTTTCAACGGCGCGCATTTGATGGAGCGCTGTCCCAGCCGCGCCCCCCTGCGCCCCGGCATCCAGAGCGCCGGAAGCGTCCGGGGCGCCTCCAGCCACCAGCACAACCCCTTCGTGATCCTCTGCGACCGGGAGGCCAATGAGGACTACGGCCTGTGCTATGGGGCCATGCTGCTCTACAGCGGCAATTTCCAGGCGGCGGTGGAGACCGGCCAGTTTGAGAACGTCCGGCTGGTGATGGGCGTCAACCCCTACCATTTCACCTGGACTCTGGAGCCCGGCGGGGTTTTCAGCGCGCCGGAGGCGGCCCTGGTCTGCTCCGAGGCGGGTCTGGGGGAGATGAGCCGCCGGTTCCACCGGGCCATCCGGGACCGCCTGGTCCGGGACCACCTGCGGGGGCGGCGCAAGCCCGTGCTGGTGAACAACTGGGAGGCCACCTATTTTGACTTCGACCCGGAGAAGCTGCTGGCCATCGCCCGGGAGGCGGCGGCGCTGGGCGTGGAGCTGTTCGTCCTGGACGACGGCTGGTTCGGGAAGCGCGACGACGACAACAGCGGCCTGGGGGACTGGCAGGTGAACACGGACAAGCTCCCCGGCGGGCTGGAGGCTTTGGCGCCCGCCATCAACGACCTGGGCCTCTCCTTCGGCCTCTGGGTGGAGCCGGAGATGGTCAGCGAGGACAGCGACCTCTACCGGGCCCACCCCGACTGGGCCCTCCAGGTGCCGGGCCGGACCCCCGCCAGGGGCCGGAACCAGCTGGTGCTGGACTTCTCCCGGCGGGAGGTCCGGGACCACATCTACGCCCAGCTGCACAGGGTCCTGTCCAGCGCGCCGGTGACGTATGTGAAGTGGGACATGAACCGGAGCCTCTCCGGCGTGTGGTCCGCCGCCCTGCCGCCCCAACGGCAGGGGGAGGTCTACCACCGTTGCGTCCTGGGGGTCTACGAGATGTTGGAGCGCCTGCGGACGGACTTTCCGGAGATCCTTGTGGAGGGCTGCTGCGGCGGCGGGGGACGGTTCGACGGCGGGATGCTGTACTACACCCCCCAGATCTGGTGCAGCGACAACACCGACGCCATGGACCGGCTGCGCATCCAGTACGGGACCTCCTTCTGCTACCCGGTGTGTACCATGGGGGCCCACGTCTCCGCCGTGCCCAACGAGCAGAACGGACGGGTCACCCCCCTGGAGACCCGGGGGATCGCGGCCATGAGCGGGGCCTTCGGGTACGAGCTGGACCTGAGCAAATGCACGCCGGAGGAGAAGGCGTGCATCCGCCGCCAGATCGAGACCTACAAGGCGCGGTGGGAGCTGCTCCAGCTGGGGGACTACTACCGCCTCACGGACCCCTTCCGGGAGGGGCCCTATACCGCCTGGGCGCAGGTGTCTCCCGACCGGCGGGAGGCCCTGGTGTCCGTGGTGTTCGGCGGCGCCCGGGCCGTGTCCCCCTTCCGGGTGCTGAAGCTGAAGGGCCTGGACCCCGGCGCGCGCTATCAGGTGGACGGCGCGGGCTGCTGGGGCGGCGACGCGCTGATGCACGCCGGGTTCCCCCTGCCCGCGGTGAAGGGGGACTATCAGGCCGTCCAGCTGCATCTGACGGCTGTCGATGATCAACTCCCTCTTTGTAATTGTGTACTCATAGAAAGCGGGAGTATAAATATATAAATTGGTATTATAAGAAGGAAGCGAAATGAAAAATCTGATCATTCCGCCCAAATTGAACGAGGGTGATACAGTAGCATTTATTTCAATTTCAGGTGGCCGTGCCGGGGATGAAGATATGATTCTCCGGTATATGCTGGGTAAAAGGAGATTCGAAAAAATCTTTAATGTTAAAGTTGTTGAAACGCCCAATGCGCTTAGAGGGAGCAAGTATCTTTATGAGCATCCTGAGAAAAGAGCCGAGGATTTGATGTGGGCTTTGAAGGATGATTCCATCAAAGGGATCATCTGTAATCAGGGTGGAGATGATTCCTATCGTGTTCTTCCATATATCGATCCGCAGGTCATTCATGATCATCCCAAGGTATTTATGGGTTTTTCCGATATTGCTACATGGTTGGCTGTTTTTGCATATGCAGGCGTCCGTGCTTATTACGGTCCCACTGTTCTGACCCCACTCGCACAGCCAGGGAAACTTGATGCGTATACGGAAGCGGCAATCAGACGGACATTGTTTTCAAATGAGGTGATCGGCGAAATTAAACCTGCGGAAAAGAACACACCCATTGACTGGACTACAACATACACCGTCAAAGAGGGATCGAAAGAAGTTCAATATGAACGCTTTTTGGATAATGATAAGATCGATGATCCGAAAGATATAATTCCCTGGACACCCGGAACCGGCTACAAGGTATTGCAGGGGTCCGGAAGGGTCAGAGGCCATGTTATCGCGGTTTGCGGAGGCCCTCTTTGGCAGATAATGGGGACGAAGTATTTCCCCGGTCCCGATATATGGGAAGATTCCATTATCGTGCTGGAACACGGAAGCATTTACGGCAGCAAATTAGCCGGATTACATGAACTTCGCGCATTTGCCGCGGCCGGAGTTTTTGATAAGGCGAAAGCTGTGATCACAGGCCCTATGGATGAGGACAATGAGGAAACGATCATAAAGGTTATCTGTAAGGAAGTACACAGACCGGACATGGTCATATTGGAAAATGTGGATTGCATTCACAGAACGCCTATGACGATACTTCCTGCCGGGGCGTGGATGGAGATAGACTGTGACGTTCCGAGAATAGAAATACTCGAATCGGGAGTATCATAATACTGGGCAAAAGCGCCCGAGGGAAAGAACGGGGTGCGATAATTAGATGAACCTACAAGACTGTTATGACATTTACAGAATCAGTATTTGAAGATGAAGGCATGCACGTCTTTGAATGGCGGGGCGGTGAATATCGTCCATTAGCTGAACTTATTGCAGAAAATGTACATTTTATTTCAAATGTTATGCAGTGGGAACACTTTTCTGAATAGGGAGATGATCCATAAAAAAAGAGGGAGGGGACCGCGGCGCGGTCTCCTCCTGTTCCGTCAAGGCGTGGGAAACTATTCCTGCAAATAATGTTCCTCCGCCTCCTGGAGGGCGGACAGCAGCAAGTCCCCCGCCCTCCGGACGATGGGGTCGCCGGGGGCATAGTTCTCCAGGATGGTAATGGCACGGTCGATCTGACCTACAAGATTCGCATATTCTTTTTGATAATCCATAATTACGCAGCTCCTCCATAAGGATATGATAGGTCCGCCGGCCGGCCGGCGGATATGAGGTGGGAGAGGGACGGCTCCCGTCGGCGAACGGAGGCAAACACTGGAGAATTGAGGCGTCGGCTGTCGCTCTCTGTCGCATAGTATACAGATTTGGGGGAATGAAGTTTGCCGGAATTTGTCGAGAGGCAAAATTTTATTTTCTCTCCGTTTTCCGCCAAACACTACTTGCAGGATAGCCCCCCTGGTTGTATAATACAATATATTGTGGTTGCTTCCCAAACCGGCCGTTTTGCCGGGGCGGAGGAGCCCCCGCTTCGCGCCGCCCTTGGCCGTCCGCCATCAGCGGACAGCCGGCGGCCCGCAGGGGCGTCGCGCGGCGCGCCCCGCTCATTTTACGAAGCAGGAGGTCCTGGCGATGGGACAGAGGAAGGAAGGGAAGGCCCTGGGCGGACGGGTCTGGGCGGCGCTGCTGAGCTTCGGGCTCATCGGCCAGATCGCCTGGGTGGTGGAGAACATGTACTTCAACGTGTTCCTCTACAACACCATCACCGGGGACACAGGGATGATCGCCGCCATGGTGGCGGCCAGCGCCGTGGTGGCGGCGGTAACGACCCTGGTGGTGGGCGCGCTGTCGGACAAGCTGGGGATGCGCAAGCCCATCATCGTCACGGGCTACCTGCTGTGGGGCCTGAGCGTCATGGCCTTCGCCCTGGTGAGGGTGAGTGGGCTGGAGCGCCTGCTGGGTCCCGCCAAAGCCGTCCAGACGGCGGCGGTGCTGGTGATCGTCCTGGACTGCGTGATGACCTTTTTCGGCAGCAGCGCCAACGACGCGGCCTTCAACGCCTGGGTCACCGACGTCACCAACGACGGCAACCGGGGCCGGGTAGAGGCGGTGCTGGCCGTCATGCCTCTGGTGGCCATGCTGGTGGTCTTCGGCGCCCTGGACGGACTGACCACCCAGGGGAAGTGGGGGATCTTCTTCCTCATCGTGGGCGGCTTGACCCTCCTGGGGGGCGGCCTGGGCCATCTGCTCATCCGGGAGCCGGAGAACCTCCGCCGGGCGGAGGGCAACTATGTAGGGAACATCCTCTACGGCCTGCGCCCGGGAGTCATCTGGGCCAATCCCTCTTTGTATCTGGCCCTGCTGGCCCTGGCGGTGTACGCCGCCAGCCAGCAGGTGTATATGCCCTACCTGATCATCTACATCCAGCGCTTTCTGGGTGTGGACGGCTACGCTGTCATCCTGGGGGTGGTACTCACCGCCGCCAGCGCCGTCAGCGTGGCCTTCGGCCGGGTGATCGACCGGCGGGGGAAGCTCCGGGTGGCGGTCCCAGCCTCCATCACGGCCTTCGCGGGGCTCATCGCCATGTTCTTCGTCCGGGGCATGGTCCCCGTCATCCTGGCGGGCACGGTGATGCTGGGGGCCAGCATGGTCCTCTCCGCCTGCCTCCAGGGCGTCATCCGGGACCACACCCCGGCCCATAAGGCGGGACAGTTCCAGGGCATCCGCATCCTCTTCCAGGTGCTGCTGCCCATGGTGACGGGCCCCTATATCGGCGCGGCGGTGATCCAGCACGGCGGGGAGACCTACGAGGAGCTGGGGGTGGTGAAGGAGGTCCCCACGCCGGAGATCTTTATCGCCGCCGCCCTGGTGCTGATGCTGATCGCCATCCCTCTGGCTCTGCTGCGGCGGAAGGAGCCCTCCAAGGCCCTCCGGTCCCTGCGGCCTATGCTGACCACATGGGGGGAAAATCTGGACCGGGAGCATCCCCTGCCGGAGTACCCCCGTCCCCAGCTGCGCCGGGACAGCTACCTCAACCTCAACGGCCGCTGGCAGTACGCCATCCGGAACGGGAAGGAGAAGGAGCCTGTCTCCTATGACGGCGAGATCGTCGTCCCCTTCTCCCCGGAGAGCTTCCTGTCCGGCGTGATGAAGAAGGTGATGCCGGAGGACAGGCTGTGGTACCGCCGGACCTTCACCCTGCCGGAGGGCTTCCGGAAGGACAAGGTGCTGCTCCACTTCGGCGCGGTGGACCAGTCCTGCCAGGTCTACGTCAACGGCCGTCTCGCGGGGAGCCACGAGGGGGGCTACCTGCCCTTCTCCTGCGACATTACCGCCGCCCTGGCCGCGGGGGAAAACACACTGACCGTGGCCGTCACCGACGCCACCTCCCGGTCCCGCCACGCCTACGGCAAGCAGAGCTTCCACCCCGGCGGCATCTGGTACACCCCTCAGAGCGGCATCTGGCAGACGGTGTGGCTGGAGTCGGTGCCGGAGAACTATGTGGAGAAGCTGACCATTATCCCGGATATGGATCACAAGCGGGTGCGCTTGGTCCTCCAGGCCAAGGACCCGGAGGGGGCCAACGTGGTGGTGCGCAAGGACGGCGTGGTCATCGCCGAGGACTGGTACGACGCCTCCCGGGAATACGAGGAGTTCCCCATCACCGATGAAAACCTCCGCCCCTGGACCCCGGAGGACCCCTTCCTCTACGACGTCACCGTCACCCTGAACGGCGGGGACAAGGTGGAGAGCTACTTCGGGATGCGGAAATTCGGCGTGACCACCGTGAACGGCAAAAAGGTCCTGGCCCTCAACGACCGGCCCGTCTTCATGTCCGGCGTGCTGGACCAGGGGTATTGGAGCGACGGGCTCTACACCCCGCCCTCCGACGAGGCCATGGTCTACGACATCCAAAAGATGAAGGAATGCGGGTTCAACATGCTCCGCAAGCACATCAAGATCGAGCCCCTGCGGTGGTACTACCACTGCGACCGGCTGGGGATGCTGGTGTGGCAGGATATGGTCAGCGGCGGAAGCCGTCTGGACCCCCTGGTCATCCAGGCTGCCCCCTTCCTGGGCATCCACCTCAACGACGGCCGGTACGGCCGCTTCGGACGGGAGGAGGAGGCCGGAAGGGAGCAGTTCGTCCGGGATCTCCACGACACGGTGGAGCTGCTCCGGAATACCGTCTCCCTGGCGGTCTGGGTGCCCTTCAACGAAGGGTGGGGACAGTTCGACAGCCTGCTGGCCACCCAGACGCTCTGGGAGCTGGACCCCACCCGCCTGGTGGATCACGCCTCCGGCTGGCACGACCAGGGCGGCGGGGACTTCAAGAGCCGCCATGTGTACTTCAAGCCCGTGCGGCTGAAGCACGATAAGGACCGCGTGCTCGCCCTTACCGAGTTCGGAGGCTACAGCCTGCCGGTGCCGGGGCATACCGCCGGGGACAAGCCCTTCGGCTACCGGATGTACCAGTCCGCCGGAGAGTATATGGACGCCCTGGCCCGGCTGTACGAGCAGGAGATCATCCCCTGCCTGGACAAGCAGGCCCTGTCCGCCGCGGTGTATACCCAGGTGAGCGACGTGGAGGACGAGGTAAACGGCCTTCTCAGCTTTGACAGAAAGGTCTGCAAGGCGGACGAGGTCCGGCTGCGGCAGATCAACGGCCGCCTCCGGTTCTGACGGGGCTCCTCTGCGGCGGGAAGAGGAGCCGCTATGTAAGCACCCAGCGGGCCAGAATCAGCAGCACGACCCCCGGGACCCCCAGGACCCCCGCCACCAGGCCGTTGAACAGGTTGAATCCCAGGCTCACCCCCGTGTACCCGGCGGACAGGTTCACCAGAAGCAGCGCCGCCAGTCCCAGAAGGCCGTTGACCGCCGCCCGGAGAAACCCGTCCTTCACGGCGGCGGCTCTGACTGCCAGAACCGCCGCCGCAATCCCCGCCGGAATCAAAAGGATCAAATCCATCCGGTCCTCCCCGCCGGCGCGCTCACCGCTGTGGCCGCGCACAGCTCCATCTCCTTGATCTGCCGCACCAGATAGTTCATTCTCGCCTGAAGGGACTGAATCTCATAGATGCACGCCTCTGTCAGCTCCGGGTCGCTGGCGTAGTCAAAGGCTGTGTAGGCGTGGCTCAGCGCGTTCTGGGTTTCCTGCAGGCTTGTCTTTAATTCCAACAGGGCAGGCGGCTCCATGCCCCGGCTGCGGATGGGGGAAACACGTTTCATGAAAAATCCCTCCTCGGTTTCCAATCTATGTTCATTCTGGACAAATATTCCTGCATTTATAACCGGACAGACATTTTTCTTTTGTAAGGAGAATCCGCTATGAAAAAATACAAAAAGTATATCCTTCTGCTCTGCGCTGTTCTGACCCTTCTGCCTGCCGCCTGCTCTGCGGACGGCCAAAAGCGGCAGATCACGCCGGACGAGCTGGACCCGACGCTGAACCAGGAGATCGATCCTGACAAGGAGATCCTGATCTATGCCAGGACCTCTCCCAACGACGGCGCCTGGTTCAACCGGCAGGCGGTGGACGAGTTCAACCGGTCCCATGACGATATCCAGATCCTCGTCAAGGACTACTACGGCTCGGAGGAAGACAAGGCGCAGGGATATGAGCGGCTGCGCTCAGAGATGGCCGCCGGGCAGGTCCCCGACATCATTGATCTGGCAGGGGTCTCCTACTATCAGTCGATCCAGAAGGGCTATCTGGAGGACCTGTGGCCTTACATCGAGAACGACCCGGACTTGGGCCGTGACGGCGTGCTGGAGGCTCCGCTGAAGGCCGCCGAGGTGAATGGGGGACTTTACGCGGCCTTCGGGGCCGTATCGGTCGATACGGTGCTCGGCACGGCGAGCCAGGTGGGTGACCGGACCAGCTGGACCCTCCAGGAGATCCAGGATGCCTTCGACGCCATGCCGGAGGGCGCCACGCTCCTGCAGTTCGATGCCAGCCGGGAGATGCTTGCCGGTATACTGATGCATCTCTCCCTGGAAAACTATGTGGATCAGGAGGCGGGGACCTGTTCCTTCGACAGCCCCGGCTTCCGCTCCATGCTGGAGTTTGTGAGCCGTTTCCCCACCCAGAAGGAAGTGGAGGCGGAGACCGCTGTCTTTGCGGACGACTTCGCAAAGTGGAAGGAGGCCGAAGAGCGGTTCGTGAGCGGCCTGCAAATGCTGGATAACAGCCAGTACGTTGCGCTGACAAGCCTTCCGAAGCTGAACGCGCGGCACGGCGGCCGGTGCGCCTTCATTGGTTATCCCGTGGAGGATGGCAGCACGGGCAGCATCTTCCGGCTTACCGGGCAGTGCATCGCCATGTCCTCCACCTGCGAGAACAAGGAGGCGGCCTGGGAGTTCATGCGGACGGTCTATACGGAGCCCAAGGACGGAACTCCGGACAACAACTCCGCCATTCCGATCTGGAAGGTCCTCTACGACAAGCAGAAGGATACGCTCATGCATACCGAGCAGGAGATCGTTCCGTTCCTCCTTACGCAGCAGCAGACCGTCACCGTGCCGCCGCTGGCGGAGGAGGAGGTCCGGCGGTTTGAGGACTTCATCAACAGCATCGGCAAGATCGAGCTGATCGGGGAACAGGACCTGTTCAGCCTTGTCATGGAGGTCTGCGCTCCCTGCTTCTCCGGGGACAAGTCTCTGGACGAGACGGTCAGCCTGCTGGACAACCGGGTGGGGCTGTACCTCAGCGAGCAGCACTGACCTCCCGGCCCACGCGGAGAAGCCGGCAGCGGAGGACTTCGCCGGCGGCCTCCGGGAGGTCCGCACGCCGCTGGTATAAAACGGAGGCTATTTTCTGTATTCACAAAAGGAGGCCCCTTCATGCATGAAGCCTATATGCGTCAGGCCCTGCTGCTGGCCCGGGAGGCCGCCGCCGCCGGGGAGGTTCCGGTGGGCTG
>OFFX01002665.1_pt1 | contig 10765 bp, 8 predicted proteins | sample 1521511 | NCBI WGS metagenome assembly OFFX01 (sample SAMEA3504125, study PRJEB24116) | mouse gut metagenome | biome: mouse gut; feature: mouse-associated habitat; material: faeces | place: Denmark | collected 2011
ATGCAGATGGCGGGAATGATTTTTCAAACACGCACTAGGGCATAGATACAGGATAACATAACTTAGGTTTATGGTAAATATGTTTATTATGTATTTCAATTATAGCAAAAATTATGTTAGAATACAGTTACAGCACAGAACTCATTCAATTACACTCACACAAACGAAATTATAACAGGAGGAATTTATCGCATGGGAATGACAATGACCCAGAAAATTCTTGCAGCGCATGCAGGACTGGAATCCGTACAGGCGGGACAGCTGATTGAGGCGGATTTGGATTTGGCGCTTGGGAATGATATCACTTCCCCGGTCGCCATTCATGAGATGGAAAAGATGCAGGCGGACGGCGTCTTTGATAAGGATAAAATCGCGCTGGTGCTCGATCACTTTGTGCCGAATAAAGATATTAAGTCGGCGCAGCACTGCAAATGCGTCCGTGAATTTGCCTGCAGGCATGAGATTACAAATTTTTTTGACGTAGGGGAAATGGGAATCGAGCACGCGCTGCTGCCGGAACAGGGGCTTACCGTCGCCGGGGACGTGATTATCGGAGCGGACTCGCATACGTGTACGTACGGCGCGCTGGGCGCGTTTTCCACCGGAGTGGGCAGTACGGATATGGCTGCCGGCATGGCGACCGGAAAGGCATGGTTTAAGGTGCCGTCGGCTATCCGCTTTCATCTGACGGGCAAGCCGGCCAAGTGGATCAGCGGAAAAGACGTTATTCTGCATATTATCGGAATGATTGGCGTGGACGGGGCGCTTTATCGGTCTATGGAATTTACCGGGGACGGCATTGCGCATCTTTCCATGGACGATAGGTTTACCATTGCGAATATGGCAATCGAGGCAGGAGGCAAAAACGGCATTTTCCCGGTGGACGACGTCTGCAAAGCTTACCTGAAAGAGCATTCATCCCGCCCGTACCGCGTATATGAAGCCGATGCGGACGCCGTATATGAAGCGGAGTATACGGTGGATCTAAGCGCCTTAAAACCGACGGTTGCATTTCCACACCTGCCGGAGAATACGAAAACGATAGATGAAACGGGCGATATTAAAATTGACCAGGTGGTAATCGGCTCGTGCACAAACGGCCGTTTTGAAGATTTGAAAATCGCGGCGGAGATTTTAAAAGGCAAAAAGGTAGCCAAAGGTGTCCGCGCGATTGTGATTCCCGCGACACAGCAGATTTATCTGGATGCGATGGAAGCCGGGTTTCTTAAAATTTTTGTGGAAGCGGGAGCGGTGGTAAGCACGCCGACCTGCGGGCCGTGCCTGGGGGGCTACATGGGAATTTTGGCAGAGGGCGAACGATGTGTTTCCACTACAAACCGGAATTTTGTCGGGCGCATGGGGCATACCGATTCGGAAATATATTTGGCAAGCCCGGCAGTGGCGGCCGCAAGCGCAATAACCGGAAGAATCGCAAGCCCGGACGAATGTTAGGAGGGAATATATATGAAAGCGGCGTTAGGGACAGTTTTTAAATATGGCGACAATGTAGATACCGATGTCATTATTCCGGCCAGGTATTTAAATTCCTCCGATCCGAAGGAACTGGCGGAGCACTGCATGGAAGACATTGACAAAGACTTTGTAAAATGCGTGAAAGAAGGCGATATTATAGTCGCCACCAAAAATTTTGGCTGCGGTTCTTCCAGGGAGCACGCTCCGATTGCCATCAAAGCGGCGGGCGTAAGCTGCGTAATTGCGGAAACGTTTGCCCGGATTTTTTACCGGAACGCGATCAATATCGGCCTGCCGATTATTGAATGCGCCCAGGCGGCAAGGGAAATTGCGGCCAAAGACGAAGTGGAAGTGGATTTTGATACGGGTGTGATTTTAGATAAAACAACTGGAAAATCATACCAGGGGCAGGCTTTTCCGGAATTTATGCAAAAGATTATCGATTGCGGCGGGGTTGTGAATTATATTGTAAAAAACAAATAAAAATTTTTTAGGGGCTGTCGCATGAAGCAGTAAACTTACAAGATTTTGTAAATAGAAACGATACCATATCTTGTAGTTGTATTTCTTAATGCGGCAGCCCCTTTTTTATTCTATGCCAAAATAAGCGTCGACGCCGTCTGCAATTCCCGCGGCAATTTTGTACTGGTAATCGGCGTTTGCCATATTGCTGTCTTCCGTGGGATTTGTCATATAGCCCATTTCTACGATTGTAACGGGTGTCTGGCACCAGTTGATCCCGGTCATGGTATCCGTTTCCCAGACGTGCTGCCGGCTGCAGCCTGTGGCGGCTGAAAGGGAATCGAGCACATGTGTGGACAAACTTTTGCTTTCGCTGTAGAGCGAAGCGTTGTACGGGTTATTGGCGGTTTGGCAAATGGTCATCGCGCCGTTTGCGCCGCTGTTTTCGGAACCGTTGGCATGGACGCGGATAAAAGCGTCTGCGCCCGCCTGGTTTGCGATTTCTGCGCGCTCGGCATTGCTGATATTTACGTCGTTGCTCTCCCTTATCATAAGAACCTCGTAGCCTCTTGCCGTCAGTTCATCCCGCAGCTTCAAAGAAACCTGCAGCGTCAGTTCGTACTCCGCAAGCCCGGATGAAACGCCCCGCGTACCGCCGGCCACTTTTGCTTTCTGCTCCGCGGCGCCTGGGCCTACCGGTTCCGTTTCGCTGTTGCCTTTTGCCTGGTGGCCTGCGTCGATTGCAACCAGATACCCGGCGGATTCTCCCGGCAGGGGTTTTTCTTTCACATAATCGCTTTTCACATAGTAAAACGCGTCTTCGATTAAAATTTTAGTCCATCCGTTCTCTTCCGAAACCCGGTTTAAAACTTCCCTGCGCAAAGCGGTTTTATAAACGTCCGCGTCCAAAGCCGGGGCAATGCGGATATTGACCGAGGAGGTGGTAACGATTTCCGTAACAGGAATATGTTCGGGATCTTCTGCGGTCTGGACGGTATAGCCGTCCGGTTCGGCGGATTCTGTTGATATCAGGTTTTCGGTTTCGTATGTTTCTGGTATTTCGGTGGGAATATCGTTTTGCTGCGCGGCAAAGGGCCGTTCGGTTTCCGTCTCCTGGCTCAGAAGTTCGGTTGTTTCGGCCGCATCCCGGGCAGGTGCTTTTGATTTGCCGCAGGAACATAAAAAGATTGCCAGCAGAAGAAGAAAAAATGCCGGCATATGTGTTTTACGGTTTTGTTTTTCCATAGCGTCCTCCTATTCGCAGGCGGATTTTTTTGCGCCTGTCCGTATGTATTATATGTGAAAACAGCCCTTTGCGCAAGAAGCTGTTTTTGGGCGGGCTTATTTGGGTAAAATGACAGAATGGATTCGGTATAAGAAAATACATTATGTGAAAGTGAAATAAAATAGTTGTAATATTCCAAAAAATTTAGTACAATATAACCATACGTAAAGGGTATCGTGAAAAGCACCGTTTTGATACGAACCAGATTGGAGGATTTTTTATTATGAATGTTTACACAACGGACAAGATTCGCAACGTGGTACTTCTTGGGCATGGCGGCTGCGGGAAGACCAGCCTGGTAGAAGCGATGGCTTATTTATCGGGCGTTACAACCCGCATGGGAAAAGTAGGCGACGGCAATACAATCAGCGATTATGACAAGGAAGAGATGAAGCGCCTGTTTTCCATCAACGCTTCCGTCGTCCCGATTATATGGGAGGATACAAAGATCAATATTTTAGACGCGCCCGGCTACTTTGATTTTGCGGGTGAAGTGGAAGAAGCGGCGTCCGTGGCCGATGCGGCGATTATCGTAATTTCCGGCAAAGCGGGCATAGAAGTCGGCACCAAAAAGGCATGGGAAGTCTGTGAAAAATACAAGCTGCCCAGGATTGTATTCGTAACGGATATGGATATCGACGAAGCCAGCTACCGTCAGGTTATTGAAGATTTACAGGAATTATACGGCAAGAAAATTGCGCCGTTCCACCTGCCGATCCGTGAAAACGGGCAGTTTGTGGGCTATGTCAACGTACTGCAGCAGAGGGCGAAACGCTGGAAGGACAACGGCGAGGTAGAAAAGACAGACGTTCCGGATTATTCCAGGGAAAATCTGGAAACATACCGCGAGGAACTGATGGAAGCAGTTGCGGAAACCAGCGAGGAATTTATGGAACGCTATTTTGGCGGGGAAGAATTTTCAGAGGATGAAATCCGCCAGGCTCTGCGCGTAAACGTTGCGGACGGCAGCATCGTTCCCGTTATGATGGGTTCCAACCTGCTCGCAAGGGGTATCTTTACTCTGTTGGTGGATATTGTAAAATATCTTCCGGGCCCGGATAAGAAGAAGTGCGCCGGCATCAGCGCCAAGACAAACGAAGTATTCCAGGCGGATTACGATTTTGCCAAAGCAAAGTCGGCCTATGTATTTAAGACGATTGTGGATCCGTTTATCGGCAAATATTCTTTGATCAAAGTCAATTCCGGCGTATTAAAGACCGACGATATCCTGTACAATTACCAGAAAGGCGCCGAAGAAAAAATCGGAAAGCTCTACGTTTTAAGGGGCAATAAAGCCGAAGAAGTCAAAGAACTGCACGCCGGGGATATCGGCGCGTTAGCGAAGTTAAACAACACTTCCACAACGGATTCTTTATCCACGAAAGCCAACCCGATCCATTATATTGCGGCAAAAATGCCGGTTCCTTATACATATATGCGTTATCAGGCAAAGAATAAAGGGGACGAGGACAAGATTTCGCAGGCGCTGCAAAAGCTGATGGCGGAAGACTTAACGTTAAAGGGTGTAAACGACAGTGAAAACGGGCAGACTCTTTTGTATGGCATGGGCGATCAGCATCTTGAGGTTGTTGTCAGCAAACTGCTGACGAAATACAAAATCGAAGTGGAACTTTCCAAACCAAAAGTTGCGTTCCGCGAAACCATCCGCAAGAAATCGGATGTGGAATACAAGTATAAGAAGCAGTCCGGCGGCCATGGACAGTACGGGCATGTCAAGATGACGTTTGAGCCGTCCGGCAATCTGGAAGAAGCGTATGAATTTGATCAAATCGTAGTCGGCGGCGCCGTGCCGAAGAATTATTTTCCGGCAGTGGAAAAAGGCGTCCAGGAAGCCGTTCTCCGCGGGCCTTTGGCTGCATACCCGGTTGTTGGCGTAAAAGCGGTGCTTTACGACGGTTCCTACCATCCGGTGGATTCTTCTGAAATGGCGTTTAAAACGGCTGCGCGCCAGGCGTTTAAGAAAGGCTTTTTAGAGGCTTCCCCGGTTCTGCTTGAGCCGATTGTAGCGCTTAAGGTCGTTGTGCCGGATTCTTATACGGGCGACGTTATGGGAGATCTGAACAAACGGCGCGGCAGGGTGCTTGGCATGAACCCAATCGAAGGCGGCAAGCAGGAAATCGTAGCGGACGTACCGAGCATGGAATTAATCGGCTACAACACGGATCTGCGTTCCATGACCGGAGGAGCCGGCGATTATTCTTATGAATTTGCAAGATATGAGCAGGCGCCGGGCGAAATCCAGGAAAAGGAAATTGCAGCAAGGGCAAATAAATTAGACAGCGGAGAATAAAAAATCTAAAATCAGCAAACTATTACATAGGATGAAAGACAAATCTTTTTTAGGAGAATGGGGCGTTTTCGATGTGGCAGAAGATAAAGAGGAAATGTCTTGCTGCACTGTTGGTAATAGTTGTGATCATGCAGGAACCGTCTCTTTTGCGGGCAGGAAAATTAAACTGGGGAAACGCCTGCGCAGTAAAAGAGATGATTTCTGGACAGGATACGGGTTCAGATAATACGGTTTCGGTTTGTTATTATCTGAATGGCGGGGTTTTGGAAGGAAGCAGCGGCAAAACATACGGACAGGAGGAACTTCCGGTTGAGTTTGGGGTTCCTGCAAGAGAGGGGTATAATTTTGCAGGATGGTATACCGAAAGCAGTTTTACCCATAAAGTAAGCAGGCTTGAAACGGTTCACGCCGGCGAATACAAATTATATGCGAAATGGACCAGGAAGATAGACGGGGATTACAATGTCCAGATGTATCCCTACCAGAACGCTGCCGTATCCGAGGGCAGCGAAAAGAAATTAAAAAACTGCGATTATCGGTTTTTAGAACAGGTGAGGATACCGGGCATGCCGGGTACGCGGGAGGAGGATGCGAAAGAAAACCGCATTACTGAGACCAGCCAGTACCCGCAGGGAATCTGCATAACGGACGAGTATCTCCTGGTAAGCGCATACAGCGGCGAAAAAGGCGGGGGCCTGGGCTGCATTCATGTATTTGACCGGAAAACCGGAACCTATTGCGCGACAATTGGGACTAAGAAAAACAGCCATATGGGAGGGCTGGCATTTGACGGAAAACGAATCTGGGTCTGCCACTCGGGCAGCGGCACGTTAGGGTGTATCCCATATTCATATGTGCGGCAGGTTGCTTCACGTATGCCGCAGTCTGTGGTAGACTGTTCCGCTTCGTTTGAAGAATATAACGTGTCGAACACGCCAAGCTGCATAGCGTTTTATGACGGCATGATTTGGGTGGCGACGCATACAAAACTGTTTTGTTCCAGAATGGCTGCTTATCAGATGACGGAACGCGGGTTAAAGCAGGTTAAGAGCTGCCGTATTCCGGATAAGGTACAGGGGATTGTGTTTGATGAAGAGGGCAGGGTATATGTCAGTACTTCTTTTGGGAGAAAGAAGTCGTCATATCTGAAGGTTTACGAATCATGCAGTAAGATGGACGAACATCCGAACCGGCCGATGGTAAAGATCGAAATGCCGCCTTGTTCGGAAGAAATTGAACTGGCGGACGGGCAGATTTACGTGTTGTTTGAATCGGCGGGGGAGAAATATTTTGAAGGTACAGATGGGAAAGGGAAAAGCATTGCTCCGGTAGATCAGGTGCTTTTGCTGGAGCGGGAGTCGGTTTTGGAGTGATGCGGGCTGGCTTCTGCGTTCGGCAGATTTTGGAAGCGGCAATGTTTAATTTACAAAAAAATGCGAATACTATGACTGGTGATTTCTATGAAAAAAGTCAATTGTATTCGTATTTTTTTTGTTCTTACCGTATTGTTTTGCATCGGATGCTATCAGATCCTGCATTTGAAACAGGCAGAGCAGCCGCAGGATATGCCGGATACGGAACAGATATTTGCAGAGGAAGCGGTTTTGGAAAGCGAAGAGGACGTTTTGCCTGTAAGCCAGCCGTTTGGGTATAAATTTGTCATTTTGGAAGAGGGGGATTATCTGACTGTTTATCTGGCGGATCGCAGGACGGTTTATGAATATACGGCGATCCGGTATTCGGATTTGGATGAAAGCCTGCAGCAAAAGATCCGGGAAGGGTACTGCGTAAAGGATGAAGAAACACTGTTTGGTTTTTTGGAAAATTATAGCAGCTAGAGCGTGTTTGAAAAACGCTTTGGATTCTGTTTTTTAAGTCCTTGTTATTTTAGCCCAAAGTGCTATAATAGGGAAAATGCCCTGTGGCAGACAATTTTGGGGAGGCGGTTAGGATATGGGCCAAAATACGAATGCGGGCCTGTTTGAACAGGAAGCGGTTTCATCTGCGGTGGTAAAGCTGGCGATTCCAACGATTATCAGTTCTCTTGTTATGGTGCTCTACAACCTGGCGGATACTTATTTTGTCGGGATGTTAAACGATCCGGTGCAGACGGCGGCCGTAACGCTGGCGGCGCCGATGCTGCTTGCGTTTAATGCGGTAAATAACCTGTTCGGCGTTGGGACTTCAAGCGCTATGAGCCGTTTTTTGGGAAGGGGAGAAACCGAAGCGGTCAAAGACTGTTCGGCTTTCGGTTTTTACTGCGCGCTGTTTTGCGCCGTTTTATTTTCCGCCCTTACCTGGATTTTTCAAAATCCGCTTCTTGCGCTGCTTGGAGCCGGGGAACAGAATGCAGCGGCAACGGCAGGATATATGAAATGGGCCGTTTCATTTGGAGCGGTTCCATCTATTTTAAATGTGGTGTTTGCTTTTTTGGTGCGTTCGGAAGGAAATTCCGTCCATGCCAGCATCGGTACCATGAGCGGGTGCCTGCTGAATATAATATTAGACCCGGTATTTATTTTGCCGCAGGGGCTTGCAATGGGCGCGGCGGGCGCGGGGCTTGCCACGTTTCTCTCTAACTGTGTGGCTTGCTTGTATTTTTTCATCCTCTTGTTTATCAAACGGAAAAATACTTATGTATGTATTAACCCGAAGATGTTCCGGCTGAGAAAAGAAATTATTTTGGGCGTATGCGGCGTGGGAATTCCTGCTGCGATCCAGAATCTGCTGAATGTGACGGGAATGACGGTCTTGAATAACTTCACGTCATCCTTTGGCGCGGACGCGGTGGCGGCGATGGGGCATCGCCCAGAAGATCAATATGGTGCCTATGAACGTAGCGTTCGGTTTTTCCCAAGGAATTATGCCGCTGATCAGTTATAGCTATGCTTCCGGCAATCGGAAAAGGATGAAACAGGCGATTCAGCTTACCGCTAAATATACGATTTCCGCGCTGGCGGCGATCGCCCTTTGTTATTATCTCGGGGCTGGGTTCTGGATCCGCTTGTTTATTCAGAATGAGAATATTGTCGCTTATGGGACAAGTTTTTTGCGGGGGCTGTGTCTGGCGCTGCCGTTCTTCTGTATGGACTTTTTGGCAGTAGGCGTTTTCCAGGCGGTAGGAATGGGGAAAAAAGCATTCTTCTTTGCTATATTGCGGAAGATTATTATGGAGATACCGGCGATCTTTCTTTTAAATAAATTGTTCCCTCTTTATGGACTGGCATATGCGCAGGCGGTAACGGAGGTCATTCTGGCCATAGCGGCTGTGCTTGTATTGAGGAGGATGCTGCGGGAGCCTGGATCGCCGAATGCCGGGCAGACAGTATCCTGATACGGTTTGGGGCTGGAAGGAGCAAATGTATGAGGATAGAAGAAATTTTTCATATACTCGGGACTGCGCCTACGAAAGAGGAAGCGGTGATTAAGGACGCTTATCGGAAAAAGCTTTCTTCTGCAAACCCGGAAGATGACCAGGAAGGGTTTAAACGCCTGAGAAAGGCTTATGAAGAGGCTTGTATCTATGCCAGAAGCAAAGAAGGCGGGGAGGAAGAGGAGGATACGACGCCCTCCGGGTTATGGGCGCGGCAGGCCTTTTCCTTGTATGGGAAACTTAGTTCCCGGTGTGATGAAGAGGCATGGAAACGTCTGTTCCAGGAGGAGGTTTTTGTTTCGCTGGAAGGTTTTGAGGAATGCCGGAAAAAACTGCTGGTTTTTTTGATGGGGCATTTTCAGTTTCCGCAGAAAATATGGCAGGTTTTTGATAAATATCTGAATATTTTTGAGGACAGGAACCGTCTGAAGGAAGAATTCCCGGAGGATTTCATACAGTTCGTGGTGCAAAGAAGCAAGGAGAAGGAAGCGGTTGATTATTCCCTCTTTCAGGGGCCGGACGACGGTGATTACGATTTGTTCCTGAACTGCTACCGGGAGGGGGCTGGAGCCTTGAACCGGCAGGAGTATGAAAGCGTGGAACAGGCGCTGGAACAGGCGGCGGCCACGGGGATAACCCATCCTTATATGGAAATCCTGCGCGCCCTGGCTTATAAGGGCAGAGGGCACGATAAAGAAGCCGGGGAACTGCTGGAGGGGCTGCTGGAAAGATACCCGGACAATGGAGCCGTTTTATTCCACGCATCCAATTATCTTTGGGAAAAAGAAAGGAAAGAAGAGGCCTTGAAATGCTGCCGAAGGCTGAAGGCGCTGGAACCGGGCAATTATATGGCGAACTACAGACTTGCCCTTTTTTATTATGAAAGGGAGGATTATCGGTCAGCCAAGGAATGCATGGGACAGATATCCGGCATTTATACCGAAGAAATGCAGAAACTGTTGAAAGATATTCATGGGAAGCAGGAGCCGGAACTGCAAAAAAGATGGAAGGAAAACGGGGATTTGGATGCCGCTATGGAGCTGGCGGGCAATAATTACCAGGATGAGCGTTATTATGCGGCCGGAAAGGTGCTGGAAGCTGTCAGGGACGAGATGCCGGAGGAACGGAAAGAGAAGTATCTGCTGCTTCTTGCCAAAACCTATTTGGGACAGGCGGAAAATGAGAAAGTGGTGGAAACGGTCAGCAGCTGGCAGGAACGAGAAGGAGAGAGAGGACGGGATAACCAGTATACGGCCATACGGCTTAAAATATCAGCTTACCATATGATGGGGCGGGGATTTCCAGAATATTTCGGGAAAGCAGAGGAAGAGTATGAGAAGATCAAGTCCCAATCGAAGGACGATTCCGAACTTTTGATGGAAATGGCGCAGATTTTTTTGGAAAAGAAGGAATACCAGAAATGCATTGACCTGTCAGAAATCCTTTTGGACAAATATCGCATATATTTTGCATGGGCATTTCTGCTAAAGGCTTATGCAGGGCTGTGGGACGGCGCAGGAGTGGTGCGCTGCGGCAGAAAGTGCATCGAATATTTCCCAGGTTACGCCTATCCTTATGAAGAGATGGCAAAAGTATATTATGATACCGGGTGCGGGGATGAGCTGAAGGCCCTGCTGGAACTGGCAGAAAAAAATAAAATAGAAAGCTGTTATCTGAATTATTGCGCATATCACGGGGAAAAACCGCCGGAGAATTTTCCCATCGACCAAAAGCTGAGTGAATTTGATGATTCTTATTATGTAAAATTGTCGATGACAGGGGATTTGAAATATTACCAGGAAGGTTATCCGGTGATCAGCCGGTACTTGGAAATGTATCCTTGCAACCTTCTTTTGAACCG
>OFFX01002681.1_pt1 | contig 10708 bp, 9 predicted proteins | sample 1521511 | NCBI WGS metagenome assembly OFFX01 (sample SAMEA3504125, study PRJEB24116) | mouse gut metagenome | biome: mouse gut; feature: mouse-associated habitat; material: faeces | place: Denmark | collected 2011
GGGCGGCGTCCATGGCCACGTTGCCGCCGCCCACCACGGCCACCTTCTTGCCCTTCAGGGGCATGATGGGGGTGTCGGAGCCCTCCTTATAGGCCTTCATCAGGTTGATCCGGGTGAGGAACTCGTTGGCGGAGTAAACGCCCTTCAGGTTCTCGCCGGGGATGTGCATGAACATGGGCAGGCCCGCGCCGGAGCCGATGAACACGGCCTCGAAGCCCTCCTGCTCCATGAGCTCGTCAATGGTGATGGACCGGCCCACCACCACGTTGGTCTCGATCTTCACGCCCAGCTCCTTGAGCCCGTCCACTTCCTTCTGGACGATAGACTTGGGCAGACGGAACTCGGGGATGCCGTACACCAGCACGCCGCCGGCCAGATGCAGGGCTTCGTACACGGTGACCTCGTACCCCTTCCGGGCCAAGTCTCCGGCGCAGGTCAGGCCCGCGGGGCCGGAACCGATGATGGCCACCTTGTGACCGTTGGAGGCGGGCTTCGCCGGCTTCTCGGTGGAGTTGGCGTTGTGCCAGTCGGCCACGAACCGCTCCAGGCGGCCGATGCCCACGCTCTCATGCTTGATGCCCCGGACGCACTTGCTCTCGCACTGGGTCTCCTGGGGACAGACGCGGCCGCACACGGCAGGCAGGGCGCTGTCGGCGGCAATGATCTGGTAGGCGGCCTCGAAGTCGCCCTCCGCCACCTTGGCGATGAACTCGGGGATGTGGATCTTCACCGGGCACCCGGCGACGCAGGGCATGTTCTTGCAGTTGAGGCACCGCTGGGCCTCGTCGATGGCCTGCTCCTTGGTGTAGCCCAGGGCCACCTCTTCAAAGTTGCCGGACCGGACCACGGGGTCCTGGTGGGGCATGGGGTTCTTATCCGGACGCATATTCGCCATCTTACTTTACCTCCTGCTTGAACAGATTGCACGTCTCTTCCCGGGCGTGCAGCTCAAAATCCCGGTACATGGCGCCACGGGCCATGGACTCGTCGAAGTCCACCAGGTGCCCGTCAAACTCGGGGCCGTCCACGCAGGCGAACTTGGTCTCGCCGCCCACGGTGAGGCGGCAGCCGCCGCACATGCCGGTGCCGTCGATCATGATGGGGTTCATGCTGACCACGGTGGGGATGTTGTACTCCTTGGTCAGCAGGCACACGAACTTCATCATGATGACCGGGCCGATGGCGATGACGCGGTCATACTGCGCGCCGGCCTCGATCTGCTCCTTGAGCAGGTCGGTGACCAGGGCCTTCTTGCCGTAGGAGCCGTCGTCGGTGCCGATGATGAGGTTGGTGCTGGCGGCCTCAAACTCCTCCTTGAGGATGATGAGGTCCTTGTTGCGGAAGCCCACGATCAGGTCCACGTGGCACCCGTCGTCATGGAGCTTCTTGGCCACGGGGTAGGCGATGGCGGTGCCCACGCCGCCGCCGATGACGGCCACACGCTTGAGGCCCTCGGTCTCGGTGGCCCGGCCCAGAGGACCGACGAAGTCCTGAAGGTACTCGCCCTCCTCCTTGTGGTTGAGCTTCTCCGTGGTGGCGCCGACAATCTGGAAGATGATGGTCACGGTGCCCTTCTCCCGATCATAGGCCGCGATGGTCAGGGGGACGCGCTCGCCGTTCTCATCCACGCGCAGGATGATGAACTGGCCGGGCTCCGCCTTCCTGGCGACGGCGGGAGCCTCGATCTCCATCAGGGTTACGGTGGGATTCAAAACTCTCTTTTTGACGATCCGATACATAGTGTTTCCTCTTTCCACTTAGATTCGGTTGCTTGCCTGTCTGGCTGTATGCGCTGTGTCATACGTCCTTATTCTAGCACAGCCCGTCCGTTCCGTCAATGACCATAACAGCGGATTCCGGGGCTTTTTCCGCCGCTGCGGGTCAAAATTTCCCGGCCTACATAGTACTTGATAATTTCCCGGAGGGATGATACAATAATAAACCATAATGGGGGCGTAGGGAGTTCAGCTGTCCACAGAAACCGCGGGAGCAGGAAGGGGATGGGTCATGTCAATCTTTGATCGTTTTATCGCCAAAGACGCCGCCGAGCCGGAGCGGGAGCCCTTCCATCCCATTCCCTACAGGAAGCGGTTCGCGGAGCTGGACAGGAGCGGTCAGGAGGCCGTGGAGCGGTACCCGGAGGACCGGAAGACCATAGAGGACTTCCTCTGGGCCATCAAGGCCTCCAGCCGGGAGCGGCACACAAAGTCCCTGGAGGGGGAGCTGCTGCCCATGAAGGCGGCGGCCCGGTTCTTCCTGTCCAGGGACCGGCTGCTGGCCTACGCCTGCCTGCTGCCCCCGGAGAACGACGGGGAGGGGATCACCCTGGAGGAGTTCCTGGGGGATCTCCACTTTGAGGGCGTCCACCACGGCATTCTGGAGGGGGACATCCCGGAGGACTTCGCCCGGGGCTATCTCCACGTCTTCCCGGTGGCCCGGGGAACGCCCCCCCAGGCGGGGGAGGACGGCGGCGTCACCGAGCTCTTCCCCCGGCGCAGCAGCATGCGCCTGGAGGTGCAGAGCGGCAGCGAGGTGGAGTTCGGCCAGGACGTGCAGCTCCAGCCCATCCGAAAGGGGACGGTCATCTGCCAGATCCGGCCCCCCACGCCGGGGATTGACGGCATGGACGTGACGGGGCAGGTCCTGCCCAGCCCCCAGGTGTTCGGCGCACAGGTGGCCCAGGGGGAGAACACCGCCCTGAGCCGGGACGGGCAGGCGCTGGTGGCCTGCGCGGACGGGATTCTGTACATGGAGAACGGCGCTTTCTCCATCCACGCCCAGAAGATCGTGGACGGGGATCTGGACCAGTTCCAGGGGACCCTGCGGATCTCCGGCAACCTCTACATAGGGGGCAGCGTGGACGGCGGGGCCTCCGTGGAGGCCACCGGGGAGATCGTGGTCAACGGCCGGGTGGGGCAGGCCAGTCTCACCTCCACCGGCGGGACCATCCGGGTCCAGCAGGGGATTTACGGCACAAAGGAGAAGACCCGGCTCACCGCGGCCGGCCAGATCCAGGCTCCGGTGGTGGAGTGGGCGGAGATCGACGCGGGAACCAGCCTGATTGCGGAGACGGTCTCCAACAGCTCCGTCCGCTGCGGCGGCACGGTGTACGTGATGAGCGGCCGGGGGCTGATTACCAACAGCGTGATCCGGGCCGGGGACAGCATCCTGTGCCGGCGGGTGGGCAATCTGGCGGGGGGCCGCAGCCGGTTCTCCGTGGGGTATCCCCCCCAGCTGCTGGAGGACCGGGAGCGGATCCGGGAGGAGCTGGCCCAGATGCAGCCCACTATTGACATGCTCTGGGACACGGTGACCAACCTGCGCCGGAAGAGCGCCCGCCTCTCCGAGGGGGAGAAGCTGCTGCTGGCGCGGCTGGTGGAGCAGCGGCGGCTCTACACGGAGAAGCAGGAGGCCCTGACCGCCGAGCTGAAGGCCCTGCACAAGGAGCTGGACAAAAAGACCAAGGGCCGGATCCGGTGCGAGAAGGTGTACCCTGTCCTGGAGATCCAGATCGGCAGGCTGAAGGAAGAGATTCCCCTGGAGGATGAGAACTGCAACATCCACTGTGAGCAGAGCAGAATACTGATGAGATAAGGTCCTGTATTCCCAAGGGAATACAGGACCTTATCAATTCCTATTCGCCTACTCCGCCAGCAGACCCATGCCGTCCAGCAGGTCCTCCAGCGCGTCCCCGTCCAGGACGTGGGTGATCCGGAGGGTGCGGTCAGGGATATTCACCGCAGCCTCGGAGATCCCCTCCCGCCGCAGAAGGGCCGCAGCCAGATCCGCGCCGCAGGCCTCGCAGCGGTTCTTTGCCGCGCAGAAGCCGCAGCTGAGATAGGTCACCCTCAGCGTCTGGGTCATGGCTCCACCCGGACGCTGGGGAACAGGCCGCTGTCCGTGTGGGGCAGGAAGCAGGCGGCCACAAACTCGTCCATGTACCCCGGCTCGTTGCTCAGCTCCAGATAGGTCATGGACCGGCCCAGCTCAAAGACCTTCTCCCGGGCCTGACTGCTCAGGAGCATGGCGTAAGCCCCGGTCTGGGAGGAGTTGCCGATGTAGTGGAAGTGCTCCAGGGGGATGTCCGGGAACATGCCGATGGTGACGGCGTTTTTCATGTTGATGCCGCTGCCGATGCCCCCGGCCACGTACACCCGCTCGATCACCGACGCATCAAAGCCCAGGGAGGCCAGCATGGTCTGGGTGGCGGAGAAGATGGCCCCCTTGGCCCGGATGAAGTTGTCAATGTCCACCTCGTTGATGACCACGTCCTTCACCCCGCCGGTGTCCTTCTTCCAGGCCAGGACATAGGAGCCCATGCCGTGCTCGTCGTGGAGGATCCGCGCCCCCTCCCGGATGAACTTGCCCTTGCCGTTGATGATGCCGCAGCGGAAGAGCTCGGCGATCACGTCGATGATGCCGCTGCCGCAGATGCCCGCCGGGGCCGCGCCCCCCACCACGGTCATGGAGGGCTCCATGGTCTCCTTATCAATTGTGCAGGCCTCCACCGCGCCGTCGGTGGCCCGCATGCCGCAGGAGATGTCCCCACCCTCAAAGGCGGGGCCGGCGGAGCAGGCGCAGCTCATGAGGAACTCGCTGTTGCCGAACACCAGCTCCCCGTTGGTGCCCAGATCAATGAACAGGCTCATCTCCGGCCGGTTCCAGATCATGGACACCAAGGCGCCGGCGGTGATGTCCCCGCCCACGTAGCTGCCGATGTTGGGGGCCACGATGAGCTCCGCCAGGGGGTTCATCTTCAGCTGAATGTCCCGCACGTACAGGTGATCGGTGCGGAAGAAGCTGGGCACAAAGGGCTCCATGCGGATGGGGTCCGCGTGGAGGCCCAGCAGCAGGTGGTTCATGGTGGTGTTCCCCGCCAGAACCATGCGGTAGATGCGGCGGGGGTTGACGCCCGCGGAGCGGTACATGGAGGCCAGCATGGGGATGATGGACTCCTTGATGACCGCGTCCTGGAGCCGCTTCCGGCCCCCCACCTTGTCGGATTCGATGATGCGGTTGATAACGTCCGCGCCGTAGCGGATCTGGCCGTTGCCGCCGCTGGCCTTGGCCAGAATCTTCCCCGTCTCCAGATCCACCAGCACGCCGGCCAGGGAGGTGGTGCCCAGATCCAGGGCAAAGCCCACCATAGGCTCCGTGCTGCTCTGGGGCAGCACATCCCGCACCAGGATGCGCTCCCCGTCCCGGGAGATGACGCACTTGACCCGGAACCCGCTCTCCCGCAGCACCCAGCTCAGATCCTTGAGCACCGGATAGGGCAGCATGATGGCGCTCTCGTCCACCCCCGCGGCCGCCTCGATGGCCCGCAGCAGCCGCTCGTTGTCCGGCATGGTGTCCTCCAGGGTGGGCTCGGTGAGCTCCAGGGGCAGAAAGCTCAGATCGCTGCCAAAGGCGAGGCCCGCCTCCTCCAGCTGGCGGCGCAGGTCCTCAAAGAGGGCGATCTCCTCCGGTGAGGAGAGGTCCGCCATCTTCATGCGGCTGCGGTAGGCGGAGGCGATGTCGGGCACCTCGATCTCCGCGTCGCCGCTGATCTGGGCCAGGCAGGCCAGCCGCCAGCCGGCGGCGTACTCCTCGCTGGTGATGTGGCGGTTGATGGGCGCGTCCAGGTACCCGGAGACCAGCCGGACCCGGCACTTGCCGCACACGCCGTTGCCGGAGCAGGGGGCGTCGATGGCCACGTTGGCCTTCCGGGCCACGTCCAGAAGCTTCTCCCCCGCGTTGGCGGAGATGACGACAGGCTCGCCGCTCTCAAAGCGGAACGTAATGGTAAACATAGCGGTTTCCTTCCTTATATATAGAGGATTTCGGCGCTGGATGATACCTTGATTATATCCGCGCTCCGCCACTTTGTCAAGAAATAAACAATCCCGGCATTCTCACATAGAGCCCCTGTCCAGCGCCAGCCCGGCGGCCTCCGCCAGACGGCAGAGGGCCACGGAGGCGATGGTGACGACGCTCTCCACGTGGATGAAATCCGTGGCGCTGCGGTCAAAGAGGAGGTTGGCCTGGGCCTCGAACTCCTCGTCCCCCTCCCAGAAGTGGAGGCGCATGGGGATGCAGGCAAAGGCGGGGAGCTGGAAGCCGCTCTCGGAGATCCGCACCCCCCGCAGCTTCTCCACCGCCGCCGGCAGCAGGTCCCCGCGGCCGGAGAAGGTCCTGGCCAGGGGGAGGACCGTCCCCCGCTGGAAGGCGGCGGCAAAGGGGGAGGCGTGGCGCAGGTCCCGGAAGGGGAGCCACTCCCCGGTGAGATGCGCGCCGGGGGCGCAGTAGTGAAAGAGGGTGTAGATGTTCATCTGCTCGTTGTAGGACACAGGCCCGTCATCGCTGAGGCAGCGGATGGCCCCGTCCTCCCTGCTCACGGCAAACTGGCGGCCAAAGTGCCACAGCCGCAGCTGGTCCGCCGTCTCCTCCAGCTCCGGGAGCTTTTGGCGCAGCGCGGCGTGGTCCATGTCCAGGAACCGCCGCTGCCACTGACGGCGCTGCAATTCGTAGTTGGACACCTTCTCCATGTCTCTCCCTCCTTGTCATCCGCCAGGACGCCCGGGAAAAATCTCCCCGCCTGACGGCAAAAATCCTCGCTTATCCCCTGTCCTTTCAGTCCCTGTACAGAATCAGGCTGAACCAGGTGACCACGTTTCCCCCGGCCTGGAAGTCCATGCCGAACCGCTCCATGGTGTCGGTGAGAAGTACGCCGTGGCTCTCCACGCAGGGGAACATCCGGTCCGGATGGCGGCAGGGCCCCTCCGGATACGTACACTGTTGGCAGATAGCGCAGGACTCGGTGGACAGGGGGTAGGTCTCCACCCCCTGGTCCCGAAGGAGGCCGTTGACCTGCCGGGTGATCTCCTCGTGGTCCGCCCGGGCCTCCAGGGTCCCCTCCAGATCCGCGATGTCCGCCACCTCGCTCATGGTGACCAGCAGCAGGACCCGGGGGTAGGTCAGGCACCGGGCCCGGCATTCCTCCACCGTGCCCACGGCGGGGGGACAGGCCCAGCTGGTTCCATACCGGGGGCAGTCGGACTGACACACCGCCCGCACCCTCTGGGAGAAGGTGAGGGAGGCGGTTTCAAAAAATTCATACTGGACAATGGGCAGCTCACGCAGCTGCTCCTCCAGCAGGGCGCGGTCCATCACAGCGGGCCCTCCTCTCAGCAGCGGTTCAGGCAGGCGAAAATCTCCTGCCGCCGGGGCATGGCCAGACCCGAGGGCACGGTCCGCTCCCCGCAGATCCCCGCCAGACCCTCCGTCTCCAGAATCCGCTCCACATGGTCCGCCACGGCCTGGATATCCGCCTGCTGTCCGGCCCACCGCTCCCGCACATAGCGCAGGATGCAGGCCAGGGCCTGGGTCTGCTCCCCGTCCACCAGCTGCTCCACGTACCGGAGATCCAGATCCTCTCCCCCCAGGGAGAAGGCGGTCTTCCCCAGCCGCCGCACCTTCAGCCGCTCCTGGACCGTGCCGCTGCCCCGGTAGTTCCGCCGGGTCTGGACCGCGCCGGCAATGGGCAGGGTCCGCCGGTCCGCCGGCAGGCGGAAGTCCGGGGCCGGCTCCACGCCCGGCCGGCCCTCCAGCAGGGCCCGGGTCCGGTCCGTGATGTCCAGGGCCCGGTAGGCGTCCATCTGGAGGACCGTGTCCGCCGTGTGGAAGTAGTCCCCGCAGCTGCCCACCACCAGAATCACGGACACCCCGGCCTTCCTGTACAGATCCGAGACCCGCTCCAGGAAGGGGGTGATGGGCTCCTTGTCCGGCGCAATGGCCAGCCGCATGAGGCCGTCCCGGGCCATCAGGTTGGCCGCAGAGGTGTCCTCGTCAATGAGCAGCACCCGGCTCCCGGAGGCGATCCCCTCGATGATGTTGGCGGCCTGGGAGGTGCTGCCGCTGGCGTCCAGGGTGGAGAAGCGGCGGGTGTCCTTGCCGTTGGGCAGGTGGTTGATAAAGAGGGACACGTCCGTGTTGGTGATCTTCCGGCCGTCCTCCGCCCGGATCTTCAGGGCCGAGGACCGGGTAATCACGTACTCCCGGCCGTCCCCGGCCACGTGGTCGTACACCCCCCGCTCCAGGGCCTTGAGGAGGGTGGACTTGCCGTGGTAGCCGCCGCCGGCGATGAGGGTGATCCCCTCCGGGATCCCCATGCCCCGCAGCCGCCCGCGGTGGGGCAGGTCCAGCTCCACCGCCATGGTCTCCGGCGCGGCGAAGGGTACCGCCCCGGCCATGGGCCGGTCGGACACGCCGCTCTCCCGGGGCAGCGCCGCGCCGTCGGCCACAAAGGCCGCCAGACGCCGCCGCTCCAGCTCCCGGCGGATGTAGGCCTGATCCTCCGCCAGAAAGACGGCCTCCTCCGCCTCGCCCTTGGGAAGCTTGGCATAGAAGAGGCTCTGCTCCACGCACACGGGCAGGTACTCGAAGAGGATCTTCTCCAGCTCAGGTGCGTTGATGGTCCGGCCGTTGGCGGGGAAGCCCACCTCCAGGCGCAGATGGACCGCCTGGTCCGTGATCTCGCAGGCGGTCCGCTCCAGCACCTCCTGGCCGCACCGGCTCACGGCGATGACGCCGCTCTTGCCGGAGCCCTTGGCCTGGAAGGAGAAGCGGCCGGCCTGCCGGTCAAAGCGGCGCAGCAGGCAGTCCGCCAGGGCCCTCCGGTCCACCCGGGACTGGCAGAGGCGGTCCGGGAAGGCCGCCGCAGGGCGGGCCACCTCCACCCGCAGCCGGGAGGGGGCGGCAAAGGGGTCCCCCTGGACGTGTTCAATGTGCAGAATGTATCCGCCGAAGCCGTAGCTGCCCGCCAGGGACTTGTAGGCGGGGTAGCTCCTCCGGTCAATGGCGCGCAGATCGCCGCGCAGCTGGGCCGCTGTTTTCATACGCTCAGGCCCCCAGGTAGTCCAGGATCTCCTGGGCGTTGGTGTCCGGCTTGACTTTGGGCATCACCTTTTCGATGTTCCCCGCCCCGTCGATGACAAAGGTGGAGCGCACCACGCCCATGCTCACCTTGCCGTAGTTCTTTTTCTCCTGCCACACGCCGTAGGCCTGGATAGCCGCCAGCTCCGGGTCCGAGAGGAGGATGAAGGGCAGATCGTGCTTCTGGGCGAACTTCTGGTGGGAGGCAATGGAGTCCTTGCTCACGCCGATGACCACCGCGTCCAGGGCCTTAAAGGCCTCGTAGGCCGCCGCAAAGGCGCAGGCCTGCCGGGTGCAGCCGGGGGTGTTATCCCGGGGATAGAAATATAAAACCACCTTTTTGCCTGCAAAATCGGACAGAGAAACCATATTTCCATCCTTGTCCGGCAGGGTGAACGCCGGAGCCTTTGTGCCAATCTGCAACATGGGGGGTCCTCCTTTGACTTTCGTATATTTCCGGATACCGGTTTCACGGCGGAAGCGCCGCGCGGCTTTACTATACACCAGCCGGGGCAAAATGGCAACCGGGGAATTTCGTACCGCCCGGCGGCGGATGAGAACGCCCGCCTGCAGTTTTTCTGCTGCGGGCGGGCGCTGTGCCCCTATTTGTTCGTCACATATTGGTACATATCCCCGGAGGGAACATACGTCACAGGCAGCTTGCAGCCGATCAGATCGCTGATCCACTCCTGAGCGTACTTCATACCCAGCTCTTCCCAGTTCAGATGCCCGATATGGATCATCGCCTTGGTGCGTCCCTGCTCCACCGCGTCCCTTATATAGGAAAGCACCGTCCACTCGATGATCTCTCCGGGCAGGATCACGTCCACCCGCTCTTCCAGGGTCTTGATGATCTGCACACTGTACTCCGCGGGAGTGCCGTCGGCATGTTTGATGCCGAAATCCATGGGGTAGAGATGCCCCACGATGGCGACGGAGCGCACCTTGTCCCCGGGATTTCCGATATACCGCACGCCGTTCATGCCGATTGCGTCAATCACATGGCGGCACAGCTCCGCAACCGTCATTTCTTCGGGAAGATCCACAATAAAGTGGCCGAAGCCGCCGGTGGAGCAGTCGGCCTGCTCCCGGCCCAGCCATCCCAGATACTTGAGGACGCCGGTGAAAATTCCGTCCGGGCTGTGGGCGTGCATGTGGTCGTGGTCGCGCCAGATCGTGATGCCGTGACGGTCGATCAGCGCCTGCTTTTCTTCATACACCGCATTGCCGAAATCTTCGAACCATCCGCCCTTGTCGGCCGAGGTGTAGAACGCCGGTTCATGGACGATGAGCAGATTGGCCCCCAGCTCGGCCGTCTTTCTGATGACGTTGACGGTGGGGACCAGCGCGGTGACGATACCGGTGCATTCCGCCTCCGGATCGCCGGACTTCCAGTCGTCACAGCCTTGATATCCGGGGAGATGGGGGTGATAGGCCAGAATTTTTTCAATGATTTCTCTGTTTTTCATAAAGCAATCCTCCTCCGTTCCTGGGGCAGCCTGGCAAAAATACGGACCACGGGACCCGTCCGGCGGATTTCCAGCGACGCGGTGCATGCCGCCCCGTTCAAAAAGCCCAGCGCCTCGCTGTCCGTCGTGACCGTCGGACGCCAGCCGGTTCCCACATCCTCATTGACAATATGAATCTGGCAGGGCGCTCCGGTGTAGTCTGTACCCCTGAGCACATAGTCCGCGCATAAAGAGAGTACCACACGGCGGTACAAACGACAATCAAAAAAATCAGATGGATTGCTGAAAAAGTATTGCCGTCCCATGATATAGTCGACACACTTGAA
>OFFX01002686.1_pt1 | contig 10697 bp, 8 predicted proteins | sample 1521511 | NCBI WGS metagenome assembly OFFX01 (sample SAMEA3504125, study PRJEB24116) | mouse gut metagenome | biome: mouse gut; feature: mouse-associated habitat; material: faeces | place: Denmark | collected 2011
TTTTACAAGGATATTATTATTATAGTAGAAAGCGATGATATCACCTGTCTCATATCCGGAACTGTTCAGCGCCACCACGATGTCCTCATCCTGCAGTGAATCCGTCATGGAAGTTCCGCTGATTTGCAGTACCGGGAGCAACAGCACCGCTATCAGTACCGCAACCGCCGCAACCACCACCAGGGAAAATGCTGTGCTTCTGAGAACATTTCCGTACTTTTTCTTATACCGTTCCCGCTCCAGCTCCGCCTCAAGCAGTTCCAGCTCCGGCAATTCCCTTCTTTTCTCCTCACTCATGTGCAAACCTCTGTATCATCTGATTTTCCATCGAAAACGGAGTCAGATTCCCCGCTTTCATAATAAATCCTTCAGCTTCGTAAGGAGTTCTGACGGCATTCCGTTCTGTATCATTTCCTTCCATTTATCGGAGCGGAGCCGTTCTGTCTCTGCCTCAAGTCTCTCTATCTTCTCATCCCTGCGATCCCCCTGGGCACGCAGTTTCTCAATCAGGGCATCCTTTGCATCCAGTTTTTCTTTCAGGCGGCTGAAATTTTCTTCCCAGCGTGCGGACTCCTCCGCCAGCTGTGCGTCCTTTTCATCCAGACGTCCCTTCAGCTTCTCAATCAGGGCATCCTTCCCGTCCAGCTTCCCTTTCAGGCTGCTCAGCTGCTCCTCACTACCCGCCGCCGTCTCTGCCATCTCCGCATCTTTCTCGTCCAGTCGGCCCTTCAGTTTCTCAATCTGGGCGTCCTTTTCATCCAGCTTATCCTTAATGCGCCCGTTGCTTTCCAGGGCTTCCGTCAACTCTTCTTCCTTCTCCCGCAGTGCCGCATTCAGTCTCACCGCCTCCCTGCTCTGCTCTACCAGCAGTTCCAGGAGGTCGTGTCTGCGCAGCTTTCTTAATTCTTTCTCCGTCATACCAAGCCTCGTTCCCGGAAATTTATCATATCTCGATTATCTTTATGTATGTCTATTCTCCCAGAATCTCATCCAGCATCTCCATCAACTCGATCGCACTGTGAAATACGGTCTCCTGATTTTCATTCTGCCAGACCAGCTTCCCCTGCCAGGTATAATGCTCCCGAAAGAGTATCTGTATCCGGAAGACCGAACAGCTTTCGTTATCGCTGCATTCCCAGGGAACCAAGGGCAGCGACGGGTTGGGACAGTTCTCCAGATCAGCCAGCCCGTTCAGCAGCAGGAGCATCTGAGACAGGCTTTGTATTTTTTCTTTCCCGTCCAGCCTGGGATGCTGCAGGTAGCCGTCCATGATGCCGTTCCTATAAGACAGTACCGTGACGACTGCCTCCCGACTCTGGCAGGGAATCATTCTCCCTCGAAGCATCATAACGCCACCTCTCTCCTTTTATGACTTCATCCTAACAGGCGGCTGTTAGCTGTCTGTTATTTTTTATGGAAAATACGGCACCAATTTGTATTTTTTCCGGCTGGCTGATATGGGCACAAAAATAACCGCCCCTTACCAAAGTTGCGGTTACACATCGCGTATATGAACAGGCCGCTCGGCCATCGGCAATTCCGGAAGACACCTGCCAGCAGCAGATGCCTTCCTTTGCTTGCATACAGTAATACCTGCGTCGGCAGGCATAAAAAATACCTTGTCATCGGCAGTCGGTTTCCTGCCCCCCCGTCCCGGGTTTCAGTGATGTCATGCGAAAAGTGAGATTTGCCCTTGAATGTCGGTATGTTTTGTGAAATGCACAGTCAATCCGGCCTGCCACAATCTGTGCGTTTTCCAGGTCCGCCCCCGTCAGCATCAGGATGTAGGATCTGGCTTCCAGGCGCGCAACCGGATCTCCCGCCCTGAGCTTTTCCAGCAGAATCCGCTCCAGACGCCTGGCATCCGTGGTAGGAACCGCTTCTTTGCCCAAGCTGACGATAACCAGCGTGGAATCTGTACCGGAACGCGCCAGATGTCTTCTCTCCAGCGCCACAATATTCTGAAATACCGAAAAAGTACAGAAAAAAGCCCGTGGATCCGAATCCTCCTCACATACCATCCTGAAAATATCCTGTTCTTCCAGCCCGTTTTTTCTAAGGCTGGCCGCCAAAGTATAAATCTGCTCAATTCGCTCCGTAGGAGGCATCTCAAATTCCTGAAGCATCCTGCCCCGGAAGGCTTCGTATTTTTCCGTTGCCTGTTCCGGCTGTCCCAGAGCAATCAGTGCCTGCATCTGATACGCGGTAAAATCTTCAATTCCGAAATCCACCCCGTAAGCCTGATTGCAGATACTGACAATCTCCATCCACTGCTCCTTTTTATATAGAAGCGGAAGAATTGCCTTACAGGCATCCAAATAGAGCGTCCGGTAGTATTGTCTCGGCGCCCTCGTCCATTCGCTGTCATTCCCCGGCAGGAACTCCCCTTTATAAAGCGAAATCATCTTTCGGAGCATTTCGCAGTACTCGTCCCCCTCCTTCTTCCCCGCCTCCAGGCACAGCCCCTCAAACTGCTCCGTGTCCAGCACCAGCTGCACATCCTCCTTCCAGGCATACCCCTCCGGCAGCGTCAGCAGCAGATTATCCTGTTCCGAAAACATGTTTTTGAGCAGATTCCTGATTTTGTACAGCATATTTCGCAGCGCATTTGAGGGGTCGGCACTGTTGTTTTCCGTCCAGAACTGCTCAATCAGCTCTTCCGCCGACACGGTCCGCACATGGTTTACAATCAAATACTGCAGAACGGAAAGCGCCTTCTTGCCTACCCGCCCCATTGCCGCCACATTTTTGCTGTTATCCTCTGCATTTCCATAGGAAAACGCGCCCAGAAGCCCAAAATAAACAACTCTCCTATTTTCCATCCTCATATACCGCGGAAAGCGCTTCCGTCCCGGCTCCATTTTCCCTCCTGCTTCCCTGCCTGCACAGCAGAAAACCGCTTTCCTGATTCCGGCTCTTCCTTTCCCGAAACATTCATTGCCTTGTCGATGAGCCTGGCTAACTCCAGTACACTCCTGAAGGGCCTTCTGCGCTTCCCGTCCATCCAGGTTACCTCGCCCTGCCAGCTGGAATACTGCCGGTACTGCACACGGATAATGAAGGTGGCATCTTCTCCCCTATGCCCGATTACCCTGTCAAAGGTTTCCGTTATTCCCGGCCGTCCCACACACCGCTTTCCGTTTTCCCCGGTTTCCTCATCTTCCTGAAAACGCCGGATGTCGGTGGATGCCTGCGGAAACTGCAGTTCGTCGTACAGCCGCTCCATCCTGTCCAATGCCTCAAATAATGTGGAAAACAAAACCGTATGCCCCGTATACTGATGATATAGCCTCCCGCACTGCTTTTCCCCGTCGTACGAATCAATACACATGTTAACAATATTGGGACTATGCATAATAAGCCTTTCCCCACGCTCGTCTCTCATCTCCTGAATCGCAGTATACACGGAAAATATCCCCCCTTGATGCCGCAAAAGATTATACTTTGCGACATACGCCCTCTCTGTTTCTGAATTAATGTCTATTATACTAGACTTTTGCATGTTTTGCAATATTTACATTGGCAAAAGACAATTTCGGTTTTATCGTCAAAGCAGTCAGCAGGCAGTCAGCCATACAGTCAGCCCAATCAGGAATCCCCTTTTTATGCGCTCCCGCCGAAAATGTCGCAAAGTATAATCCTTTGCGACATTTTCTTTACGATGGGCATTCTTGCCTTTGGCTATGTCCTTTCCACTGCCGGACGGATTAGGGCCTTGCACCCGTTAGAGCGTGTACGTTTTTCTTTTGCCGTCGTCCGCCAGAGCATTCTGCTTATTCTGTTCTCAACCGCTCAACAATGCTCTGCTTTTCCAGATTCTTGAAGCAGAGGAACGGGATAAGCACCGCAAAAGCCAGGAGGACAGGGGTGCAGATCATCAGCGGCATCAGGGTAAAATGGAAGGTGCTGAACTCGTTGGCTGTCATGGCGCGGACACCGATTCCAACGGCCAGGGCGCTGACAAGATAAGAAACAATCAGCGTGATCGCCGCGTAATCCAGCCCCTCGCAAATCAGCATCTTCCGCAGCTGGCGCTTGGTCATGCCCACGGACTGGATCATGGCAAACTCTTTTTTGCGGGAAACAATGGCCGTGACCATGGAATTGATAAAGTTGAGCACGCCCACCAGGGCAATGATCACGCTGATGGTATTTCCCATGACTGCCGACGCCCGCGTTTCCGCCTCATACTGCTGTGTCATGGTTTTGCGGGATGTCACGGGCAGGCTGGTGTCAATGGTCTTGGTATATGCATCCAGCATCTCCTGTGCCGCGGGGATGTGTTCGTCCTCCACATGGAAGAACAGTCTCCGCAGGGTATTCTCCGGCCACTGCTGCCGGAATGCCGAAGCTGGGATAATAAAGCTCATGGAGTGCCGATTCTGTACGCCGCCTTCATAAGCGCCTTCCTCCACAGACTGTAGCGGATATACAATGGCCATTACCGTGTAGGTGCGATTTTCAAGCGCAATGCTGCTTCCCACGGCAGGGACGGGCAATACAGGCTTTCTCTCCGGGTCTGTGGAATCTATGGCAGGCCCAATGGCCAACACATAGTCGCCGCCGGCAAATTCTTCCGCATCATAGCTTCCGGAGAGCAGGTACCTGTCCTGGGTAATCGCATCCAGAGGGATGCCGTCCATTCCGTACAGTACGCCGATTGCTTCACGGGTCTCCATGGCGTTTTTTATCTGAGCAGGGCCGGAGGGGTCGTAAGTCGCCCAATCGTCCAGCATTTCCTGTGTATAGAAGGCGGCGATATTCTGCACGGTCTCATCGTCCAGCGTCAGTTCAAACTGATGAGAATATTGATGGCCAATGGCTTCCAGGCCGGCCAATCCTTCCACGGATGCCACCAGCTCGGCATTCAGGGTGGAGCCATGAGGGTCATATCCGCCAATATAGTCTGCACTGCTGCCATCATCCAGCTGGAAGTCACAGATGGTCAGCTCAGACAGGTATTTCTCCATATCAAAAGCAGCATTCTTAGCGTAGAAACAGCTGAGCAAAACCAGCCCCAGAGTCAGAGAGCAGATCACTGTCACTGTCCGTTTTTTGTTCCGCCCCAGAGTCGCCCAGGCCATACCGGTAATGGAAGCGCCATTCCGGGTTCGTTTGCTTTTCTTCCTGCCTGTGGCGGCGGCATCACTCATCCGCAGAGCTTCGATAGGAGAAACCTTACCAGCCAGCCTTGCCGGACGCAGGCAGGAAATCGTAACCGTCAGCCATGCAAAAAGGGCAGAGCCAAGGAAAATCACAGGATGGGAGGAAACAGCATTGCCCTGCGTCCGTCCCATCAGCACAGGAACCAGCGCCATACCCAACAGCCAGCCCAGAAGAAGGCCCATCGGGATACCGATTACGCACAGCCGGTTTGCCTGACCGTAAATGAGCTTCTTAATCTGCTTTTTGGTAGTTCCCAGAGTTTTCAGCTTTCCATAAAACTGGATGTCGGCAGTAACGCCGATCTGAAAGATATTATAAATAATCAGATAACCGGCAAGGAACACCAGCGCCATACCCAAATACATAGGAATGCTTTCCTGCGCTGCGGTAGCATTCATCTCTGGTGAATATGCCAGATTCACGCCAAATTCCAAATCCGTCAATCCGGTGTCTGCCAAAATATTCTCCATGGCGGCCTCAATATTGCGGTCGCTATGCAGGATCACTTGTGCGGTATGCAGACCTAAAATGCCTGTTTTTCCGTCAGCAACACAGTCACCTATCATCTCATCCGCAAATTCCCGGCTTACCCAGGCCATGCTGGCATAGACCGATTCGTTGCCCTCCCAGAAACCACAGAGAGTAAAGGTGGAGACAGTCACCTCATCCTTTGCAAGATCCTTGCGCCATTCCAGCGTGACAATTTCCCCCAGCTGATGAGGAATACCCAGGCGATCGAGGATCAGTGTGTCCAAAGCGATCTCATCTGCTGCCGTTGGCATTGTTCCGGTGGCAGGCATAGCGAAGGAATGCCTGGCATTGATGTCACTGCTCCAACGGATCTCAACCTGTTTGCCACCCAGCTTTTTGTTCTGCGCAAGACCAAGAACAAGGCTTTCTCCGGCTTCTGCAACATCCGGGTGATTCGCGATCAACGAAAACTGCTCTGCGGTAATGGTCTTAAAGGATGCCTGACCATCATAACCGGTTTGCCGGAACGTCATTTCCACCATGTTTTTTCTCATGCTATGCGCCAGGGTAAAGAGAGTGGTAAACAGGATCGTAGTCATCAAAATGGCGATAATCGCCACCAGATTCCGGCCTTTCTTTTTCTTAAAAGTACGCTGATTCAGCGTTTGAATTGGTTTGAATACCGTTTTCATCATGCGTCCCTCCCTTATTGAGATACGATGCGGCCGTCCTCAATTCGGACAACACGATCCGCCATCTGTGCAATTTCCGGGTTATGGGTAATCATCACGATTGTCTGGTTAAATTCTTTGCCGGTCATTTTCAGCAAGCCAATCACATCGTCACTGGTTTTTGAGTCCAGATTACCGGTGGGCTCGTCAGCCAGGATAATAGCGGGCTTAGAGGCCAGCGCACGGGCAATCGCCACTCTCTGCTGCTGCCCGCCGGAAAGATTGTTCGGCAGACTGTCCAGCTTCTTCTCCAAACCAAGCAGACGAACAATCTCCATAATAAACGTTTCATCCGGCCTGCGCCCATCTAAAGAAATGGGGAACACAATATTTTCCCAAACACTGAGTACCGGCACCAGATTGTAATTTTGAAAAATGAAGCCGATATGATTGCGCCGGAAAATAGTAGCCTGTTCGCTGTTCAGCTTTGCCAGTTCCGTATTTCCGATTTGAATGCTGCCCTCGCTGGGGGTATCCAGTCCGCCCAGCATATTCAGCAGCGTAGATTTTCCGGAGCCGGAGGTGCCAATGATGGCAGTAAACTTACCACGCTCGATCTCCAGATCCACACCGTCCAAAGCCTTGACCAAAGCTTCGCCCTTACCGTAATATTTTTTAAGACCGGCAGCCTTTAAAATTGCTTCCATAAATATTTCCTCCTTGTAACCGGGAATCCGTTTCCCTTTTATGACTGTATTTTATCAGTTCAATGTCACAAGGAAGGTACAGCAAAGGTACAGTTTTGTACCTTTTCGATCGGGAGGAAAATGCTCTTCTCCCCTGCTCGCTGCGCGGGGCGCGTGCGGCTTTCGCTGCTAATTTCACGCTAACTCCCGCAAACGTTCTGTAATGTTTCCTTTCTCAATAAACCGGCAGCACATCAGGGGTACTGCCACTGCCAGGAACAGCATGAGAGGCAGGGCGGCCCACAGGGGAGCCAGTGTATAATGATAGGTTATACACCAGGTGTTAAGCTGTGAAAAAACTGCCGGCATTCCAAACCAGGTCACAAAGAAAGTCACTGGCAGCAAAATTACTGTCAAAAGAGCCCCATGCAGCATACCCTCTGTCAGCAAAAGCAATTGCAGCTGTCTGATTGTCATACCAAGACTCTGATAGACCGCAAATTCTTTTTTTCGGACCATGGTCTTTGTGAGCAGCATATTGGCAAAGTTCAGCAGACCAATGGTCATCAGCACCATCCCCACGATCAGCTTCGGTAGGCATTCATTCAACCTGGCATTCTGGAAAGCTTCCTGATAATCGCTGCGCATCCAGACACTGATCCCCCGGTTCAACCCCCTCTGATACGAGCTGAGATAGTGTTCAAACTCCTCCTGTCCGCCATGGTCAATGTTGACAGCCAGCTGACGGATACCCTCATCAGGGAACAGCTGGTCAAATAAGGACAGTGGTACAAAATAAGTCAGATGAAAGCTGGACTCCGGACTGTTACTTCCACTTAAAAACGAGGTATCCCCCATAACGGAAGCCATCACGGCAAGCCGCTCTCCCCCCAGCTCCACAGTTTCTCCGGCGGCAGGCGAGGACACGCCCTCCACATAAGCGCCTGCGGCCACAACATACCGCCCAGCAGCAAACTGTTCCGCATCAAAATCACCGCTGGTAACCGGACAGTTATCCAGTACATACCGCAGGTAGGCGTCCTCCAGCGCAATCACTATGCCGTAATAGCTGCCCGTCTGTTCCAGGCAGTCCAAACCGGCACACCAGTCGGGGTAGGCCGCCTGACTTTCTCTGCGGGTCATGGTTTCATCATAAGGTTCATTGTAAAAGTCCACGATTCGCTGGCGCAGCTCCTCAGAAGCCGTCAGATTCACTTCCTTAGATTTCAGGACGCTTACTTCCAAAACCTCACTGCGTCCACGCAGATCGCTGACGATCTGTTGTGTGATAGCCCGGTTATTGGGGTTATACCGCTGTACGGTGGAAGCCGCAGAGCCATCCTCGATGGTGTAGTCCCACGGAGACATCCCGTTTAAGTATAGTCCTTCATCGTAGCTGGTGTAACGAATCCAGGTAGAACAGAGCAACAGAAGGGAGAACAGCAATGACAGCAAGGAAAGAAGTGTGCGCCCTTTATTCCTCCCCAGGGAGCGGAGGGCCAGACGAGGAATACTGACTTTCCCTGTACTGCTGCGCCCCCGCCCTTTCGGCACCCGTTCCTCCAAATTCCGCAGCATCTGTGTGGGCATCCTTCCGCCTGTCCGGACAGCAGGCAGAAAGTACGCCAATACAACGGTTCCGAAGGCACTGAGTGCTGCCAGGACGAAGGTCTCCCAGGATAGGAAATAGACTGCCGGGTTCTGCTCCATGCCTGTGACGATCCGGGGCGTGACCAGATAGTGGATACCAAATCCCGTCAGCCAGCCGGGGAGCAGGCCGAAAAGAGAGAGCAACGCGGCCTTTTCCAACAGAAACCATCGGATCTGCCGGGGTGTCATGCCCAAAGTTTTCAGCCCGGCAAAAAAGCGGGTATCCTGATCCATGGCCACATGGATGATACTGTAAATCATCAAAAACCCGCACAGAAGCACCACCAACGCAGGAATGTAGAACGGCGTCGCCTGCTTATCTGCCATTTCCATTCTGGCTTCGTTATAGGCCAGATTGGTGGTGTAAGCCACCTGATTGACCCCCTGATCCGCCATGATCTGCTGCGCCTGCTGCTCCAGTTCCTTTGGCTGCCAGAGATCCACCCCCATGGTGACGGACGCCGTATCCGGGTATCCGGGCAGAAGTCCGGCAGCACACTCCGCTGTCACCCAGGCACAGGCTTCCGTGAAGTTTGTGGGGCTTGCCCACCATCCGCAGAGGGTAAAATCCGTACTGTGCTGTCCTCCCCTGCTATCTGTCCACTGAACAGACACCGGAGCACCCAGTTCGTGAAGAACCCCCAGAGAGTCCATGGTAAATTCATCCAGAGCGATTTCTCCCGCATTCTCCGGCAACCGCCCCGTTGTAGGAACAGAGAGAATGCTCTGGGCATAGTCCTGATCGGTTACTGCCAGCTTAACACTGCGGACACCCATCATCTCATCAGAGAGCTGACCCAAAGCGCTGATCCGGACCGTGCTTTTTACATTGGGATGCTGCGCTAATTTATCTGCCTGATGCGCGGTCAGTCCATGGTAGAGGATGTGACTGGTGGAGCCGTACCGGTACTCATAATTGAGCAGGTACGCATTTTCTACGGAGCTGCCCAGAAGAAAAGTGAAGGTATACAGACCCGTAATCAAAATTACCGCAAAAACCAGCAGTAAATTTTTTGCTTTGTGAAATTTGAAATCCCGCCACGCAAGTGTGTGACATATTTTCAAGTTGTTATTTGCAAGCATGACAACCTCCTTACGCCTTCAGACGGCCGTCTTCCATGCGAAGCACACGGTCAGCCATCTGTGCGATCTCAAGGTTGTGGGTGATCATAATGAGAGTCTGGTGATAGGTCTCCACGGACATTTTCAAAAGCCCCAACACATTTTGTCCGCTTTTTACATCCAGGTTTCCCGTAGGTTCGTCCGCCAGGATAATGGCCGGCTTCCCAAGCAGCGCCCTGGCGATCGCCACCCGCTGCTGCCCGCCGCCGGAAAGCTGGTGGGGATAGGCATTCAGCCGGTCCTCCAGCAAAAGCTCCTGCACTACATCCGCAAAGAAACGCTGATCCGGCGTACTGCCAGCCAGACTGAGGGGGAACAGAATGTTTTCTTTTACGGTCAGTGTTGGAACCAGATTAAAATTCTGATACACAAAACCTACTTTACTGCGGCGGAATACAGCCAGCTCTTTCTCCTTCAAACCGGACAGATTTACACCATCCACGATTACTTCCCCCTCATCAGGGGTATCCAGTCCGCCGATCATGTTCAGCAAAGTGGTTTTGCCGGAGCCGGATGCACCGATAATGGCGGTAAACTTACCTTTCTCAATAGAAAGGTCGATACCATCCAGGGCTTTGACTTGTGCCTCTCCCTTTCCAAAATATTTCTTTAATTGATGTACCGTTACGATTTCCATCGTTTCATACTTCCTCTCTCCCTTTTTCGTATATGCTATTTGCTCAACTTAGCAAATAGACAGAGAAGGTGGTGCCTTCTCCGTAATTTGATTTTACGCTGATATAGCCTTTCTGCCGCGTAATGATCCCGTTGGCAAGATACAGGCCCAGCCCCACGCCTTCTTCGGCAGCTGTCTCCTGCGCCCGGTAAAAACGCTGAAAAACATGGTGATAATGCTCCTCAGGGATGCCAATACCGGTATCGGAAATATCAATTCGCGTATAGAATTGCCACGGGCGGACAGCCACAGAAA
>OFFX01002687.1_pt1 | contig 10693 bp, 7 predicted proteins | sample 1521511 | NCBI WGS metagenome assembly OFFX01 (sample SAMEA3504125, study PRJEB24116) | mouse gut metagenome | biome: mouse gut; feature: mouse-associated habitat; material: faeces | place: Denmark | collected 2011
TTCTATCATCTGTGCTTCATGCTCTTGCAGCCATACAGCAAGTTCATCCATCTTTCTTTTCTCCTCTTCATGATAGCCCTGCATCTTTCCACGAACTGTCCGGATGTTTGTCAAAAATACCCATCCCAAATATAGTCTGCCTGATACAGCCTGGAATATGCTTCCCCGGAAAGTTATGATACCTGATTTTATCATACCTTTTTTCAAAATTTCTGGCAATGTCAAGTTTGGCCGAATAAACTTAATCACACGATCCCCAATTATAACATTGGAGAAATCCTGCTCACAATCCCCTCTTGACATTTCCCCGCAAGTCACTACAATAATATATAATCTTTACTGACAAGACAGTTGACTTTACATTAAAACCGCTGCTGTTTACACTACGATTTCCGTTTTTACGAAATCACGGTTGACCAGATCAAAGCTGCAGCGCAAATTTCCCGGAAAGGAATCAAACGACCATGAAAGCATTTCTGCAACGCAAAAACATCATCTTCTCCTTTAAACGCTACGGCGTGGACTGTCTGGGCGCCATGGCACAGGGTTTGTTCTGCTCTCTCCTGATCGGCACCATCATCAAGACGCTGGGACAGCAGACCGGACTGGCATATCTGGTGACCATCGGCACCTATGCGGCCGCTGTAGCCGGCCCGGCCATGGCGATCTCCATCGGCTTCGCCCTGCAGGCCCCGCCGCTTGTGCTCTTCTCTCTGGCAGCCGTAGGCGGCGCAGCCAATGAGCTGGGAGGTGCCGGCGGCCCGCTGGCGGTTCTGATCATCGCCATTTTGGCGTCGGAGTGCGGCAAAGTAGTCTCTAAGGAGACGAAAGTTGATATTCTCGTCACGCCTTTCGTGACCATCTTCACCGGAGTTGCGCTCTCCACGCTGCTGGCCCCCGGTATCGGCGCTGCGGCCAGCTCTCTGGGACAGCTGATCATGTGGGCCACCGACTTACAGCCTTTCCTGATGGGGATCATCGTCTCTGTACTGGTTGGCATCGCACTGACCCTCCCCATCTCCTCCGCAGCCATCTGCGCCGCTCTCTCCCTCACCGGGCGGGCAGGCGGAGCCGCCGTGGCAGGCTGCTGTGCCAATATGGTAGGCTTTGCGGTGATGAGCTTCCGGGAAAATAAATGGGGCGGCCTGATCTCCCAGGGACTGGGAACCTCTATGCTGCAGATGGGCAATATCGTAAAAAACCCCCGGATCTGGATTCCGCCCATCATCGCTTCCGCCGTCACAGGCCCTGTCGCCACCTGCATCTTTAAGCTGCAGATGAACGGCACGCCCGTCTCCTCCGGCATGGGCACCTGCGGCCTGGTGGGCCAGATCGGCGTCTACACAGGCTGGATCAGCGACATCGCCGCCGGAAGCAAAGCTGCCATCTCGGCCTTTGACTGGATCGGGCTGCTCCTTGTCAGCTTCGTACTGCCCGCCGTTCTTTCTCTGATTATATGTAACTTCCTGCGCAGGATCGGCTGGGTCCGGGAAAACGACCTGAAACTGGACTGATCACCGCATATACCGGCAGCAAATTCATCCAGCCCTGTCAGCTGCTGCCCCGACCATGCCAGGACTGTTGTAAATGTCCCCAAAAATGTCATAAAACAGCTGGGAAATTTTGCATTTTCCCCTTTACAAAAAGGCATAAATGCCGAGATAATATATAGAGAAACGTTATTTTATGCAGTAAGCGTATTTTCTCAAAACAGTTCTATCTTGATGGCATAATGACATAATTATGACCACAATTTTTATTCGGAAAAAGACAGGGAAGTCAAATTTTGCAGGTTGTTTCCTGCGACACATGGAGGGCGATTGATATGGGAATTGGTTTAAATGGTTTAAATTCAGGTCTTAACGACACGTATTCCGCTCTGTTGGGCGGAGGCGCCGGGGCCGGTGAAGTAGGCGGTGCGTCTTTATTATCGGATTACGCTTCCATCAAGAACGGCAGCTACGGCAAGATGATGAAATCCTACTACGCCAAGGTTAAAGATGCCGAAGAAGAGGAAGATGGTTCCAAGAGCGGTTCCAAGACGAAAGAGCAGGATGCTGCATCTGCCAGCGCAGCAAGGAAATTCTACGAGACAGCGACAGGCATGAATGCTCTTGATTACAGCGCAGACAATATCGATGAGCTGTACGACAAAGTTTCGGCTTTTGTCAAAGATTATAATTCCATGATGAAAGCGGCATCCAAGAGCAATAACAGCGCCGTCAAGGCACAGGCGGACGCTCTGAACGATTATACGTATCAGAATTACAAGTTATTTTCCAAAGTCGGTATTACAATGAATGCAGACCGCACGTTGTCCATCGACGAGGACACCTTCAAGAAGGTCAACGAGAAGACGGGATCCACCAACGTGCCTACGCTGACCACTCTGTTTAAGGGCATCGGCTCTTTCGCGGACAAAGCGGCTGACAGAGCCAGCACGATCTACCGCAAGGCCGGGGAAGGCGAAGCGGTTACTTCTGCCAAAGCCAAATATGCCGGCAGCACGGGCAGTGTTTCTTCCGGTGACAAGACAGACAGTTCCGACAAAGTTACTTCCACGACTGCCAAAGACGCGGCTTCGGCAGCTTCCGCAAGCGCACTTTACAAGTCTGTTGAGAAGCTGGGAGCCATGATCATCAACGACGATAACAAGGACAGTGTATTCGATGTGTTCTCCACTCTGGTCAAAGATTACAATGAGCTTTTGAAAGATACAGCCGACAGTAAGAATTCCAATGTCATCAAACAGGCCGATCTTTTAAAGAGCCTTGTCAGCAGCAACAAGAGCGCTTTCTCCAGATTGGGCGTTACCATTAATTCCGACAAGTCACTGTCCATCGACGAGGAGAAATTCATGGAAGCCGACATGAGCACTGTGAAGAGTCTGTTCAGCGGAGCATACTCCTTCGGTGAAAAGATGACGGACCGCCTCAACCAGATTTACCGCTATGCGACCCAGGGCAATTCCCTGAACGGTCAGACATACACCAGCCAGGGCGGCTACAATGCAGCAGGAACCGGTTCGGTGCTGGATACGGTAATGTAATCTTGAATTCCTTACAGACAGGCCGATGATACGCACAAGACGTATCTTCGGCCTGTAATAATCTGCCCTCTTTACCTCTATATCGAAGCGGCACAAATTCTTGTTACAACAAATTCAACGCTCCAGAGCAAGACCGATCAGGCGATCCGTATGACCGACCATAAAAAGAGGAATATTCAGCACATCATTATTTAATTTCAGATTATCCAGAGAAAATCGAATACGCAGCTTCACTCTGTCCCCGTACAGTTCCTTGAATTTTCTGAGACTTCTGCTGTTTGTATTTGTTTCGGCTTTCACTTCCACCGGGAAAATATCATTCTCTCTCTGCAGCAGAAAATCAACCTCATAGGGGGGATTACTTTTACTCCAATACCGCGGCACAACTTCAAACTGTGTCGCGAGTTCCTGCAGAACATAATTTTCAGTCAATGCCCCCTTAAACTCCGTAAACAGTCGATTTCCCTCGCCAAAGGCCGTCGGTGCAAGCATCGCCAGGCGCCGAAGTATACCCACATCTACAAGATAAATCTTAAAAGCTGACAGATCGTCATAAGCAGAAGCAGGAAGGCCCGGCGCACTGCTGCGATATATTTTATACACCAGCCTTGCATCCACAAGCCATTGCAGTGCATCCTCGTATTCTCTCGCTCTTGCTCCTTCCTTGACAGCCTTATAAATAAACTTCTTATTTTCCCGGGCAAGCTGGGACGGAATGGATTTCCAGATCATTGATATTTTCGGAAACTCGCTGACCCCCGGATGCTTGGCAAAATCCCGTTCATATGCGCCGATAATGTCCGCCAACGCTTCCTGCATAACGGCAACATCACGTGCCTCCGTCCACATTCGCACAGATTCCGGCATACCTCCGGTCACATAGTACATTTTCAGTTTCTCATACAAAGGATTAAAAAAGGCGTCCGGTATCGGTTCCAATGTTTCTATACTGTCCAGATAAACAACTAAATTTTCATCCCCGTTAGCAATCAGAAATTCCATAAAAGTCATCGGGTCTATCTGCATAAAATTCACTTTACCTACGGGAAAAGAAGAAGGCCGGGCCAGCGCAATCCCAAGCAACGAGCCTGCACAGGTTACATGATACTCCGGCGCATTCTCACAAAAATATTTCATGGTGTTGATCACGTTAGGACAGTCCTGGACCTCATCAAAAACAATAAGCGTTTTTTCCGGCAGGATTTTCTGGCCACTGACCAGCATGAGATTTTGCAGAATCCGGTTCACATCCTTTGTCGTTTCAAAAAATTGCCGGTACTCTTCATTTTCATCAAAGTTAAAATAAGCAGTGTTCTCATAAAACTGCCTGCCAAACTCTTTTAAGATCCATGTCTTCCCTACCTGTCGTACGCCCTTTAAAATAAGTGGTTTCCGATAAGGAGAATTTTTCCAGTTTAACAACTGCTTCATGATATGTCGCTCCATACGAATCCCCCATTCCTGCTCGACCTGCAAATTCTTCTGTTTTTATTATAGACATAGTATGTATCAAAATCAACCTGTATATCACACTATTATTTATAAGAAGTGTAATATTCTCACATTTTTATTAATTATTATGTGTGTATTATCACATTTTTATTAGTTTTTGCGTGATGCTCATCACACTTTTATTAATTTTTATTGTCGTTCATCACATTGTTATTAACTTTTTTTGCCCACTCAACACACTTTTTCATCAACAAGTCAAATATCCATGCAGGCATGGCTGCCTGGCTCGTTGCTTCGCGGGAATGAAGCCGTCCCCGCCGCCACAACAAAAACAGCTGCCGCACCAACGATATCCGTGCGGCAGCCATTATAACTGCTTCTTACTGCATTTTACTGTTCCTTACTTCTATACTTCTATGACCTGTTCTCCACAGTCTTTCACATCCCAGGAAGAATCTATCTTTCTTCTCAATTTATGCGAAAGGATTCTCTGTCGGGTAAGGCAGGCTCTTCGGCTGGTTGTAACCGATCTCGCTCACATCAACGCCGATATACTTGAATACTTCATACAGCGCTTTGCCGAAATGACCGAATGCAACTGCGCCGTGGTGCGGGTAATTCTTCTCGATCAGCACATGACGATAGAATCTTCCCATCTCCGGGATCGCGAATACGCCGATACCGCCGAAGGACTTGGTTGCTACAGGCAGTACTTCGCCCTCTGCCACATAAGCGCGCAAGATGTTATCTGCGGAGCTCTGCAGACGATAGAATGTGATATTACCGGGAACGATATCACCTTCCAGCGTACCCTGTGTCACTTCCTCAGGCAGCGCTCTTGCCATGATCATCTGATACTCCATGCTGCACTTGGACAGCTTCTTGGAGCAGGTATTGCCACAGTGAAATCCCATAAAGGTATCCGTAAACTTGTAATCGAACTTGCCTTCGATCGACTCTTTGTACATATCCTTCGGAACGGTGTTGTTGATATCGAGCAGTGTCACGATGTCGTCGCTGACTGCCGTACCGATGAACTCGCTCAGAGCACCGTAGATATCCACTTCGCAGGATACCGGAATGCCTCTTCCTGTCAGACGGCTGTTCACGTAGCAGGGAACGAATCCGAACTGTGTCTGGAATGCAGGCCAGCATTTTCCGGCGATTGCCACATACTCACGATACCCCTTGTGCTGCTCAACCCAGTCAAGCAGTGTCAGCTCATACTGTGCAAGCTTAGGCAGGATCGTAGGCTTGTTGTTGCCTTCGCCAAGCTCCGCTTCCATCTCTTTCACGATCTCCGGGATACGAGGGTCGCCTTCATGCTTGTTGAACGCCTCGAACAGATCCAGCTCGGAGTTTTCTTCGATCTCCACGCCCAGGTTGTACAGCTGCTTGATCGGTGCGTTACAAGCCAGGAAGTTAAGCGGTCTGGGACCGAAGGAAATGATCTTTAAGCTGGACAGACCAACAATCGCCCGTGCGATCGGCACGAACTCATGAATCATATCCGCACAGTCCTCTGCGTCGCCTACCGGATATTCCGGGATATAAGCCTTCACGTTGCGCAGCTTCAAGTTGTAGCTTGCATTCAGCATACCGCAGTAAGCATCGCCGCGGCCCTGGATCAGATTGTCCTGAGACTCCTCGGCAGCTGCTACGAACATCTTCGGGCCGTCGAAATGCTTCGCCAGCAGCGTCTCGGAAATCTCCGGACCGAAGTTGCCCAGATATACGCAGAGTGCGTTACATCCGTTGTCTTTAATGTCCTTCAGAGCGTTCACCATATCAATCTCGCTCTCGATGATGCAGACAGGACACTCATAGATGTCGGCCGCATCATATTTTGCCTGATAAGCTTTTACCAGGGCTTCTCTTCTGTTCACTGCAAGAGATGCCGGAAAACAGTCACGGCTTACAGCTACAATACCAATTTTGACTTTCGGTAAATTGTTCATGTTCTTTATCCTCCTTTTACCGGGTTGACCGGTTTGGTTACCTTGTTATACTTCCTGACAAAACTTCCCGCCGCCTTCTGACGGTATGCCATGCTGCACGAATGCAAAACGCCGCCGGTACTATTCGCGGATATCCAGGTTCTTACCCACAAGACCGATATGCGCTCCGGCGTCCAGACCGCCTTCTGCGTGTCCGATCAGCCATTTGTTCTTCGCGGTAATCAGCTTATCCTCCCATCCGTCGTGCGCCTCTGTAAGCGGACAGTTGGTGCCTGCCGGCAATACGATTCCTACCTTGAACTGATTGTCGCCTACGCTGCAGGGTGCATAGTGCAGTGTGGTCGCATAGATCTCCACCGCCGTCCCCGCCGGTACAAGGAATGCCTCCATCTTCGCCGTATCATAGGTGAAGTCATCCGTGATATCCTGCTGCATACCGAGGATCAATACGGCGTCCGTAGCCGCCACGTTGATCTCCGAACTTCTGTGGTATTCGGCTGCATTCAGCTTATAGTTTACGCCGTTGCAGTAGCCTACCTGGATGGGCAGTTCTCCGAACGTTTTCTTCTGCAGCTCTGCCGCTGTCGTGGTAGCCTCCAGTTCCGGAATGGACGGCTCATAAGCCACGCCTTCGAAATCCGGCGTCTTTTTCAGCGCCTCCATAAGCGGCCCAAAGTCATATCCCTGTACGACTCTCCCGTATTTACGGAACGCTTCGTCTGTGATCTTTTTGATCTCCATCTGTTACCCTCTCCTTTCCATGTCTTTCTAGGTATCCTATCATCATTGTATATCTTAAGCTTATATATGTTTTTTTGCACATATTTTTTTTCTTATACGCCTGATCATATCTGGCTTCTGTATATACACTGCTATGCAGACCAGTGTTATCAAAGAAATTCCTTCTGCAATTCTCCACAGCAGCGGCTCATGAAATCCCACATGAATTTTGCCTCTGTACCCTGACGGAATCTTCACTGCCACTCTGCCATTATCGCCGCTCATCGTTTCCAGCTGTGCGCGGCTGCCGCAGTCCTTCGCCTTATATCCTCCATAGTATAAGATCGGAAATAATATCTCTCCCTCTTCGCCGCCTTTGTTTTCTACATTAATCTCAAAGGATAAACTGTCTCTTTCAATCCAGTCAATCACCATATCCCCCTCATATTCCACTTCACTTGTAAACGCAGTCGTCTGCGTGTCCATGGGGAGATACTCACCGTTACCGACTGTATAGCTATAGATGTTTTTGTCGGTTCTGGCTTCCAGAGCTATGCCATCCAAATAAATCTTGTCAAAAGATAAGGTCTCATAATATTGCATATCCTGATACAGCGTAATACAACAGATCATTCCGGCTATCCAATACAAATTCTTCCGGTCAAATACACCTGATGCAAAAAATAATACCGCAAAACAGGCTAACATGACAGCTGCCACACTCATCAGTCGAAACTGATACTGTATTGTCTGAAAAAACTTTGTCAGAATAACACTCCGCCTTGCTATTGCCACAACCGGAAACAGATCCGTACATACCACAACGGTAAACAGCGTAAGCAACGCAAAATTCCGGCAGTATTTTATCTGCTTCCCTTTCCCCTGAACAGGTATCGTCACCGCGTACAGCAAAATGACTACGATCAACGCAAAGCCCAATGTATTATGATCCATAAAAAGATTGTAAAGGTTTCTGCCCTCTTGGACAAAATCTTCCAAGGCGGCATAATAATCCTCTATCTGCACATCTTTGGCAATATTGGAATTGATCCTCAGCTTCTCACCAAGCATATACTGCATAAACGGAATCAGGTACCACAAACTCAACAATACTGCCGCCCCGGCCGCTTTCAAAAGTTCAACGAAAGTATTCCTGCGCAGTACTTTTTTCAGCATGACAATACATAACATTACAGAATACAAGCCCATCATCAGGCAGCTGATCATATGCGTCATCAATATACCCGTAAATCCGGCCGTAAGAAGGATCCATATCCTTTTATATTCCCCGGAAGCGATATCCTCCGTAAAAAGCAGATAGAATCCTGCCACGATAAGCGGGTAAAACGTCATACCGCTGACGCCACCCAACACAACGGAATACATCAAAGTGATTCTCATGCCGCCGGCATACAGAACACTTCCCGTCATGGCAGCCACATCATCCCGCGTTATCTTTTTAAATGCGTAAAAAGAAATAAATACCGTTGCAATATTGACGATTCCTAAATATGTCTTATAGGCTTCCTCCAGAGAAAATCCAACTACACGCAGAAACGCCGGGAAATACATAAAAATATCGCCATAGAAAACAGAGACCGCATAACCATATCCGTCCAGCCAGCCCGGCTGGATTCTTACAGGAAACTGAAACGCCCCCCCGATTCCAACTTCTATATATTCCTTCCAGTCGTGACAGATGAAAGACCAGATCCACCCCTTCATTCAGCCCGCTGCAAAACAGGGGCAGGCTGACAAAAAAGGCGGTAAGCGCCAAGCCCAGAAAAACCGTCTTTCGCTCCGTTTCCCACTTCGCATAATATCTTACATATCCCCATAAGATCATATCCAACAGGATCAGAAATGCGATCAGGCAGAAAATACGATACACACAGGTCAGTTTCGATGTGACAACACGTACTTTCAACAATTGTATATAGTCCCCGTCCGCCGCATCCCCTGTCAGCCTTAATTTAAACCGTATTTTTGAATCATCGTGAATTTTAACACGGTATGATATGACCTGTTTATCCGGATTTACTATGAATTCGTCATTGTCAACCAGTTCTTTTCCGTTTCTTGGCGTATCATACAGCAATCCGGCCATAACAATTCCCTGACGGGCAAAAGAAGCCTCTATATAATAAATTCCCTTTTGAAGCCGAAATGCAGGCGTAACAGCAGCTTCTGTATCAGTATAAGAAGTATCCAGATAATTTCCCGCCGTCATACTGCTTTGATTTTTCAGCTGCATCTCCTTTTCTTCAAAAACCAGCTCACGGCCTGAAAAGGTCATTACAACTGTCAGGCTGTAAATCAAAACAATAAAAATCTCAAACAGCAAAAAATATACAACATTCCTCTTAAACCATACTATATGCTTTCGTACATTCATTAGATGCTCTGATTCCTTCCGTCACTTCACCGTCATACAGCCAGTACCGTAATCACCACTTTCACCTGCAAAACCATAACCCCATGTCTTATCGGATCCTGTCAAACAGCTCCTTACAAGCCGGATAGATCTGCTTAAACTGCTGATACCGCGCCTCATATCTCTCCACAAGCGCCGCATCCGGCTCTACCGTATCCACTACCTTTACGATCTTAGCCGCCGCTTCTTCCACATTTGCATACTCACCACAGGCAACTGCCGCCAGCATCGCGCCGCCCATAGCCGGTCCTTCCTCGCTCTCAATCACGTCCACTTTCAGGTTCATGATGTTGGCGATCATCTTTTTCCACAGAGGACTCTTGGCACCACCGCCGCAGATCTTCGTCCGCTCGATCTTAACGCCCAGAGATCTGGCAACTTCCAGAGAATCACGCAGTGCAAAAGCAACACCCTCCAGAACCGCCTGTGTCATATCCGCTCTGGTGGTATCCATGGTCATGCCGATAAAAGTGCCTCTGGCATTGGGATTGTTATGCGGAGAACGTTCTCCCATCAGATAAGGCAGGAAGTAAACATGGTTCTCACCCAGCTTATCATCTGTGATCTCTTTCTGTTCCGTGCCATAATCCGTGGTGCCGATGATGTCGTCCATCCACCATTTATTACAGGAAGCCGCACTCAGCATACACCCCATCAGATGATAATGACCGTCCGCATGGGCAAACGCGTGCAGCGCATTGAATTTGTCTACGCCAAACTTATCCGAAGAGATAAAGATCGTGCCACTGGTACCCAGAGAAATATTACACATACCGTCACCCACGGTGCCTGTGCCCACTGCCGCAGCAGCATTATCGCCGCCGCCGGCCGCCACCTTCACCGTCGCAGGAATGCCAAGTTCTTCTGCGATCTCCGGAAGCACTGTTCCCACCGTCTCATAACTCTCGAAGATCTTCGCCAGCTGCTCTTCCTTTACGCCGCAGATCTCGCACATTTCCTTCGACCAGCAGCGGTTTTTCACATCAAACAGCAGCATACCGGACGCATCCGACACGTCCGTGCAATGAACGCCGGTCAGCTTATAAGCGATGTAGTCCTTCGGCAGCATGATCTTCCTGA
>OFFX01002690.1_pt1 | contig 10685 bp, 9 predicted proteins | sample 1521511 | NCBI WGS metagenome assembly OFFX01 (sample SAMEA3504125, study PRJEB24116) | mouse gut metagenome | biome: mouse gut; feature: mouse-associated habitat; material: faeces | place: Denmark | collected 2011
ACAGATAGGAAAGCAGCATAACAGCTTTTAAATAAAAACCGCACAGGCTTTGCAGCCTGAACGGGTAAAAAAGTAAGAGAAACCGAGAAAAATTAAGAACAAGATAGAATCCTTTCGCTTGAGGCGTTTATGTGGGCGGGGACGGTTCAGTTCAGCATGACAAAATAGAGAGTATGGATAAAAGGCATATTTATATTGACAAACGGATATACTTTGTATATACTAACATTAAAGGTATATCCATTGTATATACTTCGGAGGTCGAGAAAATGGAATTAAAAAATTTGCGGGAAGATAATGTGTATACAATACAAACTAACATAAGGAGGTGGGGAAACAGTCAGGGGATTAGATTAACAAAAGAAATATTAGCACAGATGAATTTACACGAGAATGATACTGTAGGGATAAATGTTTACGATGGCAAGATGACTGTTGAGAAAATCAATAAGCCCAAATATCTTAATTTAGAAGAAAGGCTGGAAGCATTCTACAAAAGACCGATTGACGAAATTTATGTCGAAAGCACGCAAGAGGTTGATGTAGGTGCTCCAGTAGGGAATGAGCAGTGGTAACTTATAAACAAGGTGACATAATCGTTATGGACTTTAACCCTCAAAAGGGTCATGAACAGAGCGGAAGAAGACCGGCACTTGTCTTGAGTAATGATATTCTGAATCATCATAGTTCATTGGCATTTGTTTGTCCGATAACTAACACTAATAAAAAGCATCCGTTTCATATAGAACTGGATGAACGGACACAAACAACAGGCGTAATATTGTGTGATCAGGCGAAAATGTTGGATGTTGGTGCTAGGAATGCTCAGTTTAAAGAAGAATGTCCGGAAGATTTATGGAACGAGGCAAAGGAACTGATAATCAGTTTCATGTAACTAATTACAAATAGTTTATTTAAAAAGCATCTGAAGGAGTGATTGCAGATGCTTTTTTTGAGCCATGAAATTATTCTTTCAACAGTTGGGCTTTCTGGCCTCATATTATGTTCTAATTATAACGTAGATAAAGGATTTTTCGGCTTATTCCATATTTATATAGTAAGCGCCAAATATTCCTGCGGACTTTCTAATCTTCTGGATTCCTCTATCATTGTAAATGAAATTAGACTATTTCAAAATGAATGCTGCGCATCCTTTTAGGGAAAGCAACGGAAGGAGCACACGTATTTGGCTGGATTTGATTTTGAAAAAGGAATTAAATTTCGTTGTGGACTGGAACCGGGTTGACAAGGAGGACTATTTACTGGCCATGGAAAGAAGTCCTGTTAAAGATGTGGAAATTAAAGTTTTACTGAAGAATGCATTAACCGGCCAGACAGATAATAGGGAAATATACATGAAAGGCATTGCTGTCAGCTATTACTATGAGGGACATAATTCCTTTAAGACAGAAGAGCTGTAGGAGAATGGCATAGGAAAGCCGTGCACATGTGCGATAAGCATCATTTTGCGAGTTTTGGGATTCTGTGGTGCATAAATGCCTTGCCATGATATGGGAAAACAGATATAATGGATTTAGCGGCTGCATGTCCGCGGGGACTCTGTGAGAGACCTGCAGCCATGCTGCGGGAATGCATCATGCAGGGTGAAAGGAAGGAAACAGACCGTTATGAGCGAAGTGGAGATTGTGAAGAAAAATTATGATGATGACCCTGAGGCAGAGTGGAGACGCCTGGAGGGATATCATTTTGAATTTGAGATTACGAAACATATGATGGACAGGTATCTGAAGAAAGGAAAGGTGCTGGATATCGGCGGCGGACCGGGCAGGTACAGTATTTATCTGGCGAAGCTGGGATATGATGTGACGCTGGTTGATTTAAGCGATGGAAACGTGGCGTTTGCGAAAGCAAAGGCCCGGGAGTGCGGCGTATCCATTGAGGCGTACGCCTGTGATGCCAGGGATTTATCAGGGCTGAACCTGGGCGAGTATGACAATGTACTGTTGATGGGACCTTTGTATCATCTGTTTCAGGAATCCCACCGGGAAAAATGCGTGGAAGAAGCGAAAAAACATTTGAAAAAAGACGGTGTTTTGTTTGCCTCGTTTATCTCCATTACGGGGGGCCTCAATTATTATCTGGACGAATGTCCGGCGGAGCTGGTCAATGAGCCGGCAATGGACTTATTTGACCGCATGGAAGCAGATGAGACATGGAGCGGGACGGCTTTTACGGAGGCCACTTTTATCAACAATCTGGAGATACTGCCCTTTTTCGAGAGACTTGATTTTGAAAAACTTGCGCTGTTCGGGCAGGAAGGAATCACTGCCACACGGCTCAGTTATCTGGAACAATGCAGTCCGCAGGTCAGGGAGAAGTATCTGGAACTGTCATTGCGGCTGTGCGAGAATCCCCAATATTTTGCCTACAGCACTCATATGATGTACATTGGCAGGAGGAAGACGGAATAAAAGTGCCCGGGGGAAGGGATTAAAACACTGGTAATCCGATGATTACGGAAAGGACACGGTTGGAATGGAACAGCAGAAACAGTGCCAGGGCACGGGAACGGAGGCAGAACAGCACAATCCCATACATGCGCCGATTCCGGGGCTGGGTTTGCGGAGTATGAAGACGGCGCTGGCGGCATTGCTTACGGCGATGCTGTATGCTTTTATTCCCCAAAGCAATCCCACATTTGCCTGCATCGGGGCGATCTTTGGCATGGGGGCAGATATGCAGGATTCACGCCGCAGCGGGGGAAATCGTTTCTTCGGAACCATCATCGGCGGCCTGATAGGGCTTCTTTTATACTGGCTGGAGCATCTGATTTATCCGGAAGGATGTTACTGGCTGCGCCTTCCGCTGGTTTTCGGGGGAATCATCATTTTGATTTCCCTGTGTGTACTGTTCCGCTGGCCGGGAGGTGTCCAGCCGGGCGGGGTGGTGCTTTGCATTATTTTGTTCAATACGCCGGCCCATCATATTGACTACGCTGTCAGCAGGATGATTGATACCGGTGTGGGTGTGGTGATTGCCCTGGCAGTGAATTACCTGCTTCCCAGGGAAAGGCTGGAACACTGGTTTCGTCTGGACCGGACGGAGAAGCGGGAAAAATAATTGCAAAAGCAAAAAAATGCCGGCTGAAAGCTGTGGGCAGCAGGCAAAAAAGCAGCGGAAGAGCCGGAAGCTGAATTTCGCTGCGAAAGACATACGCGGCAGGAATATTTCAGGAAGAGGTTTACAATGGGAACAGACAGAAAGAGAGAATTAAAGTTTTTCAGAAAAATGCGGAATAATATTGTGGTACTTGCGGTAGTGATTCTGGTGATACTGCTCTGTACCTATATTTTGCGAAATTCCCTGATGGAGAATGCCAACAAGATGGGGCTTACACTGGTGGAAAATTATTCCACGTCAGAAGAGAGCAATATGCGTGCCTGTGAGGTGATTCTGACCATCAGTGCAAATTATATCGAAGAAAGGGAAAATAATAATGTCTCCCTGGAAGAACTGAGGGAAGGGCTGTATCCCTTCATGAACGGCCTTACGGATCTGTATGGGGTGGAAAACATTCAGATTTACGGCAAAGCCATGGGCGGAACGGAGATGATATCCAATGATCCCAGGATTGAAGCCCTGAAGGACTATGGTGTCACGGATACGGATTATTATAAGGGCGCCATGGCTGCCGGAGGGGATATATATATTTCTCCGGCTTATATAGATACGGTGACAGGCCAGTCTGTGGTCACCATGTGCAAGTCCATTCCTTCCACGGGAAGCTTCCTGGCCATAGACCTGAAGTTCTCCTATTTTGAAATGAATAATGAAAACCTCACGCTGCCTCCCAATGCATCTTATTATCTCCTTGGCAGTGAGGGAAAGCTGATATATTACAAAACTTCCCTGAACCATAAGTATGAAGAATTTCAGGAACTGGTCAATGGCTTCATGGCGCAGGTGGATGTGGGGCAGGGCAACCAGCTGCTGGAAAATGTGGAGGCCATGGATGGGGCCAGGCGCAACATTTATTTCCATCATATGGATAACGGCTGGACGGCCATTCTGACCATGCCGGAGGAAGAGATTCTTTCCGGGGTGGATACTTTCAATTACATCAGCCTTATGCTGATTCTGTTTGGGGTCGTCATGGTGGCGGCGCAGACTGTCTGGGACCATGCCCATGATAAGCAGAACCGGGAGCTTATGGAAGAGCGGAACCGGATGGCGGAGCGGAACCGGGTGTACCAGAATGCCATGAATGGAACGGCACGGGCATACCGGGCCATCTACTATATTGATATCACGGATCGCCGTTTTGAAATGCTTTATCCCCACCGGGGAAAAGTTTCGGAGTCAGGCGACTATGACCTGGATTTTATGGCAAGCAGGATTGACACGGGGATTATTGCGGAAGAATACAGTCAGGAAGTGCGGGAATTCTTTGACCTGGATACCATGGTAAAGAAACTTGAGACCCAGGACCATGTGGAACTGCAGTATAAAAGAATGACAGGGGATGGCAATTATGAATGGTGTTCTTCCGTCATTACGGCGGCGGAAATGAAAGAAGGGCATCCGGTGGCGATTACCCTGACCATACGCAGTATCGACGAGATCATACATAAGGAGGAAGAGCAGAAAGAAGTGCTGGCCCTGGCGGCAGAGAGGGCAGAGACCGCCAATCTGGCCAAGAGCGATTTCCTGTCACGCATGAGCCATGATATCCGGACCCCCATGAATGCCATCCTGGGCATGACGGCGGTTGCCTGTATGCATATAGACGAAAAAGAACGCGTCATGGATGCCCTTGAAAAAATTACGGTATCCAGTAAACACTTGCTGGGATTGATAAATGAAGTGCTGGATATGAGCAGGATTGAGAGCGGCAAAGTGCGGCTTTCGGAGAGTGCGTTTAATTTGTCCGACACCATCGAGAGTCTGCTGACAGTGTTCCACTCCCAGATAGAGGCAAAGGGACTGGAATTCGGCGTGAATATCTCAAAAATGGATCATGAGGATGTGATAGGAGACGAACAGAGGCTGCAGCAGATCTTCATGAATATCATGGGAAATGCGGTCAAGTTTACTCCGCCGGGAGGCAGAATCGGCATTCATATTGAAGAGAAGACTTCCCATATCGCCGGCAGCGGCTACTATGAATTCACATTTGAAGACACCGGAATCGGCATGGAGAAAGAGTATATTGACACCATCTTTGAACCCTTTTCCCGGGCAGCGGATTCCCGTACAGGCAAAATTGAGGGAACCGGTCTGGGAATGACCATTGCAGTCAATATTGCACGGATGATGAACGGAGATATCAAGGTGGAGAGTACCCTGGGCAAGGGGTCCCGGTTTACCGTCAAGGTCTATCTGAAACTGAATGATATCACCCAGGAAGATATAGATCATTTCGTTTCCCTTCCGGTTCTTGTGGTGGATGACGAGGAGGCGGCCTGTGAAAGTGCCTGCGAGATCCTGGGAAGCCTTCAGATGGATGCGGAATATGTGCTGGATGGGGACAGCGCTGTCAGGCGTATCCAGGAAGCCAGTGAGGAAGGAAATTCTTTCTCCGTGGTGATTCTGGACTGGAAAATGCCGGAGAAAGACGGACTGGAAACGGCAAAGGAAATACGGGATGTGGTGGGGGACGATATTCCCATTATTATTCTGTCCGCCTATGACTGGGCAGATATAGAGTCGGAAGCAATTGAAGCGGGTGTGGATGCGTTTATCGAAAAACCGCTGTTTAAATCCAGGCTCACCAAAGTGCTGAAGGACGTGCTGGGGCTTGCCAGTGAGGAGGAAGCCGCCACGGCCCTTGACACATTCCGGCAGCAGGATTTTTCCGGGAGAAGGGTTCTGCTGGTGGAGGATAATGAGATCAATATTGAAGTGGCCGCCGAGCTTCTGGGTATTGTGGGTATCCAGGTGGAGCAGGCCCTCAACGGCCGCATTGCCGTGGACACTGTGCTGAAAAAGGATCCGGGCTATTATGACCTGATTTTCATGGACATTCAAATGCCTGTGATGAACGGATATGAGGCGGCCAGGACCATACGTGCTTCCGGCAGGGAGGATCTGGAGAAAATTCCCATTGTGGCTATGACGGCAGATGCGTTTGCGGATGATATCCGCAAGTCGGAGGAAGCCGGAATGAACGGACATATTTCAAAACCTGTGGACATCCAGAAACTAGAAGAGGCGCTGCAGACCTGGATTGTATAGGGGAATTTTAAGGGACACGGGAAAGCGCGGCAGCGTATTTTCCCAAAACCCGGAATCAGGAGCAGAAAATGTACGAATGTCCTAATTGCGCGGGAAATCTGAAGTTTGACATAGCCCGGCAGCAGCTGCATTGTGAATACTGCGGTACCATGATGGACCCATATCAGGTTTCCGGGGAAAGGGATGCGGAGGAAAAAGCAGGAGAATACGAGGTCACGGTTTTTACCTGCCCCCAGTGCGGGGGCGAGATTCTGAGCGAGGACACCACGGCGGCTACATTCTGCAGTTTCTGCGGATCTTCCGCCATTCTGGACAGCCGCATCAGCAAAGGAAAACGGCCCGGTTATATCATTCCTTTTACCCGGACAAAGGAGGACTGCAGGGAGGCATACAAAAAGATGCTGCGCAGGGCGCCCTTTGTGCCGGACGATATGAAAAAGGAGGCCCAGATTGAAAAGTTCAGGGGGATTTATATGCCTTTCTGGGTGTATTCCTTTGAAAAAAAGGGGAATATTTCCTTTTCGGGCAAACGTTCCCGCAGGAAAGGAGATTATCGGATCACGGATCATTACCGGATAGAATGTGCGGTGGAAGCGGAGTACCATGGGCTGGCCTATGATGCGTCCGCTGCATTTTCGGACAGCCTCAGCAATGCCATTGGACCCTTTGACTTAAAAGAGGGAAAAACATTCGTGCCGTCTTTTTTAAGCGGCTTCTATGCGGACACCAATGATGTGGAAAGCTATGTTTATGAGAGGGAAGCACAGGACTTGGTGGTCCGGGATACCGCGTCCTGCCTGGGAAGGGACGCGGTCTGCAGAAAATACCATGTGGGTCAGGACGGGGAGGATTACGTACTCAAAAATGCCCTTCTGCCGTCTGAAAGAATGGCGGAGCTGGCCATGCTGCCGGTATGGTTTCTTTCCTGCAAAAGTAAAGACAGGGTCAGCTATGCGGTGGTCAACGGCCAGACGGGAAAGGCGGCTGCAGACCTGCCTGTGGACAAAAAGAAATATATGCTGGGTTCCCTGCTGCTGGCAGTGCCCCTGTTTTTTCTGCTGAATCTGTTTTTTACCATAACGCCGGCCAAAATCCTGGTGACGGCGGCGCTGCTGGCTTTGGCCTGTATTCTGATCTCAAACAGACAGATTTCCCATATTATTTCCAGGGAATCCGGGGAGGATGATAGGGGACTGGCAAGCGTAAAACCGCCTTCCCGTGGGGAGGATGCCGCCGGGAAGAGACGGCGGCCGGGGATACGGGGGGCGGGGGGGGGCGCCGGGGAAAATCATTCTGATGCTGCTGGCGTTTTATCTGTCTGCCCTGGTGCCCGGTATTGTGATTGCCATTGCAGGGATATTGATGGGAGGCATTCTGCCGTCAGGTGTTGTGGCGGTGATCATTATTACGATTCTGGCGTCCATCTTTTTTGTGCTGCGGAGGGCATTGGGCAAGCCTTCCGGCAGGAGGTCCGGGAGTCATTTTAAAGAGAAATGGTCCACTCTGGTGAAACCATTTGGGGGGATGATTCTTGCGGTGATCATTCTGATGTGGAATCCGGTTTCCGACTGGTTTTACTATATGGGGGCATTTGTGTGTATGGGTCTGGTACTGTGGGCCATTCTGGATATCATAAAGCAGCACAATCTTCTGACTACCCGCAGGCTTCCGCAGTTTAACCGGAGGGGAGGTGACCTGCCATGAGAAAGCTTTTATTCCGGGGGTGGAAATGGGTGTTACGGTTCCGGATTCCCCTGTGTACAGGAATTTTTTTCCTGGGATGGCTGCTGGCGGGGATGCCGGTATGTCACGGGCAGGAGCCGGAAGAGGGAACCGTTTACAGCAATCCGGATACGGGATACCGTGTGGTGCTGGAGGATGACGCAGGGCTGCTCACAAAGGAGGAGCGGGAGGAACTGGCAGCGGTCATGGCGAAGATTACGGCCTATGGGAATGTGGCTTTTAAAACCATTGACCAGAATTTCGATTCCACAAGAACGTTTGCGGGGGAGTACTATGGGGACGAGTTTGGCAGGGACAGCGGAACCCTGTTTCTGATCGACATGGACAACCGCAATATCTGGATTCACAGTGACGGAGCGGTTTACGCAGTGATCACAAAAGCCAATGCGGAGACGGTGACGGACAATGTGTACCGGTATGCTTCCGCGGCAGACTATCATGGCTGTGCCATGGAGGCATTCGCAGAGATTTATGCGCTGCTGGAGGGAGAAAGGATTGCCCGTCCCATGAAATATATCAGCAATGCCCTGCTGGCGCTGATTCTTGCCATGCTGGTGAATTTTGTGCTGGTCATCTGCTTTACCAGACTGCGGAAGCCCGGGGAAAGGGAAGTCCTGAAATCCATTCATAGGAAATTTCAATACACGAAACCGGGCGCCACATTCACCTATCAGACGAAGATCTATGATCCGGTATCGGATTCGGGAGGAAGCAGCGGAGGAGGGAGCAGTGGAGGCGGAAGCGGCGGCAGCACAGGAGGGAGCAGCGGCGGTGGAGGCGGACACAGCTTTTAAGGAACGGGAAATATATTTGACGGAAGAACAGGCGGAAAGCAAAAACAGGCAAAAAGAAAAACGGGCTGCCACAAATGACTGTGGCAGCCTGTTTCAATGTCCGGATGTATGGGATTTATGTAAGGTCACTTTGCTGTCAGGACCCAGCTTTTGAACCAGCGCAGGTATTTATCCACAAATTCCGCTTCCACGGGCTGGCCTGACAGCACCGGGAAGAACAGGAGGAACAGACCCACCGCCACCGTGCCGTATAGCAGGACCAGGCTTAAGAAGGCCGGGCGGGTGAGCATTTTCTTCCACTGGATAAATGTATACAGGATCATCAGCACCACAAACACCACACTGGGGAAGTAGTGGTAGATAAAGGTGATGCGTGTGACAAAAAACCAGGGCAGATACTGTGCCAGATATCCTATTACCAGGAAAGCGGCGGTTTTGTCCTTTTTTTTCATCCACAGATAAACCATGTAAATGGCGGCGGGGATACCGGCCCACCACAGGGCGGGATTTCCGAAGGCGCTGATGCCTTCCCGCAGGCCCATTCCCTCCGCCGGTTTGGTGATGATGCGGGAGTAATACCAGATCGGGCGCTTCAGGATGGGCCATTCATACCATGGGGAGGAAAAATCGTGGGTGGAATTCAGGCCGCTGTGGTACTGGAACATGGAAGTCTGGTTGTACAGCATCCGGCCCAGGAGTCCCCGGTCCGAATAATCCCGGAAAGGCAGGTAGGACAGCAGATAGATCAGCGCCGGCACTGCCACAAAGAATACCAGGCAGAAATAGATGGTACGCTTTGTGCTGGGCAGGAAACTGTCCAGGATATGCCGGTGGGAAATGCCATCCGTGCTGCCGGAAGGCCGTTTCCCGGCGTAGACGTATTCCCGGTATCTTTTATACAGTACGGAAAAGAAAATCACGGCCAGACCGCATCCGGCATAGGCTCCCGTCCATTTGCAGGCGATGCCGAATCCCATACACACGCCGCAGGCGCCCAGGGGAAGGAAGGTCTTCTTTAAGGGGGTGTCATAAAAGCTGAGCCGGCTGTAGCGGTACATAAAATAGTACATCAGGATCACGAAAAAGGTGATGTATACATCTATGGTGGCGATCCTGGTCTGTGTAAAGTGCATGAAATCAAAGGCAAACAATACACTGGCAAAAGAAGCCAGGAGGGTGTTTTCCGATATCTTTCTGGCAAAAAGATACACTATGGGCACCATGGCGATGCCGAAAAGGACGCCCATAATACGCCATCCGAAGGGGTTCATGCCGAATAGGGCCACACCCAGGGAGATCAGGATTTTTCCCATGGGAGGATGGGTATTCTCGTAGGAGGTGAGGCCGTGGAGAAACTCATAGGCCGTGCGCCCGTGATAAATTTCGTCAAAATACATGCTGTTGCGGTAAGTGCTGGTGCCCGGATAAAGGTGGGACTCGTCAAACAATCCCTCATATTGTCCGGCAAAACCGGGTGTGAGGATATTGCCTTCCTGGTCCAGAAAGACAAATTCCAGAATGGATGCCTGGTTGTCTTCCAGGGTAAGCCGCAAATGGGACAGTCCGGTATCCAGACTCTGGGTCTGCCAGGTGAATACATTTTTCAGGGTGATTTTCCCGAAAGAAGTCCACTGGGTTTCGTTTTCTTTTTTCCCTTCCAGCGTAAAGTGCCTTTTCTCCCAGGGAGCGATATAATAAGCCAGGGACACCGGCGCCTGACCCTGGAAATCCAGCTCTATGGACTGCCCCTGGGTCATGTCATATGCAGTTTCGGGAGCCTGGCGGTCTCCCAGGTCATATAGGGCAAAGCAGGCATAAACGGCAGTGATCAGGGCCATGCAGATAAAATCCCCCCGCCGGATGGGCACTGCCGCCGCGGACCCTTCAGGCGCACTGCCGCCGGAACCGCCGCTGCGGAAGGCGGCAACTCCCCTGGCCCCGCCGGATTTTGCC
>OFFX01002699.1_pt1 | contig 10657 bp, 9 predicted proteins | sample 1521511 | NCBI WGS metagenome assembly OFFX01 (sample SAMEA3504125, study PRJEB24116) | mouse gut metagenome | biome: mouse gut; feature: mouse-associated habitat; material: faeces | place: Denmark | collected 2011
CTGCCGTTGCTGTCTACATCCTCATGGGTGCGCTCATCGGTGAGGCTGCTAAGGCTACAGTTGCCGACGCAACACCCGCGCTCTTCATCGCCATGGGCATCTTCGCCGTGGTCTTCGTCGTGCTGCTGGCCATGCGCATCCCCGAGCCCTACGCCATCGAATCGGAGAAGCGGGCCGAACGCAACGAGCACAGCGCCCTGTCGTTCCGCCACTTCCTGCTCGGCACGCTGGCCATCTTCCTCTACGTGGGCGTCGAGGTCGGCATCCCGAACTTCATGAACCTCTATGCCACCTCCGACCTGGGCATCGGCGCCACGGAGGCCGGAGCGCTCGTGGGCACCTACTGGTTCCTGATGCTCGTCGGCCGCTTCGTGGGCGGCATGATCGGCGCGCGCTTTTCGAGCCGCGCCATGATCTCGTGCGTGGCCGCCACGGGCATCGCCCTCATTCTCTGCGCCATCTTCCTGCCGGCCGGCCTCACGGTGCACATGCCCGTATTCCGCGCGGACATCTCTTTCGGCCTCTTCGAGGTACCCGCCGGCATCATGTTCTTCGTGCTGTGCGGACTCTGCACCTCGGTCATGTGGGGCGGCATCTTCAACATGGCCGTCGAGGGCCTGGGCAAATACACCTCGGCCGCTTCTGGCATCTTCATGGTCATGGTCTGCGGCGGCGGCATCCTTCCGCTCATCCAGGGCGTCATCGCCGACTGGGCCGGATACCCCGCGAGCTACTGGGTCGTGCTGGCCGGCCTGGCCTACATCCTCTTCTACGCCCTCGTCGGCTCGAAGAACGTCAATAAGGACATTCCCGTGGAGTGATCCCCACGCGGCGCCGGCCCTACCGCCGGCCTGGGAGCAAACGCCGCGACCCTCTCCGGGGCCGCGGCGTCCGTTTCATAAGGCAGTTCCGCTCCGTTCCCGCGCGCGGCGCCTCATGACCGCAGCCCGCCAGGTGCTTCACGGCCGTAAACGGTCGCCCCATGCATTCGAGGCGCCCGCAGCACCTGCGGAGCGCCTTCTCACAACGAAAACACCCCCGGATCGTTCCGGGGGTGCATCCTTTCATCGGAGCCGGTCGGGCGTCCTGCGCCGCGATCAGAACGGCAGGTCGTCCGTCTCCGCAGCGGCCGCACCGAAAGCGGGCTCCTCGCCCAGCGGCGGCAGGTCGGGCACCGGAGCGGGCGCAGCCTCCTGCTTGGGCTGGAGACGCCAGGCCCGGATGTCGGTATACCAGCGGCCGTTGTACTCGCGCGACTCGATGTTGACCGAAACGATGTACGACTCGCCTACGCGCAGCTTCTCCACGTCGGCAGGCTTGTTGAAGAACGTGACGGCGACCTTGCGCGAAAACTCCTGCGTCATCTCGAATATGACCTCCTGACGCTGCCACTCACCGCGCGACGAAGTACCCTTGGTCGGCTGTAATATCTGCAATACTTTTCCTTCGAAATCCATAATGTGTTTGTTTTCCGCAAAAGTAGCGATTATTTCGCCTCGTTGCAAACTTTCCCGCCGATTATGCGACCGAAACTGCTATGCCGAGCTGCTCGACGCGTGCGGCGATAGAGCGCAGCTCCGCGACATCGATGCGTTCGATCGTACGGCACGGCGTGTCGCGGTCGAGCGAATAGACCATGACCTGCCGCGGCCGTATCTCGTCGATAAGACGCAGCCATGCCTCGACCTCTTCCGGCGATGTGTTGTCGATCTTCTGGCCGAGATACTCGCCCCGCAGGAACATCGTCTGTATGATGAGCCGCCCCTCGAAGAGTTTCAGCAGCTCGACCGTGCGCCTTACGGTGTAGCCGCCCTGCGGCTTGTCCATGATCTCGACGGTGGCGTCGAATGCCGAGTCGAGTTTGAGTATGTTGTTATCCACGCGCAGCAGTGCCCGACGGACATCCTCGCGGCCTATCTGCGTCGCGTTGCTCAGCACCGACACCTTGGCCGAGGGGCACAGCTCGTCGCGCAGCGCAAGCGTGTCGTCTATTATAAGCTCGAAGTCGGGATGAAGCGTCGGTTCGCCGTTGCCGGCGAAGGTTATCACGTCGGGCGGCGTGCCGTCGCCGACCATGCGGCTCAGCGTCTGCCGCAGCATGGTGCGCACGTCGTCCCGCGAGTTGAAGCGGCGCTTGCCGGGATGTTCGTCGTTCCAGCCGCATTCGCAGTAGATGCAGTCGAAGCTGCACAGCTTCGACTCGACGGGCAGCAGGTTGACCCCGAGCGAAAGCCCCAGACGCCGTGAGCGGACGGGGCCGAAGATTATGTCGTTGTAGAGCGATGTCATGTCTTTATCCGGTTTTATAGCATGTTGATCGAATCGCGCCGATACTCCTTCGGCGTCTTGCCCACGTGGCGCAGGAAGTACTGCCCGAAGAATGACGGATTCGGGAAATTGAGTTTATTGGAAATCTGCTGCACGGTCATCTGCGTGCCCGTCAGCAGAGCCTTGGCGTTGTTTATGACTATGCGCGATATCCACTCCGTGGCGCTCATGCCCGAGGTGTTTCTCACGACGATAGTGAGGTACTTGGGCGTGATGCAGAGTTTGTCGGCGTAGTATGCCACTTCGCGCGAGCGTGTGAAATCGGTGGCCAGCGTCGATAGAAACTTGTGCAGTATGGTGTTCTGGCGCGTCAGGGGCATCTGCTTTATAGGTGCATGACGTGCGTAGATGCTGGCGACGATGTAGCTGAGCGACATAACCGAGTGTTCGATTATATGTTTGTGAAACGGCATGTCGTCCATGCGGTCGTATTTGTTCAATATGCGGCTGTACTGCAATATATCCTCCACCTGCTCGTTCGTCAGCGAGATGCAGGGGTTGTCCTTGATGTAGAGAAACAGCGATGTCGCCGAGGAAATGTTGATCGTGCGGAAGTTGTAGATCATCGATTGGTTGATCGATATGATCTCGGTGTGGAAGTCGTCGCTGCGGTTGGCTATGGCCTGCAATATCGAGTTGGGAAAGACGATGAACATGTCGTTCTTGGCGATATGGAACCGCTTCTCGTCGAGCACCACCTCGCAGCTGCCTTGCAGGCATATGGCTATACCGCCTACGGGCATGACCAGAGGCGTGGCTACATTGTCCATGAACGTGGGCTGTTGCCCCACTATATCTATGAAGCCGACGGGGGCGAAGTCGCCGTCGGAGGTCTTTATGGCCGATATGTCGGAAGACGCATGTTTCTCGCTGTCCATTGTACCGAAGTTTTTGTATACGCAAAATTAATAGTTTTTTCGGTTTCTGCAACATGTTGCCATTTATTCTGTGGTATAATCGGACATTTCGTACGGATCGCACGACATATACGTTGTAAGGCGCCGCTGTCGGGCGGCAGCCGGCTGGTTATAACGACAAGGAGCGCACCATAGAGTGCGCTCCTTGTCCTTGCATGAACATGCAGTGTCGGCTATCGCTTGGCGCCGCCGGTCTTTGCGCCGTGGACGTTCTGATAGGCGAATATGTTTTCGGAGTAGCTCGTTATCTTGAAGTCGGAGTCGCGCTTGCGGCGGAACGCTATGTCGATCAACGTGTCGACCAGTTCGCCGAACGGCACGCCCGTAGCCTCCCACAGATAGAACGACAGCGAGCCGGGTATGGTGTTGATCTCGTTGACATATATGCTGCCGTCGGCTTGGTCGATCATGAAGTCGATGCGCGACACGCCGTCGCAGGCGAGGGCCTTGAACGTCTCGCACGCCGTGCGGCGGATGAAGTCGGTCGTCTGCTGCGGCAGCGAGGCGGGTATCTCTCTTACGGTCGAGCGCATGCCCTGCGACTGCTTGTTCTTGCCGCCGCCGAGATACTTGTCCTCGTAGCTGAGTATTTCGCCGCTGCGCACCGGCGCTTCGCATACCGACGCGCGGCAGTCGTAGTAGTCGCCCAGCACCGAGCAGTTTATCTCTTTGAGCTGCTCGATAAGGGTCTCGACGATGATTCGCTTGGAGTATGTGACGGCGTTATCGACCGCCTCGATGAGCTCCGAGCGGTCGTGCACGGCCTTGATGCCGACGCTCGATCCGAGGTTGGCCGGCTTGACGATCATGGGGTAGTGCAGCTTGGCCTCGATGCGTCGGACGGTCGCGTCGCGCTCCGAGAGCCACTCCTTGTCCGAGAACCAGCAGTAGTCGACCACCGGTATGCCGCACTCTTTGAGAATCATCTTCATCGTGATTTTGTCCATGCCGTTGGCCGAGGCCAGCGGATTGGGGCAGGCGTAGGGTATGCCCGTAAATTCGATCGTGCCCTGAAATGCGCCGTCCTCGCCGCTCGTGCCGTGCAGTGCGGGCAGGATGACATCTATCGTCGCAGCCACGTCGCTTCCCAGCAGCGGCTTTCGGACGCGGTAGAGACGGTTGTCTCCGTATATCGGGCGCAGGTATACCTCCTCGACCTCGCTCAGCAGGCGCTTCATGTCGCGGTAGTTGTCCGTCGAACGCAGTTTGTCGCCAGTGTACCAGTGTCCCTGCTTGGATATATATATAGGTATGATGTTGTACTTGTCGGCATCCATAGCCGACATCGTCTGTACGGCCGTTATGACTGAGATTTCGTTCTCGACCGAACGGCCACCGAATATTACTCCGACGTTGATCTTCATTGTATCATTGAATTTTTTAGACCTTTTCTGCGCCTCGGCATAGTCCGCATAAGCGGCTCAGCCCTCGGCTTGATGAAAACGTTGTTTAGTTTATTGCTCTTATTTGAACGAGTCGGGCAGGTCGTTTTCGTATAATACTACATCGCCCGTGCGCATCGTTGCGGCAAGTCGCGCCGATGCTTCGGCGAATGTCGCCACCACGTGTATGCGCTCCTCGGGGTAGCTGCACTCGCGCAGCCCCTCCGTTATGGCCTGCCGGTTGACCTCGTTGACTATATATGCCATATCGCAACCCGACATGGCGATATGCCGTCCCAGCTCGCGGTTGTTGTCGTACTGACGTGCTCCCATCTCCACGAAACCGGGCGTGACGACGATGCGGCGCCCCTCGGCAGCGAAGCGTGAGAGGACGTCGAGCGCCATGCGCGCGCCTGCGGGGTTGGAGTTATAGGCGTCGTCGAGGATCGTTATGCCACCCGAGCGGCGTATGCTCAGGCGGTGCTCGATCTGTCTGATCTGCGCCACGGCGGTGCGCTGCTTGGCCACAGGTATGCCGAGACGGTCGGCTACGGCCAGAGCGGCCGTTATGTTGAGAATGTTGCCGCTGCCGAGAATATGCGTCATGAAGCCGTCGCGGCGCTCATCGGGTGTCGTGACGGAGAATGTCGTCTCGCCGGCCGAGTATCCGATATCGCCGGCTCGGTAGTCTGCCTCGGGGTTGTCGACCGAATATGTAAGCATGTCGGCCGCAGTCCGGCAGCCGTATCGTGCGGCAGCCTCGGAGTCGATGTTGACTACGCCGAGCCCGCCCGCTGGCAGCGACTCTATCAGCTCGAACTTTGTGCGTGCGACGTTCTCGACCGAGCCGAACGTTTCGAGGTGCATCTCGCCCACCGACGTTACGATGCCGATCGAGGGATGAACCAGCTCGCATATCTCGCGTATGTCGCCGCGCTGCTTGGCGCCCATTTCGACGATGAATACGTTGTGGTAGGGTTTGAGCTGCTCGCGTACGGTGCGCACCACGCCGAGGGTGGTGTTGTAGTTGCCAGGTGTCATCAGGACGTTGTACTTCTCCGAGAGTATGCGGTGCAGGAAGTGCTTGGTCGAGGTCTTGCCGAAGCTGCCCGTAATGCCGATGATCGTAAGCCCGGGCATCGAACGCAGAATGCGGCGTGCGTCGTTATAGTACCAGCGCGTGACGGCACGTTCGACGGGACGGTTTATAAGGTCGAATACGACGACCCAGCCCTGCATGGTCAGCAGCATGGCGACGCTGAGGGTCCAGCGCGGTGCGTATGATGCCGTCAGGGCTATCGCTGCCGCCGTGAGCAGCGTGCGCGTTGCAAGCAGACGCTTGATGCGCATGGTGTAGACAAGTCGAATCTTGTATCGCATCGAAAACTCCGCCCATGCGAAAACGGCCGCCCATGCTGCGTAAGCATACAGCAATACGGGGTGCCATGTAAAGGCGAATATCGCTGCGGACGACAGCGACAGCAGCTGGCTGCGCGAAGCCCATTCGCCGGTGGAGAGCCACCAGCGCCGCCACCGCTCGGGGCGGTAGGAGTTCTGCTGAAACATCTGGGTATCGTAACGTGTCGTGGCCGCCCAGTAGAGCAGATATGCCGCAGCGAAAATAATAAGCGAAGGTGTCATCGTCATGGCTGTTGCTGTTCTATGTCGAGAAACTGTGCGATCGTGCGGCGGAACAACTCCCCGTTTTCGATCATCGCGAAGTGGCCGCAGCCCTGCGCTACGACAAGACGCGCGTCGGGGATAAGGCGCTCCATAGTTCGTGCGTCGCTCAGAGGTGTCGCGGTATCGCGATCGCCCCAGAACAACAGTACGGGGGCACCGATCGCCGGCATTACGCCTCGAAGATCCTCGCCTACGCACTTCGACAGTATCGCCCGCATCATCGGCGATGCGTTGTTGTAGTCCGACGAACCGGTTTTGGCGCGTCGCTGCTCGATAAGCTGCCGTGCCCGGCCGCCGCCGACCATTACGGGCAGCAGGCGTTTGAGCAGTTTGTAGGAGTATACCTTATAATAATAGGAGATCGGGCGGTGCGGCCTGATGCCTGCGGCGTCGGTCAGCACGACGCGGCGTGCGGCGTTGCGCGACGAGTAGAGTATGGCGACGCGGCCGCCGAACGAGTGACCCACCAGTGTCGGCGAGTCGATCTCCAACTCCCGTGCGAGCTGCTCTATCGAGCGCGTATACTCCTCCACACCCCATACCGTAGTCGGCTCGTCGCTTCGTCCGAATCCTGCGAAGTCGACCGAGAAGACGCGATAGTGCCGGCTGAGCAGCGGGCGTATCTGTTTCCAGATCTCGCGGTCGCAGCCCCAGCCGTGGAGCAGCAACAGCGTCTCGCCCTCGCCCTCGACATCGTATCGGAGCGTTATGCCGTCGTATCGGTAACTATTTTCCATAGGCGCAAAGGTAGTGAAAAATCTCGGGCTGTGTTCGGGCGCAATGCTTTTTTTGCGCTTCACGCCCTCCGTTGCCGTATACCGAAAGACCGGACGCATCGCTGCGCCCGGCCTCTGCTATTTAACTCTAAAACATTTTCGATTGCCGCCCTACATATTGTGCGGCGTGTTGATGTAGGGATAAGGCAAAGCCTTGGTCATAGCAATCACGTAGCGCTTAGCTACCATTACAAAAAACTTTCTCATAACCTGTAATTTACGGGCGCTTTCGTTGCGTCCAGTTTTATAACTAACCCTTTAACCGCTGCAAATATATTGCTAAATTCGCTATTTGACAAATTATTTTAATATATTCGTAATATTTTTTAATAATATTGATGCGTGAACCCGCTGCAAGGGCGGTGGGGGTAATGGCTGGCGGTTTTGCTTACCGGCCTGCGCTGGTGGTTCGATAGTTGCTTATTGGCGGATGTTCAAAAATTCCGACTATGACAGCATCTCCGACTTCGGGCGCCGGTTTGCGCCCGCACCTTGCGCTGCTCCTCTGCAATTTGATATGGGCATGCGATTATCCTTTCTATAATATGGTACTCGGCCGTTACATTTCGCCTGTGGCTATGGTGTCGGCTTCGCTGATAGTGACTGCTCTCTTCTCGTTGATACCGTTGCTGTGGCAGAAAAGCGAAAAGATCGAGCGCAGCGACATCAAGATCATGTTCCTCGCGGCGCTGGTCATGGGCATAGCGCGCAAGCTGCTGCTGATGTACGGTCTGTCGCGAACATCGCCTATCGACGGCTCGATCATCGAGACGGTGGTGCCGCTGCTGGTGCTCGCTATATCCGTCGTCATCGGCATCGATCGTTTTACGCGCCTCAAACTTGCCGGCTTGATCCTCGGTATGGCCGGTGCCGTGGCCGTTATCCTGATGAGCGGAGACGGCGGACACGAACGCTCCGACATGAGCGGCAACCTGATGATCCTCTGCTGCGCCTTCGCAACGGCGTTTTATATGGTGTGGTTCAAGAAGCTCATTTCGAAGTATCGCGTGACTACGGTGCTGCGCTGGGTATACTGCTTTGCAGCATTGATAATGTTTCCGTTCGGAGGCTACGACATCGTTCATACCGACTATGCCGCTATGGATACGCATATCGTACTCGCCGCGCTGTTCGTCTTGACGGTACCTACATATCTGCCCAACCTCATGTTGAACTACTCGCTGCGATATGTTCAGCCCACCGTATCGAGCATATATACATATCTTCAACCGATTATCGCGATCTTGCTGTCTGTGGCGCTGGGGCTGGACCGCCTGCACGGCGATACTGTCGTGGCGGCACTGTTCATCTTCGTCGGCGTGGCGCTCGTAATACGCTCCTACTCGGCAGGCAGCCCGTTGCACGGACGTCCGCATTTGCGATAGGGTAGAGTCGTGGCCGTAGCAGCCGCCATGTTCGGCATGCTCTCGGTCAGAAGTACCGGTGTATCTCTTCTATCGCGCTCTCTTTCGACATATCCTCGGGATTCGTGCCTGCCACTCCCTCCGGGATCTCCATGCGCAGTGAGTCGAACAGCTCGATCCAGAACGGAGCGTAGCTGCCGTCGCGCCTCTTGAATGTCATGGGTCGTGCCGTAAAGATATGCTCGCCGTTATCGTCGAGATAGGATTCGTATACAAGCTCGCTGCAATAATATGCGTCGTTGTCGGGCAGGAACGCGAAGTCGTAGGGACGACCGAGATGCAGCTTAGCGCGTTCGACGGCAGCTGCCGCGGGCGAGCCGTCGCGAAGACGATATACGGCGACCAGCGGACGCCCCTTGTCGTCATGGCCGGCTTCATTAAGAAATTCGTCGAGGGTAATGCGCCTTACTCCGCCCTTCGATGTCGCCTCGATAACGAAATTTTCGTCGCCGACACGCTCCAAAATCGCGACATGCGAAAATCCCGACGCCTCATGACGGGCTGTCGCATCGACAATCGCATCGGCCATGCGAGAGCCTTGACCGACCTCGAACAGCAGATCGCCGTTGTTAAATTCGGGGTTTCGATTTCCGCATCCGGCAAGAAATGCTGCCGTGGCAAAAAAGATTATAGAGAGCTGTTTTTCCATACCTATGTTTATAATAGTGATCAAGGCTTCGTTGCACTCGGTCGGCAGCAAATATACGACAAAAATTCTGTAATACATAATCTTCGTATTTACAGATAGTTGTATAATGGTGTGCAAAATTGCAACGAAAAAAGTGTCGATATAATTTGCAGATTAGAAAATAAGCGCTACCTTTGCAACCGCTTTCAGAGATAAACGATCAGTCAGCGCGAAGGTTCTTAGAAAAATTTGAAAAACTTTCCGAAAGATTTGGAAGTTTCAAAAATATGACTTACCTTTGCATCCGCGTTTCTATCGAATACGAGAGGCGCAGCAAAAGGTTCTTCAAAAAGTTTTTGAAAAAAAATCTTCCGAAAATTTGGAGGTTTCAAAAATATGACTTACCTTTGCACCACTTTCCGCTTCGAAATTATGAAGCAAAAGTGATACCAAACGGTTCTTTGAATTACTGGTTTTATTGAGAGAAAATTGTAGTATTTATCTGTCATTTCCTTTTTAAGGATTGATTAAGCAGTCAGGACTCTAACAATACATTTTATTTTTATACAATGGAGAGTTTGATCCTGGCTCAGGATGAACGCTAGCGGCAGGCTTAACACATGCAAGTCGAGGGGCAGCATGGGAGTAGCAATACTTCTGATGGCGACCGGCGCACGGGTGCGTAACGCGTATGCAACCTACCTGTAACAGGGGGATAACACTGAGAAATCGGTACTAATACCGCATAACACTATGAGAGGCATCTCTTGTGGTTGAAAGTTTCGGCGGTTACAGATGGGCATGCGTTGTATTAGCTGGTTGGTAAGGTAACGGCTTACCAAGGCGACGATACATAGGGGGACTGAGAGGTTAACCCCCCACATTGGTACTGAGACACGGACCAAACTCCTACGGGAGGCAGCAGTGAGGAATATTGGTCAATGGACGGAAGTCTGAACCAGCCATGCCGCGTGCAGGAAGACGGCTCTATGAGTTGTAAACTGCTTTTGTACAAGGGTAAACCTGAATACGTGTATTCAGCTGAAAGTACTGTACGAATAAGGATCGGCTAACTCCGTGCCAGCAGCCGCGGTAATACGGAGGATCCAAGCGTTATCCGGATTTATTGGGTTTAAAGGGTGCGTAGGCGGATTGATAAGTTAGAGGTGAAATGTCCGGGCTCAACTCGGGAACTGCCTCTAATACTGTTGATCTAGAGAGTAGATGCGGTAGGCGGAATGTATGGTGTAGCGGTGAAATGCTTAGAGATCATACAGAACACCGATTGCGAAGGCAGCTTACCAATCTATATCTGACGTTGAGGCACGAAAGCGTGGGGAGCAAACAGGATTAGATACCCTGGTAGTCCACGCAGTAAACGATGATAACTCGTTGTCGGCGATACACAGTCGGTGACTAAGCGAAAGCGATAAGTTATCCACCTGGGGAGTACGTTCGCAAGAATGAAACTCAAAGGAATTGACGGGGGCCCGCACAAGCGGAGGAACATGTGGTTTAA
>OFFX01002715.1_pt1 | contig 10603 bp, 13 predicted proteins | sample 1521511 | NCBI WGS metagenome assembly OFFX01 (sample SAMEA3504125, study PRJEB24116) | mouse gut metagenome | biome: mouse gut; feature: mouse-associated habitat; material: faeces | place: Denmark | collected 2011
CAGCGGATCAGGCCGGTCTGAATGTCAGCCGCCCCGCCGAACGGGTCCCGCAGACGGCCGTCCAGCCCCATAGCGATGGCGTTCATGGTAAAGTCCCGGCGGGCCAGGTCGGCCTCCAGGCTGGAGACAAACTTCACATAGTCCGGACGTCGGCTGTCGGAATAGGGACCCTCGGTGCGGTAGGTGGTGATCTCGTAGGGCTCGCCGTCCTCCAAAACAGTGACAGTGCCGTGCTTCAGCCCGGTCTCAATGATCCGGCGTCCGGCAAAGCACTTCTCTGTTTCCTCCGGACGGGCGGAGGTGCAGATATCCCAGTCGTGGGGTTCCACCCTCCGGAGCAGATCCCGCACGCAGCCGCCCACCAGGTATGCCTCATGGCCGGCATCGGTAAGCGTTTGGAGGATTTTCTGCGCTCCAGTGGGAATCTCAAATTTCATCCCGCACCACCCTCTCGTTGACCTCCATCTGGAACGCCTCGATTCGGGCCAGGTCAGGCGCCTCCGGGAGGGATGTATGTTCTCTGGCGTAGTCAAGCCGCTTTTCCAAGCCATTGAGCAGGTCATAAAAGGCGGAGTTAAAGGTATGATTCTCTTTCTGGTAACGCCCGTTCCGGATATCCATCAGCAGGTCGTGGTCCGCCGCCCGGCAGGTGACGATCTCCTCCTTCTCCAAAATATCCAGGCACATGAGATAGAGCCGCACCAGGTGCATAGCGTGCTTGTTCAGGTGGACGTCGTCCTTTTTCTTATTTCTGTGGTGGATTTTATCATAGTTTCGGGTGATCTCCACCAGCTCGCTGACCATACCGGTGAGGGTGCGCAGGGGCACCTGCTCCATGCGGATATCCGCCACCACCTGGGGGCTGCCCTCCACATCGGCCACGGACAGCCTGATCTGCTCCGGGGTGAAGCTGCGGTAGCGCTCTGGAAAAGTAAAAATAGTATTCTCGCAGGAGCCCATGATGTGCCGTTCCTTGGCCTCGGCGGGGTAGGCATCGTGGGCCAGTGCGTTCTCCAGGCGGCGCAGCTGCTGGTTGGCGTAGCCGCCGAAAGAGACAGCCGCCCGGCGGGAGAGGAACATCTTCCGCTGGTCAATGAGTTGTTTTCCGACGGGCGTCAGCACCAGATAGTGCTCCGGCTTGCAGCCCAGCAGCTCAATGGTATTGGGGTTGCAGCTGATCAGCAACGTGAGCAGCTTGTTGAAGGCGTACACCGTGGTATCCGTCTCTGTATCCACCACCTGCTCAAATTGACCCATACCCAGCAGGTCTGCTTTGCTGTTCAAAGTACAGCCCCGGATGTCGATGTCGGAGCCCTCCACGTTGGTGCCATAGGCGTGGCTGCCCCCATAGGTGAGGAAAATAATATTCTTCCCGAGACATGGGTCAGTTTTTAAAAAATTGTACTCTGGCCGTTCAAGTAGATTCAATGTATTTTCCTCCATGATCTCAAAGATGCTCTAATATATCCTCCAAAATTTCTTGCAGCCGTCCCTCTCCCCTGAAGGAGCATTTGACGACTAATCCCTCACTGCGAAAGAAATACGGATTACCATTCATCTACTGAATCAGACTGGCCAACCGCTGTTCTGGAGGCTGCGAGAGATCAATGTGGATATCTTTAATATCCACCAGTGTTGAGGGATCAATATCCCATACATCTATTTCCCGCATTTTCTTCAGGTGTTCTTCTAAAGTCATTCCGCATGTCTCCCGTCGAATAAGGATGGAATGATTATAGCAGAACCACACGTTTTCTACAACGATTTAAGAACACTTTAAGTTTAGTTTTATATATCTGATCTCATTGCGGCAAGCAGTTCGTTTTGCAGGGCAAGGCAATATTCCTCCAAAAGTCTATCATCAATCGCATGTAGGATAATACCGTAGGGTGGAAAATGATAGTTGCATTCAGATACAATAGATCTCTTGCGAAATTAAGCAAAGCGGTCAAAGTTGCAGATACCAGCAATCAAGGAAAAGCGGAGAGCAAAGCGCTTTCTCCGGTTACGGTAACGCTCCGAGAGGATACGAAACCTTTTGACAAAACGGATGGCGTGTTCAACAAAGATACGCTTCCTTGAAATCTCACGGTTATTTCTACGCTCCTGCCTGGTCAAGGGATGATTCCTGGAACGCTTTTTCGGCAGGAGGGAACTGGCATGTATCTGAACAAGCCCCAGGTATCCGGTATCCGCCTCCAGCACCGTTTCTGCCTTGACATGGATACGGGAATCCTTGAATAGCTGGAAATCGTGCTTCTTTCCGTTGGAGAATGCCAGCGCAATGATCTCCCCAGTCCGAAGGCTGACGAGCAGTTGCGTCTTTAGTGTATGCCGCTTTTTCTTCCCGGAATAGTACCTCTTTTGCTTTTTTTAGGGCGCTCAATCGGCGATTCTGTTGCGTCTATCAGAACCACCTCATATTCCATGTCGCTTTTTAGCGGCGCTTTCCGACCGGGCAGTGAAAAGGTTCCGTCCCGGATCAGCGTATCTTCCACCCATTTGATCCCTCGATAGATATTGCTTTCTGCTATTCCGTAACTGGCCGCTATATGGGCATACGTACGATATTCCCGCAGATACTCCAAGGTAGCCAGCAGCAAATCCTCTATGCTCAGCTTTGGCTTCCTCCCGCGATGCCGATGCTTTTCTGCATAGCCTTTCCGCAAAATCTCTGCCATCTTGTCAAATGTTGCTCGCTTCACCCCGGTGATTCTCCGGAATTTTGTGTTTGAATACTCTGCTATCTTTTCGTATTTCATGCCCCTATTTTAGCACAGTCTCTTATTTTCGCAAGAGCTCTAATATATTTCAACCCGCATTTCGCGGGCAGAAAACAAAAAAAGTGCCAAACAGCGCAATAGCGCTATTTGACACTCTGTGACACGGCAACTTTGTTTTCCAAAGAAAACACGGTAACTATTGTCTTGATTATAGCATGATAATTCTCAGAGGTCAATATGCTATTCATCGCGGTTACCATGGTTTTCTGTGGGCCGGGTGTCAAGAACCCACCTGAGCTTAGGCCCTGCCGGTGTGCGGCTGGGAATGTTGCGGCGGCGGTTATTCCGGTGCCAGCCATCTTTTCGTTCTGGAACGATTCCATCCAAATGGAAGCCAGCAGCTTTTACACTGCTGCCTCCTTCCTCTGGAAGCGTATAAGTAATAAATCGAGTATAGCCCATTGCTCTCCCCGCCTTAACGGTTGCTCCATACAGCTTGCTGCAGGCATTGAAATAGGCGGAATCACAGCATACACGGTTGATTTCCAGGGTAAACCCATCGTTGAGATGCCGCGCTTTGGGAATACTGGCGATAGCAACGCCTGCATATCTGCTTTCATTTGAAGAAATCAGGCCAACAGAAAATTTATGGCCCTGTGGAGCCTCATTGTGACGGTGATAACGCTGGACATATTCCCTGGCTGCACGAAACGACAGAGGGACAATCCGCAGTTCAGAAATAAGCGCATACCGTTTCCCATCCACATAACGAAAACAGGGCCATATATCCTGGCTGCCGCATATCACGAAACGTCCGATTCGATGTATGACAGGGATGCGCTGGCGAGTATATCTATCGTTCAGACTAGCTTGATACCCAAGCTCCCCCATGACCAACGCCGCTGGGTCCAAAGGCAGAACCGGGCGGTGCAGCACAACGGGATTGTCCAAGGGATAGTATCCAGGCCCTGGCGATCCAAAATGGAATGCTCTCATGCCGGAAGGCATACGCCACTCCAGCCTGTTCATGATGGAGTCAAACTGTGCATCGGAAAAGACCTGGGAATCACGATACCAGATACCTTCAATGCAGTATTGAAAAATGTGATAGACCATCAGGACTTACTGGATGCAGATTTATCTGGAGGTCCATCTGTTACCGCCAGATAGGAGCCAAGCAGGTGCATTCCCTTCCACTCATAGATGGGGGTGCTGTCCTGGATATAAAATGTGATCTGATGTCCCTCAGCCGGTATCTTGTGGCGGTTTCGCAGTACAACCCGCAGGGCCGTCCCTTCCGCTTCCATCAGTATGGCCTTCGGACGGCGCAGAGCCATGGTGCGCTCCACACGCACCACGATGCCAGTAAGACACAGATAGTGTCCTCGCACAGCCACCAGGTAGAGATGCCCCCCGCTGACCGCCGCCAGCAGGGACAGCAGAAAAAGAGGCGCAGCGATTGTCATAGTGAAGAAAACCAGGAGAACATTCCCCGCAATCAGTGAGCACGCGGCCAGCGCCAACCGCATCAAAATCTGTGCCTGCAACGGCATTGGAATCTGTGTGCGTTCCATAAGCTCCTCCTTCAAATCAGCAGCAGGCGTCGTGTGCGCAGCAGCTCCAGCAGGGCGCCTATTACGGTGTCACGGGCAGGCGAGTGTTCCATCAAAGTCTCCAAAATACCGTCCGGAATTGTCTCTGCAAAGTAGATCATCTCTGTCAGCCTCTGTCTGCCGTCCTCGCCTAAAAGTGCGGAGGTCGGCTGGACCCTCTGTTCCTCCAGCCGAATCAGCTCACTCGCCGTCAGCCGCAGCCCCGCCTCGGTGATCCATTTCCAGACACGCCGAACCGGTTTGGACAGAAAGCAATCTGTCCATTTCCTGCTGTTGGGGCAAATGACACAGCCGGTCAGGAGCCGATAGGCGGCCAGAGTTCCTGTTTCCTCGGTGGTAATGACCAGGCCGCTGCCCTCCATCCGCCTGACCGCCTGCTCCTTGCCCTCCGGAACCGGCTGTGGACGGAGTCTCGCCTTTTTCCAGAGTCCAGCCAGCTCCGGTCCCAGTGCATAGACACAGCCGCAATGAGATACATAGTCAAGCCCGGTCCTGCGGGACCGTGTCAGCTCTCCTTTCGAGAGATACATCATATCAATCACCTCAATTTGCTTATTTGCCCTTATTACACGCTCCAACCGGCAAAATTACAACAGCATCATTAAGGTGACCGCCAGAATAATAGCCCCGACCGCGCCAAGGATGACCAGCGCGATTTGTTTGACCAGTTCGGGATCCATTCCCTCGCCGCGAGCGCCGGAATCAATAGGCTGTATGTCATCATAGTAGCCATCATAATTTACATCCATTGGGTTGCTGGGTCTGGACCTGTGATGGGGCGCTTGTCTGGATTTTTTTTGCGGGGGACGCTTCTTCCGCCGCCGGGTACCTGCTGCTTTCTCTATGCGCAGCGATTTCCCGCACTCAGGGCAGAAAGAAGCGGCGCCCCCCGGAAGGGAAGCGCCGCAATAGGGACAAAATTTCATTGTGATCCACTCCTTATCAAGTTGCTTTTCCGGCCTGTTGGCCAGTTGCTTGCACAAGGATGGACAATATGAGTATACCACTAAAACATCCGCCTGTCATCGGCTTGACCACTGCCACCTGTACTGCCATAAACACTGCCAAAAGCGCTGCCGAAACCGGGGGCTTGCGTTGGGGCTGCGGCCGGTGCAGGCGGCGGCGCTGCCGGGGGATCTGGCTGACGCGCCGGAGAAGCCTCTGATGCAGCTTCCTGGCGTTTCTGGCCCTTTCGCTGTCCCCCCTCCTCTAAACGAGGCGCGTGGATCGCGGCCCAGTCCGCCATATATCTGGCTGACAGCCATGCTTTATAGTGGGCTGCTGTGGTAAACAGCAGTTCGTTGAGCTGCCGCCAGGTGAGGACCACCGATACATGCTGCTCTGGCGACTTGCCAAACCGGGGAACGATCAGGCCGGTTTTGTTTTCCTCTCCCGGACCGCTGTCAGCAGTAAGGAAATAGTCAGACTTCTCTGCCGTAGTAAGTTTGACGACTCGGGACAGGCTTTTGCCGTCAGGCCGGGACTTGCCGTAATAGGCCAGCCGCTTGGCAGAGGTTCCGCCCAAGTGTTCATAGAGCGCGTCTGACTTTCGCTCATTCTTATACTGCTGCATACGCATATGAAGGCTGCCGTTGGCGGCCTCCTGTGCCAAAGCCAGAAACTGCGGCACATCAATATAGATATGGATATTGCTGGTGTACCGCTGTCCGGCCGGACGGGACTTGTCATAGGCCACAAACTGCAGATGTACCTTGTCCAGATGGAAACAGTCGTTCTTGACCTCCACAAAACAATTTCTGGCGTCTTTGCGGATAATCTGATCCCGATTGTCATTTTGATTTTCCATTTCCTATGTTTCACTTCCTTTGGAACATTTCATCAGCCCTCACTCGGAAATTTGTAGCCGCATATGACCAGCGTAGAATCCAGGCTGGCATCCTTAATCTCGTAGCACAACCAACTTTTGCCGCAGGCTTTATGCTTCTCCTCCCGGACTGTGGCATATGCGGTCACACCAAGAAAAGTAAGCTGGGATAATTTCTTGTGTGTCCCATGCTCAGACATAGCGAACAGCCAGTTGTCAAAATAACCTTTGAACCCATGGAGCTTTGCATCGGCCATCAGCCACGCTTTCCATTCCTCATAGGCAGCAAGCCCGAATTTTTCCTTGTATTCCTCCGCAAAGGCAGCAATGGCCTCCCAACTGAAGGGACCGTTTTTCTGGGCCCATGTGCCTGTGACTCCTTCCGCCTTTGACACGTTCTCCTCAAACAAGACGTGATCAGCCCCATCGGCCACTCGGATCACGAGCCCGCTCTTCATGTGGCACCCGCCAGTCCACTTACTGGCTGTGAACCAACGCACATGGCTATCGCTGCACGCTTGACGGATATACACCCGCCCGGTCTCTTTACAGCGGTAAAGGTCCTCACATAAACCCCGCTGGTCTCCCATAAAGGTGACCGTTCTGACTTGATTTTCCATTTTTTCGTTTCACTTCCTTCAAAAAAGACTGACTTGCAGTTCCTCTGGCGGTGTTTGGACTTTGGCCGCGTTCCGCTGCAGAACAAGTTCCTCGATTCGTTCATCATCCAGCAGCTTTTCTGCCCGGCGTTGCCATATGTTGTCCAGGCCTGCCCAGCCATGTGTTAAAATCATTTGCTCCACCTTACGGATTCGCCGTCCCTTCGCAGCTTCCCGGCGGGCCTGCTTTTGCTCTTTGGCCGCCTTGAGCGTATCCGCCGCATGGGTCACCTGGATGCCGTTAGCCACATCCTGAAGGTCCTGAAGGATGTCCCTGGTATCCATCCGAGTAGCCCGCAGGTTCAGGATCTCTATTTTCAGCGTGCTGTCACTCAATAAATCGCGGTGGAACTTGCCCATAACACGCCATACCACCTCGCGCCGCCCATATTTGACGATGGCCTCGCAGATTGTGAGGGATATGGTTTTTTTCAGCAGCTTACAACCCTTCTCCATACTGACCCTCTGCTCGTCTGGAAACAGGCCGTCCCCCTTTTCTATCCAGGTTTTCCGCACATCATAGAAGACGTTTCCCTTTTGAGGGACTAAATCCTTATCCAGTACGCTGCAATGCGAACAGCCCAAATGATCAGCGGCACATTGCATGGGGCTGTAATAGGTACGCCAGGTCTTACTCGTCCGTCCATAGTGGCTCTGCTGCTGGCAAACACGCCCCTTATGCGCTGCCTGAAACTGCTCCCAAAGCTCCTGTGCCTCCGCCCACACTTTTTTGTGGGCTTCATCCACACTGCCCTCAAAGGTATAGGGGCGGTCGGTCTGGTGGCAGTTGCATTGATAGACAACGTCGTCTGAATGGAGATCATACCGCTCGCTTTGCAGGAGCGGATGCCTGAGCGGACAGGGGGTGTCTGGGAAACGTGGACAAGGGAGTACAGGGTTGTCGTTCTCTGCCCGCCAGTCGATTCCCTGATAAGCCAGATACCCGTTCCGGAAATGCCAGCCTTCAGCCAGCAGTCCGCAGGGGGTCTCAAAGACCATCCTGCCTAAGGTCTCGCTGTCATAGGTCCAGCCTCCATCATAAGGGCTGTATTCCCGCATCCCGGGCGGTGTATCCTCCGGCGTGTAGCCCTCCGCCAGCAGGCGGCGGGTCAATTCATTGATCTTGTTCATATGCCAGGACATGGGACGAGGCCAAAGTGATTTACCATGGTATCCCGAAGCTCCGCCACCGTCAGGCCATACTCTTTCGCAATACACTCCTCGCAGACGATTGCTTGATACCCTAAGGCCCGGGAGATACGCTTTTCCCACGAATTTGTCCTTTCTGCGTTACAAACCGGGCACGGGAGATCATCGTACCAGATGATCCGTTTAGGTTCCGTATATTCCGGCATAGCTCAGGCCTCCTGGTGGGCAGGCGGCTGTGCTTTCATGATTTCCTCGCTCAAGCGGAGCAGCTTGTCTGCAGCAGCCTGGAATTGAGGCATGAACTCCTGGTTGGTATCATACTGGAGATAAAGCGTCTGGTAAATCGCGTCCCAAAACATACTAAGGACGGGTTCAGACACTTTTGCTTCTTCCAACTTCATAATGGCCGGAGTCAGACTCATAAGCACTTTATTCCAGAGCAGATAGAATTCGTCATGCTCCGGGATTCCGAACTTAGCCAGCCAACTGCGGACGGTATTGACCCGCTTGGCAGAGCCGCAGCTATGCTCGTTGAGCATATACTTGACCTGCAGGTTATCCAGGTCTTCAATGGGCTCGCCGAACTTTTCACCTATTATGACCCGGCCCAGCGGAAACAGCGCGCAAACCGTAGGCTTACAATTATGTACGCTGCACCGGCCATTCTCCAACAGCGGGCAAGCTCCCTTGGGTCCGTTGGAGAGCAGATGGACAATGGGGATATGGGAGTTGCGGCCGATATATGCTTCAGTATAGGCATTGACTACTTCCTGCACGGTCATGCCCTTTTTCTTGGCAATATTGTAAATGTCGCGGGCATTGAAGATGATTGTCTCCTGGTGGATACAGCACTTTCCGCACCTGCGGCACTTGAACCGGAATTCAGAATCCAGATTCAGCAGATGTTCCTCCAGGTGCTCAATGCCCTCACCGGTCTGCATCATTTTGAATAGGTTCATGTTCTTACCTCCATAAAGTAAAAAATGGGGGTACACCCATTGGATGTACCCCTTGTGCCATGACTGGCCGGATGTATGGTGTTGTTACGCTTCCACACCGGCAAGCATGTCTTCGAACTGCTGCTCGGTGAGGATGGTGATGCCCAGATCCTGAGCCTTGGTCAGCTTGCTGCCGGCCTTCTCGCCCGCGATGACGTAATCGGTTTTCTTGCTGACGGAGCTGGCGGGCTTGGCCCCCAGACTCAGCAGCTTCATCTGGATTCCGTCGCGGGTGTAGTTCTCCAGCTTACCAGTGGCAACAACGATCTTGCCGGCAAAGGGGTTGTTCGTATTCTCAGACATGACAGTGTCCTCCTTCAAAAATGTGATGTGGTTAAGCGCCGGACGCCACAGCACGGCCTCCTCCGCGTTGTTGTACCAGGTGTAAATGTTGTCGTTCATGACCTTGCCGAAATCCTCCAACTGAGTGAAGTCATACCCGTCCCGGATGGCCTGCTCGAAGGCGTTCCAGGATCCGCCAAAATGACGGTTCAGGATGCGCCCGGCGTGGCGGCCCACCTCCGGGATGCCCAGCGCGGCGATGAACTGATTGAGCGTGCAGGTGCGCCGCTTATCAATCGCCTTCTGGAGCCGGGCAAAGGACTTCTCCCCAAAACCGGGACAGGCAACGATATCCGCTTTGTGCCGCTCCAGCTCATAGAGGTCACCGAAATTCTTGACCCAGCCGCGCTGTACGAAGGTTTCCAGCGTCTGCTCAGCCAGCCCCTCGATTTCCATCCGGGTTTTGCTGCAGAAGTGGACGAACTTGCGTACCAGCCGTGCAGGACAGTCGGGGTTTTCGCAGTAGAGCTGCTGTGTGCCGCCAGGGCTTTTGTGGATCATCAGCATCTCGCCGCAGCAGGGGCAGACAATCGGGATCGGACAACTGCCGCTCTTGGTGTGGTTCTCCGCAATCTGGGGGATAATCATATTCGCCTTATAGACGGAGATCTTATCCCCCGGCCCCAGAGCCAGCTGCTTGAAGATGTCCAGGTTGTGCAGATATGCGTGGTTGACGGTGGTGCCGTCAATCTCCACATCATCAAACACACCCGTAAGGCTGACCATGCCCGTCCGTGTGGTGGCCACCTCCAGGGAGCGGAACACCGTCTCATAGAGAGTGTCTGCCCATTTGAGGGCCATCAGCCGGTTCTCATGGTGGCCGGTAGCACCCAGGGAGCGCCCATAGGCCAGGTCGTCATACTCAAAGATCAGGCCGTCCACAGGGAAGGCATATTCCTCCGGGCGGTAAAGCGCGATGGCCTGCTCCACGGCGTCCTGCGATGCGTCTGCGGCCAGGATAGAATAGCCCACGGTCGTGAAACCCATTTGGGTCAGAAAGCGCAGGTTCTCCCACTTGGTGCTGCCGCCCAGATTCTCACTGATCAGGTCGAAGGCCAGGAACTCCAGCCGGCGCCTTTTGCTCTCGTTGGCATCCAGCTTTCGGATACTGCCGGCGGCCAGGTTCCGGGGATGGGAGTAGACTTCACTCAATGTCTCATTGAGCTCCTGGAAGTTCTGCCAGCTGATGATGCCCTCGCCGCGCACCTCCACCGGTTCGGTACAGGGGATGGTCAGCGGCACATTACCCATGACTCGGACGGTATGGGTGACATCCTCGCCCTTGAGACCGTCG
>OFFX01002730.1_pt1 | contig 10553 bp, 9 predicted proteins | sample 1521511 | NCBI WGS metagenome assembly OFFX01 (sample SAMEA3504125, study PRJEB24116) | mouse gut metagenome | biome: mouse gut; feature: mouse-associated habitat; material: faeces | place: Denmark | collected 2011
TACGAAATTACAGAAAATGCAGAAAGAGATGAAAAATACGAACCCGGAGAAAATGAGGGAGGAGCGGCAGAAGGGACAGAGGGGAGCATGGAAAACCCCCAAAAGGGAAAGAAATACAGGCTGACGGGATCCCTGGCTGCAAAAATAGTTTCCTTTTTCCTTCTGGCAGGATTCAGTTTCGTGGGACTGACCGCAGCAGTATTATGTATTTATATGGGGCAGCGGGGTTTCTATGCAAACAGTCTGGAACAGGTGCAGCTGCGTGGGCTGAAAGAGCTGGGTGTGGGCAAAATATTTGATGTGTCACACTATCTGGCCCGGGGGAATATCGAAGAGGCCCAGGCGGTCTGTGAAAATACAAATATGGACGTGGAAATGATCCGGGAGGATAAGACGGGCGGGGAGAGCATTCTCTGGGGAACCTGGGATGGTTATGAGACGGAATTTATCATGGAAATCCGGATGAAGCTGGATGCCAGGAAAGAAACGGTCATACTGAACGGACATAAGCTGCAAAACACAGAAGAATATTTGTTCAGGGCTTATTTCAAACCGGATTTTCCGGAAGAAGACAATTTACGCAGGGCAGCGATGTTTACAGTGCATTTATATGAGGCAAAGTTTGGAATGATTGCCCTGGCGGCCGGCAGCCTGCTCATGAGCTTTGTTTTGTTTATTTTCCTGATGTGCAGTGCAGGGCACAAGAACGGACAGAAGGGCATAGTGCCGGGCCCCCTGACAGAAATTCATCTGGATGTGCTGACATTTCTGTTCGGAGCCATGGTTGCCGTGACAGGGAACATACTGTTAAATCCGCGTTCCTTTTCGGATGAGCTGAGCCTTATGGCCGGGCTGGTAGTGGGAGGAACATTTCTGGCGGTCTGGATCACCATGTACTGCATGGAATTTGCATTGCGGGTGAAGCTTGGGAAATGCTGGAAATACAGCCTCTGTTACATTGGGCTGAAGAAAATATGGAAGATGGTCTGTTTTCTGGGCCGGGGGCTGATATCTGCCGCCAGGGCGGTTCCCCTGATGCCGGTAACCCTGACTGGGTATCTGGGTCTGTGTATTCTGGAATTCATGGTATTGGTGTATGTGTGGACAGAGGAAGTATTTTATTTCTGGGTCTTTGAGAAGGTGGTTCTGCTGGCATTTCTGATGTATATCGTTATGGTCTGCAGGAAACTTCTGAATGCCAGCAGGGCACTGGCCCAGGGCAGGGAAAATTATGTGGTGGATACTGCGGGGATGCCGGGGGAGTTTAAGGAACATGGGGAAAATCTGAACAGCCTGGGTCAGGGGATCTCCAGGGCAGTGGCAGAGCGGCTGAAAAGTGAGCGGCTGAAGACGGAACTGATCTCAAATGTTTCCCATGATCTCAAAACGCCGCTGACTTCCATTATCAATTACGCGGATCTGATCTATGAAGAGACCAAGTCCGCGGGGAATTTGCAGGAAGAGCAGGGAGGCGTAAAAGTGGATCAGGTAAAAATCAGGGAGTATGCGCAGGTGCTGCTGCGCCAGTCAGGGCGGCTGAAAAAACTGCTGGAAGATTTGCTGGAAGCATCCAAGGCCACCACAGGGAACCTGGAGGTGACGCTGGAGCCGTGTCAGGTAGGAGTACTCTTGTCCCAGGCGGTAGGGGAATACCAGCAGAGAATGGAGGAGAAGGGACTGAATCTGATTGTCCGCACGTCGGAGGAAGAAGTAAAAATCATGGCAGACGGCAGACGGCTGTGGAGGATATTTGATAATCTGCTGAACAATATCTGTAAATACGCCCAGGAAAAATCCAGGGTTTATCTGAGTGTGGAGACCGCAGGGGAGAGAGTGCTGGTGATCTTCCGCAATATGTCCAAGTTTCCGCTGGACATTTCCGCGGACGAGCTGGAGGAGCGGTTTGTGCGGGGAGATAAATCACGTCACATGGAAGGAAACGGGCTGGGGCTGTCCATTGCCAAGAGCCTGGTGGAGCTGCAAAACGGCAGAATGGATATTGTGACCGATGGGGATTTATTCAAGGTGATTCTGGATTTCCCGGTATATGATCCGGTACCGCTGTCCTGAGACACATCCGGATAGCTTGTGAGAACAATTTGGGGCAGCACCAAAACGATCTGTGCCCCTGAATGGTTCAGGGAACGGTAGGCAGAAGCTGTTTTAAAGGAAATGGGATAAAGAGGACTCTGGCTTTCGGGCCGGAGTTCTTTAATATCCTCTGTCACAACTTGAAATCAATGGAGTTTGATAGTATACTGAGAGAAGCAGAGGGAAGGAGCCGTAAGGGTGGCAAAGAAAACACAGGACTTAAAACCAGATACAGTGCTAAAGAATTACTGGAGCGGTAATGAGCAGTTTGCCGATCTCTTCAATGCAGTGCTGTTTGAGGGGAAACAAGTCATCAGGCCAGAGGAGCTGGAGGATGTGGATACGGAGGAATCCTCTGTATTGGAGCATAAAGACTATGCGGAGAGCATCAGAGCATCCAGAGACAATATATGTGTACTATGGTGAGAAGCCATGGGATGGGGCAGTATCGCTCCATGGGATGTTAAATATTCCCGAAGAAATGAAAGCATTTGTGAATGACTATAAGATTCTGCTTGTGGAGGCGAGGGAGAACAGCCTGACACTCCATAATATGAAGAATGTGGCTTTTTTCAATCTGATGAAAGTGATTCTTGATAAAAGCCTGTCAAGGGATGAAGCAAGGAAAAAAGTCATAGACTATGCAAGGGAACACAAGGTAGATAAGTCTGTGATTATGACAGTGGCAGGAGCAACCAACTGTAAGATTGATTATAATGCGTTATCTGAGAAAGGAGATTTTGATATGTGTACTTTGTTTGATGAAATTGCAAGAGAAAATGAAGCAAGAGGAGAAGCAAAGGGCATTGTTGAAACAGGACTTGATTATGGGCTTTCTGAAAATGATATATTGGAAAGACTGCAGAAAAAACTGAACTTGTCATTGCAGATGGCACAGGAATATATCAAAATGTTTGGAAAGCAGACCATGTAATAAGCTGTCGGAAAAGATATTACGGACAGTCCCCCTGCCCTATCTGTGCGCAGCCCCATTGTACAAAGTGCGACTCCTGGCACCTGGAATTATGCCGCTAAGCGGCACACGGGGCGCGCGGCAGGTAGGGGAAGATGAAACTTCCCTGCCCGATTGCAGGCAGGGGGAGCAGGTCCGCTTATTTTTTGTACATTCTGGCCACAGCCAGGCCGGCTGCCAGGATCACCGCCGAAATAATGATCCATATCCAGCCGCTGGGAGTGGCGGGAGAAGTGAACGGCCTGTTTTCCATTTGATTTCCGGAGGGCTGTCCGGGGAGACTGCCCGGGAAATTTTCCGGAAGACCGGAAGGAGAAAAAGCCTCTCCAGGCTGTTCCGAAGGTGGGCCTCCTGCAATTTCAGTATCTTGTGACATTTGGGAATTACCGGGGCCGGGTCTGTTAAAATTATCTGTATTGTCCGGTCTGCCAGGCATATTACTGCCAAATCCACCCATGCCGCTGTCCATGGAACCCATGTCCGAAAGAGTGATGGCAGAGGCGTCCACGTAGTTCATATTGCTGGCGGTTTCTCCGTTTTCAAGCTGCATGGAAATGCTTTCACTGCGCATTTGGCAGAATAGGCGAAGCGTTTCTACGCCCAGTTCAAATTCCTCACAGGTATAAAATGCAGTGGGATCTTTTTCCACATAGGATTTGATCAGATGATACGCAGTGTCAATGATTCCCTGTATATCAATGCTGTTCAAAAAATTCTTAAAATATTGGTGATACAATTCCGTGTATTGTTCATCGGATACAATCCAGTTCCACATGGGCCTGTCCTGGCCTGAGCCATTATCCACAGGGGAATCCACGGGGGTGTTGACTGTGGCTTGCGCATTGCCGCCCTGGAACGTTCCGAATGCCAGCCGAAGGCAAGATTGTAATCCCACGGAATCATGGACATCTGTCCGTCTTTTTCATACAGGTAATAATTGTGAATCATAAAACCGGTATAGCTGTCGCTGTTACAGACAAAGTTATGAACCACAAAATAGCAGATTACCTGTTCCACATCCACAACGGATGCAATATCTTCACCGTATGACAGCTTTTTCAGGGAGCCGATCAGGCGGTTCTGATCTGCTTTGGTAATGTGGGTTTTGGCGTTGTCCCATATGTTGGGATAGCTGTCAGGCTCATCATCAATATATTGCAGCTTTACATCCGAAGATCCCGTTCCGAATCCGCCTTCAGAGCCGAATCCCCCGTTCTTGTTCTCTTTTCTGCCAGACATGGCGGCCGGGTCAAAATCCCCGGGGAGCTGGGAAGAATCAAATCCTTCAGGAAAACTGCCGTTTCCGAAAGAAGGCATATCCGGCAACCCGCCGTCTTCAGACATGGCAGATGGAGGGGATTGTCCGGAGTTTCCGTCTGGTTCGGAGGTATCGCTGTCAAAGTTGAAATCATTCATATCAAAATTTCTGCCGTTGCCGCGGCCGCCGCCAAAGCTCATGCTGTCGGGCTTATAGAGTTCGCCGTAGCCGGAACCGTAATTGCGTTCCAGAAAGGCTTCTTCCACGCCTTCTACCGCCAGATACAGACCCCAGTCCTCACCGTTGACGGTGATATAGACAAAACTGCACAAAGAGGCGTTCACGCCAAACTCATGCATCATTGTATAGGTCAGATAGTCTTTCATCATGGTGGAATCCTGAATCAGATTATTCAGGCTCAGTTTGTCCAGGCCATGATAGGAGCCGGCACTGTCGTAATGGTCAAACTCAATCTTGAAACTGTATCGCTCACTGCCGAGAGCGGCTACGGTGGAGAGCGAGGTGTTGCCCTTTGCCCGGATCCCTACATTTTTGCAGGCTTCTCCATCGATTACCACATTGGCTGTATAGTATTCTTCGCTGGTTGCATTTGCGATAAAGTCATCCCAGTCATTCATGGTGATATCAATGGTATGTACCTTTGTGTTGTCAAATAACCGGTCTTCATAGCCCAGTGCGCGGGCGTCTGCCTGGATACCAAATGCCTGACTGTTCATGAATAAAATGGTAATTGCCAGTGTCAGGACCGTGACGGACCATGCAATCTGGTTAAAATATTTACTACCTGACATAGTTTACCCCATATATTCACCGTTGTAAGAGACAATGACTGCACTGTTGACACCGGGGATCTGGGAGAGGATGTTGATAAAATCGGTATTGTCCTCTTTCAGACGGACTTCAACGTTCAGCTCGATTGCGCCTTTTACAGCGGATTTGCTCTTGGTTATTGACCGGGTTACATTTTCCCTGAGGAATTCATTCGCCTTCACTTCTGCCTCGTGGCTGACGCAGCTCAGAATCACCATATAAGGATGAGTGCCGGATGTCTGATTCACGAACACCAGCAGGATGATGCCGATGCAGACGCTGCCCAGGATGGCCAGGGGAATCATGCCGGCTGCCAGAATAATACCGGCACCGATGGACCAGAAGAGGAACACAAGATCCAGAGGGTCTTTGATGGCCGTGCGGAAACGGACAATGGACAAGGCGCCGACCATACCCAGGGACAGCACCACATTGGAGGTCACTGCGAGAATGACAGTAGCAGTGATCATGGTCAGGGCTATCAAAGCCGTACCGAAGCCTGCGGAATACATCACGCCCCGGTAGGTCTTCTTGTAAACGAGAAAAATAAACAGTCCCGTACCAAAGGAAAGCACGATGGTCAGGATCATGTCAAGGACACTGATGGAAGACACATTTTCCAGAAAACTGGATTTGAAGATATCTTGAAAAGTCATGGCTGGTTTTCTCCTTTATATTGCTGTTTTTAATCATACATACGGCAGGCGGCATATTTTGAAAATGCGGTGCTGTGCCTGTACTTAAGCTGCACAATGTCGCGAATGACATCGGGAAGGAAATGATCCCATTTTACTTCAAGGATACAGGGAGAACCCGGAACAGGGACAGTGGTGCAGTCCGGGTTCAGGAAATCGGTGCAGCGAAGCCCTGTCCGAATGTTGTAATCCAGGGTAACGCGGACATTTCCGGGGCCAAATACAAATGGCTGGCGGGTATAGGAAACAATCACCTTTGCTGCCAGGCCTTCATTGCGGATACGGGTATAAAAGCCCAGTATCACCTGGTCAGTACTTGCTGCCATCCATCTGCTGTCTCCGTTTACAATTGCCAGTGCCTGCCCGGGCGTAAGTGGGGCGGACTCCTTACAGCCAAGTCCTCCGTGCCTGATCTTTCGTTCCAGATGAATGACAGAGGGATCATTGTTGTAGAGACGAATCCGGTATTTTTCGCGAATGCTGACACCGTCCAGCTTTTGCCGCAGCGCCTTGTCCTCCGGATTGTCAAAATACAGGCTGCAGATCTCATACTGCCCGTCCCGGGCATGGCTGTCCGGCGTCATAACGGCCTTTAGTCTTTGACGCAGAATATACATGTCCAGGCTGCTGATCTCATGCTTTACTTCATGTCTGAATTGCAAGCGGCATACCTCCTTTCTATGCCACCATTATAAAAGACGAACCTAAGAGCCACATTAGAAAAACCTTCCCGTCTGTGAACATTTGCGGGAAGGTCTGTGAATTTTCTGTGAAATGAATTTAAAACCGCGCAGTAAAACGGATTTTTCCTGCTTCCGGGTATTCTGCTGTCAGTTTGCCGCCGAATGTCTCCGCAATGGCGCGGGCGGCGGAAAGCCCGATTCCGAATCCGGAGGAGGCGCTGCTTTGCGTTCTGGCAGTGTCTCCCCGATAAAACCGTTCAAAGAGCCGTTCGGTGTCAAGGGGCGGCAGGTCCGCACAGGTGTTTTCCTCCACAATCCGGACATGGCTGCCTTCGGCTGTCAGGGAGAACAGGATGGTTCCTCCCTCCGGGGTGTATTTTGCGGCATTGTCAAGGAGAATGGAGATCATCTGCATAAAAGTATCCCTGTGCACCTGCATGAAAACCCGGGGCTGAACACTTGCGGACAATGTGATCTGTTTTTCGGACAGGGAAGTCTCATAGGATGAAAGCATACCGCAAACCGCTTCGCTGATGTCCACTGCTTCGGTGGGGAGCTTTCCATCCTCATCCAGTCGGGCAAGGGTCAGCAGGTTTGTCATCAGGGCGTTTAGCCGCAGGGTCTGGAGACGGATGTTTTTGCTGTACTTTGTTTCGCCGTGGATCAGCGTGGAGGCGTCATTGTTGGACAAAATAATGGCCAGGGGCGTTTTCAGTTCATGTCCTGCGTTTGTTATGAAACGTTTTTGTTTTTCCATGCCCGCAGCGATGGGGCGCACCACACGGCCGGAAAACAGAATCACAAACAGTAAAACCGCAAGCCAGCATATGAGTGCGATCACGGAGGAAATGCTCAGCACCACAATAAAAATGGCCAATTGTCCGGAGGTATCCATGAAGAAAATCAGCCGGTCCGGGCCCAGCTGCTTCACCTCATATTTGTACCCGTCAATTTTTCCGAAGGTACCGGTGATCTGTCCGGCATATCGGACTGCCTTTTCCGCATCCACTGAAGAGATCTGATCAAGGTTCACATCCAGGACATTGCCCTGCTGATCCATGCGGACCGTAAAGAACCGGGCGGATTTTATGGTGTCCATATCCGGCGGGGCGAATGGTCCGGGCGGGTGAAATTCTTTTTGGAACAGTGGTTTATCCTCATTGGCAATGGTATGTAGGACAGAAGCGGACTGACTGTCCAGAAAGATCCAGCTGAGTCCGTTGATGGCTCCGATCAGTACGGCCAGAAGAATGGTGACTGCGGACATGGCAAAGAATATGAATTTTTTTCGTAATGTTTTTATCATAGGGGCATCTCCAGACGGTACCCGATGCTGCGCTTTGACACGATCTTCACACTGGATTTCATGGCAGCGAGCCTTTTGCGGAGATAGGAAATGTAGAGCCAGACGCTGTTGATATCGGCTTCCGCATTGCAGCCCCAGGCTTTGGCCAGCAAATCCTCGGAGGAGAGAAAGATATTGTGGTTTGCCATCAATTGTTCCATAAGACGGTATTCCTGTTTTGGAAGCACAAATTCCATGTCACCGCAGGACAGTGTACTGGACTGCATATACAGTTTCAGATCGCAGAAGGTAAGGAAATCAGGGTGAAATTCCTGGCGCCGGCGGAGCATGGCACGGATTCTGGCGAGAAGTTCACCCATGTCAAAGGGTTTTGGCAAATAGTCATCGGCCCCTGCATCCAGCCCCCGGATACGGTCGTCAATCTGTGTCTTTGCCGTGAGAAGCAGAATGGGTGTGCGGCATCCGTTTTTCCGCAGTGCGGCAAGAACATCGATTCCATCCCGTTTTGGCATCATAATGTCAAGAATGATTCCGTCATAGTCTCCGGATACGGCGTAATCGTAAGCATCCTCGCCATTGTACACGACATCGACGAGATATTTATGATAAGTGAGAATGTCCGCTACCGCCTCGGAAAGGGAGCGCTCATCCTCCGCATAAAGCAGTTTCATAGTGTTCTCCTTTTGAAGTGTATTGTCTTTTTATGGCAATGGAAAACAGGTAAATGTTCTGCTGCTTTTCTGCTGCCATAATATGCTCAGTGAAGAGGATATAAACACACTATCAGAAATCCCCCTGTAAAGGGGGATTTCGGGATTCCTGGTCAGCCGCCCAGGTTGTTGAGGAAGGCTGTGGTTTTCTTGTTCTGGTAGTCTCCGCCGTAGGTGCCGTCAAGCAGGTGCGACAGGCCCTCGGACATGAATTCCGCCCAGCTTTCTTTTTCGTGTTTTACGAGAATGGGGTAGTAGAACACGCCGTTTTTCTTTGCGGCATCCTGGTCCCCGGGGGCGTCGCCGCACATCAGCACATGATCGGGGGCATAGCCCTTTTTCAGCAGTTCCCCGATACAGAAAGCCTTGCTGCCCGCATCCTGGGCCAGGACAATGTCCGTGTGTTCCAGCAGGCCGTAGAGTTTCCACTCATCCAGCACGGCGCCCAGGTTTGCACTGGACACGATAGCCACGTCGGCATACTGCTGTGCATAGGCCAGGGCTTCTTTGACGCCCGCAAAGGGAAGTTTTTCGGATTCCGGGAGCCGGTTGATGGATTCGTTGACCGCAAGACTCCAGTTCAGGGCTTTGGGAAGTATCACGCTTTCGGGAGCCTGGGACATGGCGCGCTTTACGGCGTCATTGGACAGCTCGGGACTGTTGGCGGCCCATTCCGTCAGGGTGTCAAGATCCTCTATGGGGCAGTATTTTTCGTTGATTTCCTGCAGCGCCATGGAGAGACCCTTAAAGCGGTTAATTCCGCGTGTCATTGTGTAAAGATTGATTTCATTCCAGCGGGCCAGGATTTCGTCCTGCCATTTTTCCAGCTTCCATTCCGTGACCATGCAGGGGCCGAAACAGCGGATATGCTTCACGTCCATGGTGTCCATGGCACATCCGTCGCTGTCAACGCAGACGAGAAAGTCTTTTTGCTTCTGATAATTTGTGAGATGATTGGGCATTTGGTTCCTCCTTTTTTGATTTTGTCTTTCTGCAGCGGACCGAGGCCATATGGGGACCGGCAATTATACCGCTGCTTTGTCCCAATAATTTCATTGTTTTTGTGGCAGGGTGTTCCCAAATTTTTTGTTTTGCGGCAGGAATACCCTTGTCCGATGAGGGTATGGTATCCTTATATACTTCCGGCCCTTTTTCGGGAGCCGGGCATTTCTTTTATATTGCTGCCGGAAAACAGTTCCGTCTGTCTGCTGTCTGCTGCCGTGTCACGGTAGACTTTCGGCGTGACGCCCACCGTCCGCTTGAACATCCGGACAAAGTAATTCAGGTCGGGGATGCCGCATTGCAGGGCGATGGACTTGATGGGGAAGTGGGTATCCGCAAGCAGGTGCCGTGCGTGGGCAATTCTTTGCTGGTTCACATAGTCAGTGAGGGTCATCCCGATTTCTTTCCGGAATAAGGATGACAGATAGCTGGAAGTGACATTCAGCCGGCCCGAGAGAGCCTTCAGGCTCAGATCGGCGCTTAAATCCGAAGTAATGTAAGTTACCGCCTTTTGGACAGGAAGGGAATAACCTTTTACATTATATTTTTTGATGAGACGGCAGTACCCCAGGGCCAGTTTCCGCTGGAATGTCCTGCACTGTTCCACACTGCCCAGCTGCTCGATCTGCTGGATGCACTGATTGGAGAAACTGTCAATATGGATAGGATGTACGCCGGCCTGCTCGGCAGCTTTCCGCATCAGGGTGTTGAGGGTTATGGTGAGATCTTTTTTATCCCTCAGAATGTTTGCAAGTCTGGGAGGAATGCCCAGATCTGCCAGTTTCCTCACACTGTCCATTGCCAGGGCCTCATTCCCGTGGGTCACGGCGGTGATAACCAGATTCTCGGCGTGGTAGCGCTGCTCGATATACTGGATGTTCAGGAAGGGCTGTTCCGGCACCCTGGAGATGCCGCCGTAGTGATAGGCCACCGGGTCAAGGACCCGCTTGGTCAGCGCATAGAGTAGGGACTCCGTGTCGAACTTCCCCTCCATGAAAAGCTCC
>OFFX01002737.1_pt1 | contig 10520 bp, 12 predicted proteins | sample 1521511 | NCBI WGS metagenome assembly OFFX01 (sample SAMEA3504125, study PRJEB24116) | mouse gut metagenome | biome: mouse gut; feature: mouse-associated habitat; material: faeces | place: Denmark | collected 2011
GCCTCGACCGCTACGAGGGCTACCCCGTGTTCTACCACAAGGTAGGGATGGAACTGGATGTGACGCTGGCTGGCTCCGGCGAGGTTCGCACTCTGGAGGGCTTTGCCTACGTCATGTACGCAGACCGGCCCCTTGGGACGCCCACCAACTCTTACTTCATCACCTGCACCCAAGGGTATCGGAGCTTCGGCTTTGACCCGCGCATCCTGCTGGATGCATACGCGGATAGTAAAGGGGAGGAGATTTTATGCACAGCAAAACAGTGAGCGGGCACGTCTGCCCCAGGTGCGGGCGGACGTACACCGAGCGCCCGGCCATGGCCAGGGACAACAGCGGCCCCATCTGCCCCGACTGTGGGACGCGGGAGGCGCTGGAGAGCATCGGTGTGGGTGCGGATGAGCAGGAGCGCATCCTCGACACCATCCATCGGCACCAGGCGTAAGCGCAAACAACACGGCAACGGACGGCTCGGAGGGGCCGCCCGTTCGCTCGTTGGATGAAAAGGTACTGTGAGCCCCACCCCCAGGGGAGCGGGGGCGAAAACGCCCGAAACGCGTGTAGTCACCAAAAAAATTTTTTGGGGGACTTTCGTTTCTGGGGCGTTATTTTTATGCCATTTTTCAGAGAGGTGATTGGGTTGGCGACCGCCAGAAAAGGAAAAATCGAGGAGAGCCCCGGCTTCTGCAAGGCCGAGGACCTGGCGAACCTGTTCGCCCTGACGGGCCAGTGGATCAACCAGCTCACCAGGGATGGTGTGCTGAAGAAAAGGGACACCCCCGCCGGGAAACGGTACAACGTGGTGGAGTCCACCAGGGCCTATGTGCAGTACCTTCGGGACAAGGCGGCGGGCCGCGGGGAGAAGGGTATCCCGGAGTCCAAGGAGCTGGAGAAGTTTGAGGCCGAGGTGCGCATCAAGCAGGCCAAGGCCCAGATCGCCGAACTGGAGGCCCAGGAACTCCAGGGCATCATGCACCGCAGCGAGGACGTGGCCGCCCTGACGGAAGATTTGTTATACACCATTCGGGATTCCCTCATGGCCCTGCCTGGCCGTCTGGCCGTAGACGTAGCCGGGACTGCCACCGCGGCCGAGGTCGCCGAGGTCATCAAGCGGGAGGTCTACCTGGTGATGAAGGACTTGTCCTCCTACACCTATGACCCGGAGAAATATGCCGAGCGCGTTCGGGAGCGGATGGACTGGCAGGCGGAGCACGAGGGTGTGGACGATGACGAATAACAGAGCGGAGCGGCGGCAGGCCGAGGCAACCGCCAACCGGGCGGCCCGCCGGCTGATGAAGGCCATCTCCAGGGGGCTGGCCGGGATGCAGCCCCCGGAGAACCTGACCGTCACCGAGTGGGCGGAGTGCAAGCGGTACCTTTCCACCGAAGCCAGTGCCGAGCCGGGCCTCTGGCGCACCAGTCGGACGCCCTACCTCCGGGCCATCATGGATGCCTTCACCGACCCGAAGATTCGCCACATCGTTTTTGTGGCCGCGTCCCAGGTGGGTAAGACGGAGGTCATCAACAACATCATCGGGTACATCATCGACCAGAACCCCGGCAGTATCCTCTTTGTCCATCCGACCACCATCGACGCCAGGGAGTTCTCCAAGCTGCGCATCGCGCCCATGATCCGGGACAGCCCCGCCGTGCGCCGGAGGATTTCCGCCCCCAAGAGCCGGGACAGCGGGAACACCTTGCTCCAGAAGACCTATCCCGGCGGCATCCTGACGCTGTGCGGCTCCAACGAGGCCCATGCCCTGGCCTCCAAGCCCATCCGCTATGTGTTCGGGGATGAGAGAGACCGCTGGGCGCAGTCCGCCGGCACCGAGGGCGACCCCTGGGAGCTGGCCATGGCGCGGCAGACCACGTTTTACAACGCCAAGGCGGTGGAGGTCAGCACTCCCACTATCCGGGGGAGCAGCAACATCGCCAAGAGCTTCGCCAAAGGCACCATGGAGCGGTGGAAATCCCAATGCCCCCACTGTGGCGAGTTCCACGAAATCCAGTGGAAGGACATCCGCTATGAGGCGGAGGAAACGGTGGTCAATCATGAGCGCACCTATACGGTGCATGATGTGTTTTGGATTTGCCCCGGCTGCGGCTGCGTGTCCGAGGAGGCTGTCATAAAGAAACAGCCCGCCAAGTGGGTGGCTGACAACCCTGCTGCTTATGCAAACGGGGTGCGCTCCTTCTGGCTGAATGCCTTTGTCAGCCCCTGGGCCAGCTGGGAGAGCATCTGTCTGAAGTACCAGAACGCCCTGGGGGACACTGGGAAGATGCAGGTGGTCTACAACACCTGTTTTGGGCAGCTCTGGGAAGACCGGGGCGACACCCAGGACCCGGACACACTCCTGGGGCGGCGGGAGGTCTACGAGGCCGAGCTCCCGGAGGGCGTGCTGGTACTCACCGCCGGCGTGGATACCCAGGACGACCGCATGGAATACGAGATCGTGGGCCATGGCCATTTTGGTGAGCGGTGGGGCATTGAAAAGGGCGTTATCATGGGCAGGCCAGATGATCCATCCACTTGGGCCAGCTTGGATATGATGATTTTCGATCGGGTACTAAAATTTAAGGACGGCCTGGGCCTGAAGGTCAGTATGTCCTTTGTGGACGAGGGTGGACACTTCACCGGACAAGTGCGGCAGTTCTGCCGTGACCGCATTGGGAAAAAGGTTTTCTGCATCAAGGGCTTTTACGGCCCGGACAGGCCCCTTATCAGCCCGCCTAAAAAGATGAAAATCATCATCAACAACCGCTATCTGGGCACGGTGTGGCAGTACCAGCTGGGCGTGGACTCCGGCAAGCAGATCATCATGGACAACCTCAAGGTGCAGGCTCCGGGGCCGAAATACTGCCACTTCCCCCTTCGGGACGACTACGGCGCGATGTACTTCCACGGCCTGCTGTCGGAGCACCTGGTGCCGGAGGGCAAGGTTCGCCAGCGATGGGTTTGGACAAAAATCCAGGGCCACGAGCGCAACGAGCCCCTGGACTGCCGGGTATACGCTATTGCGGCGTTCCGTGCGCTCCCTGTCGATTTGGACACGATAGACCGCAAAATTAAGATGGCGCGGGGGAAAGCGGTAAACGGCACAGCACCTGCGCCAAAGCCTGCACACCGTCCCAGAACTATCCAGCCGAAGAACAACGAAAATTCTCTTGACGAGTGGTAGAGAATTATCTTGACTTTTGCATAAGCATATATTATAATTTTGCTTAGGCAAAAGTGAGGTGATGAAATGTCTCCCAGAACTGGGCGGCCAATTGTAGGGGAAAGCCCAAAGAGTTCTCAAATTGGTTTTCGAGTAGCACAGCAAACCGTAGAAAAGTTTGAGGAGTGCAAACGAATATCAGGAAAGACCAAGGTTGAACTCTTTGAAGAAATGGTTGATGACCTCCACAATAAGCTGACCAAAAAATAATAAGAGTTTCGGTGCTCCCTCGACAAGACGCAACCGAAACCCTTATACCAAACCAAGGAGGTTTGATAAATCTATTCTATCAGACCTTCCTTGGATTTTCAAGGAGGAATTACAAATAGTGGAGGGCAAGAAAAATCTTCCCGGTGAAGCCGAAACGATGAAGTTAGAGGACGGCTTTGACGCTTTAGATGCGCTCATGGGCTGTCTAAGCCAATCGGAAGAATGGGCGTATATCCAACGGCATGACGCACTCATTCTGAAAGCGGAGGAAATGCTGTACCAACAGCTTGAACAGGTCAAAGATACCGATACGGATTTCTTTGGGAGCCTGGAGGACGCCATCAGCGTTTACAACGGCACTCTCAACGATGCGGCAATTCTGTACGGTCTGCGTATGGCGGTCAAGCTGTTCTACGCATTCGGCAAGCCTCTGGAAATGTCCCGGTATTTCCTGGAACATGACACGGAGCGAGGCGTGGGTGTTGGCTACAGCAGAACGGTTTGATAGAGTGGAGGCAACATGGAATGAGAAAACTGATTGACCTGACAGGCCAGCGGTTCGGAAGACTGCTGGTGATAAGGCGGGTCGAGTGCGAAAAACGCGGCGAGGCGAAATGGCTTTGTCAATGTGATTGCGGGAATGAGACCGCAGTGTTTGGGTATCTATTGCGAAGTGGTAAGACCAGCAGTTGTGGATGTTCCAAACATGACGAAACTTTTCGCAACAAGAAAAAAGAGCAATCAACCGTTCATGGAGGGCGTGGGACAAGGCTGTATCGGATTTGGATAGGAATGAAAAATCGTTGCTATAATCCGAATGCTGCGAAATACAAAGACTACGGTGGCCGAGGTATTACTATCTGCGCCGAATGGAAAAAAGATTTTCCGGCCTTTCGAGATTGGGCCTTATCTCATGGGTACACTGATGCCCTCAGCATTGACCGTATTGATGTTGATGGCAATTATGAGCCTTCAAATTGCCGCTGGGCCACAGCGAAGGAGCAGCGGCACAACCGGCGAGACAATTAAACTCAACCAACGACAAGCCGTCCTTGCGTAGTGCGAGGGCGGCTTTATTATGCAAAAAAGCAGGTGGTGAGAGTATGGCGGCAAACACAACTGAACTGAAGGCGCGGCTTGTGTTTTGGAAGGATGCCCTCAAAAAGCTGCAGGAGGCATACCTCGCTTTGCTGGACGGCGGCGTAAAGTCGTATAAAATAGGAAATGAAGAATTGACACGGCTGGATTTAGTTTCACTCCAAACGCGGATTGATGAGGCGGAAAAGCGGGTTGATGAACTGGAAAATCTGCTGGAGGGTAGGAAACCGAGAAAGGCATATTCGGTTGTTCCGATGGATTGGTAAAAACCACTTGACTTTTGGTAGTATATAAGTTATGATATTTGTGCGACCAAAAGTGAGGTGATGAAAATGTCCCCAAGGACAGGTCGTCCGCCAAAGGGTGAGCAAACGAGGACACAAAAAATCACAATACGGATTTCAGACCAAGAGGCCCAGAAAATTCAAGAGTGTGCAGATAAAATGAATTCCACGCGGACAGACGCGATTGTGGCCGGTATTGACTTGCTCAAAGCGGATTTAGACAAAAAATAAGACAGCCCGCCACCCTCACAAAGTTACGGACTGCCTTATTTCACCAAACCAAGGAGGTTTGATAAAACCATTCTATCAGACCTTCCTTGGAATTTCAAGGAGGAATTACATATGGTGGAGGGCAAGAAAAATCTTCCCGGTGAAGCCGACATCCAGAAAATCAAGCGGTACATTGAGCGCACCCATATTCCCAAAAGGGTTTTGCAGTACAGAAATGCCAGTGTCAAAGACCTTCGGGCCATGATGGACTTTTCCGATTCGGTAGGCGTATCGGATGCGCTCATCCTGTCTTTCTACTATGGGCAGGCTATATGTTACCGCGCCGCAAAGGAGGAGTTCAGGCGTGGGAAGGTTAATTGACCTGACGGGCCAGCGGTGCGGACGGCTGGTCGTAGTAGAGCGAGTAAAAGATAACGATTGTGGCGAGGCGAAATGGTTATGCCGATGTGATTGTGGCAAAGAAACCGCTGTTTTGAGTGCAAATCTTCGCAGAGGACTAATTCAAAGCTGCGGTTGTTTCCACAGCGATTATGCGCGAGCGGCACATAAGACCCATGGAGGGTATAAATCTCGGTTATACAAGACTTGGTGTGGCATGAAAGGCCGCTGTTATAACCCAAATGACCCAAAGTTCAAAGACTATGGAGGGCGTGGCATTGTCATCTGCGCTGAATGGAAGGATGACTTTGCAGCCTTCCGCAACTGGGCCATGGCCCACGGCTACCAAGACGATTTGACCATTGATCGCATTGATGTTGACGGCAACTATGAACCGTCTAATTGCCGCTGGGCCACAGCAAAAGAGCAGGCTAACAACCGCAGACCCCGCAAACAGAAAAGCTGATACAACGAAACCGTCCCCGCAAAAACAGCGGGGGCGGTTTTCTTATGCAAAATTTAGGTGGTGAGAGCAATTTACAACCAAGATAAGCGGACAGGGCTGTATCTTCCTGATGACATTCGTCCTCAAGTGTCTGGGTATTCGGAGACTGGGGCCAGCCGCACCCGGAGAGCGTTTAAGGGGTTCAATGCGCACAGCGGTTCACCAAATGAAGACATAAATTGGAATAATTATACTCTGCGCCAGCGTGGGCGGATGCTGTATATGTCCAGCCCATTGGCTACCAGCGCAATCAATACCAATAGAACCAAGGCGGTAGGCATTGGCCTGACGCTGAAGCCGGCCATCGACCGGGAAACGCTGGGGCTCTCCCCGGAGGCGGCGGAGGAGTGGCAGCGGCACACAAAGGCGGAGTTCCTCCTCTGGGCCAAGCGGAAGGATGCCTGCGACGCCACCGGCATGAACAACTTCAACGCCATGCAGCAGCTGGCCCTGGTGTCCTGGCTGATGAGCGGGGATGTGCTCCCCCTGATCAAGCGCCGGCCCCCTGACCGCATCCGGCCATACTCCCTTCGGATACACCTGGTGGAGGCGGACAGGGTGCGGACGCCCATGGAGTACGGCGGCACGACCTTCCCCAGCATCACCAACGGGAAGAACCCCGACACGGGGAACCGCATCTTTGACGGTGTGGAGGTGGACGCCAGCGGCATGGTGGTGGCGTATTTCGTTCACAGCACCTACCCCTGGGAGGCGACTATGGCCGAGAACGAGTGGGTGCGGGTGGAGGCTTACGGTAAGAAGACCGGCCTTCCGAACATCCTCCACATCATGGGCAGTGAGCGGCCTGACCAATACCGGGGCGTGACCTATCTGGCCCAGGTGATGGAGCCCCTGCTCCAGCTGCGCCGGTACACCGACTCCGCGCTGATGATGGCCCTGGTGCAGTCCTTCTTCACGGCCTGGATCATCACGAAGTCCAACCCGGACGGTATCCCCTTCAACGAGACCGGCGATGGGGTGGTGGGCGTTCCCGGCTCCAACCCCTCGGAGGCTCTGCGGGGAGAGAACGAGTACGGCATGGGGGCCGGTACCATCAACGTGGTGCCGGAGGGGGAGGATGTCAAGTTCGGCAACCCCACTATGCCGGTGGCCAGCTTTGACACGTTCGTGAAGACCTTCTGCAAGCTGGTGGGCGCTGGCCTGGGCATCCCCTATGATGTGCTGGTGAAGGAGTACAACTCCAGCTATTCCGCCGCCCGCGCGGCCCTTCTGGACGCCTGGGAGGAATTTCGGATGCGGCGGACGTGGTTTGTGGACGATTTCTGCCAGCCGGTCTATGAGATATGGCTTTCCGAGGCTGTGGCCCGTGGGCGGATCATCGCTCCGGGCTTTTTTGATGACCCGCTCATCCGCGCGGCCTGGTGTTCGGCTCAGTGGATCGGCCCGGTGCAGGGTTCCCTCGATCCGCTGAAGGAGGCCAATGCCGCCGTGCTGAAAATCCAGCACGGTCTGAAGACACACGAGCAGGCCACCATGGAGGACTCCGGCGGAGACTGGAACGCCAACGTGGAGCAGCTGAAGGCCGAGAACGAGAAACTCAAGGCGGCTGGTGGGGGTGCGTCCGGGCCGCTGCCGGATGTGCCAACGGAAAAAGACGATGACGAAGGAGGAGATTCAGAATGAGCTTTTTGGATGATCTCTTTGGAAAAGGGCGGTTCCGGGGCGCTCCCGCTCCGCCCCATCAGATGGCGGTGCCGCAGGGCAAGCCCTACACCATGGCAATGGTGGATGGCGAGAATGCGGAGATCACCATGTACGGGGAGATCGTGGAGGCCCAGCCCGTGGACTGGTGGACCGGCGAGCGCATCGAAGGGGCGTTCATCGTTCAGACCGAGTTCCTGAAGGATCTGGAGGAGGTGGCCGGGGCCAAGACCCTGACCATCCGCATGGACAGTATCGGCGGGAATGCCGGCGTGTCCATTCTGATCCACAACCGCCTGCGGGAACTGTCGGCGAAGGGCACCAAGCTGAAGTGTATCGTGGACGGCGTGGCCATGTCCGGCGGCTCCCTCATCATGTGCGCCTGTGACGAGGTGGAGGTGAACCCCTCCAGCCTGGTCATGATCCACAAGTGCTGGGGCTCCCTCTGGGGTGGGTACAACGCTGATGAGCTGCGGGCGCTGGCCTCCGAGTATGACGCCTGGGACAAGGCCCAGGTGTCCATCTACAAGCGAAAGTGCAGTCTGTCCGATCAGGTGATTTCCAACATGATGGCCAAGACCACCTACATGACGGGAGCCGAGGCGGTGGAGAAGGGTTTCGCCGACAAGCTCCTGGAGGATGCCGAACCGCTGGACATCTCCGCCAGCGCCGATAAGCGCAGCCTGTTCGTGCGCGGCCGGCAATTCCACCTTGCTCCGGGGATGTTCGCCCCGGACACCATTCCTACGGTCAAAACCGGGACCCCGGCCCCGGTCAAGACAAATACAAACCCGCCGGCGCAGACCGGCAGCGAAGGAGGAAAAACCATGGCAAAGAATCTTGAAGAACTCCGGGCGGAGAACCCGGAGCTGGCCGAGGCGCTGATGTCCGAGGCCAAGGCCGCCGTGTCTGCGTCTGCGGGCGGCGGGACCCCCGCACCCCAGCCCGGTCCGGATGCCGTCAGTGCCGCCGTCCAGGCGGAACAGAAGCGCATCCAGGAGATCGACGCGGTGGCCAGTCTGTATGACGCAGAGACGGTCAAGGCGGCGAAGTACGGCGAGAACGCCTGCACCGCCCAGGAGATGACCTACCGCGCCGCCCAGAAGGCCGCCCAGCAGGGTAAGAAGTTCCTGGGTGACCTGGAGGACGACACCCAGGCGTCCGGCGCCCAGGGTGTCCCGGCGGCGGGCGACCCCGGCACTCCGCCTCCTGCGGAGATCCAGACGCATGACCAGCGCATGGCCAGCGCCCGCGCGGAGGTCAAGGCCCTTTTCGGAAAGGAGGAGAAGTAATCCATGGCTAAGGAACTGCGTCAGAAACTCGGCAGCATGGAGTATGACGGCCTGATCACCGGCCTCAACCCGCCCGTCCGCGTGGACGGCGGCACCATCGCCAAGCTGGAGGCCGCCACCGTGCTCAAGCGCGGCACTCTTCTGGGCAAGGGCGATGATGGCCTCCTGTCCATCTATGGCGGAACCGGCACCCCAGATTGCATCCTGTGTGATGACACTGAGGTGGGCACCGCTGAGGATGCCCCCGTGGATGTCTATGTCGCTGGCTGCTTTGACCCGGAGAAGGTGACAGTGGCCGAGGACTACACCATCACCCAGGCCGACAAGGACAAGCTCCGCACCTACAGCATCGTCTTCAAGGCCGCAACGCCGGCCCCTTAAAGGAGGAGGAATCACACTATGGCTGTTTTGAACTTTTTTGACACCTACATCCTCATGGCGATCATGGAGGAGGTCGTGCCCAACACGTTCTTCTTCCGCGACCGCTACTTCCCCACCGGGGAGGGGGATGTGTTCGCCGCCGACAAGGTTCTGACCGAGTACCGCCGGGGCGACCGGAAGATGGCGGCCTTCGTCTCCGAGCGCATCGGGGACATCCCCATGGACCGCATCGGCTATGAGATTCACGAGCTCCAGCCGGCCTACATCGGCGTATCCCGGTTACTGACGGTGGACGAGCTGAAAAAGCGCGGCTTTGGTGAGGCGCTCTATGCCAACTCCACCCCCGCCCAGCGGGCCGCCCGGCTCCAGCGGGACGATATGCGCGACATGGATCTGCGCATCCGCCGCCGGGAGGAGTGGATGGCCGTCAACACCATGCTGGAGAACGCCTGCTTCATCCAGGAGTATGTGGACGATCAGACCAAGGGCAAGGCCCTCAGCGTGAAGTTCTACGAGGGCACCAGCGACCACCTCTACACCGTGGCCAAGCCCTGGACCACCTTCATGGAGATGCGGGCGGACATCATCGCCATGTGCCGGATGCTGTCCTACCGGGGCCTGCCTGTGGCTGACCTGCTGCTGGGCACCCAGACGGCGGACGCCATCCTGCAGTTCGACGACCTTCAGAGGCTGCTGGACAAGAACAGCGGCATCGCCATCGGCGCCATCAACGAGCAGCTCTCCGCCTACACCGGCGTGGTGTTCCTGGGCACCATCAACTTCGGCGGGTTCCGGCTGAACCTGATCTCCGTGGATGAGAGCTACGAGGATAAGGACGGCAAGAACAAGTCCTATTTCCCGGTGGACGAGGCCATGGTCACCGCCCCCAACTGCGGGCACTTCATGTACGGCCAGATCACCCAGATTGACTTCGGCAGCACCGACTACACCTCTCACCCCGGCATCCGGGTACCCAAGTTCACCCTGGACCAGGACAAGGATATGCGCAAGCTGCGTCTGGCCTCCCGGCCCCTGTCCGCCCCCAAGAACTACTGCCCCTTCATCCGGGCTAAGAAAGTGGTGGGCTGAGATGCGTAACGTTGTGATCAAGACCGGCGTCTATGGCCGCAGGGACGAAAAGGGCCGGGTGCTGCCCGTTGCCAAGGGGGAACGGGTGACCCTCTCGGACGAGGAGGCCGCCCGGCTGGTGGCCCTGGATGTTGCCGCCTATGCGGACGCCCCCGCGAGGGCCCCCAGCACGCCC